>WNGP01009422.1_pt1 | contig 18570 bp, 19 predicted proteins | sample 5407671 | NCBI WGS metagenome assembly WNGP01 (sample SAMN13153381, study PRJNA577476) | soil metagenome | isolation source: 40 cm soil or saprolite under Garry oak tree replicate 2 | place: USA:California | collected 2016-06-15 | reverse complement strand
GTTTTGCCCAAAGAACTCTCAGCCACTGGAGCAATCGTGGACGAAGCGTTCGCGTACCGGACGGTGTCCGAGACGCGCGATACGAGCAGCGCGCAGCGGCAACTCGCTCAGGCTGGCGCCGATCTCATTACGTTTACCAGTTCGTCCACCGTAGAAAATTTCCTTGCGCTCGGCCTGCCGTGGCCAAAAGGAATGCGCATCGCCAGCATCGGCCCGATCACGTCAAAGACTGTGCGTGATCAAGGACTTATCGTCGATATCGAGGCGCGCCGGCACGATATTGACGGGTTAGTACAGGCGATCAGGGAGCTATTTGCTCGTTGAATCGTTAATACAGTTTGGTCGTTACAACATTTCCAAATCTAGCTCTGTGTAACCGTTGTAACTTTTGTAACTGTCTCAGGCGTTGAATCGGAATTTCATTCGGGCGCGCTTGGCATTGGCTCTCGCCTTGCGGCGATGCTTTTGCGAAGGCGTCTCGAAGGCGCGCAAGCGCCGGACTTCGTCGAGAATGCCCTCGGAGTCCAGCTTGTTTTTCAGCCGTTTCAATGCGCGGTCGACCGGTTCACCTTTGCGCACAATCACTTCTGGCATCAATAATCACTCCCCTCGCTTTAGAAAATACTGTAAATCGGGTGACCGGGAGAGTACTCGGCGGAGCCCTGCCCGTCAAATCTGCCCGAAACAGCTCTTTTGACGTTGATTCCGTGTAAATTTCCCACCCGTTGGCCACCGTCACATTGCTGCCCAAGAACCTCTGCAGCGCATTCGCGATTGTGTTTAAGTCTGTTTGCAATAAAAAATCACAATCGCTTGCTGTTGACGTTCAAATGAGGCTTGGAAGATAAATTTTCATCATGCAGGACGCACTTACGCCAATGATGCAGCAGTACCAGCGACTGCGGAAAAGCATTCCGCCCGATACGCTGTTGCTGTTTCGGCTCGGCGATTTTTACGAGATGTTTTTCGACGACGCGAAAGAAGCATCGACGCTCCTGAACGTAGCGTTGACCAAGCGCAACGGCGTGCCGATGTGCGGCGTCCCCTATCATGCGGCCCACGGGTACATTCGCAAACTGATCAAGGCGGGTCGGCGCGTCGCCATTTGTGATCAGATGAGTGAGCCACAACGCGGCCGAAAAATTGTCGATCGCGAAGTCACTCAGATCATCAGCGCCGGAACGGTAAGCGAATTAAGCTGGCTTGATGCCAAGCGCGCGAATTATCTCGGCGCTGTCTATGCGGATGCCGGTGTGTTCGGTTTTGCGTATACCGATCTAAGTACTGGCGAGTTTCGATTAACCCAGGCGCAGGATCGAGAATCGCTGCTGGACCAGCTCGCGCGGGTTTCGCCCGCTGAATTGCTGATTAGCTCGGAACAGAAGCCGCAGATCGGCGAACTCTATCACGCCCTCGAATACGACAGCTACGCGTTTTTGCTGGAACAGGCAAGCTTCACATTGCGCGAACATTTCAAGGTCCAATCGCTCGACGGCTTTGGTTGCGTCCAGATGCCTGCCGCTGTGTCTGCAGCGGGGGCTATCGTGCATTACTTGAAGCATCAACTGCGACGGAAAATCGAGCACGTCACCTCTTTACGCTGTGATGCACCCGCGGATTACGTCCTGCTCGACTCCGCCACACAAGCCAACCTTGAACTGGTCGAGTCGCGCGACGCGCGAGATGCGAGCCTCCTTTCCGTTCTTGATCGGACGGAGACATCGATGGGCGCCCGAAAACTGCGCACATGGATTCTGCAGCCTTTGCGTGATGTCGCGGAGTTGCAGCGACGCCAGCAAATGATCGCCGATCTTTTGCAGGAGCCGGATTTGCTCGCGTCGATTCGGGTAGAATTAAAATCGATCCGGGACATCGAGCGCTCCGGTGGACGATTGAGTCAGGCCTCTGGGAACGCGCGCGACCTCGTGGCACTGAAAACTTCTCTCGAACAAGTCCCGAAACTGAAAAGCGAATTACAAAAACTGATCGATCGAATTGAGTTTGGCGCGAACCCTGTTGAGGCAGCCGTGTCGGCTGCAAACCAGCCACAGCAGGCGGTACGCCTGCCACTACTGCTTCAGGGCGAAATCCGTGAACTGCCTGCGCTGGCCGAGAAACTCACACGTGCTTTGGCCGATGCCCCCCCACTCACCGTGAAAGAGGGCGGTATTTTCTGCGACGGATATGACCGCGATCTTGACGCGCTGCGCCAGGCGTCGCGCGACGGGAAAAATTGGATCAGCCATTTACAGGAGCGCGAGATCGCAGCGACGGGCATCAAATCGCTCAAGGTCCGTTACAACTCCGTGTTCGGTTATTTCATCGAAGTCACGAAATCGAATCTCCCAAATGTGCCCGCCCACTATACGCGGAAGCAAACGACCGCGGGCGGTGAGCGATTCATCACGCCGGAGTTAAAGGAGATAGAGGCAAAGATCCTTGGCGCTAACGAACGCGCCCAGAATCTCGAGTACCAATTGTTCCAGAAATTGCGCGACGAAACCCTGCGCGAGATCGAGGCAATCCAGAAAACCGCAGAGGCAATCGCGGTGCTCGATGTGCTCTGCGCGCTCGCCGAGACGGCTCGACTGTTTCGCTATTGTCGGCCGGAATTGAACGATTCGCTCCGGCTCGTCATCAAAGATGGGCGCCATCCGGTGCTCGATCAAAATCTTATCGATGAAAAGTTTGTACCCAACGACACGGAGCTCGATGGCGAAACAATTCGCATGGCCATCGTGACCGGACCGAACATGGCCGGCAAATCGACTTACATCCGGCAGGTCGCGCTCATTGTGTTGATGGCCCAAATCGGCAGTTTTCTCCCAGCGGAAAGCGCAGAGGTCGGATTGGTCGATCGTATTTTCACCCGGGTCGGCGCCAGCGACGATCTGGCCCGGGGTCAATCGACATTCATGGTAGAAATGAACGAAACAGCAAACATCATTAACAACGCCACTGATCATTCGTTAGTCATTCTCGACGAGATCGGCCGCGGCACGTCCACCTTCGACGGGCTCTCCATCGCATGGAGCGTCGCCGAGTTTCTATACGACAAGATCAAAGCGCGCACTCTGTTTGCCACGCATTATCACGAACTGACAAAGCTCGCCGCGGACCGCAAAGGCGTCTGCAACCTGAACGTTGCAGTACGGGAATGGAATGAGCAGATCATTTTTTTGCGCAAGATCATCCCCGGCGGGGCGGACAAAAGCTACGGCATCCAAGTCGCGCGGCTCGCGGGACTGCCAAAGGAAATCCTCGATCGTGCCAAAGAAATTCTCGCGCACCTGGAGAGTTCCAGTCGCGCAACTACGGAGCCAAAATCGCGCGGTAGGAAGTCGATCATAGTGATGCCCGAAGCACACAAGCCGCAGCTGGATTTATTGTAAACGATATTCTTCGCGGCACTCAAATTCAGCAATTGCCGCTTGAGCGCTGACGCGCGAGCCCATTTGTGATAAGCTCGCCCGCAAACATGGCAGTCAAAACCGAGAAGGACTTGAGCCAGGGCTTGCGAGCGCTGTGGTTGAAGGCGATGGCCGCCATCGAGCTACAAAATTTCGGTTACGCGATTTCGCTTCTACAGGAACTCCTGAAGCAGGAGCCAGAGTTCCTCACCGGCCGCCAACTATTGCGACGCGCAGAAGTCACGAAAGGCAAATCGGCTAAGAAAAGTTTTTTTAACATCTCGACCGCACCGATCGGGGTGATGAAGGCGCAGCGGGAAATGAAAACGGACCCAAAACGAGCTGTGGAAATGCTGGAGGATGTACTGGAAATGGAACCTTACAATCGACAGGCAAATCTGCTTTTAAAGGAAGCCGCTGTGGCGGCGGGTTGGCCCGAAATCGGAGTTTTCGCTCTGCGGAGTTTACTCGAAGAACACCCCCGCGACGTGAAAGTGCTGCATGAACTGGGACGCTTGTACCATCAACTTGGCGACCACGAAAATGAAGTGGAAGTTTACAATCAAATCACCGCGACCAACCCACTTGACGCGCAGGCGCTTCGCCTTGGCAAAGACGCGTTAGCGCGAGCTTCGATGAAAAGAGGCGGTTGGACGGAAGCGGAAAGTTATCGCGACCTGATCAAGGACAAGGATGAAGCAATTTCCCTCGAGCAACAGAGCCGTATCCGGCTTACTGGCGAAGCCATCGACCAACAAATTGCCGAAGCTTATGCCCGTCACCAAGCTGAGCCAGAAAGTCTGGACTTCGCACAGCGGCTCGGCGCGTTGAACGAAAAAAAGGAGGATTTTGAGGCAGCAATTCGCTGGTATCAATACGCTGCCGATCTGACCAAGGGTCTGGACACGGGATTGCTGCGAAAGATTTCCGATCTAAAAATCAAGTGCCTCGAACGCGAAATTGCCGCGCACGAAGAATTTCTGTCGGCGCACAGTCCGACCGACAAATTGTACGCGGAAAAATCTGAGCAACTACGCGCAGCTAAAACCAACCGCGCACAAATCCACATCGCCGATGCACAGGAACGGGTGGCGCGGAATCCAACCGATCTACAGTTGCGATTTGAACTCGGTGAGAGCTTTTTCAACGCCGGCCGTTTTCGTGACGCTGTGCCGGAGTTGCAACGCGCACGGCAAAATCCGCACGCGCGGTTGAAAGCGATGAACCTGCTGGGTTGCTGTTATGGCGAGCTTGGCATGCTGGATCTTGCAATGAAGCAACTGGAGGAAGCGTCGCAGGAAATTGTGTCCATGGACGCAATGAAGAAGGATATCCTATACAATCTGGGCATCGTCTACGAGCGAAGGAATGAGACGGAAAAATCGCTCGCCTGTATGAAGCAGATTTACGAAGTCGATTACGGCTACCGGGACGTGGCAGGTCGAGTCGAAAGCTCGTACGAACGGGATGTCTCCGGACCTTAGGCTTGCACGGCACCAGGCGTAATTCTTTCGCGTCCAACCGACCGACCGCTTTCGATTCTTAGTTAGGCCGGGAGGATCTCGGCACCTCTAACCAAAGAAAACCATGAAAACCGAAATCCGAATTGTTCCGCAGTTGTTTATTCTTGCTCTGGTAATCGGGGCTATGAGCCTGGCCGGAGTGGTAAAGGCCGAAACGACGCCAACCGGTCAGAGTTCGTCGTTAAGTGAAAAAGACAGAACTTTCATGAAGAAGGCCGCAAAAGGCGGAACGATGGAAGTCGCGATGGGAAACGTGGCTGAAAAGAATGGGCAGAGTGACGACGTGAAATCATTCGGTAAACGAATGGTCACTGATCACACCAAAGCCAATGACGAGCTCAAGTCCATTGCCTCCCAAAAAGGCGTGCAGCTCCCCGCGAAAGAGCCAAAGCTCAAATGGACTTCAGACAAGGCTTACATCGACATGATGGTTAAGGACCATGAAAAGGATCTGGCTGAGTTCAAAGAGGAGGCCAGCAGTGGGAGCGATCCCGATGTGAAGAAGTTTGCGGATGACACGGCCAAAGTGGTCCAGGAGCATCTGGACCTTGCCAAAGAGATTCAAGGAAAGCTCAAATGACATGACGACCCAGACCGACGGAACACGCTGACAAAGTGCTTGCCCTGTTCGACTTCGTTCGGAATCAATATTTCGAGCGAATTCGAGGCTCCAAGAGAGCGAAAGAAGGCCGCGCGGTCAGGCTTTCCATTCCGTTACGGACACGTGAGCTACACTCCACGGACCGCTTTGACTAGCGCTCGGGATAACCCCGCGGATCCATCGCTCTGAAAAAAGCGGGTAGAAGTCTCCGTGAGTGGTTCTGAAAACGGACCTGGTCGAGCGTCAGTTCGACATCCACCGGGCGCTCTTTTTTGGCTAACGCACGGCGAAGCTTGGAGAGCGCGATATTTTGTAACTGCCGAATGCGCTCCCTCGTGACCCCGAATTTCTTACCTACCTCCTCGAGCGTCTTCGGCTTTCCGCCGTCCAGACCGAAGCGCTGGAAGATGATCTTCTTTTCGCGGTCGTCCAAAACGTCCAGCAATCCACCGACTTCGTTACGCAGGTTTTTGTCACGCAACAGCTCGAATGGCGTCTGCGCTTCCTCATCGCCCACGATTTCACCGAACTCAGTCGAATCATCATCACTGATCGGCGCGTCGAGCGAAGCGGGACGGATCGAGACAGTCTTAAGCTGGGAAACTTTCCCGCTTGCGATGCCGATCTCGTCACCGAGCTCTTCATCAGTCGGTTCGCGTCCGAGCTCTTCACTCATTTGCAGCGAAACGCGACGCATCTTGGAGATCTTGTCCACCAGATGGACGGGCAAACGGATCGTCTTGCTCTGGTTCGCCAGAGCGCGCTTGATGGACTGTTTAATCCACCATGCCGCATACGTGCTGAGCTTTCCGCCCTTTGCCGGATCGAACCGCTCCACCGCCTTCATCAGGCCGATGTTGCCCTCGGAGATCAAGTCCAGCAGCGGCAAACCTAGATTGGCGTAATCATGCGCAATCTTTACCACCAGCCGCAAATTGGACCGGATCATCAGGGCACGTGCTTCGCGATCACCCTTCTTGATCTTAGCGGCCAGCTCAATCTCCTGCTCCGGAGTCAACAGCGGGATTTGCCCGATCTCGCGCAGGTAAATCTTAATTCCGGTATCGCTATCTTCAGCAGCCATATAACTCTTTTTCATCGTTCATTTGGGGGAATTGAATCGACACATCCCGTAAATTATATTCGTCGATGCCTGGACAATTACGCGTTTTAGCATCCCGGGAAGTATTTAACAAGGTTAAATATTCGAATCTGTGACATCTGTTGGATGCGCGTCGTTCAATCTTTTCTGTAGGGCTTTTGCTGGGCTGTGGTATCGAAGATTATCCGACGGGGCCCTTGAATATTTGACCACATTCCAAGCATCGGCGGTATCTCACTTTCGAGGGATATTTGGCGCTTCTCGGCGCAGCGATTTTCTGCGACTCTGCCGCAACGATGCTGGCGAAAATCTATTCCGCCGCGGTTTACGGCGTGGACGCGTACGAAGTGGAAATCGAAGTAAACGGCGCCGGTGGCGATCCAGTTATCGTCATCGTGGGACTTCCCGACGCGGCCGTGAAGGAGAGCCGCGACCGTGTCACGACTGCCATTGCAAACAGCGGCTATTACTGGCCTCGCGGACGAACCACGATAAATCTCGCGCCGGCAGACATTAAAAAGGAAGGACCGAGCTTCGATCTACCGATTGCGCTGGGGATGATCGCAGTAACCGAAGAACTCGACAGTTCGCCATTTGAAAATTTTAGTTTCGTTGGGGAATTGGCACTCGACGGTTCTGTCCGCCCGGTAAAAGGCGTGCTGCCGGTCGCACTTGAGGCGCGTCGCCGGGGCAAGCGCGCGTTGTTCGTACCCGAAGCGAACGCGCTCGAGGCTGCGATGGTCGACAAGATCGATATCTACGGTGTGCAGAATCTGCGGCAGACGTTCGCGTTTTTGCGCGGCGAAATCGCGCTTCTGCCCACACGCGCTGATCTGAGCAAGTTTTTCGCTACGCACCAAAGTTATGACGTCGATTTCAGCGATGTGAAAGGCCAAGGCCATGTCAAACGCGCAATCGAAGTAGCTGTCGCCGGTGGACATAATGTCCTGATGATCGGCCCACCGGGATCGGGCAAATCGATGCTGGCCAAACGTATCCCGACTATAATCCCGCCGCTCACGATGGATGAAGCGATTGAGACCACCAAGATCCACAGCATCGCCGGCCTGCTCGATGGCGAAGAATCCTTCATTTCCACGAGACCGTTTCGCGATCCGCATCACACTATCAGTGACATTGGTTTATTGGGTGGCGGCACCTTTCCGAATCCTGGCGAAGTAAGCCTCGCGCACAACGGAGTACTTTTTCTTGACGAACTTCCTGAATTCAAACGGTCGGCACTGGAGGTAATGCGCCAGCCGCTTGAGGACGGGAAAGTTACTGTGTCACGCGCGGCAGGTACTGTGACTTTTCCATCCGAGTTCATGCTCGTGGCGGCGATGAATACATGGCCGTGCGGCTACTTCGGCGACCTTAAACGCGAATGCCGCTGCGGCCCCCTGCAGGTGCAGCGTTACCGTCAACGCATCTCCGGCCCGCTGTTAGATCGGATCGATCTGCACATCGAAGTGCCTGCCGTGGAATATCGTGATGTTGCCAGCGAACGGGCGGAGGAAGGTTCCGCTGCCATTCGCGAACGCATCGTTCGCGCCCGGGAATGCCAGCAGGAACGGTTTCGCAACGATCGCAAAGTAAACTGCAACGCGCGCATGGCGACGCGTCAGTTGAAACAACACTGCAAACTCACGCAGGATTCCCAGGAACTGATTCGCGTGGCTATGAACGAATTAAACCTAAGCGCCCGCGCTTACGATCGGATTTTAAAGGTATCGCGCACGATCGCCGATCTAGACCGGAAGGACGACATCGCCCCCGAACACGTCAGTGAAGCGATCCAATATCGCACCTTCGATCGGACGCTTTGGATATGATCACGTCAGTAAGTCTGATCGAGTCCAGGTACCTACGTTCCATTAAAGGATGCGAGGACTTATCGCACTCCCAAAGCACTTCGCGTGACATTACATAGCGGCAATGGTTTTCACGAACCGTTTAGGTCTTGGTGTCGCTTTCAAACCGTGTGGCTACTGATAGGATTTGGCCATGCGACCAGGTGCCGTTCACTGGCAAAAGCTTTGGTCAATCGTTGCTGCGCTGCCGATGTTGCTCAATGGGTGTGGTACGAATAAGACCGTGCTCGAAGAAATTGTCGAACAGGTTTATCCCATTGCGCTCAACACCGATTTAAGTATTCATAACCGGGATGGCGCGGTCCTCGTTTACGGCTCGGATGGTAACGAGCTGCGTGTGCGATCCGCGAAGAAAGCGTACAGTCGCGAACGACTGAGCCAGATCGCGGTTGATGTCTCCACAACACCGGGCGCCGTTTCAGTCACCGCGAAATTTCCTCCCCAACCAAAGTGGGCGTTCTCGGATCATTCAGGCACGGTGGATTGCACCATTGTTGTGCCGGCAACAGCCAGCATTACCGCGCTCGACCTGAATTCGGGCGAAGTTCTCCTCGATAGTATGCGCGGACGAGAAGTACACGCACGGCTGGGTGACGGCCGGATTTTCGCCCGGAACTGTTTCACGAACGTGGATCTTACAATGGACCGGGGAATGCTCACTTTGTGGTACGATTGGTGGGAACAGGCAGGGTCCTCAGCGAATGTCAAAGTGGCGCAGGGAAATGCATGGGTCTTTTTACCAACCGACGCAGCCTTCCACCTCCTCGCCCACGCCGCGCACGGAAAGATCGCCAATGACTTCAACAATGTCGCATCGTTCCAGAGTTCCTCTGCACGTTATATGAACATCGATCAGGTAATCAACGGCGGAGGCTCGGCGACAATTCAAATCCGACTCGGGAGAGGAAACATCAAAATCGCCGAGGCCAATCCCTGACGGACATTCTTTTCATCAACCAATTTGAAATTTCAAATCTGAAATTCGAAATTCAAAGCCATGCCTTCGTTCGACATCGTGTCGGAAGTGGACAAGCAGGAGATCGACAACGCGCTTAACCAGGCGCGCAAAGAGCTTGCTACCCGCTTCGATTTGAAAGACGCAAAAACCGAAATCATTCCTGAACCGGACAAGATTATTTTGATCGCCGACGATAGCGCACACTTGAAATCATTACGGGAAATCGTCATCGGCAAACTCTCCAGGCGCGGCGTGGATTTGCGGAATGTGGAGCAGGAAGAACCCGCAATCTCATCGGTCGGCCATGCCCGGCAGGAATTGAAAATCAAACAAGGCCTGGAAGGGAATAAAGCCAAGGAAATCATCCAGGCCATCAAGTCACAGGGTTTCAAGGTGCAAAGCCAATTACAGGACCTCCAAATTCGCGTCACCGGAAAAAAGAAAGACGAACTGCAAACCGTCATTCAATTCGTGCGTAGTCGCGACTTCGGCGTCGCCACCAACTTTAAAAATTTCAGAGATTGACCACCTGCGACCAAGTCTAACGAGACAGAGATAAGCAACGAAAGCGTGCCGTGGCAAAACACGCTGACGCATTTCAAGGCCGGGCCGCTGGCTTCATCGAGGTCTGACCTCTTTCCGTCAATAACCGTAGAAGGACTTTGCCATCACTCGGGACACGGACGCCATCATAAACTGCCGAAACCGGAGCAAGATTGCGCAGAGCCTTAAGCGTTTTAGGCGTCCAGCGACGGAGAAACATTTTGGCAGACAACGATAACGCGACAATGATGCCGTAATTATGAAAATTGTCGTCCTCGGCGGCACGGGTTTGATCGGCGCGAAACTCGTAAGCTTGCTCCGTTCGGAGGGCCACGAGGTCATTGCAGCATCTCCTTCGCTGGGCATCAATTCGATTACCGGAGAAGGTTTGACCGAGGCATTAATCGAAGCGCAAGTGGTCGTGGATGTTACGAACGCTCCTTCTTGGGAAGACAATGCCGTGCTGGAATTCTTCGAAACTTCGACCCGCAATCTCCTCGCCGCGGAGAAGAAAACCGGCGTCGGCCACCACATTGCACTCTCTATAGTTGGCTGCGATCGGCTTCCTGCTAGCGGATACTTACGCGCAAAGGTTGCCCAGGAAAAATTGATCAAAGCTTCGCCAATTCCGTACACGGTGGTTCGCGCGACACAGTTTTTTGAGTTCGTCGGAGGCATCGCTCAATCCGCAACTCAGGGGCAGACCGTACGCCTGCCGTCGGCGTTGTTTCAGCCAATCCTCTCCGACGACGTCGCCGCCGCTCTGGCTAGGATCGCCGTGGCGAAGCCGTTGAATGGAACCATTGAGTTGGCCGGCCCCGATGTTCTCCCGTTTGAGGAGGTCGTCCGCCAATACCTCGCAGCGCACAACGACCGCCGCACGGTCGTGACCGACGAGCAAGCCCGCTACTTCGGCACGCCCCTCGAGAAGCGCAGCCTCGTTGCAGGTCAGAAGCCACTACTCGGTTCTACCCGTTTCGCAGACTGGCTTAGCCGCGCCGCTCCACAACACTGAAGCGCTTACCCTCAACAAGGCCTGAAGCATTGAAAACCATGCACTCTGTGGATCTATCCAGGAATCCGCAAACAAAAAAGGACATCACAATGAAACGAATCTCCAAACCAGTCGTGCTGCTGCGACACGCACTTATCGTTTGCACCATTATCGTCTCCACTATCGGCGGCGTGGGCTCAGGCGTGGCCGCTGATAAACATCCAAAGGCCACGCTCGTCTACGAGCATGCTCTGCCAAATGTACCTAGGAAAAGTATCAAGGCTGTGCTCGTCGAATATGGTCCCGGCGACGCGTCGTCAGCTCACACGCATCCCAAGTCTGCTTTCATCTACGCAACTGTTCTCGAAGGAGCCATCCGAACTTCGGTCAATAATGGGCCGGTGGTTACTTATCGCGCCGGACAGAACTTCTCCGAGATGCCTGGTGATCGGCACACTGTTGATGAGAATGCCAGCAAGACCGAACCCGCCAAGCTGCTGGCCGTGTTCGTGGTCGATACGGACGCGAAGGAACTGTTAACGCCGCTCGAAAAATGAGATCACGGGGGCTTCACCCGACAGGCGCGCCACGATCGTGCTGAGCGTGAACGCCTAACTCTTGGGATCGCAGCACTATTTGCTCCCGACCCCGAAATGACTGAGGTCGAGAAAATGCATTCTTACCAAAAGGAAACAGCTCTGACGAAGCCTCGAGTCGTCATAGTGGGCGGCGGCTTCCGCGGACTCTATGCGGCACGCGCCTTAGCTGGCGCTCCCGTAAGCGTAACGCTCATCGACAAACGCAACTACCATCTCTTCCCGCCGCTGCTTTATCAAGTGGCTACTGGCTTACTTTCGGTAGACGAAATTTCTGGTCCGCTCAGGTCCATTCTCAGTCGCCAAAACAACATCGACGTTCTCTTAGGCGAAGTGACTGGCGTCGACACGCGGAAGCGCGTTGTTCGCATTGAGCAGCATGACGTACATACGATTTCCTTATCCTCTCCACAGGCGTTCAGTATAACTACTTTGGACACGACAAGTGGTCTCGGATTGCGCCGGGCCTGGTGTCGCTAAGCGACGCTGACCGCATCCGCGCAAGAGTGCTGCTGGCATTTGAACAGGCTGAGGAGCTCGCTGCACCTGAGGCGCGCGACTCGATGCTGACTGATTGCCTCGGCTAGGATTTGGCGAGTTCTTCCACAGATGCATCACGGCGTAACTGCGCCAAGGGCGCCAAGCCTGAGAAATTTCTTCCGCCTGTTTGGTGCTCACTCGGCCAAGGCTGTTGCGCACGGCAACGTCTTCTTTTGGAAAAGCATCGGGCCAACGCGAAACACGCATGGCGATGTAATGCGCGGTCCATTGACCGATGCCTGGAAGCGCGGTTAGCGCCGCGATGTCGGCCTCGGGATTGGTTCCGGTATCCAGCTTTAAGGAGCCGGCTTGGAATGCCCGCGCGAAAGCAAGAATACTCGCCGCGCGGGTCCCTACGATTCCGAGTTTCGCGATGTCTCTTACGCTGGCTTTGGCAATGCGCGCGGCGAGCGGCGAGAGTCGTGTAAGCTCTGGAAACGGCGTCCGGATTTTCTCACCAAACGCTTCGGCGAAACGGCCTGCGATCGTCGTGGCGGCTTTCACTGTGATCTGTTGTCCGAGAATCGCGCGAATGGCCATTTCGAAACCGTCAAACGCGCCGGGCACACGCAGACCGGGATTCTTCGTCACGCTTTTCTTCAAAAGCTTATCTTTCATCAAATGCGCCGCGATCAGATCCGGCCGGGCCGTGAGGTCGAACAAGTTGCGCAGCCTGCCTAACAACGCTGGCAGAACCGGCACAAGCGTGCGTGTGAACTCGACCACGAGTCCGCCCTTTTCTGGCGCGTGCGTGACCCTGATCCAGCCGGTGCGTTTGCCTAACCGAACTGTACGCGCATAGCTGTCCGCGGTGACAAATTCCACATCTCGAATCATGCGAGCATCGAGGAATTTCAGGATTTCCTGCCAATCGTATGGTGGCCGGTAACTTAATCGCAAAGTTGAGGTACGCCCGGCATCGATCATTTCGTGATGCTCGGCGGCACGGTTGCGCAGATGGGTCGGCGGCATGCGATATTGCCTGCCGAAAGCGTCGTTGAAACGGCGCAGGCTGGAAAAACCACTCGCGAACGCGATTTCGGTGACGGGCAATTTTGTTTCGGTGAGTAGCTGTTTCGCCAGAAGCAAACGCCGCGTCTGCATCAGCTCGATTGGCGACACGCCAAGTTCCTTCTGTACAATGCGCCGCAACTGGCGTGAGCTGATCCCAAACTCCGTCGCGATTTCCTCCAGCCCTGCGCCCTCGTCGATGAGTCCTTCGTCGATACGACGCGTAATGAGATGAGCGACGCGATTCGAATTATCGATCGGGGCGTGACCGGGTGCCAGTTCCGGCCGGCAGCGCAGACACGGACGGAATGATGCTTTCTCTGCGGCGAAGGCGCTTTCGAAGAAACGGCAATTTTTCTGCAGCGGTGTTTTCACCGGACAGATCGGCCGGCAGTAAACTCCGGTGGAAGCGACGCCGACGAAGAAGATCCCGTCGAAGCGAGGATCGAACCATCATCAGCGTCAGCACCGGCCATTTTCGGACATGACATTTATTTCAACATTGATGTCCGAAAACGGCCAGCACCGTTCAAAAAACGCCTCATCTTGAAGAAATGAAAACGACAAGAGACAAGCAGACTACTTATTCATATAAAACCATGAAGTCCCCCGTCGGCCGCCTGAAATTGGTCGCGAGTGAGCGCGGATTAGCCGCGATCCAGTGGGAAAACGACGATCCGAAACGAGTCCGGCTCGCGCCGTTGGTGGAAGACGAAAATCATTCGGTGCTCCTTGAGGCTGAACGCCAGCTCAACGATTACTTCGCGGGCAAACTCAAGAGATTTTCCCTGAGGTTCGATTTCGCCGGAACCGAATTTCAAAAGGAAGTGTGGCGAGCGCTAGCGGCCATCCCTTTTGGCGAGACTCGCAGCTATGGAGATATCGCACGACAGATTGGGCGTCCAAAGGCCGTGCGTGCAGTCGGAGCGGCCAACGGAAGAAATCCCATCTCCATTATGGTCCCGTGCCACCGGGTAATCGGTTCCAACGGCAAACTGACCGGCTACGCTGGCGGCTTGGAGACGAAAGCCTTCCTGTTGAAAACTGAATCAAGAAAGGAGCATCGCCCAACCGCCACCCAACATGACCATCAACTCCGAAAGCCTTCGCGAATCAACGCCCGACCTCTGATTTTCTGACCCTTTCAACTCGTAATTGTCAAGAAACGGGCTCGAGGATGGGCCAAACCGCCGCCAGCACTTCTTACTCTGACTTCCAGTCTCGTCACTAATGCCAGTCCGGTCGAAGACTCGCCGTGGAGAGCTCGGGCTCACGTGTCACTTTTTCTTTCGATCTTCACGATTTTCGCGCTGCGTCCATCTTCAAGCGTAATCCAGTCACCCACGTCCGCAACGAGGAGCGCCTTTCCGATTGGGGAAATCCAACTGACGGCGTCCGGTTCGAGATCGAGTTCGTCAACACCGACGACGGTACGGGTTTCGGTCCGGTCTTTTTTATCTTTTACCGTCACCGTTGCGCCGAAGGCAACGCTGTTCGACGCCGGGTCCGGAGGATCGACCACGTGGACCGATGCCAGAATTTGTTCCAATTCTGCCACGCGCTCGCTGCTCGCGTTTGCTGCGCGAAGATTTTGCAATTCGTCGCGCAAATGCTTCACGCCGCGAGCGGTGATGTAATTAGTCGCGCCCGGAGGCAACCCAGACACCGATCGCTTCCGTCCGCTGCGCTCCGGAAGATCGACATCTTCTTTGACGAACGCCCTGCTCATCCAAAAGAGTATCGCAGCACCGTTTCCTTTCGCGTTTCAGATTTCGCACAGCGAACGTCAAATGTTAGACGCGACCCCTATTTCATCACTCTTAACACGCAGACCAATCGCACTTCCACCCCCGAAGACGCGATGGCAGCGCCATGATGCGCGAGCGGTCGGATACACGAGATCGTCGCGTCGCGCACGAACATATTCAAAAGACATGAAGAAAGAACCTGCCGGCGATTCGAGTTTAAGCGAAACCATGGTCGCTCGAATCGAAATCAATGAACTCGGAGATGTCGCTCGCCAAAAACAAATCACTGATGCGGTCGAAGCGCTGGACGGCGTAATCGAAATGAAAATAGAAAAGGGCGCGCTGCACGTCTCTTACGACCCGCTGGCTACGACTGAAAAGAAAATCGAGCAAACCATTCGCTCCACCGGGACCACAGTCAAAGCTGCGGTGACAGATACGGAGAGTGCTCATCCAGACCTACCAACGCCCACGCAGATAGAGCATGCTCTCCCCAAAAAAACCCACGATCGCAAGAACGCCTGATTTTCGAGACAACTCCAGCTCGTCTTTTCTTTTCTTCTTACTTTTTCCTTCTTACTTCTAGTTCTTAACGAGGTATCCTCATGGCAACCAAATATGACGCGATCGTTATTGGCACTGGCCAGGCAGGACCGTCTCTTGCAGTTCGGCTGGCAGACACTGGAATGAAGGTGGCGGTTATCGAGCGCAAACGGTTCGGCGGCACCTGTGTCAATAACGGCTGCATCCCAACGAAGACGCTCGTGGCGAGTGCGCGCACGGCTCATGTCGCGCGCCGGGCGGGCGATTATGGCGTGACGATTCCCGGCTCAATCGCTGTTGATATGAAAAGAGTCAAAGTGCGTAAAGACGCGGTAGTGCGCCAAAGCAGCGATGGCTTGGAGAAGTGGCTAAGGAACACTCAGAACCTCACCGTTATTGAAGGCCACGCGCGCTTTGTCGACGCGCATCGGGTTCGCGTCGGCGACGAACTTCTCGAGGCAGACAAATTCTTCATCAACGTTGGCGGACGCGCGTCTATTCCTCCGTTCCGGGGCATCGGTGAGATGAACTATTTAAACAATTCAACGATGATGGACGTGGACTTTCTGCCCGAGCATCTGGTCGTCATCGGCGGCAGCTACGTGGGGTTAGAGTTTGCTCAGATGTATCGCCGATTCGGCAGTGAAGTCACCATTGTGGAGAGAGGGCCGCGACTCATTCACGGTGAAGACGAAGATGTAACTGAAAACATCAAAACGATTCTCGAAGGCGAAGGCATCAAGATCCGTCTGCGCGCTGAATGCATCGGCTTTGAAAAACGTGGCGACAAAGTGGCCGTACAAGTTGATTGCAGCAGCGGTGATAAGACTGTCATCGGCTCGCATGCGCTTCTCGCAGTTGGTCGAGTGCCGAACACCAACGACCTCGGTCTGGAGCATGCCGGGATTGAAGTCGATAAGCGCGGTTACATCCAGGTTGATGATCAACTTCGCACCAATGTCCCCGGCATCTATGCGCTGGGTGATTGCAACGGGCGGGGAGCATTCACCCACACCGCATACAACGATTATGAAATTGTCGCCGCTAATCTGTTAGACGGTGACGACCGCCGCGTGAGCGACCGGATCATGGCCTACGCCCTTTACATTGATCCGCCCTTGGGCAGAGCAGGAATGACTGAGGCGGAAGTACGAAAGTCAGGGCGAAAAGCTTTGATGGCAAAACTTTCGATGACCCAAGTCGGCCGTGCCCGAGAAAAAGGCGAGACGGACGGATTCATGAAAATTTTGGTGGATGCCGAAACGAAAAAGATCCTTGGAGCGTCCCTCCTGGGGATCGAATGCGATGAGGTAATTCACTCGATCCTCGATGTGATGTACGCCAACGCGACATACACGGTGATTCAGCGTGCCATGCACATTCATCCAACTGTCACAGAGTTGATCCCGACCATGCTCGGTGAGTTGAAACCGTTATGAAAACAGCGAGCTAGCTAGCGGAATCGACATCTGAAAGCAAAAATAAGAATATGAAAATAGTCACCCTGGGCCGCACGGGCCTCATCGGAAGCAGAGTAGTGAGCCTCCTTCGTGCACGCAGTCACGAAGTCGTTGCGGCATCTCCTTCCAAAGGCATCGATTCGATCACCGGAAAAGGTTTAACGGAGGCGCTAACCGGAGCGCAGGTGGTTGTGGACGTGACGAATGCTCCTTCGTGGGAAGATAAAGCCGTGCTGGAATTCTTCGAAACTTCAACGCGTAACGTTTTCGCCGCCGAAGAAAAAAAGGCGTGGGCCACCACGTTCTTCGCTGCCGATAATTCCAAATGGATCACCGGAGAAACGCTTCTCATTTCGCGTGGTTACATTAGATTGTACAGGCAAACGGTTCAGCAACAGGAAAGGGAAACGAAAACATGAAAACAAAATTGTCCGCCGTCGCCCTTGTTGCGAGCGCGATCACGATTGCTCAAGCGAACCCAGGAGATGTTCACGCAGTGACAGGGGCATCTCACAGAGGCGCCGTTGCACACAGTGCCCTGGCCGTTCGCGCTCCGATGCGGCCCGGCGGTGTTTCATCGTTTCGTTCGACGCCGATGCGGTCATACGGCAGTAGACCGTTTTATTCAGGCCAACGCCATTCCTCGTTTGGCATGCATCCGTCACCATCCTCCGCGTACCGGCGGCCCTTCTATTCGAGTCGAGGTTCCTTCATGCGTTCCGGGCCATACACGGTAGCAACTATCCCGCAACGCAATCGTGTCGCGCCATTCGCCAATCGCAGGAACCCAGCTGTCACCAGCGTGTGGAACCAGCGAAACACCGGAATGCAGTTCCGGAATAGAAACAATCTACGGAACGCAAACAATATTCGGAATCCAAACAATCTGCGGAACGGAAACAATTTCCGAAATGGAAACAATCATCTACGGCGCGACTGGCAAAAACACGTTTTCGCTCACCAATCAGGGAATTGGCATCGCGACTGGAACCGCAACTGCGACCACCAGTGGAATGGTCACCGATGCTCCTTCATTAATGGATCGTGGGTGATCTTCAACCTGGGCTTCTCTCCGTGGTGGTCTTCGTACTACCCGGACGATTACTACTACGACTATGGCTTTCCGAATGATGGCTACGGCTCGTCGACCTACGGATATGGTTATCCGAATTCGTCCAATTACGATCCCGGCGATTACAACTCCGGCGATTACCAGGGGCAGATGTATTACGATCAAAACGGCTATCCCGACCAATCGCAGGGCTACTACGATTCCAGTGTTTACCAGACTGAATCGTACGACGATCCGAACAGCCACAGCGATGAATCGCAATCAGAGGATTCGACCATCGCCGCAGCGCAGGAGCGACTGGCTCGCCAAGGCTACTATCGCGGCGAGGCAGACGGTGTGCTCAGCGCTGAGATGCAGAAAGCCGTCAGGCGTTATCAAAGCACCAACGGCTTGCGCCAGACTGGCCAGCTTGATAACGACACCTTGGCGGTAATGGGATTAAGCGAAGGCACGAGCTACTAAAATTTGAGATCGGCCAATGTGCTTCCCGGTAAATGAGGCCGCAGCCCGATTTCATCCACGAATTTTGTTCTTGGCGCTTCCAAGCAAACTTTGATGCTGTTGCACGGCACGCGTGGCAACGAGCGCGATCCGATCC
>WNGP01001617.1_pt1 | contig 18574 bp, 19 predicted proteins | sample 5407671 | NCBI WGS metagenome assembly WNGP01 (sample SAMN13153381, study PRJNA577476) | soil metagenome | isolation source: 40 cm soil or saprolite under Garry oak tree replicate 2 | place: USA:California | collected 2016-06-15 | reverse complement strand
AAACCGGACATTGAGCCGACATCGCCGAATGACCGAGTCTGACCCAACTGCGGCATCGGCGCGCAATTTTTGCTGTGATGCACAGCGGCGTTCCTGCGCAACGGTGTGGTAATGTGCGGCCTTAAGTCTGAGAAGGGCTCTGAAGGAGAAGCCAACATGATCTCTGCAGCATTTCCGTACCAAAAGAAGCGGCGGCGGGTCCTCGGCCGCGAGATGGCGTACGTGGAGGTGGGAGAGGGCGACCCCATCGTGCTGCTGCACGGCAACCCCACCTCGTCGTACCTCTGGCGTAACGTGTTGCCGCACCTGCAGCCACGAGGCCGCTGCATCGCCCCCGACCTGATCGGCATGGGCGACTCCGACAAGCTGCCCGACAGTGGCCCCGGCTCGTATCGCTTCGTCGAGCACCGCCGCTACCTCGACGCCCTGCTCGAGGCCCTGGATGTGCACGAGCGGGTCACCTTGGTCGTCCATGACTGGGGTTCGGCCCTCGGCTTCGACTGGGCCAATCGCCACCGCGAGGCTGTGAAGGGAATCGCGTTCATGGAGGCGATCGTGGCGCCGCAGGGCCGCGACCACTGGGACAAGATGGGAATGCGTCCAGCCTTGGAGGCGCTGCGTTCCGAGGCCGGCGAGGCGATGGTCCTGCAGAACAACTATTTCATTGAAGAGATCCTGCCGAACGCCATCCTGCGTAAGCTCTCCGACGAGGAGATGGCGGAGTATCGACGGCCGTTCGCCGAGCCTGGCGAGGGGCGACGGCCGACGCTGACGTGGCCCCGACAAATACCCATCGGGGGCGAGCCCGCCGACGTGACTGCGATCGCGACTGAATACGCGGACTGGCTGGGGACGAGCAATGTGCCCAAGCTGTTCCTGAAGGCTGAGCCAGGTGCGATCCTCGCCAATGATACGCTGGTCAACCTCGTCCGCGGGTGGCCAGCGCTGACCGAGAAGACGGTGGCGGGGATCCATTTCGTTCAGGAAGATTCGCCGGACGAGATCGGGCGGGCCATCGCCGGCTGGATGGGGACGTTGGGCTAACGAGGGCCATGCCGGACAAATGACTAAGATCGCTCACCGGCGAATAGCCGTCGACAGCATCGAAATCTTCTACCGGGAGGCCGGTCGCTCGAACGCTCCTGCACTCCTTCTGCTGCACGGCTTTCCAACTGCAAGCCACATGTTCCGCGATCTCATTCCGCAGCTCGCCGACCGATTTCATGTGATTGCGCCCGATCTGCCCGGGTTTGGCCAATCGGACATGCCGGAACGGACCAAGTTCAGCTACACCTTCGACAACATCGCGCGGGCTATTGACCGCTTCACTGAAGTGATCGGACTTGACCGCTTCGCCATCTATGTCTTCGACTATGGCGCGCCGACTGGTTTCCGCCTCGCAGTGAGGCACCCCGAGCGCATCACCGCCATCATCTCGCAGAATGGCAATGCGTATGTCGAGGGCCTCAGCGACGGCTGGACCCCGATCCGCGCATACTGGCAGGACCCGTCCGAAGCAAACCGCACAGCCCTGCGCGCCTTTCTTTCGCCCGAGACAACGGTCTGGCAATACACCCACGGCGTCGCCGACACGTCCTCGGTTTCTCCGGACGGGTATTCGCTCGACAACTTCTATCTCGCACGACCTGGCGCCGATGAAGTGCAGCTCGACCTCTTCGGCGACTACAAGAGCAACGTCGCGCTGTATCCCGAATTCCAGGCCTATTTTCGCAAGCACAAGCCGCCGTTTCTGGCAGTTTGGGGCAAGAACGACCCGTTTTTCCTGCCGCCGGGCGCCGAAGCGTTCAAGCGCGACATCCCCAACGCAGTCGTCCGATTCTTCGACACCGGGCACTTCGCGCTGGAAACGCATGCCGAAGAGATCGCGGCGGCGATCCGCGAGTTCCTCGCTCGCTGATTTCGCAACCCGGCGCCCGCCCGCGGCGTTGAGCATGGCCGCTGATCAAATGGAGAGCGTTATGCGTGCCATCGTTCTAGAGAAGTTCGGTGGACTGGACAGTCTGGTTTACAAGGACATTCCCGAGCCGGAGCCCAAGGCCGGTCATGTGGTCATCCAAATCAAAGCATTTGGGATCAACCACGCCGAGATGCACATGCGCCGTGGAGAGTGGGCCGAAGCCGCCGAGGTGAGCGGCATCGAGTGCGTGGGCCTGGTGAAATCGTGTCCTGGCGGCGAGTTTCCGGTCGGCGCGAGAGTGGCCACGCTGATGGGTGGCCTCGGCCGCACGATCGACGGCAGCTACGCCGAGTATACTCGCGCACCAGCTTCAAACGTTGCGCTCATCGAATCGGACCTGCCCTGGGCCGAGCTTGCAGCGATTCCTGAAACCTACGCGACTGCTTGGACCTGTCTATTCCGCAATCTCGAGATCGAAAAAGGCCAATTGCTCGTCATCCGTGGCGCGCCCTCCTCATTCGGCCAGGCCGCTCTCAAGATGGCCGTCAACGCCGGCGTTCGGGTGATTGCAACGACCCGCAATCGCGATCGCTTCTCCAAGCTGGAGAAGTTGGGAGCCGAGCGCTGCGAAATTGAGCAACGCGATCTATCGAAGCACATCGCCGAGGCGAAGAAGATCGATGCGGTGCTCGACCTGGTAGGCAACAGCGTCATGCTCGACTCCCTCGCCATGCTTCGCCGCGGGGGCCGTTCCTGTCTTGCCGGCTGGCTCGGCGGTCTCGATCCGATTCCCGACTTCAACCCGCTGCTGCAGATGGCGAGCGGCGTCTATCTGACTTTCTTCGGCAGCTTCGTGTTCGGGACCCCAGGCTTTCCGCTCTCGGACGTGCCTCTTCAAAAGATTGCCGGGGACGCCGCAGGCGGGTGCCGGGTGGCACCGCCCCGCCTTGAGCTGACGGCGAACGACTACAGCGGCTTTCCCCGAATGTCTCAGACGCTAATCACCCACTTCCGACATCGGCAAGCGAAGAACGCGTTAAATTCCAAGTTCCACCGCTTACGCCTCGGGATCGAGCGTAAACAGCTCCTGCGGATGTGCGACGCCGCGCAGCGCATAGCGTCCCACCGAAACGAGGCGACGCTTAATGTCTCTCACGTCGGCGAACGCCGACGACATCAGAACGGGCTGATCGACCGAACGGCACATCGCGGCAATGCGGCTTGCCTCGTTCACCGCCGGACCAATGACGGTGAAGTCCAGCCGCTCGCGGCTGCCGACGTTGCCATAGAATACCTCGCCGACATGCAAACCGAGATACATGTGGGTTATCGGCCTGCCGTCGGCCGCCCGGCGCCTATTCAATTCTTCGACGCGCTCGCGCGCGGCGATCGCCGCGGATAATGCCGCGTCGCATGCGTGCGCGCGGTCTTCCGCCGTGAAGATTGCAAACGTGCCGTCGCCGATCAGCTTGAGCACGTCGCCGCCATACTCGTGAATGGCCGAGACGATTGCATCGGAGTAGTCGTTCAGCAATGGGATCGCCTGTTCCGGCGCGGTGTCCGTGATGCGCGTGAACCCGCGCAAATCGCTGAACCAAACGACCGCGTCGATCCGCTCGGCAATTCCGCGCACGATGCGTCCGCCGAGCACGCGCCGGCCGGCGTCGCGACCGAGATACGTTTCCATCAGCGTTCCGGTCATGCGCGCGAGCGACACCGATTTGATGGCGACCGCGAGATATGGCGCGATACGCCGAAGCGCGGCGATTTGGCCGTCGCTGAACCCGTCGGGCACCCGCGTTGCCCATGCCGAGTAAACGCCGTCCATCTCACCGATGACACCTTGCGGGGCAAAGCGGTTGATGATCGCGACGTAGTCGGTCATCCCCGCTGCCAGGAAGTCCGACAACACCGGGAACTCGTCTGTGGCCGTGGCGTTCAGGCGGCGGCGCAGAACCGAGTCGCCGGTTTGCAGCATCTTGTAGTGTGGGGTGTTCCGCCAGCTCTGGGCCGCCGCCACATCCTGCGGCTCGGAGCCCGAGGCAGCGAGCGCGTCCGGGCTGGTGCGGCCATATTCGAGCAGCGGCGTGGGACCATAGCCCCAGCGAAACAGGCGGCCCTCGTGGACCGGATGCAGCGTGTCAACAAACATGAGGGCGCGAGCAAGCGGAAGTCCAGCCGCGACGCAACGGTCGCAGAATCCAGACACGATGTCGGTTTCCGACGTCCCGTCCAGGCCGGCCTGGGCCAGCCATGCTGACAATTCGGCGAAGAAGGCTTCGTTCACACCGCAACTATACAGCCACAATGCCCGGTTATGGCACTTGGCGACATGCCCCTTGGCCTTTCAATTTGGGTATCGCGGTCCAGTCCGGCTGGGGTGTCGATCCCGCGAAAATGCAGACCCGCATGAATCTGATCTTCCCCGGCAAATATCCGGACGTACCGCAGGGCGGCACGATCTAGGTCTTCGCCGTGAAATAAAGGTTTGGTTGAAGATTGATCGGGGCTCCGGCGCGCTCGTCTGAGCCCCTTACCATCCGCTCGGTCCTCGAACGGCAATTCGTGCAAGTCGCTCGGCGACGCGGCAGCATGGCCACGTTTCCGAGGCACTTAACGTCCAACCGACACGTCAGCCACTTCTGCATCGATCGCTTCGAACAGCGCTTCGACCCAGCGCTGCGGCACTCGACGCGTGATGAAGACGATGCGGCTGCTGCGATCATCCGACGGCCAACGCTTGAGCCAGGCGGGGGCGTGAAAGACGTGCTGGACGCCGTGGATCACCGCCGGTCGGTCGGGGCTCTCCGCAACGTTCACGATGCCCTTGAGGCGCAGGAGATCGGCGCCGCAATGCTCAGCGAGCGTTTCGAGAAATAGGGTCAGCGTGACGGCCCCGATCGGCTCCTTGCGGACGAGCGTGTAGGCCTGGATATCGGCATTATGCCGAGCATGAGAACGGGGTTCTTCCGCCAGCCAGGAATTGACGTCAAGCGACTTGGCATGGGGATCATAAAGACCGGCGCTAAACAGGCACTGCGAATCAATTTTGCCACGATCGGCGCTCAGCACTGGCGCGCCGGCGTTGAGCTCCCTCAGGCGGCGGAGCAGCGCGGGCTCCGCAGGCCCGTTGAGATCCAACTTAGTCAGCACAATTTTGTCGGCGATGGCGACCTGCTTTTGTGAAATATCTTCGCGTTGGAGCGTGCTGGCACCGGTCACAGTATCCACAGTCGCAACCACGCCGCCCAGCACGAGGCGCCCGGCGATGCTCGTATCGGTCATCAGGGTTTGCAGGATCGGCGCTGGATCGGCCAGCCCGCTCGTTTCGATCACCATGCGATCAAACGGCGAGCACTTGCCCGCATCACGCCGCTGCAACATGTCTTGAAGGGTTTGCACCAGGTCGGTGCGGATTTTGCAGCACAGGCAGCCGGTCTTGAGCTCGATGAAGCTGTCCTCGCTCGCTCCGACGAGCTCGTGGTCGAGACCGACCTCGCCGAACTCGTTGATAATGACGGCCGTGCGCGAAAATCCGCTCTGGCGCAGCAAATGGCCAAGGATCGTCGTCTTGCCGCTGCCGAGGAAACCGGTGAGAATCGAAATTGGGATCACGTCTGCCTGCATCAGTACGGCACCAGCGGAGTAAGGGCGACGCGCACGCGGCTCGCCGCATAGCCCGGATCGAGCGCTTCCCTCACCTGACGGAGAACGCCCACCACCGAAATCGCCCCACGCTTGCGGCCGTCGATCGTAACCGTCCACCGAAACATCGGATCCGACGGTGCGGCGTCGATCCGGATATCCTTGCGAGCTCCGCAGATCACGATTGCGCCATCGCGCGAGCGCTGAACAGCGCCGGCCACGCGCCATGCCGCGAGGCTTTGCACCATGAGCTCACGAGCCAGATCGACCGGAGCCTCGCTCACAGGGCTGCTCCATCCCGGATTTTTTGCGGAACCTTGCGCTTAAGATACCGGCCGTCCCGCGAGCTTGCGAAATACTGGCCGTTCTGCACCATCACCTTGCCGCGCAGGATCGTCACCACCGGCCAGGCAAAGATGTCGTGGCCCTCCCAAGGGGTGTAGTCGGTCTCGTGCAGGTCGGCGGCGCGTACCTTGCCGCGCCGTGTGGGATCGAGGATCGTGATGTCGGCGTCGCTCTTAGGGGCGATCGCTCCTTTCCTTGGATAAAGGCCCATGATCTTGGCGGCATTGCTTGAAACCAGGTCGACATATTGCGAGAGCGAGTAGCCGCGACGTGCCACCATCTCGGTGTACATGACGCCAAGGCGCGGCTCGACACCCGAATTGCCGCCTGTCGTGTCGTCGATTCGGCTGCCCACGGTCTTGTCCTTGAGCGTGCAGCACAGCTCATCCGTGGCGATACAATGGATCGTATCGTTCGCGGTGCCTTGCCACAGCGCGTTCTGATCTTCCTCCGACTTCAACGACGGATAGGTGTGATAGATCTGGCCATTGGGACGCTTGTAGTCGTTCGCTGAATAGATGAGGTACTGGTGCAGCGTCTCGCCATAGACAGGCAGACCCTTGCGGCGCGCCTCGGCGATGGCGGCAACACCCGTGCCGGCCGAAACGTGCATCATATAGAGAGCGGTGCCGGGCACGCTTTCCGCGAGCCGCAAGATGCGGCGAAAGCTCAAGTCCTCCGATAGCTGATTGTGGACTTCGGCAAGATGCTCGTAGCCCACCCGCCCCTCGCGGATGAGCTTGGCGTACATGTGCATGACGATGTCGTTGTCTTCCGCATGAATGACGCCGAGTCCGCCCTGCTTCGCCAGCACCTGGAACGCCTCCCAGATATCGCCGAAGTCGACCATGCGGCCGCTGCGCGAGGGAAGGATATTGGTGGTGAATATCTTGAGCGTCGGGTAGCCGGCCTGGATCGCTTCGGCGAGCTCCCCGGCGAATTCGGGCGGCGGCTCGGAGTGCAGCATGATGTGGTAGGCCCAGTCACATGGGCTTTTCCCGACGAAGTCTTTGTCGCGCGTCTCGATGGCCTGCAGCGCCGAGACGCCGTCGCGCCAATAGGCAAAATCAATAAATGTGGTCGTTCCTCCGAACAGCGCAGCGCGTCCAACTTGCTCGGGGCCGGCGGTAACGAGCGGCGTGCCGTCGGGCTTGATCCACACGTGATGGAGATGCACGTGTGGGTCGATGCCGCCTGGCATGACGATATGTCCTGTTGCGTCGATCAGATGCTTGGCGGTGTCGGCCGACAGCGCTCCGGGAGCGGCGATCGCGGCGATCGTCTCGCCGGCGACCGCGACGTCACCGCGGACGACGCCCTCGGGTGTCACCACATCGCCGCTGCGAATCATGAGATCAAACATTCCGCCTCCTGGCGCCGACAAGGTCCAGACGCTTGGTTAGCACGGACTTTGATCGACGCAGTCTTCATATGTCTGCATGCGAGAAACGAGCCCGCCGGATTTTAGGCCGTCGGCAAGCCTCCACGATATTTTCGGGGAGTGCGCGCCCTGCATGCGTACGACGCGTTCAAGCGAGGAGCCGGCACATATGGCGGGCATGAATCCCGCGACCCGGTGCTGAAGCGAACTGCTCCGGCGCCCCTCGATCCGATCATAGCACTGCGTTTGGTTCGTCTTTCTCGTGAGCGCCCGAGGTGGCCGAGATCAACTGCATGACCTGCTCGACACTTTCCTGCACGCCCTGAAATTTCCCACTCGTCAAGTCGAGTTGAGCCCTGGCTCCGGGAATTTGGGTGTCGGATCTGACCGACGTGACGTGTTCCACATTGATATGAATCAGTTTGCCGCCGGGTTCAGTCAATTTGATCCAGGCCCTCGATCTACCCGCGATAACATCACGACAGAACGGGGCACTCTGTACGACGGCGAGCTCTGATGCGGCGAACGAAGCCTTCTCCTCGCTCGTGAATGGCTTCGCGGCATCGTTCACGACCCCGGTGCGACCGTTGGACATCATCGACGCCGGACGTTGGGCGAATGAACCATGATGGTCGGTCCGGTTATCTGCATCCGCCAAAACGGCCGAGGCGGTGCCAAAAACGAGTAGGACGGCCAGAGTCGTGGCGGCCTTGCGAGACATTTTGTTCTCCTTGCTCAAGGCGCGTTCGTCCAATGAGACCGCATCGGGTCGCTGCTTATTCCGGCGAGAGCGGGTGCAGTCAGGAATGCGCGGTTCTTTTTGCGCGGTTCGGTGGTGAAAAGCGCTTTTTTGTGATGGCCATCACATGACGACACCACCTGCGAAGGAATCGCACGACCCCACCGCCAACCCCTTCCCAGCCGGCTGCGGGCTTGCCCGCTTCCGGCAAGTCTTAAAATGACCAAACCCCGGCAAGCCGGGGTTGGTTGTGGAGGGGAGCGCACCGAGTACGCGGCGCTGAAGTGCTTCAAGCACAAACGAAGCCCTCTGCCGCGCTTGAGCGCGCACGGTTTCACGATCCGCGCGACGTCGGCCGTATCATCATGCGCCCAAACGCCTGAACCATCCCCACGGGGTGTGAGTTACGCCCGCAGCCGTCCGTCTGTTCCGGAGCGCCACTATGCGGATTTTCCTCACCGGAGCGACCGGCGTGATCGGGCGCAGAGCGCTGCCGTTGCTCGTCGCCTTGGACCACGGCGTGACCGCGGTCGCGCACCGGCCGCAATCGCGCGCCGAGATCGAGCGCGCGGGGGCCGTGCCGGTGCAGGTCGATCTCTTTGCCCGCGACGCCCTGCAGCGGGCGCTGGCCGGGCATGATGCCGTCATCAACCTCGCCACCCATCTGCCCGTAGGCTGGCGCATGTTCTTTCCGGGGGCGTGGGCCGAGAACGATCGCATCCGTCGCATCGCGTCAGCCAACTTGGTGGACGCCGCGATCGCGGGCGGCGCCACGCGGTTCATCCAGGAATCGTTTGCACCCGCCTATCCGGACCGCGGCGAGGCGTGGATCGACGAACGCACCGCGCTCGCGCCCGCGCGATTCAGCCGCTCGCTGGTCGATGCCGAACGATCGGCGCAACGGTTCTCCGGCGGCGCACGCACAGGCGTCATCCTTCGCTTCGCGGCGTTCTACGGTCCCGATTCCTGGTTCACCCGCGACCTCATCCGCTACGTCCGGCGCGGGTTCGTGCCGATTCCGGGCGCGGCCAAGAGCTATATCTCCTCGGTGTCGCACGACGATGCTGCGAGAGCCGTCGTGGGCGCACTGCTCGCGCGTGCGGGCACCTATAATGTCGGTGATGACGAGCCCATGCGCCGCCGCGCGTTTGTCGACGCGCTCGCGGAGGTTCTGGGCGTTGGCGCGCCGAGACTGGCGCCGCCATGGATGAAGCATCTCTTCGGCTCGCTCGGAGCGATGCTGGCGCGAAGCGTGCGGGTCTCGAACCGCAAGCTGCGCGAGGAATGCGCGTGGGTGCCAAAATATCCAAGCGTGCGCGAAGGCTGGCGGGCGGTCGCAGCGGCGATCCCGGCGGCGGAGTTGCGCAGCTAGCGGCGCGACAACGCTATCGGCACGCTTGCCGGGCCGGCAGTTTTATAACCGGTAGTCCGTTCGCGCGGGGGCGGCTTGCCGGCCCGACCTTGCCGCCGCTCGCCAATCCTCGCCGGAGTTGGCGGAATTTGCCCTGCCCTTGCTGTCCCTTTTCTTGACTTCGATTTCGGGCACCTTCGGTTTCGGCGGCGATGGCATATGCTTGCCGGCCACGATCTCGCCGGCCTTGACGGAATTTGCCTTGCCTTTGCCGTCCGTTTTGTCGACTTCGACCTCGGCGATCTTCGGTTTCGGCACCGGCAACGGCATGTGCCTGCCGGCCGCGATCATGTCGAGTTCGCGCGGAACGAGCATCGCGAAGCGACCGGGATGGCGAATGCGGCCGGCGATGCGAGCGGCGTCATCGCCGGCTCCCCAGTAGAGGTCGGCGCGCGCCGGTCCCACGACCGCCGATCCCGTGTCCTGCGCAATCATCAGCCGGCCGAAGCGTGAAACCGACTTCACGCTCTCGATCGGCAGATCGGCTTCGATGAAAAACGGCGTCCCGTATTCGTGCAGCCGGTCGACGGCAATGGAGCGGCCCGGCGTCAACGGCACCCCCTGCGCGCCGACCGGTTCGCCTTCGTTCGAGAGTCCGGTGATGCGGAAGAACACGTAGGAGCGGTTGGCGGCGCGTACCTTCGCAGCTTCGTCCGGATGCGCGGCCATCCAGTCACGAACGCGCTGCGCCGACATCTCTTGGCGCGAGATGAGATTGCGTTCGACGAGCACGCGCTCGATCGAGCTGTAGCGATAACCGTTGTGCGAATCGTAGCTGATGCGCAGCGGCGTGCCGTCCTCGAGGATCACGCGCGCCGAGCCTTCGATCTGCATCGTGAGCAGGTCGAACGGATCCTTGAGCCAGCAGATCTCGAGCTTCTGACCGTCGAGCGCGCCGGCCTCGATAGCGCCGCGGTCGTGGTACGGCACGAGTTCGTTGTTCGCGGTGCGGCGAGCGATGCGCACCCCTTTGTTCGGAAATGCAACGGAGGCGGGCTTGTAGCCGACGGCGACCAAATCACGCGGCCGGCGGTAGACCGGGACATGGAATTCGGGACTGGGAAAGCGCGAGCCCGCAACAATCGGTTCGAAATAGCCGGTCAGCAGCCCCGCGACCTCGCCCAGGCGCGCGATGCGAACGGGTTGAAAGTTCCGTTCGAAGAAGGCGCGGGCGGTATCCGCATCCCGTGGCCGCAGGCCCATGGCGTCGCGGCAAACGTTCCACAGGGCGGCAAAGATCGCTGCGCGATCGTCGGTGCGCGGCATCTTGCGCGCGGCGCGGCAGCTCTCCCGATAGGCTGCGAAAGCGGCGAGATGATCATCGGCCGTCCAGCCCGCGAGCTCGGTCCATTTGACCGGCTCGAGCTGGCTGCCTGAAAGTTTCAGCGGCTGTTGGGCCGATGCGTCTTGGGGCGATGCTTGTGCCGATGCTTTCGTCGATGCTTGGACCGATGCTTTCGCCGATGCTTGGACCGAGGCTTTCGCCGCTGCTTGCGCCGAGGCTTTCGCCGCTGCTTGCGCCGATGCTTTCGTCGAGGCTTGCGTCGAGGCTTTCGCCGCTGCTTGCGCCGAGGCTTTCGTCGATGCTTTCGCCGAGGCTTTCGTCGATGATTGCGCCGAGGCTTTCGCCGCTGCTTGCGCCGATGCTTTCGTCGATGCTTTCGTCGATGCTTTCGTGGATTCTTGGGCCGATGCGGCGCCGGACGCAAAACATAGGATCGCGCCGAAGAGGCCTGCGGCCACTCCGCGTCCAAAGACTTGCGCACACGCCCGATCCCGACCGCCCTGCATGCACGCAAATGCACGGCGGACAGAAATGGTTCCGCTGCGCGCGAACGCGGACCGTCAGATCGATCAGGGCTGCCGCAAAACGCTTCGCACTCATCCGGTATCGGGATGCTGGTGCTTTAGAATCGTGCCCGCGTCGCCGACGACAGGATGGGGAGTAGCAACAATTTGGATAGAGACGGCAGCAAGCGGCCCGTCTTCAGGCTTGCAAAAATATCACAGCGATTGTTTTTCAGATTTCCACCGGCGTTCCCAGGGAACTCTCCACAGACCTTCGGAGATCATGGGCGGGCGGTTCTCCGGTACGGCCTAGGACGCACCGAGACCACCTGGCCCCGGAGGAGCAGGTCCCCCGGGGCCTCCCTCCCGTTCGTGCCTGGCGAGTCCCAGGGAGGCCCGGTGTGCGCGTCATTGCCGGAGAGTTCCCGGCGGTCAAACGCGAAGCCGAGGAGGTTGGGGAAAGGAGCGCTGGCGGTAAGCGTAAGTCGTGTTGCTAGACGTTTTACGAGACGGCGCGATCTAACGATGAAGGTATTAGAAATCTCGCACGAAGCTGCGCCACTATGTGTGAGGTCCGGTGAACTTGCACGATCACCCCCTCTTTCCCGGTCCAGGCAAAATGCGCATGCTTTGTCGGCCCAATCGGTCTTCGGCGCGATTGGTTCCAAACGTCTTACTCCCGGCACTCCGAGGTCATACTTCCGCCCGCCACCGAAGGTATCGAAAGATGGTGCGCCTGGGGAATCGTTGGCGCGCGAGTCGGGGGACCTTTCGCTTTGTTGATCCGTCGCCAGACCCGCTTGAGCCGCGGCGTCAAAGACATCCTCGTGACCGGCATCACGGCCACGACGCTTCTCACCTCTGTGGCTTCGGCCTCTGCCCAAAATATTTTCGAGGCGCTGTTCGGCCGCCTGGGGTCTTCTCCTGGTCCCGTGCCGGACGCCAATTTCACGGCGCGCGACAGGCAGCAACTGGCGAACCCTCCCTACCGGCAGGCGTGGATTCCGCCCGCCTATCGGCGTCAGGTCGTTCGATACCACCGCAAGGAATCGCCAGGCACTATCCTGGTCGACACCGATGCACGCTACGTTTACTACGTGCTCCCCGAAGGTCAGGCGATTCGCTACGGCGCGATCGTGGGCGAGGATGCTCAGGCTTGGTCCGGCGTGGCCACAGTCGGCCGCAGGGAAGAATGGCCAGGATGGACGCCGACCGAGGGTGAGAAGCGACGGCTGGGCCCGCTTCCGAACTACGTCGAAGGCGGTGCAAGCAATCCAATGGGCGCGCGCGCGCTCTACCTCTACACCGGCGGCAAGGACACGCTCTATCGCATCCACGGCACGAACCAGCCCGGATGGATCGGACATGCGATTTCGTCGGGTTGCATCCGGTTGACCAATGAGGATGTGATCGATCTCTACAGTCGGGTGAAGACGGGCGCGCTTGTGGTGGTGCTGGGACCGAAGCAGGGAGCCTCTCGTACCGCATCGGCCAGCGCCCAATAAACAATTCGATCGCCGTCAGCGGCACATGTATGAGTCCGCTGTTGGCAATGCTTTGATCCTTGGAACCGTTAACATTTCCGCCCCCGGATTGCGCGAACAATGCCCCATTTGCGCCAATGCGGCGCCATCGTGGCGGCTCGGTATATAGGTCCATCCACCTCTATGGGGATAGGAGGATGCATGCTCACTCTACGCACTTTGGCAATCGTGATAACTGGGGCTGGGGTGTTCGCGGGTCTGCCATTGACGAGTGCGCAGGCGTGCGATGACGATCGGTACCCGTGCCCGATAAGGGCGCAGGCGGCGACGCAAGAGACCGCCGATGCGCCGGCTCAGCCCGCGCCGTCGGCGCAGCCGCAAAAGAAAGCGAGCCACGCAGCGCGCCCGAATGAGAAGGCACAGGCGAAGCGCGAACGGGAGGCGCCACGCGCCACCGCCCGCGCGAAGGTGAGCAAACCCGCCGCGCAGGAGCAGGCGGCCGCTTCCATCTCGCAGAAACCGGCAGAAGCTCCTCCCGCGATGGTGCCGCCGTCGCCTGCGGACCAACCTCTCAATGACCAAAGGCGGGACGAAAGTCCGGTGGCGACTGCGGCAACGGCTTGGCCGGCTCTCCCAAGTACCGACGGCGCCGGCGCCAGTGCGCCAGGGGCGGCGCCAGCGGCGGCAAGCGTAGACGCCACGGAAGCTGCCAAGACAAATGCGATGACAAATGCGGTGCAAGTGGTCGACCCGAACGAGGTCAATGACCTAGATCGTGCTGCTGCCGCCGCCGTACCGGCCGAGTCGTCCTGGATCACCTATCTCTTGTTGATCTTGGGCGCAGCACTCGCCGCGGCATCCGCCTTCTGGTTCTTTTCCAGAACGACGTCCCTGTTCGCGCGCCGAGCAGCAAATCCGCACATGCGCATGAGCAACTCGTGACATGAGACAGGGCGCTCGGCCTCGGCTCATCACCAATGAAACGCCTGTGAGGCTGTTCGCCCGGAAGACCTATGCCCGCGGTGCGCGGCGCGTCGATGGTGCGGCGCCTCCCTAGCCCTCGATCTCGGTCAGCTTTGCCCATGCCAGCCACGTCCGCCAGTTCTCGCCGAGCTGTGCCTCTGCGGATTCGCGCGTCGGCGCGTGGCCATCCATGCGCATGTCCGCGGGCGTGCCAAAAATGCCGGTGATCGCCCAGAACCACTGAAGATCCGCGGGCGCGCCGCGCACTTCATAGATGCGGCCCACGGCAAATTCGCCGCTGAAGACGGTGTAATCGCTGCGGTCTTTGTCCGCCGGAGAGCCAAGGCCGGTCGGGCGAAGCGTGAGACCCATGCTCCTGTGCTCCGACTTGCCGGTGAACGTCAGTGTTCTGCTCGAGCAGGGAGGCAGCATGCTCAAGTGAGACCTGATGGCTCGCAACGACGTAGCACCCGCGCGCTTCATCTCACGGACCGTTCGGCTCGCGAGGCGGCGCTGACGTCTTTTGCCGCAAAGTCGAGCGCAACGAACGCGCGCCGCGTGCGATCAGCTCTCCGGCTCGTTTCGCGTATTCCGCCGGGCATGTCGCAGTCGTGTCGCCCAGCGGAACCAATGCGGCTGCTGCTAGATCGCTCGCGTGACCCAGGGCGCCACCCGTCGCTTGTGCCTGCTCTGCAAGCCTCAGCCAGCGGAATTCCAAGCTTCGGCAGTGGGAGACGATCTCCGGTGAACGCGCCAGTCGTGCGCGTCGCGCGCAGTCGGTAGCCTGATCCTGACAGTAACTTGCATAGGACGACATGCCCCAGCCCTCCTCTTCACAGCCGACAGGCTGTCTCGGAAAGGCCAATTCATTCGGCGTGGTCGAGGTCCATCCAGCAATGAAATCCCAGCAAGCTGTTGCACAACAATCACACTGAAGGAGCAAAAGAATACCTGGACACCTCGCAACCTCGCTCGCGCCAGGCTTCGAGTGAATCTCGCGCCGCCCGTGGCCCCTTGCCGTTCCGCGGACGCGCTACACCGGCGCGAAGCTCGCTCGCGTGGTCGGCGGATGCTGCGGGCGTTGCGCGACGCACGCGCCTCGACGCCGCCGCGGCGTCACGCGCCTCGGCGCGCTTGAGACCAGGACGTTTCACAACCTTGGCTGCTGCGAGATGCGCGACGAAACAATCGCTTGAAAAATCCACCCTCACGATGGCGCGTGTTGTCGGTAAGATGGTCCTCCGCAGCGCGCTGTTTCTTTTGATTTTCCATTTTGAGACGGGCGCCAATGAGCTCGTGGACCTTATAGCGAGCCTGAAAGTGGCGCTTGGTGAACTCCCGATAAACCTCGTAGCTCGGATTAGCGTCCCAAATGAATCGCGTGATTTCTATGAACAGCTCGCTATTTCTTCTGAGCCTGGGATTGCTGGTTTCCAGAAGTGTGAAGGCGGCGCGGCGGACGCGCGCGTCCTTTGAACGCAGCAGTTTATACACATGTGATTTCGACAGCGCGCCGTGCTTGACCATGATGGTCTCCCCAGGGGGAAGACCTTATAGCCCAAAGCCCCACCATGGCGGACGGCTCTCTACTTTATGGTGTCTAGAGTCTTATTTGCCGACACAAAGCGCGCGCTACGGTTTCGGCGAGGTGCGTGTCGCTACGCTGGCCTTGCTGATCTTCACCGCGCTTTCGGGACGACGTTCCTGCGGAGTTGTTATCACCAAATTCTCGGACCACGTCGTCACCTTCCGAAGCTCTCCAACGGTCTTTGCAGACACGCCGGTGCCTGTGTCCGCCTCAACCTGCATCTTGGCTGGCAAGCCGCCAAGAGCTATGTCGAGCGCCGCAACGCTTTTGCACTTATACCGGGGCATGGGGTCCTCGCTGATTGCTCGGCCGCTGAACAGCCAGCCATTGCAGGCACGCGTTTCGCGCGACATGCGTCGCAGCGAAGGCACGGGACGCTCGAAGGGCGTCCCAGACAACAAGTTGGATGTCGTACCGAACGCTTTGGAGTGGCGTCTCGGTCGCGCTGATTCTGCGATTTTACGGAGAGCGAGTCGAGACAAAAAGCGGCAATGGAACTCGAGTGAGGCCGAGCCAGCCGACTCGAAGACGGAACCTTCCCCTGTTCCTGCATGTCGAATCATTCGCTGCGCGGCGCCACGACAAGGTCGAGACGTTGAACCTCGCCGGGCTTGGGCGCGCGCGGCGGCGCGCGCGGCTCCAACACCTGCAGGCGCAGCCGCAGCCGTCCGTCGACGATGGCGGATCGAGGGACCGGCACGGTCGCCGTCGTGGAGCGTGGGTCCGGTGAGTAAGGCGCCACTGCGCCGAGAACTTCGCCGCTTTCGGTGGACAGCGCCAGCCGCGCGCCCGGCGGCAGCGGCCCGGTCGTAACCTGAAGCTCGAGGGATTCGCCGCGCGCGGCCGCACGTGGGGCGGCAAGTTCGATTATCGAAAACTCCTCGGCGGCGAGCGTGCTCGTCGCGAGCCCGAGCAGGCCCACCGCCAGCGCCGCGATCGACAGAGACCGCCGCATTCTATCGTCAGCTCGTCCTCACGGTGATTTTGGCGACCTGGGGCGACGTCGCCGTCGCACGCACGCGTGGACTCGGCGCCACGCCGGGCGCCGGTTCGAGCGGGACGACGCGGACGTCGAGGGGAACGCTCGCCCCGGCGGCGGCCGCTGTCACGACGAAGTTTTCAGGAAGCGGCACGGTGAACGTGGTGGGACCATGCACGTGATGGCTGAAGATGGTGATCCCGCCCGCTTCGATCGGATTGCCCCCTCCCTCCGGTGAGACCAGGACGCGGAAGCGGCGGCCCTGGTCGGCGGGCCCGAGGTTCAAGGTGACCTCGGCAACGCGCGGCGGCGCCTGCGGGGTGGCCGCCTCGAGCGCGACCGCGGGCACTTGCGCCACACCGCCCGCCGGAACGCCGGCGCCGATCGTCGCAGACGTGATCTGCGCGCTGAAAGCCCGCGTCGCCGGCAATGCCGCGACGGGTGTCCCGGGCGCCGGCACCTGATCCTCGCCCGAGCCCGGCGAATAGTCGTAGTCGAAGACGCTCATCGCGGCGTAGTCGCCCGCGTTGGTCTTCGACACCGGCTGGCCGCTTGCATCGCTGAAGAACAGGAACTGCTCGTTCGACCACGCCGTGAGATCCGCGCCTTGTGGCAGTGTCGGGCGTCCGAGCGCGGCTTGCCGGCGGGTCCACACGTCCCACAGCCGGTCGAGGTTGCCGTGGTGCAGGAAGAAGATGGGGTCGACCGGCGACAGGAAGGACACCATGAAGGCGCTGCCCGCCGCACCTCCCATGGCGCCGTGCACGTTGTCATGGGGCTGGCTTTCCAGGATGCCTTCCCGGCTTTGATCGTTGTGGCTCGCTGCCTGCGCGCTGGCGAACCCGGCGGCGTCCGCTCCACTTGCGCTTCCGGCGAAGTTCGCCGTTCGCAACGCGCTCCTGATGGTGGCCGCCGCAACCGTCGCCCTGGTGGTTCGATCGAGATCGGGGCTGGCCGCCTTAAGGCCGCGCGCGTCCGGCTGCTCGAAAAACATTCCCGCCGGGGCAGCGGCCACGGCGCTCCAAAAATCCGCCGTGCTGGTGAGGCCCCGCTGCGCCAGCACGTCCTGTTGCGCCTGCGAGAACGTCGCAAAAAGCGCGGTGACAGGCGCGTCGAACTGGGTCTTGAACGCATCGAAGGTCGGAATGAAGGCGGCGTTGTTGGGATCGAGCACGTCGTCGAACATGGCGGCCGGGACACGGGGCGTCTTGGTCCAATCCCAGTAGGGAAGCGCGAACTCCGCGTCGCCGCTGAACGCGCGGATGGTCGCCTCCAACCAGCCGATATAGGCGCGGTGCCAGGCCAGAAACCACCAGTTCTGGTGCGGGCAGTCGAAGACATGGAGGAAGGCGTTGCGGTACCAGTTGCGCGGATCCGTCGGCGGCCGGTTCAGCATTTCACGTATCCCCTTCTTGTAGCTGTCGAGGACGCGCGGCGGCATTCCCGGATCGGAGATCTCGAACCTGCGAAACCTCGCGCCCTGCGCCGGCGCGGCGGACGGCAGCGCACTTGCCGCCAGCGCGGCAGCGCTGGTGCCGAGGAATTTGCGTCTCGTAACGGCTCCGTGAAACAACGCAGTCATGGCATCCCTCCATCGGATCGGGTTGCAGGTAGACACGCGTTGGAGCGCCGAGCCGCTGACCCGGCCGCCGTCGATTTCCCGGCGCAGGGTCGCCGATATGCGGTTCGCCACGGCCCGAGCATCGTGATAGCCTGGCTCATGATTCCTCTCGTCGTTCCGATCGCGTTTGCGGTCTTGGCGCTCTTCGCTTGGCGATACGACGCGCGCGCGCGGCGGGCGTATGAGGCGACGTTGAGCGAAGCGGAGAAACGACAGTTCCGGGCGCTCCGCAGAGTCCATCCCGCGAAATGGCGCGCCGCAATCGCCCTCAAGCAAGCCGAGGCAGCCGCCACGGCCGCGCAGGACGCCGGGCCGCGCCGGCCGAAAAAGAGAGGCCCGAAACCGATCGCCCAACAAACCGAAATGCCGGCGCAAGACGCTCCCGTGACCGCACGTCGACCGCGGATTGATCGAGACTAGCACGCTTATATGGCGGCAAAGTTGCACGGCGTGGTGGCTCAACGCCGCAAAGCTTGGAGGGCCCAAGGAGCCTCCGGCTGGGGCTAATGGCGCGGACCGGGGGCCGTGCCGCCTAAGGCTTTTCGGCCTAAGAATTGAGGCCAAAAGCGCAAAAAAGTGACAGCGATCACAGACGAAGGGTGCCGCCTCATATATCCCAAAGAGCCAGATAAACCCGCGTGGAAGAAGGGGAATACGCAATGACCTTGACCTCGGACGGCACCGGCATCCTGCTTTACACCATGCTCGGGAC
>WNGP01001615.1_pt1 | contig 18585 bp, 23 predicted proteins | sample 5407671 | NCBI WGS metagenome assembly WNGP01 (sample SAMN13153381, study PRJNA577476) | soil metagenome | isolation source: 40 cm soil or saprolite under Garry oak tree replicate 2 | place: USA:California | collected 2016-06-15 | reverse complement strand
ACCGACACGACCAGGCGCAGGTTCGCCTCGAGCATGTGCGCCTTGGCGCGCCGCCCGTCCTCGGCGACCATCTCCAGATCACGCCGGAAGTTCTCGTCAAGCCCGACGCTGCTCTCTAGACCCAGGGTCTCCAGCTTGTGCTCGGCGAACAGGCCGGCCTCGATCCGCTTGGCGAGGTCCACCTCCTGCTCGGCCGTCAGCAGGCTGGTGCGCCCGATGGACTTGAGGTAGGTGTGCACCGAGTCGCCCATGGCGGGCGTCTGGTCATCAAGGTCAACCTCGGCCAGCTTGTCGGCGTCGCCGAGCGCGGCCGCCTCCGCCTCAAGGGTCACGACATCGGCGTCGGCCAGGTCAACATCGGCGTCGTCGGCCATCTCAGGCCTAGGGTCCGCCACGTCCGCCTCCTTGGCGGCTCGCGCCGTGGCGGGCGCGGAACGCGCCGGACGGCTCTTGGGACCCCCCTTGGTCTCCGCGAGCTCGTTGGCCAGCCGCACGCCGGCCTCGCTCAGCTCGCGCAGAATGGACCGTCCCTCGGCCGGCGTGAGTCCTGCCTGGTCAAAGGCCGTCCTCAGCTCCGCAAGAGACAGGTGACCCTGGCTTCGCCCGCGCTGGATGAGATCATCCACTCGGGTCGTGCTCGCCTCGTCATCCGAGTCGGCGATGCGCTCGGCGGCTGACGTCGCCATGGCGATCCGCGGCATGAGACACCTCCCTCCTCCTCGTAACAACGCACGCATTACTTACGTCGTTCAATTGGGCTTCCACCAAGTACCCCTCGCCGCCCCGCGTAGTCCTCAGCAGGAGACATTGTCCGGGCACTATAAAATAACGCTCTCCGCCTCAGTTTGTTCCCGCCGTAGCAGGTCTAGCCTGAGCCGTACGATGTCGTGCTTCCCGCTCGGGAGCATGGGAACGGCATCGACCATTACGACCCTGCTTGGAGCAGCGTAACGCGGCAGCCGCTCGCGCACATGCAGACGGAGCAATTCCAGGGTCGGCGGATCGGCCGCATCGGTCGGCGCCACCACCGCGACGACCCGTTCGCCCCATTCCGGGTCGGGCTGCCCCACCACCGCCACGTCCCGGACCCCCGGGCAGTCCTGCAGCGCCGCCGCCACCTCGCCGGGGACAACCTTGTGCCCGCCGGTGTTGATAACGTCATCCGCCCGGCCGCGCACCGTCAGCCGCCCCGAGGCGTCCAGGCGGCCCAGGTCGCCGGTGCGGAACCAACCGTCCCCGGGCGCCTTCGGCCCGCCCCGGTAGCCGGAGAACAGCACGGGGCCCTGGATCCAGATCCGGCCGTCGTCGCGGATCTCGACCCGCACGCCGTCCAGCGGCACCCCGTCGTACACGCAGCCGCCGCAGGTCTCGGTCATGCCGTAGGTCGCCACCACCGGCACATCCGCGGCCCGGGCGGCGGCCAGCAGGCCGGCCGGCGCGGCGGCCCCGCCCAGCAGCACCGAGGAGAAGCCGGCCAGCCAGGGGGTCGGTGTCGATCTATCGACACCCGCCTCGAGCAGCCGCTGCAGCTGGGTCGGGACCAGCGAGACGTGCGCGCAGCCGGACGCGGCCACCGTCTCGGCGTCGGCCCTTTCGGCCAGCACCGGCTCGGTGCCGCTGACCAGCGAGCGCACCAGGACCTGGAGGCCGGCCACGTGCGTGACGGGCAGGCAGCACAGCCAGCGCTCGCCCGGCCGGGCGCCCACCCGGTCCAGCGAGGCCCGCGCCGAGTGCCGCAGCGCGGCCGCGCTCAGCTCCACCCCCTTGGGCGCGCCCGTGGATCCGGAGGTGGCAACGATGACCGCAGTACCTTCGGCGACTCCTTCGTCTTGTCCCGAACGGACCGTGCTGACGCCCTCTGCGTCCTCGATCGAGCCCGGCCCGAGCGCGCCGATCAGCTCGGCGAGCCGCCCGGCCGGCAGCCCGGCGTCGAGCGGCAGGATCGCCGGCCCGCTGCCATCGAGCGCCGCCGCCAGCAACTCGGCCAGCCGCGAGGTCGCGCGCTTGACCAGGACCGCGCGCAAAGGACGCATTGCCACGATCGTAAGGTTAGAACCCTGACTCTGGGAGGTTACGAGTGACCGAATGGCGGCCGTCTGCCCAGGAACCAGGAAAGGACTCTCCCGACGTTCTTTTCAGGACCACGCAGATCGCCATAAACCGCCCCGAAGTGCGAAATTCGTTCCAGCCGACGACTCCGTTCGAACTCTCAAACGTAGTCCGCGTCCCGCGCGCCCCAGGCACCGGTGTGATCATTCTCACCGCCGCGCCCCGCCCATGACCGACCTGACCTCATCGTGGGTCGTTACAGCCCCTATGGAGGCTGTCGCGCCGGGCCTGTCGCGTCAGCCAGGAACACCGCCGCAGCCATCTCGGCCGCTACCGCGACAGCCCCGGACTCGCCGCGTGACGCTCACTCCGGAAATGAGCCACGCCGATGTGACATCGGGGTGGCCCTGGCAACGTCGATGTGACATCGGCGTGGTGCTGGCGCGGGCAGGCGGGCGGATCCGGGTTCCAGGACGGGGCGCGCGGGACTCATGGGGCATGCGGGAAGCGGTGGCGGGGCAGGCCGGAGGGCCGGGGCAGGCCGGAGGGCCGGGGCAGGCGCGGACCAGTTACGCGACGGCCTCTACAACGGGGGTAACGACCCACGATCCTGAGAGCGGTCCGCGATGAGGGGGGATCTGGCGGGGATGCTCGGGGGATTGCGGGCGTTCGCGATCCCGATGCCGGTCAGGTTCCGGGGGATCACGGTGCGGGAGGGCGCGCTGATCGAGGGGCCGGCCGGGTGGGGGGAGTTCTCGCCGTTCGCGGAGTACGGGCCGAGGGAGAGCGCCCGGTGGCTGGCCAGCGCCATCGAGTCCGCGACGCTGGGGTGGCCGGCGCCGGTCAGGGACCGGATCCCGGTGAACGTGACCGTGCCCGCGGTCGGGCCCGCTCGCGCCGCCGCGATCGTGGCCCGGTCGGGCTGCCGGACCGCCAAGGTCAAGGTGGCCGAGCGCGGCCAGGCCGAGGCGGAGGACATCGAGCGGGTCGAGGCGGTCCGGGCCGCGCTCGGCCCGGACGGCAAGATCAGGGTCGACGCGAACGGGGGCTGGGAGCCCGGGCAGGCGGCGCGGATGCTGCGGCGGCTGGCGCGGTTCGGGCTTGAGTACGCCGAACAGCCCTGCGCCACCCTGGACGAGATGGCCGAGCTACGTCGACATATCGATATCCCGGTGGCCGCCGACGAGTCGATCCGCCGGGCCGACGACCCGCTGCGGGTGCGCGCCGCGGGCGCGGCCGACATCGTGATGCTGAAGGTCCAGCCGCTCGGCGGGGTCCGCGCGGCGCTCGAGGTGGCGGAGGCCTGCGGTCTTCCTGTGGTGGTGTCGAGCGCCGTCGACACCTCGGTCGGGCTGGCCGCGGGGGTAGCGCTGGCCGCTGCGCTCCCTGAGCTTCCCTACGCCTGCGGCCTGGGCACCATGTCGCTGCTCGCCGGGGACGTCACGGCCAGCCCGCTGGCGCCCGAGGCAGGATCGCTGCCGCTCCGCCGCCCGGCCGTCGACCCGGATCGGCTGGCCCGCTGGGAGGCCGACCCGGCGCCCTGGCGGGAGCGGGCCGCGGCCGCCGCGCGCTTCCTGCCCGATGGGGCGGGCGCCCGGCCCGGCGCGGCGGGCGGGTCGTGACGCCGGTGAATCCGTCCACCGCGTTCGGGGTCACGTTCGCTGACGAGCTCATCCGGTGCGGGCTGCGCGAGGTGGTGCTGGCGCCCGGCTCGCGCAGCACCCCGCTGGCGATGGCGTTCTTCGAGGCCGGGCAGCAGCAGCGGGTGCGGCTGCACGTCCGGATCGACGAGCGCTCCGCCTCGTTCACCGCGCTCGGCCTGGCCAAGGCCAGCCGCCGCCCGGTGACGATGCTGTGCACCTCGGGCACGGCGGCGGCCAACTTCCACCCGGCGGTGATCGAGGCCGACGAGTCCAGCATTCCGCTCATCGTGCTCACCGCCGACCGGCCCCCTGAGCTGCGCGGGATCGGCGCCAATCAGGCGATCGACCAGATCAAGCTGTACGGCGGCGCGGTGCGATGGTTCTGCGAGGCCGGCCTGCCCGAGGCCCGGCCGGGCATGGTCGGCTACTGGCGCTCGCTGGCCTGCCAGGCCTGGGCGCACGCGGCGGGCCACGTCGGCGGCCTGGGCCAAGGGGCCGGCCCGGTCCACCTCAACCTGCCCTTCCGCGAGCCACTGGTGCCCGCCGGCGGTGACGAAGGCGCGGAGTGGCCCGAGTCCCTGGACGGGCGCCCCGGCGGGCAGCCGTGGACGCGCTTCCACGGCGAAGACGCGCCGGGGGGCGAACTCGAGCTGCCGTGGACCGAACGCGGCGTAGTGGTCTGCGGTGACGGCGACTACGATGCGCTGGCCCTGGTCGAGCTGGGCGAGCGGACGGGCTGGCCGGTGCTCGCCGAGCCCTCATCCGGCGGCCGGCGCGGGCCTAACGCCCTGTCCGCCTACCAGTACCTGCTCGCGACGCCGGAGTTCGTCCGGGCGCATCAGCCCGACCTGATCGTCTCGGCCGGCCGGCCCGGGCTCTCCCGGGCGCAGCTCGCCTTCCTCGGTGCCAGCTCAGGGTGGGCTAGCTCAGGGGGGGCTGGCTGCGCGCGCAGGCACGTGGTCGTCGCGCAGGGCCCCGGACGCGGGGCCGACCCGCAGCGCGCCGCCACCGACGTCGCGCGGGCTCTCCGGCTCACCGGGACACCCGGGGGCAGGGCCTGGCTGGATGGCTGGCTGCGGGCGGATGAGGCGGCCCGCCGCGCGGTGGACGCCGTACTCGACGGCGACGAGAACCTGACAGAGCCGCGGCTCGCCCGGGATCTGGCCAGCGCACTGCCAGAAGGGGCCTTGCTGTGGAGCGCGTCAAGCCAGCCCGTTCGGGATATTGATCTTGGTCTTCTTCCCCGTGCGGACCTGCGCGTGCTGGCCAGCCGCGGCACCAGCGGGATCGACGGCACCACCTCGTCGGCGATCGGCGCCGCGCTGGCCCACGGCGGCCCGGCGTTCGCGCTGATCGGGGACCTGGCGTTCCTGCACGACGCGGCGGGCCTGGCCCTCGGCCCGGACGAGCCGCGTCCCGACCTGTGCCTGGTCGTGGTCAACAACGACGGCGGAGGCATCTTCTCCACCCTGGAGCAGGCCGCCTTCCCTGGGTCGTTCGAGCGGCTCTTCGGTACCCCGCACGGCACCGGCCTGCATCACCTGGCCGCCGCGTTCGGCCTGCCCTACCAGCGGCTCGAGCAGCCGGGCGACCTGGCCAAGGCGCTGCAGGGCACCGGCCTGCGGATCGTCGAGGCGCAGACCAGCCGGCCGGCGGGCGCCGAGCTCCGCGCCAGGCTGCGCGCCGCGGCCGCCGGGGCCCTCCGCCGAATGTAGCCCGCCGCGGCCGCTAACGCGGTGGTCGGGACCTAGCCAGCGATCCGGCGGTCCGGGACCATGGGCGTGAGCTGCTCGATGTCGTACCTGGCCCGTAGTTCGATGATCGCGGCCTGATCCGGCGGCCCCGGCTGACTGAGCAGCTCCGCGACTCCCTCCAGGTACTGCTCGTGGCCGGACGGCGTGACCAGGAACAGCATGCGGGCGGGTGCGGTCCCGGGGTTGGTGAAGGCGTGCGGGCAGCCGGCCGGCACGAACATGAGGCTGCCCGGTCCGCCGCGGACGACCTTCGCGCCGCCGGCCGACTCCCAGGCCGTCCAGTCGCCGGACGTCCTGATCCGCGGCTCGAACGCAAGCAGGTCGAGCTCGCCGGCCAGGATGTAGAAGATCTCCTCGGCTTCGGCATGCCGGTGCGCCCCGACGTCGAACCCCGGCGTCACTTCGGCCTCGAAGGCCGACCACTTACCCGATTGCTCCGCGCCTACCTTGAGCGTCATGCCAGCCCCGCGGATCAGGTGCCCGGCCCCCGGCGGCAGTACAAGTCCGTCAGCCATGTTCCTCCCTCGCTGCGCTACAACGGTTCGGTGATCCATTGCCAGCCACGCATCTCATCACGGACCGGCCGCACCAGGAAGGCTCCGGATGCATCGGACAGCTCGGCCAGGATGCGGATCAACTGGCGGTGAAAGTCCTCAGCTGGATGTGCGTCGTGCTGCCTGCCAGGATCGGCCAGCGTCACGGTGGCCCCGTCGCCGCCGCCGAGCCGTGCGGTGATGTTGCCGTTGTAGTCGATCCCGACACCGACAATCGCCGCCGCTCGGACGATATCGCTGCCGTCGTTCTTGGCCACCCACACATTCGGCGCGTCCATACGCCTCACCTCCAGGGCCTGTTACGGCATTGTCCCGCTCCGGCAGCAATCATCGGCCCGCTCGTGCCGGGGTGACCGCCCGCGGCAGCCGCGAGCGATCCCCACGCGTCAAGAAGCGAGATTCTCCCGCGGGCCCGTTTTCCCTCCGCCGGGCACCGGTCCTCAATGATGGAAGCAACGTGCCGCACGCACACCTCGAACGCGAGCGGGTCATTCCCGTGCATCTCGCGCAGCTTGGTCATGAAGATGGCCATGTGCCGCACGGTGTGCGGGGACGTCAGAGCTTGGTCAGCTTCGCATAAGGTGACAAGATCCTCACCTGACGCGTACCGAAGGCAATGACCAAGGCAGTATCGTCCTCGACGCGGATGACCCGGCCAAGGCCGTACTTATCGTGGGTCACCATATCGTCCACGGCGAACTGCTCGATTGCCGGTTCCGCGGGCAAGTTGTTGAAGGGACTCGCGGGCAGGAAGCGCCGGGTCGCGGCGCGGACAGGCTTCATTATCACCAGTATGCGCCTTCCCAGCCGTTGCCACTGGTTTCTAGAGCAGCAGTTTCGTTACGCCCGGCGTCGGCGAGGGCCATCGTCGTCACGGCAGGCGGGCATAATGTCAGTGACATGACGCTTACTCAGCTCAACGCGTTCGTCTTGGTCGCCCGGCTCGGCTCGGTGACCGCGGCTGCCAACGCGCTGGGCGTCAGCGAGTCAGCGGTCTCCCAGGCCCTGTCCGCTCTCCGGCTGCACATGGGTGATCAGCTGGTCACTCGCGGCCCTGTCGGCATGACGCTGACCGCGGGTGGCTCCCGGCTGCTGGCCACCGCGTCGCAGATCGTCGTGCTCGGCGCCGAGGCGCACGCCGCCGTGCGGGCCGCGCAGGGCGCGCCCGAGCAACTGCGGGTGGTGTCCACCTCCACCATCGCCGAGTTCGTGATCAGCCCGCTGACCGAGGCGTTCTCCAAGCGCTTCCCCGGCTCGGTCGAGGTGTCGGCCGGCGTCGCGGTGACCAAGGAGATGAGCGTCCTGGTGGCCAACCGGCTGGCCGACGTGGCGATTTCCTCCGCCATGCCGGAGGATCCCGGCCTGGGCCTGATGACCGAGCCGATCTTCAAGTACCGGCTGGTCGTCGTGACCGCCGGGCAGCCCCGGCTGCGCGGCGGCCCGCGTCAGTGGCTGTGGTTCGTCGACCCGTCCGGCACCGATCCCGGCAGCGAGACCGGCCAGATGCTGACCGGCCTGGGCATCCCCGAGGACCAGGTGCGGGTGTTCCCGAACCAGACCGCCGCCTGGGCGGCGGCAGCCGACGGGACGGGCGTCGCGCCCGCGGTCGAGCACCTGGTCGCCCAGCGGCTGCGCCGCGGCGAGCTGTCCCGCGTCGACCTGCCCGGCTGCAAGCTGGACGCCTGCTGGTACGTCACCGTGCTGGAACGGCAGCACCAGAGCGCGGCGGTCAGCTCGTTCCGCCGCTACCTGGGCACCCCCGAAGCCATGCACCTGATGCGCTCGCCCGCCGGCGGAGTCCCGCCGTCGCGGTTCCGCCCGCCGGTCTACGTGACGATCTGGAGCTTAGGGCCGGCGCAGATCCGCGAAGCGTCCAGTAAATCGCCCGCCTTAAGCAAGCACTTATTCGCGTATTGCGGGCCGGTCCCGGCCAGCGGATTATATGACGCGGTACGGGCGATGGCGCTTGTCCAGAGCAGGAGCATGCGGCATGCGAATTGAATCCGACGGGCACAGCCGCGGCAATCCGCGGCTCTATGAGCTGATCGAGCACGCTCCGAAGACGGGGAAGAGCCCGACCGTCTGGGCGTGGCCTGAGCTGATCGACTACCTCAAGGTCGCGGGCCAGCCGGTGGCCGGGCCGTGGCCGCCGCACCAGCAGCCGCGGCCCGACCCCGAGGAGGACTCGCTGCCGGTGGCCGTGGCGGACCCGGAATCGGTGCCAGACCCCGCATCAGGGCGAGAAGCCGCCCCAGAGCCGGAATCCTAGGACCGCGGCCCCTAATCTCCTGGAGGATCACATGTATCCGTCGCGGTTCCGCTATGAGGCGCCGCGGTCGCTCAACGAGGCGACCAGCGTGCTGCACGACGGTGGGGACTACGCCAAGGTGCTGGCAGGCGGCCAGAGCCTGGTCCCGCTGATGAAGCTGCGCTTCGCGTCACCGGAACTCGTCGTGGACATCAACAACGTGCCCGGCCTGGACTACCACCGGGCCGACCCGGACGGCTCCCTGCGCATCGGCGCCCTGTGCCGGCACGCCGACCTGGAGCGTTCGGGCCTGCTGAAGACGACCCAGCCGACCATGGCCGCGGCGGCGCCGCTGATCGCCGATCCCATCGTCCGCAACCGCGGCACCCTGGTCGGCTCGCTGTGCCACGCCGACCCGCAGGGCGACTGGGCCTCAGTGGTGCTGGCGCTCGGCGGCTCGGTGGTCGCGCGGGGGCCGCGCGGCACGCGCACCATCCCGCTCGCCGATTTCGTCACCGGGCCCTTCCAGAACGTCCTGGACCCGGACGAGATCGCGGTGGAAGCCGTGATCCCCGCGGCCCAGGGCACCAGGTCCGGCGGCTACCTCAAGCTGGAGCGCCGGGTCGGCGACTTCGCCACGGTCGGGGTCGCGGTGGCGATCGAAACCAGCGGCGGGAACGTGACCAGGGCGGGCATCGCGCTGACCGGGGTCGGCGGATCGACCATCGGCGCCACCGAGGCGGCCCAGGCACTGACCGGGCGGCCGCTGACGGCCGACACCATCGGGCAGGCCGCCGAGCTCGCGGCGCAGGCCGCGCGGCCGAGGACCGACCATCGCGGCAGCGCCGAGTACAAGCGGCATATGGTGCGCACGTTCGTGCTGCGCCTGCTGAGCCGCGCAGACGCGGCGCCGGACAGGGCGGAAAGGGCAGCCTGACCATGACGACGATCGTTTACGAAGACCACGAGGGCCAGGCCGGAGGTAATGGGGACGACGTCCCGGTACGCCGGATCAAGTTCACGGTCAACGGCGATAAGAAGATCGCCGAAGTGGAGCCGCGGCTGCTGCTGGCCCACCTGATCCGCCGCGGGCTCAACCTGACCGGCACGCACATGGGCTGCGACACCACCAACTGCGGCGCGTGCACGGTGCTGGTCGACGGCCGTCCGGTGAAGTCCTGCACCATGCTGGCCGTCCAGGCCGACGGACACGAGATCAGCACCGTCGAGGGCCTGGCCACCGCCAGCGAGCTGCACCCGCTGCAGGAGGGCTTCAAGGAAGAGCACGGGCTGCAGTGCGGGTTCTGCACCCCGGGCATGATGATGGCCGCCAAGGCGCTGCTCGACGAGAACCCCGACCCCACCGAGGAAGACGTGCGCTGGGCGCTGTCCGGCAACCTGTGTCGCTGCACCGGTTACCAGAACATCGTCAAATCGGTGCTGTGGGCGGCGTCCAAGCTCAGAGCCGAGTCCGCCAGCTCCGAGTCGGGTAGCTAGGGGAGGCAGAACGTGTCACAGGCACTGGACGAAATCAAGATCGGCGGACTGGGCGCCAGCCGCAAGCGGGTCGAGGACAACCGCTTCATCCGCGGCAAGGGAAACTACACCGACGACATCACCCTGCCCGGCATGCTCCACATGGAGATCCTGCGCAGCCCGCTGGCGCACGCCCGGATCAAGTCGATCGACGCCAGCAAGGCGTGGGACATACCCGGCGTGCACCTGGTACTCACCGGCGAGATGATGGCGACCAGGAACCTGGCCTGGATGCCGACCCTGTCCTACGACACCCAGGCCGTGCTGGCCACCGACAAGGTCCGGTTCCAGGGGCAGGAGGTGGCCTGCGTCATCGCCGACGACCCGTACATCGCCAAGGACGCGTGCGAGGCCATCGACGTCGAGTACGAGCCGCTGCCGGTCATCGTCAACCCCGAGCAGGCGGTCGCCGAGGGCGCGCCGGTCATCCGTGACGACAAGGACAGCCAGCGGGACAACGTCATCTACGACTGGGAGGTCGGCGACGCGGCCGGCACCGACCGGGCGTTCGCGCAGGCCGACGTGATCTCCAAGCTGAAGCTGCACTACCCGCGCTCGCACCCGTCGCCGATCGAGTGCTGCGGGTCGATCGCGGACTTCAACCGGGCCACCTCCAAGCTCACCGTGTACATGACCAGCCAGGCACCGCACATCATCCGGGCCGCGGTCGCGATGGTGGCCGAGCTGCCCGAGCACATGATCCGGATCATCTCCCCGGACATCGGCGGCGGGTTCGGCAACAAGGTCCCGGTCTACCCCGGGTACGTCTGCTCGATCCTGGCCTCGATCCTGCTGGAGCGGCCGGTCAAGTGGATCGAGGACAAGTCGGGCAACCTCATCTCCACCGGCTTCGCCCGGGACGTCTACCTCGACGGCGAGATGGCGCTACGCCGCGACGGCAAGATCCTCGGCGTCCGGATCCACACCGACGCCGACCACGGCGCGTTCTTCTCCGACGCGCAGCCGAGCAAGTTCAAGATCGGCCTGATGCACTCGGCCTTCGCCGCCTACGACGTCCCCGCCGCGCACCTGACCGCCCGCGGTACCTACAGCAACAAGGCGCCGGGCGGGGTCGCCTACCGGTGCTCGTTCCGGGTCACCGAGGCGATGTTCTTCCAGGAACGGATGATCCAGGCCGCAGCCGACGACCTCGGCATGGACCAGGCGCAGTTCCGCCGGATGAACTTCGTCCGTGACGAGGACTTCCCGCACCGGACCCCGTTCGGCTTCCTGCTCGACTCCGGCCAGTACGCCAAGTGCCTGGACGTCGGCCTGAAGGCCATCGGCTACGAGGACTTCCGGCGGGAGCAGGAAGAAGCCAGGAAGCGGGGCCGGCTGCTCGGCCTCGGCATCTCCACCATGACCGAGCCGCTCGGCGCGGGCAACAGCCGCGAGTACGACATCCTCGGCATCAAGATGTTCGACTCGGCCGATCTCAAGGTGCACCTGACGGGCAAGGCCATCCTCAGGACCGGCGCGAAGAGCCAGGGCCAGGGGCACGAGACGACCTGGGCCCAGATCGTGGCCCACGAGCTCGGCATCCCGGCCGAGGACATCACGGTCGAGGAGGGCGACACCGACACCGCGCCGTTCGGCATGGGCACCTACGCCTCGCGCAGCACGCCGGTCGCCGGGGCGGCGGTCGCGATGGTGTCCCGCAAGATCCGGGCCAAGGCCCGCAAACTGGCGGCGCACCTGCTCGAGGTGTCCGAAGAGGACGTCGAGTGGGAGCTTGGCCGGTTCTACATCCGCAGCGCCCCGGACCGTGGCGTCACCATCCAGGAGTGCGCGATGGCGGCCTACAGCAACATGCCGGACGGCATGGAGCCCGGCCTGGAGAACACCGCGTACTACGACCCGCCCAACCTCACCTGGCCGTTCGCCTGTTACATCGTCACCGTCGAGGTCGACAAGGAAACCGGCGTCTGGGACGTGCTGAAGATGGTGGCGGTCGACGACTGCGGGGTGCGGATCAACCCGATGATCGTCGAGGGCCAGATCATGGGCGGGCTGACCGAGGCCTACGCGATGGCCAATATGCAGTTCATCACGTTCGACGTGGACGGCAACTGCGTCGGCTCGAACTACATGGACTACCTGCTGCCCAGCGCCTGGGAGACGCCCGGCTTCGAGCTGCACAGCGAGGTCGTCACGCCGTGCCCGCACCACCCGATCGGCGCCAAGGGCATCGGCGAGTGCGCCGCGGTGGGCGGCCCGGCGGCCTTCGTCAACGCGGTCATGGACGCGCTGTCCGGCATGGGCGTCCGCAATATCGACATGCCGCTACTTCCCGACCGGGTATGGGAAGCGATCACCTATCGCCGCGACGTCTCCGGCGCGCCGCCGGTTCGTTCCGACGACTGACACGGAGTTGCTGATGGAAGGCTTGGGCGTACTGGAGGAGATGGGTGAACTGACCCGCCGCGGTGAGGCGTTCGCCCTGGCGACCGTGGTCTGGCGCCAGGGCCCGTCGTCGAGCCAGTCAGGTTCGCGCGCGATCATCACCGCCGAGGGCGAGCTGCACGGCTGGATCGGCGGCGCGTGCGCCGAGCCGGTCGTGATCCGCGAGGCGCAGCGGGTGATGGCGGAGGGCACGGCCAAGCTGCTGCTGCTCGGCACGCCGGAGCAGTTCGGCGCCTCGGTCCCGGACGGAATGACCGTGATCCCCATCTCCTGCCAGAGCGAGGGCGCGATCGAGGTCTACATCGAGCCGGTCCTGCCGGTGCCGCACCTGGTGATCGTGGGCGACTCTCCGCTGGCCCGCACACTGGCCAGCCTGGCCAGCGCCCTCGGCTGGCGCGCCGACCTGGTCCGCGGCCCGGATTTCGCCACGGTCAGCGCGGACGAGCGCTCCATGATCGTGGTGGCCACCCAGGGCCACGACGACGAGGACGTGCTCGAGCGTGCGGTCGCCGCCAGGCCCGCCTACCTGGGGCTGGTCGGATCACGTCGGCGCGGGGCCACCGTGCTCGGCTACCTCGCCGACCGGGGCGTGCCGCAGGATCAGCTCGTCCGGGTCCGGGTGCCGGCCGGACTGGACCTGGGCCGCACCACGCACCAGGAGATCGCGGTCGCCATCCTGGCCGAACTGGTCCAGCTGCGAGCCTCCGGCGCGCTGGCGGGGTCGAGGGTGAGCACGGTATCCGCGGGATCCGCGCCGGCGCAGGACCCGGTCTGCGGGATGACCGTGGCCACGGACTCGTCCCGCCCGGTGCGGTACGAGGGGACCGACTACTACTTCTGCTGCGCCGGCTGCCGCCAGGCGTTCGAGAAAGACCCTGACGCATACGTGAAGAGAGAGACCCGATGCTGATCAAGAACGAGTTCGAGGTCACTGAGCCGGTCGAGAAGGTCTGGCAGTTCTTCGAGAACATCCCTCAGGTGGCCGCGTGCCTGCCGGGCGCCGAACTCACCGAGGATCTCGGCGACGAGAAGTACAAGGGCAAAGTCGCGGTCCGGATGGGGCCGGTCCGGCTGCAGTTCGCCGGGACCGCGGACATCACCGAGCGCGACGAGGCGGCCAGGCGAGTGGTCGTGCACGCCAGCGGCGCCGACGAGAAGGGCCGCGGCCAGGCCAGCATGGTCGTGACCGCGACGCTGGCCCGCGCGGGCCGCGGCACCAAGGTCGGCGTCACCCAGGACCTGCAGCTGTCGGGCGCGGCGGCGCAGTACGGCCGCGGCATGATCTCCGACGTCACCGCCGTGCTGATGCGCGACTTCTCGGCGAACATGCAGGACCGGATCGAGCGCATCGAGCGAGGCGAGTCGTCGGAGCAGATCGCCGCGGCCGCGGCCACCCCGGCTAAGGGCTTCACCCTGGGCCTGCGGGCCGCGCTGATGGCCCTGAACCGGGTCTTCCGCAGATTTTTCTTGCCGTACCAGACCACGAGCTGATCAGTGGGAGAGGAGAGCCAGTCATGGTCCTGTGGTGGATAGGTAACGCGATCCTGCTGCTCGTGGTGTTGCCGGTGGTCATCTTCCTGCTCAACCGCGTCCTCGCGGCGGTGGAACGGATCCGCGGCGCCACCGACGACATCCTGTCCGGCGGGGTGGCCCTCGTCGGCGAACTCAACGGCGTGCCGGACGCGCTGGCCATCACCGACACCACTGTCAAGGAAGTCTCGGTCGGCGCGGTCAGGTACGCCGGCTCCGTAGCCAAGCTCCTTGGCTGAACGGGAAAGGACAACGGATATGCCAGCTGCCGCCTGGGCGACCATAATCATCGCCGCGCTGATCATCGCGATCACCGCGGTGGGCCTGCTGCGGGTCATTTTCCACCTCAGGGCGATCCGCAAGACGCTGGTCGCGACCACCGGGGGAGTGCAGGCCGTCGCGAGCCTGACGAGCACCGTGCCCGCGCGGCTGACCTCGGTTAACGCGAGCCTGAAGCCCGTCCGCGACTTCTGCGAAACGGTCTGAGGAGGCGCCGTCCATGGAACCGCATGTCCTGGCCGCAGGGACCAGCACCACCGGATGGGTGGTGGGTTACACCATCGGCATCGTCATCGTGCTCGTCGTGGTGGCGCTCGTGGTGCCGATCCTCATGCTGGCCCGCTCGATCGGCAACGAGGCGCCGAAGATCAACGATGCGCTGACCGAGGCGGTCACGCACACCGCGCCGCTGGGCGCGCTGCGCACCACGATCGAGCACGCCACGATCATCATCGGCGGCCTGCAGCGCGGCCGCTCCAGGCTGGGAGGGTAGCGATGCACACGCTGGCCATGTCCTCGACCGAACACAACCTATGGACGATCGCGAACATCCTCGGCATCGTCGTGGTGGTCGCGGTCGCCGCCCTGCTGAGCCTGCTCATCTACCTGGTGAAGCTCATCGACCGGCGGGTCGTCGCCGTCCGGGACACCCTGGCGGCCGCGGCGGCGAACACCGCGGACACCGTGCTGATCCCGCAGGTCGCGACCGGCGTCGAGGCCGTCCTGGCCGAGGGCCTGCAGCACCATCTGTTCCTCGGCCGCGTGCTCGGAAAGGTGAGATCGTGACAGGGCTGGTCGTTTTCACCGTCATAGACGTTGTCCTGCTGATCGCCGGCCTGGCGTTCTACCTGTTCTGGGTGGGCACGCTGCTCACCCGGATCGCCGGGAACCTGGAGGAGTGCGCCGAGATCGTCCGCACCATCGTGGGCCATGCCAAGCTCATCGGTCCCGGGGTGGAGCACATCAACGAGACCGGCGGCGTGGTGGCCGGCGCGCTGCCGCTGCTGTACGGGATGGCCGAGGACATCGTGACCGGGGTTACCCCCAGGCCCGAGGCGCCCGCGGCGCCCGAGCCGGCCCGGCCCGCCTCGGGGACGCGCCGCTCGCGCCTGCTCGACGCGGTCGGGTTCCGGCCGGGGTCGTGAAGCTCAGCCCGTCGGAACACGTGGCGTCCACCCGTCCTTCGCCGGGTCGAAGTCGGGCGGCTGTGCCGTGGCGAAGGCGCGGGTGACGGCGGCGGTGCGGCTGGATACCTGGAGCCGGCTGTAGATGTTCTCCAGGTGCTTACGCACTGTGCCATCGGTCACGCCGAGCCGGCGTGAGATCTGAGAATTGGTATACCCCTCGGCTACCAGGCGCAAGATCTCCCAGTGCCGGGGGGTGAGCGCCGGGACACCGCGGCGGCGCATCTCCGCCTCGGCGTAGGCCTCCTGCAGGTGCGGGCGCAGCAGCACCAGCAGCGCCCGGTCCCGCTCGGTGAAATCCTGGCCCGGGCCGCGGAAGAACACCGTTCTGGATACGAACACGGCAGGCAGTCCCAGTAATGCACCCAGAACGCGTCCATGTCGCCATCGTCATCGGCCGGGATCCCCTGCCCGAACCAGGCCGTCCGCTTGCCGCTGTCCAGGCCGAAGAACGATATCTCGTCGCAGGGCACCTGCACCATCAGATGCTCAAGCAGGGACAGCGGCAGCCCGTCTCCTGGGTCGTCGGCGCGGTGGTCGCTGACGATGCTCAGCAAGGCCCGCAGATCCTTCTCGCTCAACATGACCGGAACCGTCATCGCGGTCCCCTCCCTCGCACGACCCCTCGCCTGTGACCTCCACGCTAGCCCGGACCGGATCAGCCGACCATACGCCGAACGTCGAATGGCGGCCATGCCGGGAGCCGCACACACTGGAGATCGTTCAATACAACACACGAGGGGGAGTTGTCATGAGCCGTTTTCATCGCGTCGGCCTGGTCCTGGCGGGAGCCGTCGTGACCGTACTGAGTATCGGCGGCGTCATGCCCGCGAGCGCGTCGAGCATGCACCTGGAGCCGCCGCCCGGAGGCCCTGGAATACCAGCCGTCCACCCCGTGGCTCCGGTCGTGCGCACCGTGGTCGTCGGCGGAATGCCCGGCTGGCAGATCACGCTGATCGCGATCGCCGCAGCACTGGTGGCGGCCACAGGCGCCGTGCTGGCGGACCGGGTCCGCACTACCTAGTCACGGGTGCATACCGGGAGTCGCCGGACCGCGCGGGTCCTTGGCCAGGCCCGGGGAGGACGCGGTGGTCCCGCCGATCCACTCGTCCTTCCAGGCCTGATCGAACTGCTGGTCGTTGCATCGCGGCTGATAGATCGCGGTCAGCTCCCTGGCGATCTGCTCACGGTGCGGCCTGCCGCCGCCGGGCACCTCGTAGGTGCAGATGTAGACCTTCCACTTGGACCCGGCGCGCTTGACCCAGCAGTGCGCGCGCGGGTGCTGGAACGGGAACCGCTCGGCGGACAGGTCGTCGGAGTGGCCCACGTAGATGACCGCGTACCGGTCCGGCTTGGCGTCCGGTTCTGGCTTGTAGGCGATCGCGTACACGGCTGCGCTAGCCGGCGGCGTCCAGCCCGCCAGCACCCGCGGCCCCTCGAACGGGTAACCGGCCAGCGAGCCGAGCCGGATCATCTCAGCGCGTCCTCATCTTCGCTGATCGCCTCGGTCCGCACCACAGGGGCCGTCGGCAGGCCGGCCTTCTGGACGGCCCGCGTGAACTCGGCGGTGGCCGCGGCGATCGCCTCCTCGCGGCTGGCCGCCTCCACGATCAGCTGCGCGCCGTACCGGCTGGTGCCGATACCGGTCGCGATGCCGCCGGCCGCCGCAACCGCGTCGGCAAGCTCCACCACCTGCTCATGGGTCAGCACGACGTCGCCCTCAGCCTCGATCCCCACGCTCCACCTCACCGGCGCGCTCCCTTTTAATTCAGCCCTGGCAGCAGGGCAGCGAGTTTCTCCAGGCTAGCCAGATCGTGGCCGGACAGCAGCAGGTCGATGTGCGGGGCGGCGACCATCATCCCCAGCGTGCTCGGCCGGAAGGCCTGGTCGTCGCCCTTGTGCGGGTTCAGCCAGACCAGCCTGTGGCACAGCCGGGACAGCCGCTCCATTGCCGCGGCCAGCACCGCGGGGTCGCCGCGGTCCAGCCCGTCGGAGCAGATCACCACGATGCCGCCCCGGCAGATCCCGCGGCGCGCCCAGCCGCGGACGAAGGCGTCCAGGCTGTCCCCGATCCTGGTCCCGCCGTCCCAGTCGAAGGCGGCCCGCGCCGCTCGCTCCAGCGCCTCGTCCGGGCGCCGGCACTCCATCGCCCCGGTCACCCGGGTCAGCCGGGTGCCAAAGCAGAAGACCTCGACGCGCCCGGCGGACCGCTTCGCCGAGTGCGCGAACTGCAGCAGGCTGCGCGAGTAGTCGGCCATCGACCCGGAGATGTCCAGGATCAGGACCAGCGGCCGCAACCGGACCTTCCGCCGCCGCCAGTACAGCCGGGCGGGCTCGCCGTGCATGCGCATCGATTCCCGGACCGTCCGCCGCGGGTCGGGACGGGGCCCGGATCGGGCGGGGGCGCTGCGCCTGGTCCGGCGGCGCGGCGGGGTCAGCCGGATCCTGGCCATGATCCGCCGCAGCGCCGCGAGTTCGGTGGGCGTGCAGGCGGCGAACGACTTGTGCTTGAGCGCGTCGACGTCGGAGGCCATCCAGCCCAGCACGGCGTCCTCCTCCTGCGCGTCCTCACCTGGCTCGGTCGAGGGAAGCGCCAGTGACCCCTGCGCCTGCGCCGACGCGCGCAGCACGAGGGCCAGTTCCGGGTCCGGCCCGTCGGTGCCGAGGAAGAAACGGCGGAACACCTCGTCATACCGGTCGATGTCGTCGTGTCGGTTCACCAGCGTGGTCCGTCCGCCCCAGTACAAGTCGACCAAGTCGGACGGGTCCAGCTTGCTCAGCGCCGAACAGTAGACCAGGACGTCCCCCGAGCCGACCGCGAGCCCGGCCGCGCGCAGTTCGGCGGCGAAGCCGACCAGCAGGCCAGTGAAGCGGTCATCAGGCACCGGAGGTGATCTCCTCCAGGTTGTCGCGGACCACCTCGAGGTCGTCCCGGTCCTTGACTACCGCGCCGAGCGTGTCCCGCGCGTTGCCGGCGTGCAGGTCGCTCTCGCCGAGGAAGTCCAGCGTCCGGGCCCAGTCGATGGTTTCCGCCACCCCCGGCGGCTTGGCCAGGTCGAGCTCGCGCAGCCGGTGGACGGCCGCGACCACCTTGCGGGCCAGCGCCGTGGAGATGCCCGGCTCCTTGATCAGGACGATCTCGACCTCACGTTCGGCGGCCGGGTAGCCGATCCAGTGGTACAGGCAGCGCCGCTTCAGCGCGTCATGCAGCTCGCGGGTCCGGTTGGAGGTCAGCACCACCAGCGGCGGGCTCTCCGCCTTGACCGTGCCGATCTCGGGGATGCTGATCTGGAAGTCGGAGAGCAACTCGAGCAGGAAGGCCTCGAACTCGTCGTCGGCCCGGTCGACCTCGTCGATCAGCAGCACGGCCTGGTCGCCGGCCCGGACCGCCTCAAGCAGCGGCCG
>WNGP01001614.1_pt1 | contig 18590 bp, 17 predicted proteins | sample 5407671 | NCBI WGS metagenome assembly WNGP01 (sample SAMN13153381, study PRJNA577476) | soil metagenome | isolation source: 40 cm soil or saprolite under Garry oak tree replicate 2 | place: USA:California | collected 2016-06-15 | reverse complement strand
CGGGCAACCCTAAGGGCCGGACCAAGAAATTTCTGCTGGCCCGTGTGTTTGTACACACGGCACAACAAAGCGGAAGCAAGGAAGTTCGCGTTGTGGACTTGAACCCGAAGTGAGGCGAGAGGATAGCTGAAACCGGCGATCGAGTTACCGTCGATCCAGTAGAGCTCGTTCAGGATGTACTCCGCTGCGCTCACCGCCATATTCAGGTACTGCAACTCCTGGCATTGCTCATAGGCATCCAGAAGAGCGTTGCCGACGAAAGACGTACATACCAGGTTAGGCGCTCCCGTCGGCACCACAATTGTTCGCGTCTGCCAAGGAAAACTGTACCCCCAGCACCAGTATGGAACGCCTTGCGACCGACGGGCGATCAGCCGTTCGATCATCGGGTCGACAAGGTCTCCCGTTTTAGCCACTCCGATTCTCGAGAGCTTGAGGAATGCCGAGAGAAATAGTGCGATCGCTTTGGGATTCTGCGCTTTTGGAACCAGCAACAGCCGGCGAAGGTTTATAGGACTCCGCCTTAAAGTCTGCGTGAGCACCAGCCGAGGAATTTTCGAGTTGAGGAATGGCAGGGCGGCAAAAAGCCGGCTGTTCACGGCGTCGTAGGGGTCGTAACCCGCCCAATCGTTCGCCTGGCAATAAGCCAGAAGCTTCAGGATTGCCGCTTCAGTGTTGATATTGTCCGTCATAGCCGAGTGGACCTGAGCCATGGACGTCGACCTTCAAGCAGTGGGTTTTGGACTCTCCCCAACGGTCACTGCGATCTGGCTCGGCACCGGGCGATGCGAGTTCATGATCGCGATAATCTGTTCCAAAATGCTGCTCAAAGCAGCGGCGTGTCCGTTCTGTGGCTTGGCCGGACGATTTCTGCGCCTCAGCAGGATCTTCGCATGCAAATCCTCGACGCTTTCGATTAGGACGAGGCGCCCTGCCTCACTCAGATAGCGATCGACGGCGCCAATCTTGCCACGAAAGATACTGTAGACAGGCACGCCCAGAGCCGCGGCCTCGCGATTCATCGTGCCGCCGCCGCTGATGACGAAGTCCGAGTGCCAAATCAGGTTCAGACCATCCACGACTTGCTCCGGGATGCGCATCGTGCCGTTCGAGAAAAGGTCAGGCCATTGCGTCCTTAAGCGAACCCCCTGCTTTTTGTCTCGAGGAAGCGCGACGAGCTTTACATCGGGCTTCTTACTTAAAAACTCGACTGCCGCCTCCAGGAGTTCGTCACTCTCCGGGTTGTGATAGTGGGCTTCGTTCGCTGGCGGGCGAATTGTGACCACGAGATCCTCTTCCCGGAGCCCAAGTTGACGCCTGATGCCGGGCTCGGGAACAAATCGAGGAACATAGACGTCCTCCTTGATGCCCGGATATTTCAGGATTTGTTCCGGAGCTCCTGAGACGACTTTATCGGGAATCAAGGCGGGCCACATTAACCAAGTGGAATTGACGAAAGGCGGAGATTTTGTGAACTCATAATCTTCCATCTGCAGAGATGGAATGCCCAAGAATGCCGACACAATGAGTTGAGATCGCGATCCATGAGACAGAGCGAGTCGCGGTTTTTCAGTCAAGATAGTCGGCAGCAACTGCAATGCCCGCAGACATAGGCCGGCAACCTTGCGGACTTTGTTCTTTCCGGAGTGATGTCCGATCAGTTTGTAATCCAGATGGAAAAAATCTGCCAACTCACGCACCTGAAAACAATCGCGCGCGGTGACCGCCAACGAATAGCCTAGCTTATGTAGTTCATCAATAATGGGCACAAAAAACGGAACGTGTGGGGAATTATCCAGATCGATCCATATCTTCCCCTTGCCGGGGGATGTCTTCTGTCCGTCCGTGTTCGGCACAATGGGCTCCGGGAAAATGGCCGTTCTGAGTGCTCAGGCACAGACCGATGGTTTCTTGTGCTCCTTGAATGCCGCGGTGACGGGCGCGGCCCTTCCATTGGCAGCCACGTAGAAACTAATTCGGACGCTCGATCACTCGATTGAGCACGGAACGTTCCCAATCCGTGATTGCAACGATCTGTTCCACGATGCTCTTGAGTGTTATGCCATCAACGCACTCAGGCATGGCCGGTCGATTTCTCCGGATTACTTGGATCTTCGCTTGCATGTCGTGAACATTCTCAACGAGCATGAGCCGACCTTTTTCGCTGAGATAGCGATCGACGGCGCCAATTTTGCCGCGAAAGATACTGTAGACAGGAACTCCGAGAGCCGCGGCCTCGCGATTCATCGTGCCGCCGCCGCTGATGACGAAGTCCGAGTGCCAAATCAGGTTCAGACCATCCACGACTTGTTCCGGGACGCGCATCGTGCCGCTCGAGAAAAGGTCGGGCCATTGCTTCCTTAGGCGAGTCTCCTGCCTCTTGTTTCGAGGAAGCGCGACGAGCTTCACATCGGGCTTCTTACTCAAAAACTCGACTGCCGCCTCCAGGAGATCGTCACTCTCCGGATTGTGATAGTGGGCTTCGTTCGCGGGCGGGCGAATTGTGACCACGAGATCCTCTTCCCGAAGCCCAAGTTGACGCCTGATGCCGGGCTCGGGCACGAATCGGGGCACGTAAACGTCTTCCTTGATACCGGGGTATTTTCGAATCCGATTCGCGTCGAAAGGAATCGCCGCATTCGAAATCACTTCCGGGCACATCTGCCAGGTGGGACGAATGAAACTCCATCCGCTCGCAAACTCATAATCGCCCATTTGCACGCACGGGATTCCCAAGCATGCGGAGACAACAAGCTGCGCGCGCGAACAGTGCGAGACTGCGAGATCCGGTTTTTCCTTCAGGATCATCGGGATTAGTTGCAGTGCGCGCAAGCACAATCCGGCCACCTTGAGGACCTTGCTCTTGCCAGAGTGACGGCCGACGAGTCTGTAGTTCAGATGAAAGAGGTCGGCCAGCTCGCGTACCTGAAAACAATCGCGCGCAGTGAGCACGGTTGCATAGCTGCACTTCTCAAGCTCCTCGATGATCGGCGCAAAGAAAGGAACGTGCGGGGAATTTTCGAGATCGATCCAAATCTTTCCCCTTGCCCGAGTCGCTTGACGGGTTTCTGCCGGTGTGCAACTCACCGAAGATGAAGGTAAAGGGCTTTCAACCATCGAGCTATGGGCACTCACAGTGTTTCTTTCTTGAGGAATGAAAGTCGCCTCAGGCGGCGCGTGGCCCGAGGCAAATTCTTCTCCGCCAGCGACTCGTTTGCGTTACCAACCGATTCCGCCTTCGGGCTTGCGGGACGGGCAATGGCCCTCAAGTCTGCTTTCTGCAAGATATTGGGACGCGCGTATGCGCCGAAGTTCGCGCGTTGGGCAACCGACGGCAACGAACGGTCAACGTGCATCGTCACAACCCCCAATCTTTTCAAGCCCAATTTTCGAACCGTCTCCGAGCAAGCGAGGGAGGAATATCAACCCGGGTCTGGCCTTCGGCTTTGGACACAGGGGCTTCCTCGCGGCTGGCTCGCTGTGTGGAAACTAGCTCCAAGACATTCTGGACAATTCGTTCTCGTTGACGAAGTTCGAGGTGAGGGTACATGGGCAAAGAGAGGATTTCCGATGCAACTTTTTCTGCCACCGGGAAATCCCCTTTCTTATAGCCAAGATGTGCATAGGCTCTCTGCAGGTGCAGAGGTGTCGGATAGTGAATTTGCGTCTCGATGTTAGCTTTGGCGAGATGCGCTTGGAGTTGATCGCGGTTCTCAACCCGGATGACGTACAGGTGATACACGGACCTGGCTCGTGAAGACTCAGAGGGAACAGCGACAGCTCCGGTCTGCGAAATAAACATCTCGTTATATAGACGGGCATTCATGCGACGCTTTCTGTTCCAATGCGGCAAGTACTTGAGTTTGGTCCTGAGAACCCCAGCTTGGATCGCATCCAGCCTGCCGTTATACCCTTCGATTTCGTGGTGATATTTTTGTGCCTGGCCGTGGTTTCGCAGCATCCGAATCCTTTCGGCCAGTATCCGATCGTTCGTCGTAACCGCTCCAGCCTCCCCGCAAGCACCCAAGTTTTTTCCCGGATAGAAGCTGAACGCAGCCGCCCGGCCCATGGAGCCTGCTCGAACCCAACGATTCTCCCGCGTGGAAAAGTATTCAGCGCCGTGAGCTTGGCAAGCGTCTTCGATCACAAACAAGTTGTGTCGATTCGCGAGCTCCAAGATGGGATTCATGTCCGCCATCTGGCCATAGAGGTGTACTGGAACGATCGCGGTGACGGGACTTCCGGTCTTCTTGTTCAATAGTTTTCCAGTCGCCCGGTCGAGGCAGCATCGCATTTCCAGGTATTCCTGGAGCCTGCGCGCATCCATGTTGTAAGTGCGCTCTTCGACATCGACGAAGTCCGGCCGCGCGCCGGCTTGGGAGATGGCCTCTGTGGTCGCGATGAACGTGTTTGGAACTGTAACGACGGTATCGCCCGGTTGCACTCCCCCTGCGATCAGGGCAAACCGCAATGCATCTGTGCCGCTTCCGACGCCGACGCAATACTCGGCCCCACAAAACTGCGCAAACTCGCGTTCGAACTCTTCTACCATCGGTCCGCCGACGAATCCCGCGGTCCTCAGCGCGCTTCGGAAGACTGCGACCAGCTCCTCTTCCAGTCCCAGGTGAGGCATGACCAGGTCTAGGAAAGGAATTCTGCCGTTATCCGTCATCACGCGACTCTCTGTTTCGGAGTGATCAACCGGAGCACCCTTGCTGGATTTCCAACGACGATCGCATTGTCCGGCACATCGCGAGTCACAACGCTGCCTGCGCCCACCAGAGCGTTTTCGCCAATCACCAGATTCGAGAGGATTGTCGCACCCGATCCGATGGAGGCGCCTTTTTTCACCCGTGTTGGCTCAACTTTCCAGTCCTGTTCGGTTTGTAGCTCACCTTCCGGTGTGGTAGCGCGCGGATAAGCGTCGTTGATGAAGGCTACGCTGTGGCCCACGAAAACGTTGTCTTCGATGCTCACCCCTTCGCAGACAAAAGTGTGGCTGGAGATTTTGCAATTTTTGCCGATTTTGGCGTTTTTCTGAATCTCAACAAAAGCGCCAATCTTGGTGTTGTCACCTACTTCACAACCATAGAGATTGATGAACTGAGACAACTTCACATCTTTCCCCAATCGCACGTCCGGAGCGATGCACTGATACGTGTTCATAGCGCGATTATTTTTCCTTTTTCGCTCAGTGAGCAGTCGGCCGCTTCGAGTATTCGCACCACGCGCCGACCCGCGGCACCATCATTGAATGGCATTCGGTCATTCAGTATGCAGTCGGTGAAATATTCGAGTTCCGCCTTCAAAGCCTCCGTTTGTTCAACTCTGGGCGCCCAGACATCCCCGGAGCGGTAACTAACCAGCAGATCGTAGACGCCTTGCCCATTCGTAATCTGTATGCCCTTGTCATAGACCTTGATTTTCTCGTCGACCTCGAGATCGTTCCACACCAACATTTTTTTCTCACCACCGATTAGAGTCGTCCGAACCTTCACGGGGGAAAGCCAATTAACGTTGATGTGTGCGATCACATTCCGGGGAAAGTAGACGGTGATGAAAGCCACGTCCACCAAACCATTCAAATGTTTTCCGCCCGTAGCTACCACGGCCTCGGGTTTCTCACGGATGATGTAATCCATGATGGACAAGTCATGAGGAGCAAGATCCCACACGACATTAACGTCATGTTGGAAGAGGCCGAGATTCACCCGGGTCGAATCGTAGTAATAGAGATCCCCCACGGTGCCGTCCTCGACGAGCTCGCGGATCTTCTTCACAGCACCGGTGAAGAGAAACGTGTGATCCACCATGATCTTGAGTCGGTTACGTTCCGCCAGCTCGATCAGTTCCTCGGCCTGCTGGGCCGTCGAAGTGAACGGCTTTTCCACGAAGACGTGCTTGCCGTTTTGGAGCGCGGCTTTCGCCAGTTCGAAATGCGTCCATACTGGCGTAACCACGGCGACGACGTCGATTTTGGGGGAAGTCAGAAGTTCCGAGGGATCCGTCGTTAGCTCGACACCAGTATAGATCTTGCCGGCGCGCCGGAGCGCGACAGGATTTTTGTCGCTGATGGCGATGAGTTGACAATTCTCCAGGCCGCGGAGGTTCCTCACCACATTCGGACCCCAATATCCGTAGCCGATGACGCCCACACCTAGCTCTGCCGTAGTTCCCGGCGGATAGCTAGTGCAAGCGCGATCTTCTAGGGTCGCCATAAAATGTTCTCGCAGGAAAACTGTGACACCACGAAGGAAACTTAGTAGGCACCTTCACCGAAAAGGACGGCCCGCGGGGTTTGCAAAAGAATTTTGATATCCAGCCAAAGCGACCACTTTTTCGCATATTGGAGGTCGAGACGGACCATGTCGTCGAACTTGAGCCTGCTGCGACCGTTCACTTGCCAGAGGCCCGTGATTCCCGGCTTAGCCTCCAGCACGCGGCGCCGATGCCAGATCCGATAGGCCTCCAGTTCGTAGGGGATTGGGGGTCGCGGCCCCACAAGAGACATTTCCCCTTTTAGTACATTAATCAATTGCGGAAGCTCGTCTAAGCTGGTTCTCCGCAGAAATTTCCCTACGCGCGTGACACGGGGGTCACTTCGAAGTTTGTAAACGACATTACGGCCGCCGCCAGTTTGCGACGGATCCGGTTCCCCGGCGATAAACCGTCTGACATATTCGCGGTGAATGCTCGGATCGTTCACGCACTCCATAGATCTGAATTTCAAAAATCTGAATCCCACCCCGTACTGACCAACTCTTTCTTGCTTAAACAGGATGGCCCCTCTGGAAGTGAGCTTAATCGCCAGCGAAATAATCCCAAACAGAGGAGAGCAAACGATGAGAGCTAGGATACTTCCCACAATATCCACCAACCTCTTCACAAAACGAGAGAATTTCCTCTCCTCATCGCGCTTGAACAGGTCCGGATAAAGTCTCGTGTTAGCCAATCGGCCGGGGTTAGATTTGTTCCACTTCTCCGGAAAGAAGTGGAACGAGATATGGATTTGATCGAGCTGTTCTGCGTGCAGCTTTGTCCGCAATGATGCGATCAGCTTGGCGGGCGTCGACTTCAGCAGCACGTTCCCATTCCCTTCGCGGAGCTCCGTGAAAATGACCCCAAGAATCGCGCCCTCCAGATACCACCCGGTAACGTCCGTTTCCCTCGTGCAACGGGAGAGTGCTGACACTACTTCCGTCAGCGCTCTTCCACTTCGATTCGCCTGAAGAACTTTTCCCACATGCATGAGCATTAGCAGAAAGCACCTGCCGGATCGCTCGGCCCTCTTCCGTTCCCAGCAGAGAATTCTCCGGAACATGTCCTCAGTAAGGACTTCGTGATCTTCCCGGTTTAAAGAACGCCGGAGACGCACGTTAACATTGGGCGCTGCAAAAGAATTGTCATTCTCTAACGACATATTTATCATTGTGGCCATGGTCCCTCTGTTTTGATCGTGGGAGGTTTGACTACTCGTCGAACTCTTTAAGAGACACCATACATAGATGCCGGCGCGGAATTCGCGGGCAGGCCAGGGGCAATCGGGCTTACCCAAGAGTCTTCGACTTCGACAGCTACGGAGCGCTGCAGCAGCGTTACCGACAAAATCAGGCGATCACGCCCCTTGATATTCAGCAGGATCCCCTCAAGGCCGCAAAGCGGGCCACGTTCGACTCTCACTCTTTGCCCGATTTGCAGGAACGGCCAAGGTTGCCTCGGTAGCCCAGATCGAACAGCTGTCTGGATGTCTGCGATATCCGCATCATCCACCGGAATGGGGCTTTTGCCGACTCCCACAACTTGGATAACCCCCGGCGTCATAAGTATCGGGAGCCGAACTAGGGGATTGAACCGGCAAAACACGTAGCCCGGGAAAAGGGGCAGTTCGAGTTCCTTGATGCGATCGGACCAACGGCGCCGGCACTCGTACAGGGGTAGGAAAATCTCGTAGCCCTTGTGACGCAACTGTTTTGCCACGAAACTCTCATATCTGCACCTGGTTTGAAGAGCGAACCAGGGGTAATTAACCGCAGTGGGCTCGAGATTCATCTTTTTTACGGAGGCCTTTCAGACGCTACCAGTTAACCTCTAAGCTCGATGTGAAGCGAAATCCAGACAAGCTACCGCCATCAGACTCCCAAATATCTGGTTCAGGCTGCGGGACGTGCTAGCAAATCCCGCGGCGAATCATGCATCTCGATGACGAAATGGGCAGACGGTCCATTATTTTCTGCCCATCCCGTATCCGGCATAATATGAGTAAGCGCCGTAGGTTGCTTCTTCGTCGGCGCCGTTCAGCACTACGCCCAGCAGATTCTTTCCCCGGAATTCCTGCAACGTCGTCTGGACCAATTCGTAGGCTGTTGATTTCGCACGAACAACGACGATCACACCGTCACACAGTCCTGCCAACACTGTGGCGTCTGACACCGGGTGAACAGGAGGCGCGTCCACGATGATCCAATCGAATACCGGAGCCATTCGATCGATCAATACTTTCAGCCGATTGTCTGCAAGCAATTCCGCTGGGTTTAAGACGGATTTCCCGGCAGGGATAAAAAAAAGGTCATCCTTCGAATTGGCTTGGATAATAGAAAATTCATCGGCTTCCCCGCGAAGGTATTCGCTCAGACCTGGTGTGGAGGGAGCCCCCATGCGTACATGGAGCCTCGACGCGCGCAGGTCCCCGTCGATCAGTAAGGCTCGCCGTTCGTGTTGACGCGCGATCGCTAGAGCAAGATTAAGGGACACGAACGTTTTTCCTTCTCCGGGCACCGCGCTTGTGACTAGCAGGGTGCGGACGGGCTGTTTATCCCGCAGACGGTAGAGACGTGAGCGCAAAGTGCGGAACTGCTCGGCACAGATCGCGAGAGACTGATTCCAGAAGACGGCATAGTCTGGGTTTAGCTTCCATCCGGGCGTTGCGCAGCGCCGCCGCAGCTCCTCGTGCCGGAGATGGTCGGAAATTGGTGACTCGCTTATCGGTCCTAATGGGGAAACCATTCCTAGGGCCGACCACTCTGCTCCATCGCGGTGAGCGATTTGCTCCAAGATAGAATCGCTTGGTTTCGCATCATTGGCCGACTCGATTGGCGCTCTCTCTTGTTCGGCCCTCTTCAGAGCTTCGTGAATGCGGCTCATTCTTTCCCTTCCCTGGGTTCCGCAGTGAGCGAGGCGTGCTGGCGGAACTCCTCCAGTAGCACGCCGAAGTCTTCGAGCGGCGACTCAGCTGCAAGAGTATTTTCCGGGCACGCGGCGCTGGTTCCTTGCGCGGTTGGTTCGAGGCTGTCCAGCTCAAATTCCCGCGCCGCTTCGTCAACGAGGTGGGCCGGGACGGGCCTCTGTTGGTCGGCGAACGAGTTGATCAGCGCATGCTCGCAGAGCACGTTGACCACGCGGGGGATTCCGCGGGCATAGTTGTACACGCTCTCGACAGCTTCCGGAGAAAAGATTGGTTCGCCGTTTGCTCCGGCAGTGCGCAGCCGCCCCGCGATATAGCCATGAGTTTCCTCCAACGATAGCGGCCCCGTCCTGGCGCGCACCGCAATCCTCTGCCGAAATTGCCGTAGTTGAGGGTGTTTGAGCTTTTCATCGAGTTCCGGCTGGCCGGATAACACTATCTGGAGTAATTTCTCGGTCGACGTCTCCAGGTTGCTGAGAAGACGGATTTCCTCGAGCAATTGCGGGGAAAGGTTCTGTGCCTCATCGACAATCAGCACCGCCGTCTCTCCAGCGCGGTACCGATCCAACAGCCAGCGGTTGAGCCCCAGCAGGACGTGGCTTTTTGAGGGCGATTGGCAGGAAATTCCGAAATCGGCCGTCAGACAATCAAAGAACTCGGTGACGCTGAGCCGCGTGTTGAAGATGAACGCAGTGGCCGCTTGCTGGTGATGCAGCCAATCCAACAGCCTGTTGAGCAATGTAGTCTTCCCCGTTCCAACCTCGCCCGTAAGCAGAATGATGCCTTTTCGGCCCCGAATCCCGTAGGCCAGGCTAGCCAACGCTTCCTGTGTGCTTGGCGTCAAGAATAAATACCGGGGGTCCGGATTGACATTGAACGGGCTTTCTCGCAAACCGAAGAACTTTTGGTACATTTTCGTCGCCTTCACGATGATGCGGCGCGCAAGCCGAATACGTTTCGCTTCTCCGGAGCGCCCCTGCCGATTCCATTTTTGATCCTTGTGGCGGCCGGTGCCATCGAGGAGATTACGGCTAGGGTCGGCACACCGAGATAAGTCTCAACATCCCGTTTAGTCCGCAGAGATTTATCGCGTAACTCTGAAAAGTGCGCCATCGCCACTCCAAATGCCAGGCCGACACCCAACCCACCGAGGCCGAAAAGAGGCCGATTCGGGAAAGATGGCCGTTCGGGCAAATTAGGCGGATCCAGCACGCGGAACTGCTGGCCTTGTTGGCGGCGTTCCAGGTCGGTGGCCATTTGGGACTCGTTCCGCTTCTTGAGAAGGTCGTTGTAGAAGTCCAGCGCGGTTTGATAGTCCCGCGTCAAGGATTTGAATTCCTGCTGGATCGCTGGGCTAAGCTGGAGCCGCTCTTGATAGACTCTGATCTGCTTTTGAAGCTGCCCCTGCTCTTGTCTTTTCTGGCTGATGGTCACATCGAACTGGTGAAGCTGTGCTCGAAGCTGCTGGATTTGTGGCGGCTCGATCACCGGGGCTCTTTCGTTCCGTTTGCTCAACTGCCCCTGATCCTGAGTGGATTCTTCTTGGGCTGTCTTCAGCTTTAATTCGGCGATGTCTTTCTTGAGCGACACAATGTCTGGATGCTTTTCCGTGTAATGCCCCTTAAGCGAAGATAGCTGCTTCTGTAAGTTGCTGAGCTGTTGCTCGAGTGTTTGCGGATTCTCGCCGTCCGGCGTCGATTTCCAGGCCGCGAGCTGCTGGCTCAGCATCGATTCCGCAAACGCTTTATCTTGTTGGGCTTGGTTGAGACTCTGAGTGACTGCTTCGAGTTGCGGCGTCATGCCTGTCAGCAGGGTGAGATTGGTCTTCTCGTCCTCGGGAAGTTCCCCCATGTAACGACTTTGGAAGGCAGCAAGTTTGGCGTCCTGCTCGTCCAGTTTGGCCTTGGCTTCCTCCATTTGTTTTGCCATAAACTGCGTCGTTTCCTCGGCTTGCTGCTGGCGGGCGCGCAAGTTCTGTTCCATGAACATCGAGCTGATCTCTGTGCAGATCTGCTGGGCAAGCCGAGCCTCTTCCAGGGTGACGTCCACGCTAAATCCAGGCAGCTCTGCCGATCGTGTACCCGCCATCGGGTTCAGGGGGGTAACCTTGATGGACTTCCGCAGCTGCTCAATCAGGTCCTCCATCGGCACCGGCCCGGCGTCTGTCTTGTGCAGGAGCCGCTTGACTAGCGCCTTCATCGTCGCGTGCTCGGCATATGTCTTGTACAGGCCGAACTGTTCGACGAGATGTTGCAGGCGGGTGCGACTCAGAATCTGCTCCTGCATGCTGGCGAGGCGCTGGCCTAAGTCTTCGCTGACCACTGGCTTCACGTAGTTGTCCGGTACTGTGGGCTGTTCAACCAGGATTGATGTATGCGATGTGTATTTCTTGGGTAGATACAAGGACAGCGCATATCCCGCCACCGCGCCTAGGATTGCAGGAATGATGACCAACCAACGCCGCCGAAGCAGAGCCGCCAGCCAATCCTCGAGACTCAACTCTCGCTGCAACGTCATTCCTTCCTCGCTTTCGTCAAATCCTCTGCTTCGCGTGCCGTCACTCGATAAGGAGTGGCATCGAACCCCGATTGATACCTAGCGAAACCGGATCCCACGGAAAAACTCTTTCCCCAGCTTGTCCCCGCGCAGGAGCCGATATCGAAACCCTGAGACTGCCGCTAATGGCTCCCTGGCTGATTGGCAGCGCGGCTCATCAACCGCCGAAGTTCACCCCGCCAATCTAGTACTGATAGAACTGCCTCGGAGACGCCGCCACGTTCAGTCTCAACTAGGGTGCAAAGGCCAAAACAAATCCAAGCCCGGCCGCGCCAGTCTGTTGGCTCCCCGCGGAATCCCGCAATCGTTCGCTCTTCGCAAAGGCTCTCCTCAAGGTTCTGCCGTCTGATGCGCAGCCTAGTGAACTGAGTCTGTCCTGGCAATCCGGTACGTCTCGCAAATCAAGAGGCGAAAACTCCTTAGTGAAATATGGGGGGAATCCCTGTAATTCTGACTCGGGGACATAATGACCGCTTGCACCGAGCCAAACGTCATCCATCTTCTTCACGGCAAAGGACATATTTGGCTTAGAAACCCGGGTTATGTTTTGGCCTGTTTATGTCGGGTCTGAGACGAATCTGGCGACCCAGTTTGTACTGTCCTACAAAATCCACGCGCGGAAACCAGTGCAGCAAAGGATCAACAGCTTCGCACCAAGATCTACCAGCACAGGCACCAGCTCAATGAAACGGCGGTTTGTCTCGTATGCATCATCGTCCCAAGGGGTGTGGTCGAGGTTGGTAAAAGAAGCCGACGGCAACCCGATTGCGGTCCACGTCGAATGCGAAAGGTAGGTTCCCGCTGATTCTCTGCCGGAGATATGTGTATCCGGCGTGAAACAGGAAGCCGTACCCGAGTGGGCACTCGAGTGCGATCCCCCCGTTTTGACCCCGAATGTTGCCGCGACCGAAGACGTCGGAAAAGGATGTCGATTGGCCATTCCCGCCACTCAAAACCGCGTCCAGTCCGTGCCAGAGCCGGCGGCGGATCTCCAGACCCTCAGAGGTATTGCTCACCAACGCGACTAGACCACCTCCATCGGTTAGTTGACGTAACGCAAATATCCGCAGCACCGTTTTCCCCGAGCGAACGGTGAAAGTTGCTCCCCCGCCTACGTCTCGGCGGGAAGTAGAAACCGGCGTCGGTGGGGCCGTCGGTGTTGGGGGAGGGTTTGCCGTCGAAGTGCTCAGAGACGTCTCGCGCGAAGACGCAAACTGTGGGCCTGCGAAGACCTCGAATGAAACGTTCGGCTCACCGAAGTTGGAGCTGAGTGTCAGATAGCCGCTATGGATGAGCGCACGGGATGTCTGGCCGAAGCGCAGATCCTGATAGACATAGCGCAACCCTAAAGTGGTTGCTTCGCTCGTACGGTAGCGATAGCCAGCGCCGCCGCCGTATCCTTGAGTGTTCAGGAAATTTCCAAGCGTGGTCTGACGATTCTCGAACTCGCGCAGAGAATAGGTGCCGAAGACTTCAAAGGATGAGCGGCGGCTCAAAAGTAGGTTTGCACCCAGTCGCGATTCATTCGTCAGCGCCCGGAGCAGCGGCACAAGCACGTTCCCATTCAAACCGCCGGGCACAACGGGGGCGTATGCCGTGTTTCCGTTCGAGCCGGGCTGTACGATCCCCCTCTGATAAGAAAAGGTATCCTTGGCATTCAAAATGAAATGAGGAGCGAGCTTATATGCTCCCGTGAACTCCGTGGCCTGATTGAATAGATCATAACCTTGGAACTGCCGGTAGAGCTCAAATGTCGGCCGGTAGTCCAGGACCATGTTTCCTCTGGGGCGCGAAAAGCGAAAACGGAGAAGCCCCCCGCCCTCAAGAAGCGAATCCCCTGCCCGATTCTGATTGTTATTCAAGATGTTATCGTCGTATGCGGCGAACGAATAGACTCCCAGAAGAATGACATTCTGAGGCAGCCGTTCGTTGGAGTACTGCAGGCCAGTCTGTTCTCCAATGTCCTGTCTATTCGAGTCCTGGGCAAGCATCGCGCAAGAATCGAACAGGAAAAAAGACAACAAACCCGCAGCTGTGGCTATACCAATCCGATAGAACTTCGAGTACGTTACCCGTCTCACGGCACAACCACCGTATCGCCCGCTTGCAGCTCGATGTTCTGCGCGAGCTTATCGCCCTGAACGACTTCCCGATAGTTGAACGGAATCGTTTGCGTTCCGCCCTCGGCGGTGCGGCGCATGATGCGGATCTTCTTCACCTTCGCGAAGTCCCGGAACCCCCCCGCAATGGCTAGGGCGTCCATCACGCGAGTTGAGTGCGTTAACGGAAAAGAACCGGGGTGTTGGACTTCGCCCATGACCGTGAACTGCCTGCTGTTCACCTGCTCGACGGCCACAACAACCTGCGGATTATTGATGAAGTCCGATAGCCTTTGTGTGATAACGACTTGCAACCGAGCAGGAGTAAGTCCGCTCGCCTGAATGTCACCCACGAGGGGCAACGTAATCTTTCCGTCAGAGCGAACTGGCATCTTCGCGGATATGTCGGGCTCCTTCCAGACGTGGACCGACAGAACATCGTCCGGACCAATGATGTAGTCGGGATCGAGCCGTGCAGGCGTTGCGGCGCCTCCAGAGGCACTGTGATCCGTACTGTTGGCGCTCGCGGTGGAAACTTGATCGCCTCTGGCGGCCGATTGCTTTTTCCCATCTTGCGCCCAAGCTAGGGTGCAACCGACGAACGACAAGAGAATCACCTGAGACGCCAAATTGAAACGCCTGAGCAACTTTGAGGTCATGTTTCTTCCTCCTATGACGACTGGCAGTCGGCTGGGGAAAGCGTGGTTCCTCTGTGGGGCACGACGACCCTTTTCGGGGGGATTCCGGCGCCTTTAATCTTGTAGAGAAGCGCACGATAGCTGAGGTTTAGCGCCCGAGCTGTTTTCTTGCGATTCCCCTCGTTGGCTTCGAGAACCTGCAAAATTATCTTTCGTTCCGCTTCCCGCGCGGCATGCTGAGCGATTTTCCGCAGCGGGACGAAACCGTCTCCGCTATTGGCCACCACCGGCTCGCCGGGGGGACGGTCCATCCATTCGCTCAGCGTTGCCGTCTCGCAGCCAAGAACAAGGAAGCCGTTGATCAGGTTTTCCAACTCCCGGATATTCCCGGGCCAGTCATACTCCTGTAGACGATGCAGGCATTGAGCCGGCAGTGGCCGGGCAGGGCGGTCGTATTTCGCGGCGTAGTGCTGGAGGAAATATTCCGCAAGCACCGGAATATCTTCCCTGCGTTCCCGCAAGGGCGGCAAGAGAACGCTCATGGCGTTGAGGCGGTAAAATAGATCCGGCCGGAATTGGCCCCTCTCCATCTCTCGCTTGACTGAGCGATGGGTTGCGCACAGGACGCGCATGCCCCCGCGCATCTCCTGCGGTACCCCGGGTGCCCCGATCCGTAAGACCCGCCCGTCATGGAGCAGGTGGAGAAGTTTGGCTTGCAGCTCTGGGTGCAGGTCCGCGATTTCGTCCAGGAAGAGTGTCCCGCCCTCGGCTGCATCCGTGCGTCCCGGATTTGGATTCGTGGTCCCCTCGAAAAGCTCCGTTTCGCAGCCAAGCAGCGCACTTTCGAACACCGAAGCGGGAACAGCAGGACAGAGCACCTTGACGAAACGACCCTCGCGCCAAGGGGACAAAACATGGATCAGTTTTGCAACGATTTCTTTCCCCGTCCCGCTTTCTCCTTGGATAAGAACTGGAATATTGGCTTGGGAGACTCTTTCGATCCTGTCGCGTACGGACCGCATTGCCGCGGATCGGCCAAAAATGACGTCGTCGGGCGGGAGCCCGGTAAGAACCTCGCCTCCGATTTGTGTGCCAGTGTGACTCCCTTGCACAGCTACCTCCTCCAGCCTTGCTGCTCTATATCTCTTGCCGTACTAACTCCCGCCGTGCCAGCTAGAGAGAGCACCGAAAGGTTCTGGAGTTTCATATCCCTGAAGATCTCAGACGAATCGTCTCCTCATAACTCTCCTGAACTCATACGTGTGGCATGATTCAAGCTAGAGAAGTCGTGTGCACCCCGCAATCAGGTAAGTCATTGAATCCTGTGCCAGAAAATTGCGCATACTGGTGTGCGGTCAAGACTTGAAATAGGCGGACCGTGAGACATTGCGGAGTCCTCAAAAGCCCTTTCCCGCGGGCCGAGCAGCGGTTGCAGATTCTCACTGCTCAGAAATGAAGGTGATTACCGGATTGTGTCAGGAACTGGATTTGGATTTAGGTGGAATGTCTCCCGGGGCCTGCCGAGACTTCTGCTGCTCTCGTTGGCTTTGGGCTCTTGGCTCCGGCCTCGAATCTGTTGAGGAAAAAAGGCAACGCCATATGGCGCGTCAACTCACTGTGAATTCGCCATGAGCAAGAAGAAACGGAACCGGCATGGAAGCGAGCGCAAATTCCTCAGTCACCAACTCTGAGGATTCCATCGGAGATGAGTCTTGCGAACAAGCCGGCACCGTTACTGGAGGTTCCGGGAGAGTTGAGGTGAACAGGCTATTCCATCAAGAGTTCATCACTAACACAAATATCGGCCCCGCCGCGCGGATCTCTCTGGAACGACACAGCGAGAAAGGTGCCCGCCCGTGATACGCGTTCTCATAGCCCATGACCACGCCATCTTCCGCCGAGGAGTCAAGAACATCCTTGCGGAGACTCTGGAGGGAGCAACGTTTGCGGAGGCACGCACGGCGCAAGAGGCGCTGGACTTCACCAGAAAACATGGCTGGGAACTCATCCTCTTGGACACGAGCATGCCCGGAGGTAGCGGCTTGGACATCGTGAGCGAATTGAAGCGGTTGTGTCCGCAGGCTGCCATTTTGGTGCTGGGCACGCATCCCGAAGAGCAATTCGCGCGACGAAGCTTGAAGTCCGGCGCCGCGGGATTCCTGACGAAGGAGAGTGTTCCTGAAGAACTAACGAAAGCTGCGCGCAGAGTGCTCGCCGGAGGTCTGTACCTGAGTGCGGCCTTGGCGGAGGCGCTCGCCGGGGATTCGTCAAGTGGAACGGAGCGGCCGCCGCATGAAATTCTCTCCGACCGCGAATTTCAAGTAATGCGCATGCTGGCTTCTGGGAAGACGCTGACTGAGATCGCCAAGGATCTCTCGCTCAGCGTAAAAACTGTGAGCACCTATCGCGCCCGGCTCCTGTCGAAGACAGGCTTGAAGAACAATTCGGAGCTCATCCGATATGCGTTCCAGCATCAACTCGTGAAATGAAATCGCGCGCGGGGAATGCGAACCAGCGAGCGGTCGCCGCTGGTCCCCGCTAGTGCCGTTCCAACTATTTGGAACCAACCTGAGCTCCGCATTCGGCCCGGGCTGAGAGGGAATTTTGTGGCCCCGCTTTAGCCTGCCTACCGCACGCAGGCCTGAAAAAGTTGGAACGGCACTAGAAGCAGCGAACTGTGCCGACTGCAATCCTGCACGGCACGCCTGTCAGCGTTTGAAGAATGCCCCCCTCGACCCCCGAGGCCTTCTCAGAATCTAGACGCGCCCCTCTGCTGAGGACGCGGGCCAAGACCGTTCCGCTGGCGCAGCCGCGTCGGGTACCTCCAATGCGGGGTTTTCCCCTTAAGGAAATCGGGGCTTTTCCCTATTGCCTGCTATGCCAAGTTATCCTAGATAATGGTGGCGATTTGAATTCATGGGCAGGCCGGTTCGGAGAAGCCCCAATCCCCAGTAGGTTCAGATGGGCGACGATCGGCATCAGCGTAAGGTATTGATAATCGGTGAGGAATCTTATGCCCGCGATACGATGCGAGTATTGCTTGGAAGCATGGGCTGCCAATGCGTGCTGACTACGAGCGTTCAAGTTGGGCTAGCTGCCCTCGAGGAGGAAAATCCGGACGCCGCGATAGTGGACCTGCACCAGACGCGTTCCTCGACTGCTCAGGTGGTTTCCGGGCTTGACAAGATCGGTTTGAGTCTGCGCGGGCGCCTGCTGCTCATCACTGGGGAGCGCATCGACCCGCAAGTCAGTGATCTGATTAACCGCTACTCCCTTCCCCGTGTTGCTCGGGATCGTCTGCTTCAGGAACTCTGGGGCTGCCTGGAATCTTTGCTCCGTCCGAGTTCGCTGCTTCGGCGGGTTACGCAGGCCGCCCGTCTCGTCTTTGACAGCTTCCTCCAGCCGTTGCCCGATGGTATTCGAATTTCACAGCTTCCCGCCCGACGATTGGTTTATGAAGCTGGGAGTCTGATGGCCGATCTCTGGATCGAGCCGAAGACTGATTCTCCTCGCACTGCCCTTGTGGGCCAGCTTGTGGACTCTGCCAAGCCGGATCGACGTTTTGATCGCATTCCCGTCGTGCTCCATGGGCAGAAGGGGCCGATAGCCCTTGCTACGACCAACGAATTTGGCGAGTTCCACCTCGACTTCGACTTTGAACCGAGCCTTACCCTCGAAATGGAAACCAGTGGATACCAGTGGGTATCCGTCGCCCTGCCCCCTTTGGTACAGGCCGCTAGTGGAGCGTCGGCCGGTTCGTAATTCCCGCGGAAAGCTAACTAGTCCGATGACTACGAACATTGACGCCCTCGGAGAGAAGAGGAGACTCGACTATGAAATGTAGGACCTTGTGTCTCCTTTTGCTTTCATTTGGACTCTCGGCGGCCCCGGCCGCAGCCGACACCCGATTCATCGTCCGTGATCCCGCGGGCCTCACGGCTCTTCAGCAGGTCTGTCTGACGCTCGGCTGCAACGTGTCGGGCGGCCTGGATGGCGGCCTCGGCAAGGTTTTCCTGGTCACCGCCCCTGCCCTGGTCGATCCCAACACCTTTCTGCAAACCCTTCGCGCCCAGCCGGGAATTACCAACGCCGAGCTCGACGCCCTCCTGAAAGTCA
>WNGP01004870.1_pt1 | contig 18593 bp, 21 predicted proteins | sample 5407671 | NCBI WGS metagenome assembly WNGP01 (sample SAMN13153381, study PRJNA577476) | soil metagenome | isolation source: 40 cm soil or saprolite under Garry oak tree replicate 2 | place: USA:California | collected 2016-06-15 | reverse complement strand
GGCATCTGTATCTCATGAATCTTCTTTCCGATGAGGGTCGCGTTGAGCGGAATTACTGTCTCAGCAACCCGCAGGTCCAATTCCGATCGGTACATGAGCGTGACCGCGCGATCTCTCTCCAGCATGTTTTCGAGATCTTTGAGGGCTAACTCGGCCGGGCAGATGACCATGTCAGCCCCAGCCTCCCTCAACCGTTCTTTGTTCCTGGGACTGTTTGCCACAGCGATAATGCGGGGAACACCAAACTCCTTCTTCGCCTGTCTAGTCGCGGCCAGGTTGACTCTGTCGTCGTCCGTTGTAACTATGACTATGTCCGCTTGTGAGGCCTCTGCAAGCTTGAGAACATCAAGCTTGGAGCCATCAGCGTTTAGAATAGTTGCATCAGAGTTGGTGGATGCTTCCTTGCAGCGCTCCGGCTTCTTCTCTATAACGGTCAGTCGATTGTCATCGCTGGTCGAGAGGTACCGGATAAGGTGCATTCCAATCCTCCCAGCTCCGATGATTAGCGCTCTCAACTAGTTCCCGGCTCTTCTGATTGTAAACACGACTATTCCAGATAACCGTCACCTGCCCCGTGGATTGTAATAACCTTGGGGTTAATCCGAGCTCTGATAGCGCCCCAAATTCTGGGGTAAGTTAACAAAAATCGCCTAGAACAAAGCTAGAACAATAATCAAAGCTCATTGCGTTGTCACGGGGAGTTCACCCTTTGGCTCTATGGGGACATCAACTCCTCGGCGCCTATCAAAGGGGCATCTTCTGTATCCTGAGATAGACTTCTCGTCCAGATCAAGCTCAGATCAACGATCTGGGAGGGGCTTTTCATATGAAGCCCAGTTCACGCGTGCAATGCTACAGATGGATACTTGTCGGAAGATCGCTGATTCGCCTGTTCTACGCGAAAAATCGACAATCTCGCCCAGAAACGTTTCAGATGGCAAGTGGCCCCTTCGAGGAATTCATGAAAAAATTATTTCCCGCGACACAAAACTGCCTTTTGGAAGATCCTCCCAGAAATCACAGAGAATAATTTCAGCTTGCCAAGCCTTCAGAACGAGTCCGGGCATTCTCCATATCGGCGAAATTAGCGAGAGGCGTCTCGTTCATCCTTTAATGATGTGCTTCGAGATGATCAATCTCATTATTTCCGAGGTTCCTTCGCCGACAGTGTTGAGCCTCGAATCTCGCCAGTGCCGGTGGACGTCGAATTCGTCCGCATAACCGTAGCCTCCGTGTATCTGTATCGCCTCGTCGCAGACTCTCAATCCATGCTCGCTAGCGAAGACTTTCGCCTGGGCCGCTTCAGATTCGAACGGTTTGCCTCGGTCCTTCAAGTATGCGGCCCGGTAGACCATCATTCTCGACGCATTGATATCCGTCAACATATCCGCAAGTTTCGACTGTATCATCTCGAAGTCTGAGAGGGGTTTGCCGAAGGCGGTCCGTTCCGTGCTGTACTTGACAGCCTTGTCAAAAGCAGCCCGAGCTATACCAGTGGAAATAGCCCCAACAGTCACTCGTCCCCCAAAAAGCATCTTCTTCGCATACTCGAAACCCTCTCCCTCAGTACCGACGAGGGTCTCCTTTGGAACACGAGCATTCTCGAAGACAACCTCTGCGGTAACCGAGCCTCTGTAGCCCAGCTTGTCGATATGCTTACTCGACTTGGCAGACTTTGCGTCAACGAGGAATGCTGAGGGACCCTTAGGCGTCTTGGCGAAGAGGAAGTAAAGGTCGCAATAGCCGCCGTTCGTGGTGAACATTTTCGTACCATTCACCACCCACTGTCCACCTTCGAGACGGGCGGTGGTCTGAAGATTCCTCGCATCGGAGCCCGAGCCAGGCTCGGTTAGTGAGAAGCCTGCGAACTTCTTGCCGCTTATCATCGGGGGAAGATACTCCTTCTTCTGACTGGCATTACTGAATTGGCGAACGCCTTCGCAACAGGTACCGTGAATGGCTAGGGAGAGAGCAGTGCTGGCGCAAGCCTTTCCACACATCTCCATCGCGGCGACGTAAATAGGCCATGGAAGCTCCAATCCGCCAAAGTCTTTTGGAAAGCCCATGCTGGTGAATCCTTGCTCGAAGAGTTTCCGAATGTTCTCGCGAGGAAACTCAGCCTTCACATCGATCTGGCGAGCTGTCGGCTCGATCTCCTTCTCGAAGAAATCTCCCAACGACTCGAGGAGGAGGAGATAGTCTTCAGATGCTGAGCCGTACATCATCTGAACGAGTTCTTTCTGTTCCGGACCGAAGAAACCGACCATCGAGACTCTCTCATCGTCGGCCCTTTCCTTGGTCCGTTTAATCTTTAGTACAACACGTTTTTCAGCACCGCACCGGCTTTCTCCTCTTGATCATGACCAGCTGGCGATACCCGAGCGCGAGGACCCTGAGCATTATCATTCTCGCTGTCGTGGGAATTCTCTACTTTGGAGGAGTAAGCTCGAGTCATAATTCGACTCCTGATAGGCCCGTTTCTGGGCAGCCTCTTCTGATACCTCAAGGCCCCATGGGAGTGACAAGCGCTACGAGCAGCGACCCATACTGGTTCCAGGAAGGCGCGATCGGCGACTCTAGCATTTACAATAGCGTCGGCGCGAGCGTTACAATTAGGACTGTATATGACAAGGTTAACAACGACGCCCATTCCTACTGGGTCGGCAGTATACTCGCCAACGGAGCTTTCGTCCAAGTCGGATACTATAACGGCCTAACGACGACGAACCAGTACTATTGTTGCGCATGGTTCTACGAATACTTCCCAGCAGGAAACACAAACTCGCCTCCAATAATCGGCCCCGCAGGGTCAGCCGGCCCAATCGGATCATGGCACACCTACACCATGAACTATACGGGAAGCGGTGTCTGGTCATTCTACATGGATAACCAGTTCCTAGGCTCAAGCCCAACTCAAGGAGAGCAGTACTACCTAGGACCCGGCGACACAAACTCAGGAAGCAACCCTGCAGCGGTTCTCGCCGAAGTGGCGCAGACTACCTCTAACACTGACGTTATTGGCCCGGCCGAATTCAAGAATTTCATGTACGAGACAAACACTGTCCCTTGGCAACAGGTCCCTGTCGGAAAGGTCCACATTTGGTACGGGGCGACAAGCTCTATGAACCTCGCTAATCCTTACAGCGTCGCTGAAGTGTCGGGGAAACAAAATGACTTCTTGACCGGGAGCGATATTCCTTATCCCGGTTTAGATGAATGTGGGAGCGCTGTATACTACAGTCGTTCTAATCCTTCTAATCTATGGCCGGGAGCGACAGTCCAGTGTGTCGGAAACACCGCTACGATAGCCTCTCTTTCTTTCGTTGACATGGATGGCAACGGACTCACGCCAACTTGGATCTCATTGTCTGACTCTACAGGCTTCGAGATATTCCTCACCACCTACCAGAGCCAGACCGTTCCTACCCCCTCAGGGCAGTGGACGATCAACCAGGTCTCGTGGCACGCCACCAACGTGGCAACCGGAGCGGTGGTCAACTCAACCGCAAGCAGCCAGATCGTCCCGACAAATGTCTTTTCGGTCACGCTGCACGTGGTCGGATACTTCTACTCACTTCCAGTCAAGAACACGACGGTCATAATGTACCTACCCGACTCAACCAACGAGACGGCGAAGACTGACAATAACGGCCAGGCTGCCTTCACACAGCTGCCAGCTGCCAATTACACCTTCCACATCGCAGTGCCTTACGGAATATCTTCAACGACGACGCAGACCATAAGCAATCCCGGGTCCATCATAGCCAAAGTCTTCAGTCTTCCAGAACTGATCACATTAATCATACCGCCGATACTAATCGCGATTGTGGTAGCAGTAGCTGTCGCGAGAAAGGAGAGACAGCGGCAAGCGATGATTCAAGCACAACAGATTCCAGCACCTGCTTTCGGATCGAGCTTCTGCCGGTCATGCGGGCAACCGCTCACGCCCACCGCTAATTTCTGTACCAGTTGCGGAACGCCACGAATAATGACGCAGTAACCATTTTTTCTCGCGGAAGTCTTATAGTAAACAGTTCATCGCCGATTTTCCCGATGGATTCTTGCCCTTCCAGATAGGAATCGTTGGCGTAGGCTACGCAGGCTTCGACTCAATGACCCCCGGACTCTCGACCCGAGAGCTGATGTTTGAAGCTGCAACCCGCGCCTATGAGGACGCGGGAATAGATCCTCGGAAGGATGTTCAGAGCTTCGTCTGCTGTACCGAGGATTTCTGGGAAGGAATCAGCATCACAGACGAGTATATGCCCGACCAGCTGGGCGCGGTTCTACGACCATTATGCACCATCTCCTCAGATGGAATAATCGGACTAGCGACAGCTTGTATGCATATCATGTCCGGCATCGCTGACGTAGCTGTCGTAGAATCTCACAGCAAGATCTCCGATGTCGTGAACCCCGACGAAATAGCCAGTTTCGGCTACGACCCGATCTATACTCATCACCACTTCGACGCGGATCCCAGATTTCTCGCAGGAATGGAGATGGCTCGATATCTCAAGGAGACCGGCACCAGGAGAGAGTACTGCGCCCAGGTGGCGGTCAAGAACAAGAAGAATGCTCTATCAAACTCTCGAGGAGTTCACGGAGCCAACATAGACAAAGGGATAGTGATGAACTCACAGGTCGCCGCCTCCCCGTTGACCGAACTGGAGTCAAGTAAGGGAATCGACGCCAGCATCGTTTTCGTTCTAGCGTCCGCCCAGAGGGCCCGGAAACTCGGAGACCATACAGTCTGGATAAAGGGCATTGGATGGAGTTCTGACACACCGGTTGTTGAAGACAGAGATCTTGCGCGAGCGGAATATGTCGAACAGGCAGCGGGCAGGGCCTACAGGATGGCTAACGTCAAGAGTCCCGCTAGTTATTTCGATCTGGCCGAGGTTGATGATACCTACAGCTACAAGGAGCTGCAAAGCTTGGAAGCGTTGAAGCTAGCATCAAGAGGCAAAGCGGGTAAGATGGTTGATACTGGAGCTTTCGACATTGATGGAAGATTGCCAGTCAACGCATCAGGCGGCTCTCTGGGAGTAGGACACTTGCTGGAGGCGACTGGACTGCATCGGACGCTAGAGGCAGTTATGCAATTGCGAGGCCAAGCAGGACGACTGCAGGTTTCAAGAGCAAAGAGAGCCCTGGTCCAGAGCTGGCGGGGCATACCTACTGCCACAGGGGCAGTAGCAGTGCTAGGAAACTAGGAGGAGTCTATGATGAGAAGACGAGTTGCAATTGTAGGCGCCGGAATCACATTGTTCCGACGTCGGATGCTGGAAAGCCCGAAGGAACTATCATTCGAAGCATCAAAGATGGCCCTAGACTCAGCAGGGCTGACGCTGAAAGACATACAATCCGTGGTGTCAGGCTCAGCGCCAGACGCCTTCGACGGAGTGCACATGAAAGGAGAATACTATCTTGACGGAATGGGAGCAATCGGAAAGCCACACGAACGCGTCTACGTCGGCGGCGGAACGGGAGTATTCACCCCGATAGGCGGCTGGTGGAACGTCGCCTCCGGACTCTACGATACGTGCCTCTGTGTTGCCGAGGAGAAAATGTCCCCTTTACACCCGCATCCTCAGTATGCTTTCTGGAGCATCTTCGATCAGATACTCGAACGACCTCTCGGGACTACCTTGCTCTGGATATTCTCGCTGGAAATGCGGCGTTACATGCACAAGTATGGAATCAAGGAAGAAGAGATCGCTGAAGTGGCAGTGAAGAACAAAGGCAACGCAGTCGATCATCCCTCCGCACAACTGGGAGCCAAGATCACTGTAGACGATGTAATGAGATCAGAACCCATCTGTGAACCAGTCAAGAGATTAGACGTTAGCCCTCCAAGTGATGGAGCAGCCGCCGTGATAATTGCTTCAGAGAAGGTTGCGAAGAGACTGACAGATCAACCGGTCTGGCTTGACGGTGTCGGCTGGACCTTGGACAGTACTCACTGGACTAACAGGGATCTCGCTTATCCCGAGTATGTGGAGAAGGCGGCGAAGATGGCTTACAAGATGGCCGGTATCAAGAACCCGAGAAAGGAGATTGATGTGGTAGAGCCGTACGATCCTTTCGACTACAAAGAACTTCACCATCTGGAAGGATTACAGCTCGCGGGCAAGGGTGAAGCGCCTAAGATGACTGTTGATGGTGTGACTCAGCGAGACGGGGATCTACCCGTCTGTCCCTCAGGCGGGCTTCTAGGTGTTGGTAATCCGATTGCGGCGGCTGGCATGATGAAGATCTGTGAGATCTTCTGGCAGCTCCGAGGAGAGGCCGGAAAGAGACAGGTGAAGAAGGATGCACGGACCGGTCTCGCCCAGGCGTGGGGTGACTTGATGCAGGTGGGCACGGTCACAGTAATGAGGTCATAGAGGAGAAAACAATGTCTCGGAAAATAACCAGCTACCAAGGCTGCGAAGTCACACTGGACGAAGTGAAGGAGGGCAAGTATCTTGACATTGTCTACAAGTTTGAACCGAAGTACAGTTGGGCCGCAGGAGTTGCGATCAGCAGATTTCTCACAGAGTTGAAGGATGGGAAGATAGTTGCGAGGAAGTGCTACAAGTGCGAGAGAATTCTTGTTCCCCCGCGAATGTACTGTGAACAATGCTACCGTCCGACTGACGAATGGGTCCAGGTCAAGGACACTGGAACTGTCAACACCTTCTCCATCTCACACGTAGGGACGGACGCGAGGCGTCTCAAGACTCCCATCCTCGTCGCTGTCGTCGATATTGATGGCGCGAGTCCCGGGATGGGCATACTTCACAAGTTGGGGGAAGTAGAACCTTCAGAGATCTCTGTTGGAATGAAGGTCCAGGCAGTATGGAAGCGAGCAGAGGAGAGAGAGGGAGCTATCACAGACATACGATACTTCAAACCGGTGGAAGGCTAGAGCAATGCCAATTCTAGAGAAGATCACCCACCTCCTACAGGCTCGCCACTGGACGGACAGTATTCCATTAGAGTATCACTACACGGCGGGGGTTGCGGGCGAAGCGTTTCGGAGAGAATTGAAGGAGAACGGCCGTTTCTTATCCTCGAAATGTGCAAAGTGCAAGAGCAGCTACATTCCAGCCAGAATGTTCTGTCCCGCCTGCTTCATCGAAATCAAGGACAATGCTCCACTGGAGGAGACTGGATACGTCTATAGCCACACGATGGTGAACCGGAACAGAACAGGCGAACCGATCAGTGAGCCACTTACTATCGCCCTGATCAAGTTCGAAGGAGTAAAGGGCGGAATAGTCCACCGGCTCCAGCTAGACGAGTCTGCTAACGTGAGTTTCGGGATGAAGGTCGTTCCAGTTCTAAGAGACCGGAGAGAACGTACGGGCGCACTCACAGACATTGTAGCCTTCAAACCGCAATAGCGACTAGCGCCGACCTGGAACTCTGTTCCACGTCGTACGTTTCACCCGATTCTGCAGTGTCAGGATATCTCGAGTTCGAAGCCATAACCGACCACTTCAACCCCACTTTCAGCGTATTCAACGGTCGCCGACTATTCCTAGAAAATTGAGTCGATACAGGTTCTCAAAGAACGCCTCCAAAGACGGCAAAAAGCACTTTTGTGTCGCGGGGATCAACTACTTTTGACATTTTTCGGAGGGGGGCCTGCCAGTTGAAGCTGAACCGGGCGAGTCTTGCGAAACAGGGCGCAGAATCAGCAGGTCGGCCGTTTTTGATAACGTGTAGCTCAACGTGCAGGTCAACGCGCATAATGCGTGATCTCAAATCACGTGCCCGGATTTCTAAACAGGGTTCATTCTGCGCCCATCCTCTATGAATCCTTGTTGAACAGTGGGTTGCTTCTCTTCTGTCTCGCCTGTTTTTCATCCTCTCTTCTAAGTTCGTCAATCCTCTTACTTAGGTCCATGAGCTTGTCGTACAGCCGCTGGGACTCACCAAGATCACTATTCAGCTTAAACACCTGACGCGTCTTCTCATACTCGCAACAATCATCGCATAGAAAGGCAGGACAGAATTCTTCCCGTTGCTGGACTGAAGGCGTATCCCTTCGACATCTGGCACAGCGCATGAACCCAAATGCCCTCTGCCTTCTCTATCAAAGAGAGATGTTTCCGTAATAATTCGGGCATCCTGACCAAGGCTGCGGCATTTTGACACAATCTTGTCTCCTTTTCTCGTCGTTAAGAGATCGTTGAAAAAACCCGGCGCCTTCTCTAAGGTAGAAAAATTATTTCCGGGACCTGGCAAGTCTAGCTTTAACAGAATGCACTCAGGCCTGTTTTTTGCAAAGTAGGGCAGAATATCTATAGAAGGATAATGGATCAAATAGAGCACAAACGCCCTGGACGACCCCCAATCTTCAATCCTGTAGGAAGAGTGGCCGTGCAGAAAGTACACCTTAGCTTAGACACTGAAGTGTGGAAAGCTGTTCGGAATCATTCCCTCGCAATTGGCGAACCGTCACTGAGCCGGGTCGCTAGAATTCTCCTGCGAGAACGGCTTACTCAGCTAGGATACTTGAAGAGTCCGGGTCAGTCCCACTCCGGTCCCACTACTAACACAACTAGTGGGATTTAGTTTCCACCTCTGTTCATATATTTCCGTCGACATATAGGAGTCAAGCCGAAAAACGGCGACGGCTAAAACGCTGTAGACGCCTATTGGCGTGATGCCAGCGATTCTCCTCGCCCGGAACAACCGGGGGGCACCAGCAATTAGAGGACAAGTTCGCATAAAACAACTCATATCACGAAGCTACGTGCAGAACATAGGCAATACAATTCCCCTCTACATTAGCCAATTCAAGAATGTCTGGGACAGCATGAGAGAACTGATGGACCTGTCCGTCGCTCAAGGATTCCCAGGAGTCTTCTTCGTCGATCCCGCGGAAAACCTCCACGTCGTCCCTCTAGGCACTCAAGGAGCCGCCAGCTGGGGAACGGATCCTATTCCTGCCACGTATGGCACTGCGTTCGCCACCGGTGTGAATCTTGTAACATATCGGTTTCCTCGAGACGTCAAGAGTCTTCGAAACAGGGTGCACTACTTCGGCGTAAGCCAGAACCCGGGCAAGTATGGCGCTTGGACGGAACAGACAGCGGGGAGCTGGGGTACAGAGAGACTGATCGCTGGAACCTCGGCCACCTTCTCAGATGATAATTCGATCGTGGCTACTGGAAAATACTCTGTCAAGTGCATTCTCACAAACGCGGGAAGTGCCCACTACGGAGGAGGCATGTTCTACCCCGCGGCCAAGAACCTAGGACTCAACATCACCGCCCTCGGCAGTGTATATTCCCCCCCACTTTTCGACTTCTACTTCCGAGTAACCCAAGGAGCGAACTGTAAGACCACCGCTCTCGGCTCACCGCCCACCATCTTCTTCTCGACTGATGCCAGTAACCGGTTCGAATACAATTTCGTGAGTGACGGCAACACAGCAGCCCTCCAATCAATACTCGGGGTCCAGGGTGTCAACAACGTCACCGACAACTACTGGTATCATGTTCTCCTCCCCATCGGACCCAACGGAGGAGTCTTGTTCAATTCAACCCCCGTGGCCAACACTGTGGCTCCGACGATCTACACCGGCGCTAGCCAGTTCCAAAGAACCAATGTTGGTAATCCATCGTGGAATAACATCAACTACATCGGAGTCTACTGGGAAGACAGCGGAGGTTGCGGAAACCCAAGCGGCAGCGCCCCGTTTTGGCATAACGGGTGGCGAATCATCGGGGGTCGACACATACTCGCCTATGATAACCGCGCAAGCCCGCCTCGTTATCCGAACATGCGAGAGATCCACTTCTTCGACCCCATCACCAAAGACGACACAGCGCTAAACAATTACGCAATCGCCGAGCTCAAGCGCCTACGCAACGGAATACTCCGGGGCACAGCCACAACTCCTCTCCTAGGAGACGCCAGTCCTGAACAGCAGGTCCAGGTGACAACGCCCAGCGCGAACTACAACAACACCTACTTGAGGGCCACATCAATAATCCACCGCTTCAGCCCGCAGGGAATGCTCACAGAGTTCCACTTGAGTGATGACTTCACCAACAGCCAGCCGCTAGACTTGTGGAAACTCAGCAATGCGCTATTGCAGATGGGAGAGAACGCAATTATTAGCCGCGAAGTCTATGATCTCAAAACTGCCATCTTAGATCCGACATTCAATCCCCAACTTGTGCCGGTAAGCTAACCCGGTCTATCCAGCGAGCGGCCGAGATGAGTTTATCAGACGTCCCTCTTGTGGTAGAGCGGTACCATGCTTGTTGACAACTGAGCACGTTGTCGTTGCCGTGCTCTTCTGTCTGCCACTCCATGTCGAAGCCGAGAATGTCGCAATCCTTGGGTGGCCGAGACTTCGCCTTCGGCCTGAGAATCGTGTTGAACTTCGATTCGTCTAGCTGGTCGATTTCTTTGAGAGTCGTCAAGACTTGGACTTTGGGCTCGAGCGATTTCGCATCGAGGTCTTTTGCTCCGAGAAGACTCCCTAGAATGCCTTTGGTGTCAGCAATCCAGAACAACACGGCGAAGACGATCCCATACCCAATAAGTTCGCCGGCCAGGCGAGAATTGTTAGGTACCGCTGACCACTCATATCTTGAAGTACGATGTTGAAGACATTGTTCATCGCGGCGAAGATGCCAACGACGAATACAAGCAAGAGGTAGATTCTGAAGGGATATCTGCGACGATGCCGAATCATGGGCACGCTTTCAACCCTAGGTCGCATCCCAGCATCGGCCCCATTACCAGAAACACAACCATTAAGATGGCGAATCCTAAGAACCAGAATAGCCCTATTCCCAAGTAGAAGTCGTTCTTTGTAATCCCGCTTGAACTGGCCATGGGCGTATCGAAACTTCAGTCTGGAAGAAAGGCGTCTTGTTCTTTCTGTTACAGAGTGGAAGTATCTTAAGTCAGCCCGAGGTCTCGCTCAAGATATGACGGAATGGGACGACCCACTTGTTATCGCTACGATTGAGCTGGTTGTCGTTACAGCCGGTCTGGTGATTGCGACCTCCTTCTATGCCAAATATACTAAGAGACACTCCAAACACACCGCTGATCAAGTCAAACTGCTAGAGAATCAAGAGAAAATCCAAAAGCTCCAAAACAGGATACTGAAGGCAACCATTGAGGTGACAATACTCACAACCCAACTCGGCTGGACGGACAAGAACTACTACAGTCAGAAGACGAGCAATATTCTTGAGGACTTGAATGAAGTCGATGTCTCCTAATGGCGAAGTCTCGCTGTGGCACATGCGGCGAGTGGTTCGAGGACGACGAGCTAGACGAACATCTCGAGACGCACTTGGAGGAACCCGAGCCACCAGTGGGTGAGCAAGTCCCACTCAAGTGTCCTGATTGCAAGATCGACACAGAAGCATATCGTCAGGTCCCGTTCAGAGTCGGTCGAGGTGACACGGCATCGCGCCTATTGTTTGGAGTGTGGGCGGAGCTTGACAGAGACCCACTTCTGATCGATTTGTATGTCTGCCCTCAATGCGGGAAGATACAACAATTTGCTAGCGAGAAAACAAGGAGCAGATTGAGAGGAACATCACGTAGATAGAGTTCGGTAATCCCCGTAAGGCTCCTCCCTGAAGACAAGTTCCCCTTTTTCATAGCTTGTTCATGTCCACCGGGAATCCTGCATCTCTCAACTCTTTTGCCAAACTGTACCGCCAAGCTCCAGCCCTGTCAAGCTCGTAATAGGCCACGCCTCTAATGTCTGAAGGCATATCGACTCCCGGAGTATACAAGATGCAGACTTTATCGCGTCCAAGCTTGCCCTCGAAGTGTCCGAGTTCCAGGATTACATTCTGTCTGGCACGCGCAGATTGGGTGCCAACAGCATCATCCGGCGTCAGTATTGCAACGGCAAAAGCAACATCTGAATGCCGTTCCAACTTCTCAATGATCGTTCTACCTTTGTTGGTTTGCTCGGCCAGAATAACGGCAGTAAATCCGAGTTTCTCTACTAGCCTAGCTACTTGGCTCTTAGAAGCCTCGTCGTGACCATGAATTATGAAGACTTTCTCTTCTCCAGAGGCTCGTGAAGTAGTCCCCTCACCTGTCTCAGGTATCATTCCCTTGTTGACACGCAGAACTACAGATTCCAAGAAGCTAACTCGCTTCCGCACTCGGATTTCGTGAGTGCCTAGTTTATCCTCCCAATCTCCATAATACTTCGTGAGTTGAATCGCTTTGTACTCGTTCAGAATCGTGTCGTCGCTGAACGCCCTTCTGAGAATCTCGACGTTAAGGAGGTCCCACTTCGTTTCGTCATTGACCGCATCTTCAACCTCATCCTCGTCGTACTCGAACTCGGCGATGTCTTGGCCTTTTTTGAGTTGCTTTCTTAGGTCTTTCAGAACATCTGCCTTGGAACGAACGAGGTGGAAGCCTGACAAGGGTTGATGCTTCTTTACATCCAGACTTTGCCCTTACCGCGGCAGGTCGGGCATCGTTTCGTGTTTAGAACTCCCGAGTTTGGATCGACCCCGGTGCCCTTGCAGAAAGCGCACTTAACCAATCGAGTCTTGCCCGACTTCTTAGCTTTCGCCATGAATCCGTCGTTCTTTCCGATTATGCTTAAGAGAGTTGTGTCTCCGCTAGTGGAATAGAGCGTATTGAAGCATTACCGGGAGAATGGCCCTGGTCAGAGGACTATCTCGGGCTCTTCGTTAGGCGAGTCCGCCACTGTTGTTAGAAACGCCTTTCGCGAGAGCATATACTTCGAGTACTACGAGGAGAGCCATGTACAAGATTGCAAAAGGCCCGGCGACAGCGACGAAAACATTCCATGCAACGTAGTCCATTATCGCCATTACGATCATAGTGATGGCTATGTCTTCCACTCCCAATTTTGTTTCCAAACTACACTGATCACAATCGCTCTATTTTAAAACTGAAGGTAGGCGAATCTATTCCCACCGGCCATTACTGGAAATTAAGCGTGCCGGTATAGTAAAACCCGGCACTAAAGCCGATCCCGTTTTTTCTTGAAGACCTATGCCAAAAGAAGCACGCGGTCATTCTGGAATCGAGGAACAGAAGGAGGTAGACAAGGCGCACGTCGAGAAGAGCCTGTACTGAAATCTTTCGGGGTTGTCCAGAAAGGAGACTGGAATGTGCACAACCCAGCCGGTCAGTCAGAGCTTGCTCGGCCCATAGCGAGGAAACTCGCTGATACGATACTCGACAAAGAGTTCGCGGCGTTGTCCAAGAAAAGAGGCGGGAGGCGATCTTCTTCTTGAAAAGTCCAAAGGCTGAGAAGATACTCCTCGGGCTCGGACTAGTGTTCAAAGCGGCAACGGGCCTGTTGTCATTCCAAGCTCCCTAGAATTTCAGCGTAAAGCTGATCTCGTTTCCTGTCTGAGTAGCTGTCGTAGGCTAGCTCAAGGATTCTATAGCCCCGCTTCCTCAATAGTGTTCTCAGTTCTTCATCTTTAATCGCTTGACTTGTTTTGAGATGGACCGGCCCATCTACGAATGCGATCAGTGGTCGTGGTTCGGTCGGAAAGTAGAAGTCTGCTGTCGTCACCGGTATCTCTATTTGGGTTAGATATGGAATCTGATCATCTTGAAGCTTGAATGCAAGTTCCTGTTCCATGCGAGAAGGATTTGCGTTTAGTCGTTCTCTCCAGTTGCTCCGCTGACTCGACATCTTTGATGTTGAGTCAATTACTGCCTATTGCTTAGACACGAGAACGAAACTGCTGGGTCATTAGACCTCGTCCCCTAGAGCATTGAATACCAGTTGACGAAGAGAATCGTGGCCGGGCTCATCATGATCGAATGCCTCAGAACCATTCCATGGGGGTCCACGCGTAGAAAGAGGTCCTGTTAGCTATCAGAATCTCGCTTCTTAGGTGCAGTCATACAGAATTCTGTCTGTCAAGTATGCATGAGGGGCGATACTCTTCATTGCTGGTTTGACCGAGATATTCTGGAAGTATGCTTTCAAGAATCGTCCAAAACTCCAAGGAAGATAAAAGCTGACCAAATAACCCCGAGGGCAAGAAATACCATCCGACGTGGATTCTCTTGTCCTGAGAAAGGTCAAATTTACTACTATTGGGATGAGTCCGAAGAGGCTTGCTGGGCCAATTGGGTTCGGCATCAGTATCAAGGACCGCTTTGCTACCCGGCTCAGTTCTGAAACAGCAGAACTCATTTCGGAACGTTTGAGGTGTTGTAATACTGCTCCACAGATAATGAAATCAAACCCGCCTGTCCGAAATGGGAGGTGGCGAAGGTCACATAGCACAAGGGGTATTCCAGACTCTCGCACAGTCTTTGACATAGTGGAGGATATGTCTGCAGCTACAAGGTCGCATCGCAGCTCCTTCGTCAACGGGACAGAGTTTCGGCCGTAACCACAACCAATATCCAATACAAGATTATCACGCGTGATTAGGCTGAACAGTGCGGTATCTGGTTGAGCGAAGCGTCGTTCTTTTGGGATAGCCCGGGTGGGGCCTCCCGTTCCACAATATGGGTCTTCTCGGCCAATCTTTTCCCAGATTTTGCGATAGTTCGTTGCGATATCACTTCTCCCCCAAGACATAGCTGTGCATTGGCCAAGGCCATAGTCTTTCCAACCGTTTCAACATCGGGAGAAACAGCCTCGGGCATTTTCGGTAGATGGTCACTGGTATTCGCATCACGTGCCCGCTTCGGACAACCTTGAATCCCGACTTTAGGAACATTTCCTCAACATTCGAAATCTTGTAATAGTATTGTTCAGAGGTTCCTATTCCAAAGAAGAGCAGAATACGTCTCAGAAAATTATCGGTCTCAAAAGTAACGAGACACTCGCCATTTGGTTTCAGCGCATTGAACATTCCGCGCAAAGCATCAACCGGCTTCTGCAGAAAATGAAAGGTTCGTATACACAGAACATAATCGAAGAAGCTTCTGAAACCCAACGTGGATCCGTCCATCTGAACAATGGATGCAGAATGATTCGTTCTTTCAAATGTTGCTCGTAGCATCTTCGGTGAGAGGTCTACGCCTGTATATTCTGCTCCTTGCTTGGTCAGAGCGGCGGCGAACCTTCCTGTAGCTGTTCCGACCTCCAAGACTCTTGAACCTTTGATTATACTCACAACAAACTTCTGCTCTCTCTTGTTGACGTATTGTCCTCCAAGAGTTCCGAATCTGACCTCGTCGTAATTGGCCGCTATCTCTTCATAATCCGACTTTACTCTGGCCGTATTTCTGACGTTTTTCTCACGCATTTTCTAGACACCACCGACTTAATCGCGTCACAGGTTGTGGATTCCAACGATAGAGAACCAGAAGTAGGCCTGAAGATAGATCATAATGATTAACGCAATGATTTCTGGTTTGAATTTCACTGGACGGTGAATAACGTACCCGAGGGTTAGGAGGAAGAGTGTCAGGATTGTCACAGCATAAACTTGCAATCCATTCGGAATGGCTTCGACCGAGAGGAGAAAATTCAACGATGTTCCAAGCAGGTAGCCAGTTCCCTGGGTTAGCGTCATAGCCACAAACGCGGCCATCGTCCCATACACGAAAGTGAAGTATTGCAGTCCAATCCTTTTCGTCAAAGAACCGTAGAGGATGCCCAATGGTATAATCCACGAGACCCATTCAACCTCGGTGATCGCAAATATGTTCAGAATTATTGCAGCGACAAGAGTGCATTGTACTAGAGCGTTGAGATTCAGGCTGTTCCCAAGCCCGACAGATTTTGTCTTGATGACGTACACTGGTAAGAGAAAGAGTGATATTGCCTCAAGTGAAGATACACCAAAGGCAGCTGGCCCAACGAGCACAATAATGGGATTGTATGTGTGAAGAGCTAAGCTCTTCACGCCAAGTCCAATGAATTGTAGCTTACCTACGAGAAATACTGTGAGCCCTCCGACAAAGAAAATTGGTGACACTAGCGCAATCACACATATGATCGCCACACCCAGTTGTAGAGCTGCTTCTTTGAGGCGTCTTTGCACCAATGTTTGAACAAATACGAAGGCAAACGGAAGAAATCCAAGGAGTTTGGCCATGCCTGAAACGATAAAAGCAATGGTTGTGGTTGATTTGGTCGAACCGTTCTTGGCGTACCTTTGGAAAAATAGAAAGCCTGTGACTAAGGGAAAAATCATCAAACTATCGTACATGCCCCAGCCGGACGAGAGGTAAATGATGAATGGGTTGAAGAAATAGAGTAGGGCTGGTATTCGCTTTTGAGTCAGCGCACGAATAACAAAAAATGTTCCAAGGTCACATAGCATTAGGGGAAGCTTGAGAAATACTCCTTCTATCATTAGAGTAGATCTGTAGAACTGTTGATAGTCAGGCAGTCCAAGGCGTTCTAGTAGAGTGTAAATTGAATAAAATGGTAGTTGGACGTAGTAGAGTAGAGGCATTGTCGGGAAGTACTTGATGTCTACTATCCCATACTGAAAATACAATCGCTGGGAGATTGCGAATTGTGCAGTGTCATAAGGGTGGCTGGAGACTAGGCCTACGAGTATTCGTATGGCAAACCCACTGATTATTGCAACGTAGTCAGCTTTGTTTATCATGTGCGTCTTGGGATGGTGGGGTTTTTTCTTCTACAGTGAATCCTTTCGATAGAAGAACTACGATTGTGACCGGCGTTACGAAAAGGAACACGATATAATAAATGAACAGGGACTGAGCTAGGTTTGCATCAACATCACTTGATAGAGCAATTGCATTCGATAAGAACCTGAATGATAATGTATTGATCTGGAATGACTCTATTTGGCCTTGTTTCGCGACAACTATGATTGAGCTAGAGTTCTCGCTATCGGGCACGATCGGAGGAAAATCTCTGACGTTTTGTGGAGATATCGTGGCGAAATTGTACTGCGTTAATGGGCTTGGTGCGACATAGAGGTAGCTTTCGGCTTGCTCTGTGGTGCCGTTATTGTAATATACGTTGTATTCGAGGTCTTGGCTCCCTCTCATGTAAAAGCCGGCGTAGACTTGGAATATGTCTTGTTGCGCCGGGACCACAGCTTGGAACGAAGAGTTCATGTTAACTAGAAGGGCGAAGTAGTCACCTGACATAATGGGAGAAGGTGGAAGAGGTTGCATTCTTCTCTCCATTGAAAGAGCCGAGAGTTCAGACGCAACGAGAGAAAAAGGCCCGGAACGACCTGGGACGATTTCTATGTAAACGACAATCTCGGTTATTCGTGAGCCATGTTCCGGAAACGCACCGGTTGCCAAGTATGTTTCAAGCGCGAGATTTGCTTGAAGTATTTCGGGATGGCCAAGTCCTTGCCTATGCTGAAACTGATCTCTCTCCGTCCAAGCTAGAAACCTCTGATTCGCCGCGTCCACACCGGAAAATCTTACTCCATAACTTACTCCTTGTTGAACTGTAACGTTTGCTATGACTAGCGGACTATTGTCGAGAGAAATGTTGACTTGGCGTGAGACCTGTACTGATTGAGACGCATATGGATTGTCTGGAAAGCTAACTGTCAGATTTAGTAAATTGTTAACCGACAACGTATAATTCAAGGTCGCAGGGGTCAGATACGTTGCCCTCCAATCTGATGGGTTTGAGAAATTATCAGACCATTCCGGTGCGGAAGTAACCGCCTCAATAGATGATATGTAGTTCATTCCGTTGATTTCCGCAGAATTTCTTTGGTTGGACTGCGCCCTCAGAACAATTACCATAGAAGACATGATCACTACGGAAATGATTAGGAGTGAATAGTTGATTTTCATCCTCCCGCTAAGGGCTCGATAGAGGCTTTTCAAGAACAAGCCTACTGGGATTGTGTTCGCAGATCATCTACTTCTTCTAGAAGTCTGCTGGTTGATCGTTCCAGTGTGAATTTCCGGAGGATGTTTTCTCTGGCACGCGTGCCCATTTCCCGTCTCATCGTGTCATCGTCTAACAGCGCGTTCATCTTGGACCCGATGAACTTGTGGTCGAGAGGGTCCACGATGTATCCTGTGACTCCATCAACAACCACTTCTGGCGGACCCCCATGACTCGTCACTATCGAAGGCTTCGAGAACAGTCCAGCCTCTACGGGTGTTAGTCCGAACGGCTCGTAAAGTGAAAGGTGTACGAGGAACTTGCATCCTCCATACGCCTGCGCTAAGTCTTCTTCACGGTTCATCGTTCCTCTGAACTCTATCGGAACGTCCAGCTCGGACCCTAAATCCTTCAGATTACTCATCTCCTGGCCGTCACCGATAACCATGACCTTCGACGATCGGACATGGGCCGCCGCGCGGATCATGCTCTGGACATTCTTCAGAGGGATCAGTGATCCAACTATCAGCATGTAGTCCTCCTCTCGCGCATGGTTCTTGGAAGCAAGTTGTTCTAGAAGCGGATCCGCGGCCGGATAGACGACACTAGGCGTCTCTCCTAGATGGTAGACGCGTTCTAGGAATTTGGAGAGGAAGAAACTGTTGGCGATGATTTTCCCGTATCCTCGTACAGTCTGAATATCAACCATCTTGGCAACTCGGGATGTGAGTCCGTAGAGTTGGTCTGAGAGCAGCATCTTCGCCAATAGGCCGCCGTAGAACTCGCCCCCGGTCCTTCTCACTGT
>WNGP01001887.1_pt1 | contig 18596 bp, 17 predicted proteins | sample 5407671 | NCBI WGS metagenome assembly WNGP01 (sample SAMN13153381, study PRJNA577476) | soil metagenome | isolation source: 40 cm soil or saprolite under Garry oak tree replicate 2 | place: USA:California | collected 2016-06-15 | reverse complement strand
AGCGACGCCTTGATGGCGTTGACGCGCAGCGTGGCGGATACGTGGCCGAACCCGCCGAGGGTGCCGGCGGTCCCCAGGACCGGATTGCCGCCGCTCACGATCATGCCCGCGAGCGGATGGAATGCCTTGGTCGCGTCGACCATCGTGTTGCAGGCCGCCTGCGCCTGGGGGTTGGCGTTCTGGCACTGCGGCTCCTGCGCCGCCAGCGGCAGCGCGAAGACCGTCAGCAGGACGAGTGATGTCGTGTATGACTGCATGGTCCCTCCTTGTAGTCGCGGCTGACCCCGGGGCGTCGCCCCGGGGTTAGCCGACCTCTAACGTTCCGAAAATCGCACGCCGGTTTTCCCCGCGTGCACTTCACCAATCAACCAAGCCGGGACCTTGGCACGGTCCGCGGCCTGCACTACGGCGTCGACGTCGTCTCGCGCCACTACCGCGATCATGCCGACGCCCAAGTTGAACACGCGCCGCATTTCGTCGACGGAGACCTTCCCCGCGCGCGTCAGCACCCGGAAGACCGGCGGCCACGGCCAGCCGCCGGCGTCGACGACGGCCTGGCAACCCTCTGGCAGCACACGCACGAGATTGCCCGCGATGCCGCCCCCGGTCACGTGGGCGAGGGCGTGCACGCGCTTGAGCACGGGCGTCACGACCTCGGCATAGCTGCGATGCACCGCCAGCAGCACGTCCGCCACCGACCGATTGGTCTCCGGGAATCGATCGCGGACGTTGAGCTTCAGCTCTTCGAACACGATGCGCCGTGCCAGCGTATACCCATTGGTGTGCAGTCCGTTCGATGCATAGCCGATCAGCACGTCACCCGGGCGTACCCGGTCGCCGTGCAGGGCCTCGTCTTCCTCCACGACCCCCACGATCGTCCCCGCCAGATCGTAGTGCCCCGGCTCGTACAGATCGGGCAGCTGCGCGGTCTCGCCGCCGGCGAGCGTCATCTCGTGGGCGCGGCACGCGCGCGCGATCCCCGTGACGATCCCGGCCGCCATTTCCGGCACGAGGCTGCCGGTCGCGATGTAATCGAGGAAGGCGATTGGCCGGGCGCCGTGCACGAGGATGTCGTTCACAGAGTGATTGACGAGATCTTCACCCACCGTGTCGTGCACGCCCGCCGCCGTGGCCACGAGCACCTTGGTGCCGACGCCGTCGGTGGACATGACCAGCACCGGCTTGCCCGGCGGCGGCGTAGCGCTCGGTCACCGCTTCTCCCCGCCCAATTCGAAGTGCACCAGATCACGGAACGCACGCACCCGGGCATCCACCTCGCCGAGCGTCACGCTCTCGAACCGCTGGACGCCGAACGCCTCGACCGCGAACGACCCCATGGCCGAGCCGTAGACCATGGCGCGCCGCAGATTGTCGAACGAGACGTCGCCGCTACGGGCCACGTGCGCCATGAATCCCCCGGCGAACGCGTCCCCCGCTCCCGTCGGATCGAAGACTTCCTGCAGGGGGTACGCCGGCGCCTTGAAGATCGTCGTTGCGTCCACGAGGAGCGCGCCGTGCTCGCCCTGCTTGATGACGGCCATCTTGGGCCCGTGACTCAGGATCCACTGGGCCGCGCGATAGATGTTCCAATCGCCCGACAGCTCGCGCGCCTCGGAGTCGTTGACCATCAGGATGTCGATGTGGCGCAGCAGCTCGAGCAGCACGTCGCGCTTCGAGTGGATCCAGTAGTTCATCGTGTCGCAGGCCACGAGCTTCGGCGTCTTGACCTGGTCGAGCACGCTCAACTGCAACTCCGGATCGATGTTGCCGAGGAACACGAAGCGGGCGGCGCGGAACTTCTCCGGGATGCGAGGGCGGAACTCGGCGAACACGCCGAGCCGGGTTTCGAGCATCTCACGGCCCGCGAGGTCGTAGGAGTAGCGCGCTTTCCAGCGGAACGATTCCCCCGCCTGGCGTTCCACGCCGGCGAGGTCCACGGCGCGCCCGGCGAGCGCCGTGAGGTGCGCCTCGGGGAAATCGCTGCCCACGACGCCGACGACCTGCACGGGATGCAGCACGGCGCCAGCCATCGAGAAGTAGACGGCGGCGCCACCCAAGGTGTCGGCGGTCTCGCCGAAGGGCGTGATCACCGAGTCGAGCGCGATCGAACCGACGACGAGCAGACCCACGCTACATCCGTTCCGGGGCGTTGATCCCCAACAGGGTGAGGCCATTCGCCAGGACCTGGCGCACCGCGCGCGCCAGGACGAGCCGCGCCGCTTCCTCGGGTTCCCCCAGTACGCGGTACTTGTGATACCACCCGTGCGCGATCCGGGCCAGCCCCTCGAGGTACCCGGTGACGCGGTGGGGCTCGAGGGCGGCGGCGGCGCCCTCCACGATGGCCGGAAACTCGGCGAGCTCCTTCATTAGCTCGAGCTCCTCGGGCTCGTCCAGCACAGCGAGGTCCACTCCCTCCGCCATGGCGCTCTCCGGCGTGCGGCTGGCGACCCGAAAGATTCCGGACAGCCGCGCATGCGCCATCTGGACGTAGTAGACCGGATTCTCCTCGCCCTGGGTCTTCGCGAGGTCCACGTCGAACACGAAGTGGGAGTCGCTGCGCCGCATCAGGAAGAAGTAGCGCACCGCGTCGCGTCCCACTTCCTCGACGAGGTCTCGGACCGTCATGTAGCTCCCGGCGCGCTTGGAGATCTTCACTTCCTCGCCGCCCTTCATCACCGTCACCATCTGGTGCAGCACGTATTCGGGATAGCCCGCGGGAATCCCCATCTCGAGCGCCTGGAGCCCGATGCGCACGCGCCGCACGGTGCCGTGATGATCGGCGCCCTGCACGTTGATGGCGCGCGTGAAGCCGCGCTCCCACTTGGTCACATGGTACGCCACGTCCGGCACGAAATAGGTGTAGTCCCCGCCCTTCTCGGCGCTCTTCTTCATCACGCGGTCTTTGTCGTCGCCGAAGTCGGTGGTCTTGAGCCAGCGCGCGCCGTCCTTCTCGTACGTGTGGCCCGCGGCCGCGAGGCGGCGTTCGGTCTCCTCAACCTTGCCCGCCTCGTAGAGCGACGACTCGAGGAAGTACACATCGAACCTCACGCCGAACGCCTGCAGGTCCTGGTCCTGCTCCGTGCGCAACTCGCGCACCGCGAAGCGCCGCACGGCGTCGACGTCGGTTCCCTCGGGATCGTTGGGATGCTGCTCCACGTAGCGTTGGGCAACCTCGCGAATGTACTCGCCATGATAACCCCCTTCGGGGATCTCCTCGGCGTGGCCGCGCAGCTGCCGGACGCGGGCCTGCACGCTGCGGGCGAGGTTCATGATCTGCGTGCCGGCGTCGTTGTAGTAGAACTCGCGCGTCACCCGCCACCCCGTCCACTCGAGCAGCGATGCGATCGCGTCGCCGAGCGCCGCCTGGCGGCCATGGCCGACATGCAGGGGCCCGGTGGGATTGGCGGAGACGAACTCGACGTTGGCGGGCCGGCCCGTCCCCAGGTTGCTGCGGCCATACGCGGGGCCGGCGGTGATGATCGTCGGGATGACCGCGACGACCTGCTCCTCGGCCAGGAAGAAATTGATGAAGCCGGGGCCCGCGATCTCGACTTTGCGGAGGAAACCCTTGGGCAAGTCGAGGGCGTCCACGAGCCGCTGGGCCACGTCGCGCGGTTTGGCTTTGAGGGTCTTGGCGAGCGCGAGGGCCAAATTGGTCGCGACATCACCGTGGGCCGGGTCCTTGGGCCGCTCGAGGAGGACATCGGCGACGGGCGCGCCGAGCTTCGCCGCCGCCTCAGCCAGCGCCGCACGGAGCGTGTCGTGTGCCTTCACTTGTCGGAGCTTGAGTCCTTCTTGGGCTTCGGCTTAGACTCCGCGGGCTTCTCGACCTTCTCAGTCTTCTCGGGCTTTTCGGCCTTCTCACCCGCTCGTTTGTAGTCCGTGATATAGAATCCGGAGCCCTTGAAGACGAGACCTGCACCGCCCGAGATGAGGCGTTCGGCCATCTTGCCGCACTTGGGGCACTTCAGGCGACGCGTGTTCGTGATCGTCGGATAGAACTTCTCGAACACGTGGCCCTTGGGGCATTTGAACTCGTAGGTCGGCATCGCACAACAACTTAGCGGCGCACCCGAGCGCGGTCAATCGGCCTTCGCCTTGCGCACGTATTGCAGCGCTCCCGACGGGCAGCGCTCGACCTGGTGCGCGACCACGTCGGCGTCCCGCAGCTCGGGCCGAATCCACCGTTTGCGCTTGATGTCGAAAACGTCGGGGAGACCAAGCACGCACACCCCGGAATGAATGCACACGTCGGGATCGAACGTGACGATGATCTCTGGCGCTTCGTAGGTCTGCCGTCGTTTGGCCACGAGGTCCTCCTCTACAAGATCCACGTCTGAGGGTGAGGCTTCAGTCTAGCGACGATCCACTTCCCATGGCGGCGGTGGACCCCCGATGGGAGCATCGGTCGAGCCGCGCGTGACCACCGCCAAGGCTTTGCCGAGGCCGAACGCGAGCAGCTCGTAGACACCGAGGACGCCGGCCACCATGATCACGCCGGAGATGAGGGCGACGGCCATCGGCGTCTCGGACGCCTCGAGCTTCGCCTTGTGGCGATCGAAGTCGGCGACGTACTCCTTCATCGTGAGCGCCTTCCCCCGCTCCGCATCGCTCTTGGTGCTGGTGCCGATCGCGTATCCGAGCAGCGCCCCGAGCAGCACTGCGACGATGACCCGCGCCCCGACCTGGTGTTCTCGCGACATGAGCCCTCCTAATTCGCCTTGAGCACGTCGGCCACGAAGGCCAGCGTCTTGGTCTCGACCCACGACGCCGACACGGCGTCCACGCCGATCGTCCCGGTGCGGTCGCCGTGGCCGGTCACGACTCGGCCCTGCCCTGGGGCCGACTTGATCTCGCGCTGCACCACGATGCCGCGCTTCGGGTCGTACTTGAACATCAGGGCCGACGCGAGGCCGTCGCGCGGCGTGAACGAAAGCGCGACGCTCGGATAGGCATCTGCCCGGTCGGTGTGCTCGCGGGTCGAGGCCTCATGGCCCGCGGTCTTGAGCTCGGCCATGAACGCGTCCAACACCGGACGCACGACCTTGCGGAGGGCCTCGGCCCCGGCCTGTCGCTTGCGATCGCTCCCGCCGCCGGTCCGAGGACCGGGCGCACTGCTCTCCTTGTGCTCGGCATAGGCTTTGAGGAGAGACCGCAGTCGCGTGAAGATCTCGTCGCTCATGGCTTCGCTCCGTACACGCCCCACACGCCCCGCAACACGTCGCTGATTTCGCCCAGCGTCGCCCGCGCCCGCACGGCCCCGAGAATCGGCTCCATCAGCGCGGCGCCGGGATCCCGCGCGGCCGCCTCGAGGTCGCCCAGCGCGCGCGTCACCTTGCCCCCGTCGCGTTTGGCGCGCGCGGCGGCGACGCGCTGCCGCTGCCCGGCGGCCAGGTTCGCGTAGTCGGGCGCGGGCAGCGATGGCCCCGCCTCGTCGCTGGCGTACTGGTTCACGCCGACCACTACCTGCCGCCCGGCTTCGACGTCACGCTGCTGGGCGTAGGCGCTCGCGGCGATGCGTTCCTGGAACATACCGCGCTCGATCGCGCGCACCGCGCCACCCAGACGCTCGATTTCTTCGACTTGTGCGCGCGCCTCCCGCTCCAGCGCGTCCGTCAGGGCCTCGAGGTACCAGCTCCCCGCCACGGGGTCCACGACGTCGGGGACGCCGGTCTCGTGCGCCAGGAGCTGCTGGGTGCGGAGCGCGAGCGTGGCGCTCTGCGCGGTGGGCAGCGCGAGCGCCTCATCGTAGGAATTGGTGTGCAGCGATTGCGTCCCGCCCAGCACCGCCGCCATCGCCTGAATCGCGACGCGCACGACGTTATTGAGCGGTTGCTGCGCGGTGAGCGTCGCGCCACCGGTCTGCGTGTGGAAGCGCAACCGCGACGCCGCCTCCGTCGCCTGGAACGTCTCCTGCATCAGGCGCGCCCACAGCCGCCGGGCCGCACGGAACTTCGCCACCTCTTCAAACAGGTCGGTGTAGCCCGCGAAGAAGAACGACAGGCGTGGCGCGAACGCGTTGACGTCCAGTCCCGCGGCCACCGCCCGCCGCACGTACTCGAGCCCATTGGCGAACGTGAACGCCACCTCCTGGGCCGCCGTCGCGCCCGCCTCGCGCATGTGGTAACCAGAAATCGAGATGGGGTTGAAGCTCATCCCCTCGACGTGCGTCCAGCGAAAGATGTCGGCCACGAGCCGGAGCGACGGCTCCGGCGGATAGATGTACGTCCCGCGCGCGATGTACTCCTTCAGGATGTCGTTCTGGATCGTGCCCTGCAGGCTGGCGCGCGCGACGCCCTGCTCTTCCCCCACCACTACGTACATCGCGAGCAGGATCGCGGCGGTGGCGTTGATCGTCATCGACGTGGAGACCCGATCGAGGGGAATCTCGTGGAACAGCCGCTCGAGATCGTCCACGGTATCGATCGCCACACCCGCGCGCCCGACCTCGCCCTCGGCCGTGGCGTGATCCGAGTCGTACCCCATCTGCGTGGGTAGGTCGAACGCGACCGAGAGGCCCGTCTGGCCCGCCGCGAGCAAGTGGCGGAACCGCGCATTGGTCTCCTCGGCGGTGCCGAAGCCCGCGTACTGCCGCATCGTCCACATCTTGCCGCGATACATCGTGGGATGGACGCCGCGGGTGAACGGAAAGGCGCCGGCCGCGCCGAGGTCTCGCGCGGGATCGCCGGGCCAGTCCTCGGGCCCGTACACCGGCTTGCGGTCGCTCATTTCACCCCGGCGGGGGCTCCGATGAGCTCGGTCGCGAAGTCCACGTCCGTCTTGCTGCCGATGACGAGCGGCGTGCGCTGATGCAGCGTCGCCGGCGCCACGTCGAGGATCGGCTGCCGGCCGTCGGTGGCGAGACCACCGGCCTGCTCGACGACGAAGGCGAGCGGCGCGGCCTCGTACAGCAGCCGCAGCTTGCCTTGGGGGGAGCGAGTGTCGGCGGGATACAGGAAGATGCCCCCCGACATCAGGTTCCGATGGAAGTCCGCGACGAGCGAGCCGATGTAGCGCGCGTTCTTGGCCCGCACCCGGCTGGCCCCGTCGCCGTTCTTGAACGCGGCCACGGCGCGCTGCACGCCCGGCGTCCATTGGTCCCAGTGGCTCTCGTTCACGCTGTAGTACGTCCCCACCTCGGGCGTGCGGATGTGCGGGTGCGACAGGAGGAACTCGCCGATCGTCGGATCGAGCGTAAAGCCATGCACCCCCGATCCGGTCGTGTACACCAGCATCGTGCTCGAGCCGTACAGGATGTAGCCCGCCGCGATCTGTTTGCGGCCGCGCTGCAAGCAGTCGGCGAGCGCGGCTCCGTTTTTCTTGGCCGTGACGCGGCGATGGATCGAGAAGATCGTCCCGATCGAAACGTTCACGTCGATGTTGGCCGACCCGTCGAGCGGATCGTACAGCAGCACGTACTTTCCGGCGGGCTTATCCGGTGGGACGGGAATCGGCTCCTCGTCCTCCTCCGACGCCATGATGCAGATGCGGCCGGTGTGTTGCACGCTGTGCCGCACCGTCTCGTTGGCGAAGACGTCGAGTTTCTGCTGCAGCTCGCCCTGGACGTTGATCGTGTTCATCGCGCCGAGGATGTCGCTCAGTCCGGCGCGGCGCACCTGGCGCGAGATGATTTTGGCGGCGAGGCAGATGTCGTAGAGCAGATTCGACAGCTCCCCCGTCGCCTCCGGGTGGAGCCGCTCCTGCTCCATGATGAACCGCTCGATCGTGATGACTTCAGTGGATCCGAACAAATCGTCCGTCGCTTTCGAGTGTGATCGTGCCCTCGCGGTCGGTGCGGTGGACCTGCACGCCGTGCGCCACCAGTCGCGCCACGACCTCCGGCGCCGGATGCCCGTACGTGTTGCGCGCGCCGACGCTGATCACGGCGATCTCCGGTTTCGCCTCATCGAGCCAGGCGTCCGAGGTCGCCGAGCGCGAGCCGTGGTGTCCGACCTTCAGCACGTCCACGTCGCCCACGCGCCCGGCGGGCCGGGCCTCGACGGGCAATCCCGCGTCGCCATCCAACAGCAGCCGCACCTGCCCGTACTCGACCAGCAGCACGACGGACTCTTCGTTCGGGTCCGTCGTCTCGGCGGCCCAGGCGCTGTCCGGGCTCAGGACCGTAAAGTGCACGCCGTCCAGGTCCAGACGGTCGCCCGTGCGCGCCGCCCGCCAGCGCGCGCCCGACGCCTCACTCGCCGCCAGGAACTCGAGGTACGGCGCTTCGCCCAGCGGTTCTCCCGGCTCCAGCACGAGGTCCACCGGCAGCGCGGCGAGGACTGCCGGCAAACCGCCGACGTGGTCGGCGTGCGCATGCGTAGCGACGACCGCCGCGAGGCGAAGAGCCCCTTCCCTGCGGAGGAACGGGAGCACCACGCGTCGCCCCGCGTCGCGTCCCTCGCTGCGGGGCCCACCGTCTACCAACACCCAGCGGCCCCCGGGGGTACGCAGCGCGACGGCGTCACCCTGGCCAACGTCCAGGAAATGTACGGTCAAGCAAAGGCAATCAGAAAGGCGTGTAAAGGCGTGGAATGACGTGGTCAGCGATACCACGGCGGCGACGAACGCGAGGCGCGCCGCGATGAGCCACGGACGGCGCGGCGTGCGCCACAGCCACCACGCCACGACCAGCACGCCCAACCAGAGTGCGGCCGCGGGCCAGCCCGCCGTCATGACGGCGTGGCCGCCTGGGAGGGCGGCGCCCCCCGCCGCGACGAGATCGAGCAACGCGAGACACAACCCCGCCCCCGCCGCCAGCAATCCCGACGACGTCAGCAGCGCGACGATCACGCCCGGGACGGCGACGGCGCCGAGCGGAATCGCGATGAGATTGGCGAAGACGCCGACCGGCGCGACGGTGCCAAAGGTGTATGCGCAGATCGGCGCGGTCACGAGCGTCGCCGCTACCGCCGGGGCGACGAAGCGGATGACTCGCGGGCTCCGCTCGGTGGCCCGCGCCGCCCAGATCACCGCCGCGACAGCGCTGACCGACAGCCAGGCGCCGACGGAGCGCACCGCCCAGGGATCGAGGCCCAGGACGACGAGCGCGGCGACGGCGATGAACCCGCGCGGCGCGACGACGCGCTGGCGCAGCCGGGCCACGCCGTCCAAGGCGAGCATCACCGCGGCACGGGTGGCGGGCGCCGGCAGGCCGAGGAGCCAGCAATAGGCGGCGATCAGCAGCGTGGCCGCGCCGAAGCGGGCGCGCGGCCCGAGGCCGAGCGCCCGCAGCAGAAGGCCGAGCCAGGCGGCGATGAACCCGACGTGCAGGCCGGAGATCGACAGGATGTGCGCGAGGCCGGCGCGGGCGTAGCGTTCGCGCACTTCGGGATCGAGGTCGGCGGTGCGGGCGATCACGAGGGCATCGACGAGCGGTGCGCGGCTTCCGAAGAGGCGCGCGCTGCGCGCCGCGATGCGGTCGCGCAGCGCGCCGCGACCTCGCGGGGTGCCGTCGAGTAAACGCGTGCGACGCACCAGGAGAACCCCGCGATCGGCCTGGTCCCCGAGCCAGCGGCCCGCGACGAGCCAGGTGGTGCCGCCGTGCGCGGCGTGCTGCTCGGGCCATCGCAGCGTCAGTGTCCCGCCGCACGACGGGGCCAGGACGTCGCCCTCAACGACTCCACCCGCGGCCGCTACGGGGTCGTGGAGCCGCACGATCGCCGCGCGGGTCCGATCTCCCCGCCCCCGCGCCCACGCAGCCGCACACGTCACGGCACGTTCCCGGACCGCCGCCCCACCCCACAGGGCGCCCGCGACCAGCATCACTCCGCACGCGGCACCGACGGGTGCGCGTCGTTGGACCGCGGCCGCGCCCACCAGCACGCACCACGCCGTCATACGCAGGTCCACGCCATTCAACGCCGCAAACACCCCGGCGCCGAAGGCGATCGTGATCCAGAGAATCGGCGGGCGCACCGGACGGGGCCCGCGTCAGGCTAGAGCTGGAGGGGTTTCGCTCCGCAGCGTGGCGCCAGGGCGACTTTGCGGAAACCCTCGAGCAGCGCGACGTCGAGCTTCGCTTTCTCCTGATCGCTGCCGAGCGACAGCTCGGTCAGGATCTCCCCCTGGCGGGTGGACACGTAGTGGGGCGACAGGCGGTTCAACGCGAACACCAGCACGTCGCCACGGCAGGTGTCGCAGCCGCAGAACGTCGGCAGCTTGTCGCGCAGGCTGGCGTACTCGCGCTGCACGATCTCCCACGAAACGTTCGTGACGCTCATGCGAGCACCGCCGCCGTGAATGTCGATCCGGTCGTCCCCGTGAAGCGGACGCGTTGGTAGGTCCCCATCCACTCGTCGGGCCCGTCGACCAGGGCCACCTTGTTCGTGCGGGTGCGGGCCTGCAGCATGCCGCCGCGCTTCGCCCGTCCTTCGACCAGGACCTCGTGCGTGGTGCCGACCAGACCGATGTTCTTCCGCCGCGCGCCGGCCCGGACGAGGGCGATGAGTCGCTCCAGCCGCTCAGCTTGGACGTCAGCGGCGACGTGGTCCTTGAGGCGGACGGCGGGCGTGCCTTCCCGAACCGAGTACTTGAACGTGTAGGCATCGTCGAACGCGACAGCGGCCACGAGCGACAGCGTCTCCTGGAACTCGTCCTCCGTCTCGCCCGGGAACCCGACGATGATGTCGGTCGTGAGGGCGATTCCCGGGACGGCCCGACGCAGCGCGGCCACGACTTCGAGGAAGCGGCCGCGGTCGTAGCGCCGCAGCATCCGCTTGAGGACGCGCGAGCTGCCGCTCTGCGCCGGCAGGTGCACGTGCTCGCACACCGTGGGAGTGGCCGCCATCGCGTCGAGCACCCGCGGCGTGAAGTCGGTGGGATACGGGGACGTGAAGCGCACCCGGCGGATCCCGGGCACGGCCCCCACCGCGCGGAGGAGATCGGCGAAATCACTCTCGCCGTCGTGATAGCTGTTGACCGTCTGACCAAGGAGCGTGACCTCGGTGGTACCGGAATCGGCGAGGCGGGTTACCTCGCTCACCACGTCGGCCAACTTGCGACTCCGTTCCGGGCCACGCGTCATCGGAACGATGCAGAAGGTGCACCGATAATCGCAGCCCCGCTGCACCGTCACGAACGCCGAGAACCGGTCGCCGCGCACCGGGGGGACGTCCTCGTAGTGCTCCCAGGCCTTGAACGCGATTTCCGCCGTCCGCTCGCCGCCGCGCGCCCGCGCGATCAGCTCGGGCAGGCCGCGGTAGCCGTCCGGACCGATCACGAGGTCCACCTGCGGCACACGCTCGAGCAGCGTCGGGCCGAGGCGCTGCGCCATGCAGCCGACGACGCCCAGTACGTCACCGGGACGCTTGTGACGCTTCAGCTCGCCCATCCGTCCCAACACCCGCTGCTCGGCGTGATCGCGCACGGCGCAGGTGTTTACCAGCATCACGTCGGCGACCGCGGGATCGTCCGTGCGGACGTATCCCTCCCGCGACAGGACCCCGAGCATCAGCTCGGAATCCGACACGTTCATCTGGCAGCCGTAGGTTTCGATGTAGATGCGCGGCATGGTCAGTCCACGATGAGGTCGAAGCGAGGGCGCCCGTCCCACCGATCGGTAGGAAGATAGACGGACAAGTAGTCTTCCGTCAGGACGTCCACCCGCCCTCCCGCCCTCCCCGACACCACGCCGTCCGCCCGCTGACCCGAGCGTGCGGCGCGGTAGGCCCGCGCCTTGGACTCCCCCAGATCGCGCAGCTCCCGCGCCCGCGTGTTGATCACAATGGGCGTCAGCTGGCCCGGCAGCCTCGCCGCCGCCGCGTCGGGCCGCACGCTGAAGGGAAACACGTGGAGATACGTGAACGGCAAGGCGTTTAACAGCGTGAGGGAGGCGTGGTGATCGTCCGCCGTCTCGCCCGGGAAGCCCGCGATCACGTCCGCACCCAGGCCGAACACCGGCAGCCGCTCCGCGAGCCACTCGATGCGGGCGCGGTACGACTCCGCCGTGTACCAGTGCCGGCCCATCCGCTTGAGGATGCGGTTCGACCCCGATTGCAGCGGCGCGTGCAGGTGCGCGGCGACGTGGCGCGGGGCCTCGATGAGCAGACGGGCGAGCCGGTCGTCGACCTCGGTCGCTTCGACGGACGAGAGCCGAAATCTCACTCCGGGCACGGCTTCGATGAGGGTTTCGAGGAGGGTGGAAAGGGTCGGCTGACCCCGGGGCGCCGCCCCGGGGTCAGCCGAGCGCTCCTGCCCATAGGTCCCGATGTGCACGCCCGTCAGCACGATCTCGACGTGATGCTCGGCGAGCGCCCGAGCCTCCTCCACGAGCTCGGCGACCGGGCGCGACCGGTTGGCCCCGCGCGCCAGCGTCGTCGCGCAGAAGGTGCAGTGCTCGTCGCAACCGTCCTGGATCTTCAGGAGGGCCCGATGTCTCCCCGTCGGGGTCCTCACCCCCTGTCCCCCTCTCCCCATCGGGGAGAGGGGGGACGTCAGGGGTAATCCAGCGGCGCGAAGCACCGTGTCCGGATCCGCGCCGCCCACCACCGCGCGCACCGACGGCAACGCCGCGATCGCGCCGTCGTCGAGCGCGGCGGCACACCCCATGACGATCGTTTGCGCACCGGCGGCGCGCGACATACGGCGCACGAAGCGCTTGAGCTTGACTTCGCTTTCGTGGGTGACGGTACAGGAGTTGACGACGGTGAGATCGGCGGCGGCGGGGTCGTCGACGACGACCGCGCCCTGATCGGCGAATGCCTGACGCACCAGCTCGGTATCGTACTGATTCGCCTTGCAGCCGAACGTGTGGAAGTAGACGTTCACGGCCGCACGGTGAACCCCAGCAGGAAGGTCCATAGGCGCTCGGCGAGGCCCGTCCCCTTGCGCTCGAGGCGCTCCAGGCCGAAATCGAGCCGCCCGCGACCCCCCGAGAACTGCTTGCCGATACCTCCCGAGATGCCGAACTCCGTCGGCGCCTTGGGCCCGGGACCGAACGCCAGCTGCCCGCCGCGCACGCCGAACCGGATCGGCGCCGCGGCCGATCCGAGCTCGGTGCCGAGCGACCAGTTGAAGGTGTCGTGGGCGTTGAGTCCCGACCCACCCCAAGCGCGCCAAGCGACGGACGCGGCGAGGACGGCTTCGGTCCCGGGGCGCCACTGCACGCCGCCACCATACGCGAACGGCAGGTCGTCATCGGCCACCGTGCGACCCCGGATGTCTGCCCGGAGGTGTTTGTCGGACCGGACCCACGCCGCGAGCCGCAGAACGGAGGTCACGTCGAACAACGCGCTGGCCGAGCCGCCGAGGCCGTGGTAGGCGATCTGGTCGCGCGCGGTCGACGTGCGATAGGTGCTGCTGTCGTCGAAGTGGCGGACGGCCGTCACACTGGTCGATCCCGTCAGGCCGTGCAGACTGACCCCCAGCGCCACACGCCGGTGCACTCTGGCCGCGAGCGCGATCCGCAAATCGGCCACGGCCCCGTCGCTCGTCACCTGATCGGTCACCGGCTCGGGCGTGCCGCGCACGTCAATTGTATCGCGCGTCGTAATGCCGAAGCTCTTATCGAGGTACGTCGAAAAGCCGCCGGCCACGACGAAGCGTCGCGAAATCGGCCCGGCGATCATGAACGCGGGAAAGCGCGATTCCCGCAGCGAGGCGCTCTGGCTGCCGAAGTCGAGCGTGCGCCACGATGTCCCACCGGTGACGCCCGCCGAGACGCGACGCACGTCGGCGACCGACGCCTCGAGCACCGGGGAGAAGGCGTCGAACGGGGCCAACGCCCCGCCGGTCGAGCGGGCGCGCACGCTCTCCGATCGGCCCGGCGTGCCGAGGCCGCGCAGGCCGAACTGCGAGTCCTGGGCGCGCGCCGGTGTCGCGAGCGCGAGCGCCGCGAGCGCGGCGAGCGGGACGAAGACGCGCGTCATGGGCTCCCGAAGACGTAGCGGCGGACGTACGTGACGTGCAGGGCCGGCCGGAAGGCGGGCGCCCGCGTGGAGTAAAAGCGGATCTGGCTATACGACGACGCCTCGGGGACTTGCCCGAGCATCAGCGCGGTCGCGGCGCTGGTGTCCTGGGCCCACGAACGCACGAGGTCGGTCACTTCCATCCGCACGGTGTCCGCATCGTTCACATGCATCACGTGCTTTGCGATGAAGCTGCCGAGCGGCGACTTCGCGCTCAGGTCGGCGAGGACCGGGTGTGCGACGACCTGAAACGAATCTCCGGCGGCGCCGGGGACCGGCCCCACGGGCACGAGGATCAGCGTGGCGCGCACGACGTCTGCCGAGTCGCGCAGCACCTCAGGGATCGTGAAGCGCAGCAGGCTGCGCGCGGAGGGCACACCCCCGACGGCGAGGTTCGAGTCGAGCGGCGGCGTGGGCGGGTTCAAGACGAAGCTGTCGAACAGCGCCGCGCGGAGGGCGCTGGAGTCCTTGGGCGCCGCCGCCGTGTCGGGATACGTGAAGAACCATTGGATGCGGGCCGCCCGCCCGCCATCGATCGAGCCCAGCGCGATCGAGGCCAGCGAGTCCCCGGCAACGCGCACGCCGAACGCGACCTTCCCCGAGTCCGCCTCGACGAACCGGGCCTGAGTCGTGTCGAGGTCGATGAAGAGCGTGAGGGTGGAGTCGTTTCCAACCTGGAGGATGTGCCCCGCCGAGTCGGTCTGGATCGTGTCGCCCCAGATGCGCAACGTCGCGGTGTCGAATATCAGCGGCTCCGACAGCAAGGCACTCAGGTTCACGCTATCGACGACCGAATCGGTGAACGACGGCACGAGCTGCGCGAACGTGGTGGTGGTATCGATGCCGATCGGCAGGCGGTAGAGCTTGACCCAGAGATTCGTGGCATTGGTGTCGCGGTGCACGATATCGAAGCGGAGGCGGGCGGAATCGACCGTAATGGGATACGTGGTCGTGTCGTTCGCCTTGTTCGTGACGCGCGTGAACATCGCGTTCATCCGGAAGATCGCCCGGCTGTCGATGACTCCGGGCAGGTCGGTGACCGGCAACGCCTCACCCTGGAACGCCTCGACGTAGCCGGAGAACGCCGAATCCCGATGGATCACGTCCGTGAAGATCGTGTCCCCCACCGAGATCTGCCCGCCGGGACAGAAGTCGGGGCACACACCCGGCGCCGTGGTCTGCTCGGTACACGCGCCGAGCGCGAGGAGCAAGGCGAGTCGAATGGAGCGGCGCGTCACCGGTCGAGGCTCTCCTTCGTGAACGCATCGGGGAGCAGGGCGGCGAGGGTCCAGCGTCGTTCGCTGGATGGTCCCGCCGCGATCACTTCCAGGTTGAGACCGAACTCCGCGAGGAGCTGGCGGCACGCGCCGCAGGGGGCCGCCGGAGGCTCGACCTCCGTGGTCACCGCGATGCGCCGCAGCGACCGCGCGCCCGCCGCGACGGCGGCGCCCAGGGCCATCCGCTCGGCGCAGATCGTGAGACCGTACGACGCACTTTCGACGTTGCACCCGACGAAGACTCGGCCGTCCACCGCCTCGATCGCCGCCCCCACCCGGAACTCGCTGTAGGGCGCCCAAGCGTTGCGCATCGCTTCCCGGGCCCGCGCCACCACGTCCGTCACGCCCACACCTCTCCGAGGAACGATGTCCCGGCGGCCAGGTTCGGCACGCCGAAGTATTCCGCCACGGTCTGGCCCAGGTCGGCGAACGTGCGCCGCACGCCGAGCGCCACCGGCTTCACCCGCGGTCCCAGCACCAGCACCGGCACCACCTCCCGCGAGTGATCCGTGGACGGCGTCGTCGGATCGTTACCATGATCGGCCGTGAGAATGACGAGATCGTCCGACCGCAGCCGGTCGATCAGACGGGGCAGCCAGGCATCGAGCTCGTTCAGCCCCTCATGAAACCCCGCCACGTCGTTCCGGTGCCCCCACGTTTGGTCGAACTCGATCACGTTCACGAACACGAATCCCGTGTCCAGGTCGTCCAGCGCGCCCTCGATCAGCCGATACGCATCGGCGTTGGTGGGCGTGTGCTCGCTCGTGATGTTGCGGGCGGCGAACAGATCATCCACCTTCCCGATCCCGACGCGTCGGACGCCCGCGTCGGCCAGCCGGTCGAGCAGCGTCGTACCCACCGGTTCGAGCGAGAAGTCCCGGCGGTGGGCCGAGCGCCGATAGTCCCCCGCACTGCCCACGAAGGGCCGGGCAATCACCCGGCTCACGGCGTGCTCGCCGATCAGCATCTCGCGTGCGACCTCGCACGCCCGGTACAGCTCGTGCAGCGGCACGGTCTCCTCATGCGCCGCGATCTGGAACACCGAATCGGCGGACGTATACACGATCCACTTGCCCGTGCGCTGGTGCTGCGCGCCCAGCTCTGCGATGATGGCCGTGCCGGACGCCGCCTTGTTGCCAAGCCACCCGCGTCCCGTGCGCCGCGCGAAGGCGTCGAGCAGCGGCAGCGGGAATCCATTGGGGTAGGTCCGGAACGCCCGTTCCAGCAGCACTCCGCAGATCTCCCAGTGCCCGGTGGTGCTGTCCTTGCCGGGAGAAGCTGGCTGGGCTATCCCGTGAGCCGCGGTCGGTCGGACCCCGGGCGCCAGCCCGGGGATCTCCGAACTCGACCGGCACTTTCCTAGTCCCAACTTCTCTAGATTCGGCAACCGCAGTCCGCCGACCGCGCGCGCGACGTTTCCCAACGTATCCGAGCCTGCGTCGCCGTAGGCGGCGGTGTCGGGCGCGGGACCGATCCCCAAGCCGTCCAACACGATGATCGCTGCGCGCCCGCGGCGCGCGTCCTTTAGGGCTGCGCGCTTGCTCACCCGTACACCCGCGGCAACCGCTGGCCCAGCTCCACGAGCAACTCATGCGGTAACTGACCGCTCCACGCCGCGAATTCGTTCAGCGTAATGCCCTGCGTGGCCTCTTCCCCCACGAGCGTCGCGATATCACCGACTTGGACCTCGACGGCCCCGGTCTCGACGAGCGTCATATCCATCTGCACAACCCCGACGATCGGGCAACGCTTGCCACGCAACAGCACTTTGCCGCCGCCACGGACGCCCACCTCGCGGCGCACGCCATCGGCGTAGCCGATGCCGAGCGTCGCGATCACGGTGTCGCGGGGCGCGACCCAGCTGGCGTTGTAGCTGACGCTCTCGCCTTTCCGGATCCGGCGCACGCTCAGCACCCGCGCCCGGACGCTCACCACCGGCTGGGGCTGCTCGAATCCCTCGCCCGGCGACCCGCCGAACAGGAATATCCCGGGCCGCACGAGGTCGAATGCGAACGCTTTGCCCCGGAGCGCCGCGGCGCTATTGGCGACGTGCAGCAGAGCCGGTCGCCGCGGCAGGCGCTTGACCGCATCCAGAAAGCGCTCCACCTGCCGCTCAGCCGAGCCGTCGTTTCGGTCGGCGGAATGCAAGTGGGTGTAGCACCCCTCGAACGCCGCCGTATCCACCGCCTCACCCAGCTCGTCGATCTCGTCCCAGCGCACGCCAGCGCGGCCCATGCCGGTGTCGATCTCCACATGGAACGCGCGCTCGCCTCGGGTGGTCCACTCGAGGATGCTGCCGGCGTCGCCCAACGCCGGCGTAAGTTGGTGGAGATCGTATTGGTCGAACAGCTGAGCGCGCGCCGGCATGAACACGAGGATCGGCCGCGTGATGGCGGCGGCTCGCAGCTCGGCGCCTTCTTCGATGGTAGCGACGCCGTAGCCCCACGGATCGACTTGCTCCAGCGCCCGCGCGACGGCCACGGCGCCAAGTCCGTACGCGTTCGCTTTTACGACCGGGAGCAACTTCGCGCCCGCGATGCGCGCGACTGTGCGGGCATTCTCCACGAGGGCACCCAAGTCCACATCGATCCAGGCCCGGCTGCCCGATCCGCTCATTGACACCGTATCTTAAGGCGGGCGTATGATACCCGGCTCGGAGGCTAAATGCAAGGCGATTCAGCGCTTGGACGTGCTCTCTCACTCGTTCGCGACCTGCGGACGCGCTGTCCCTGGGACGGTGCTCAGACGCCCCAGACCCTGCGTCCCTATCTCGTCGAGGAAGCCCTCGAGTTGGATCACGCGATTCAGAGTGACGACCCCGAGGCCCTGAAGGACGAGCTGGGAGACGTGCTGCTGCACCTCGCGTTTCAGATCGTGATCGCCGAAGAGCGGTCGCAATTCAACGCCGAGGTGGTGACGCGCTCGCTGGAAGAGAAGATGTGGCGGCGGCACCCGCACCTCTTCGCCGGCGCGCAGGGGTCGGATCACGCCAAATGGGAGATGGTGAAACGCCGCGAGCCCCGCGCCGGTGGCAAGCGTGGCACGTTAGCCGGGCTTCCTCCGACACTCCCTCCGCTGCTTGCGGCGTACCGGCTGCAAGAGCGGGCGGCGGGCATAGGGTTCGACTGGCCCGACGCCGCGGGACCGATGGCCAAGGTGAAGGAAGAGACCGGCGAGGTGGAACGGGAGGCGGGAGCCGGGAGACAGGACAAGCTGGAAGAAGAGATCGGGGATCTGTTGTTCGCCGTGGTGAACCTCGCGCGCAAACTCAGCGTCGAGCCGAGCGCGGCGCTGGAGCGGGCGAATGCGAAGTTCGTCAGCCGATTCGAGGCCGTGGAGCAGCTCGCCGAAGAGCGCGGCGTACAGATCGGCCGGGCGAGCCTAGCGGAGCTCGACCAGCTGTGGGAGGAAGTGA
>WNGP01001611.1_pt1 | contig 18601 bp, 16 predicted proteins | sample 5407671 | NCBI WGS metagenome assembly WNGP01 (sample SAMN13153381, study PRJNA577476) | soil metagenome | isolation source: 40 cm soil or saprolite under Garry oak tree replicate 2 | place: USA:California | collected 2016-06-15 | reverse complement strand
CGGCGCTGAGACCGGCGTGATAGGGAGCCGCGCGCACGCTCGACCGCAGGAGTGCGCGCGTGACCAGCTCGGTCAGCCGCCGGGTTGGCGTGTAAATGAGCGACGCTCCGGCCCCGTTGCGGACGCGCTGGCGGATCGTCGCGAAACGCTCGCGATCATCTCGCACGCGGCAGACACGAAAGTCGAGATTGGGACGATCGAACGACGTCACCACAACCTCGGCATCGGGCATCCGCAGCACGTGCAGGATGTCGGCGCGCGCGGCCGGAGTCGCGCTTCCCGTCAGGGCAATCGTCGGGGGCCGTCCGAGCGCCGCGCGGAACACGCCAAGGCGTCGGTAGACCGGCCGGAATTCGTTGCCCCATTCGGTGATGCAGTGCGCCTCGTCGATCGCGAGGAGCGTCACCCGCGTGCCTGCGGCCACCAGGCGCCGTGTCAGCGATGCCAATCGCTCGGGGGCGCAGTACAGAAGTGCCAGTCGCTCCTGGGTCGCTGCGTCGAGGATGACCCGCCGTTGGCCAGCATCGAGCTGGCTGTTGACGTACGCCGCTGCGATGCCACGGCGGCGCAACGCGCCGACCTGGTCTTGCATCAGCGAGATGAGGGGTGAGACGACGAGCGTGAGTCCGTCTGCGAGCAGCGCCGGTACCTGATAACACAGCGATTTGCCCGCGCCGGTAGGAAGCACGGCGAGCACATTGCGACCCGCGAGCAGCGGACCCAGCACCTTGAGCTGGTGGACGCGGAATCGCGGGTGACCGAAGCGTTCTTTGAGGACTGCGCGCGCCGCGTCGAGTCCCACGATGCACGTCGGCATGTCGTACGAAACGGCATCACCGGCTCCGACCCCCTACCCCAAAGCCGCGACACGGGGCACGTTTACGCGTCATGCCTCCCTTATTCCTCGCGACACTCATGCTGGTACAAACCGTGACATATCCCCCCGCCCGCAAAGGCGACATGGTCGATGACTACCACGGCACCAAAGTCGCCGATCCCTACCGCTGGCTCGAGGATGTGGACTCGCCGGAGACGCAGAGCTGGGTCGAGGCCGAGAACCGGGTCACGTTCGCCTATCTGGAGCAGATTCCGGAGCGCGAACGGATCCGCCGGCGCCTCACCGAGCTGTGGGATTATCCGAAATACAGCGCGCCGTTCAAGAAGGGTGGCCGCTACTTCTTTTTCAAGAACTCAGGGTTGCAGAATCAGTCGGTGCTCTACACGCAGAGCACGCTGATCGCGGCGCCGCAGGTCTTGCTCGATCCGAATACGCTCTCATCCGACGGCACCGTCGCGCTGTCGATCCTCGCGTTCGCCGAAGACGGCAAGACGATGGTCTACGGGACCTCGGGCAGCGGCTCCGACTGGCAGGAATTCCGCGTGCGTGACGTTGCCACGAAGCAGGATCGGACCGATCATCTCAAATGGATCAAGTTCTCGAGTGCGGCGTGGACGCATGACGGCGCGGGCTTTTTCTACAGTCGCTATCCCGAGCCGGCCGCCGGCGCGGATCCGCTGCTCGAAGTCAATCACAACCAGAAGGTCTATTATCACAAACTGGGCACCGATCAGGCCGGCGATCGCCTGATCTACGAGCGGCCCGATCATCCCGACTGGGGCTTCGGCGTCGAAGTGAGCGCGGACGGCCGCTACGCGGTCTACACGGTCTGGCTCGGCACCGACCGGCGCAATCGCATCTACTACCAGGACCTCGGCGACGCCAAACAGCCGCGGCTCGATGCGCCCGTCGTCCGGCTGCTCGACGATTTCGATGCATCGTACGGATTCGTGGGGAATACCGGACCGACGTTCTACTTCCAGACCGACAACACCGCGCCGCGGGGACGGATCATCGCCGTGGATACGCGGCACCCCGAGCCCACCGTGTGGCGCGAGGTCGTCCCGCAGGCGCCCGACGTGGTCGAAGGCTCGCAGATCGTCCACCACACCTTCGTCATCCGCTATCTGCACGACGCGTACTCGCAGCTGCGCCTGTTCGCGCTCGACGGCAAGCCGACGGGCACGGTGCCGCTGCCGACGCTGGGCTCGATCGTGCAGGTGACCGGCGAGCCGAACGACACCGAGATGTTCTACGCCTTCACGTCGTTTCTGTATCCGACCACGATCTTCCGGCACGACTTCACGAGCGACACGTCGAGTGTCTTCAAGGCACCGGAGATTGCGTTCGACCCCGCGAAGTACGAAACCGTGCAGGTGTTCTACCACAGCAAAGACGGGACGCGCATTCCGCTGTTCCTGACCTACAAGAAGGGTCTGAAGCAGGACGGCTCGAATCCGACGTACCTGTACGGCTACGGCGGCTTCAACGTCAACATGACGCCCGGCTTCTCGATCGCCGTGCTCGGCTGGCTCGAGATGGGGGGCGTGTACGCGCAGGCGGTGTTGCGCGGCGGATCGGAGTACGGCGAGGAGTGGCATCAGGCGGGGATGCTGGACCGCAAGCAAAACGTGTTCGACGACTTCATCGCCGCCGCCGAGTACCTGATCGCGGAGCGTTACACGTCACCGCCCAAGCTGGCGATCGGCGGCGGCTCGAACGGAGGATTGCTGATCGGCGCCGTCCTGAATCAGCGGCCCGAGCTGTTCGGCGCGGCGCTGCCGGCCGTGGGTGTGATGGACATGCTGCGGTTCCACAAATTCACGATCGGCTGGGCGTGGGTGACCGAGTACGGGTCGGCCGACAGCGTCGGGCAGTTTCCGTTCCTCTATCGCTACTCACCAATCCACAACATGAAGCCCGGGACGCACTATCCCGCCGCGCTCATCACGACCGCCGATCACGACGATCGCGTCGTGCCTGGCCATTCGTTCAAGTATGCCGCCACGCTGCAGGCAGTCCAGGGCGGACCGGAGCCCGTGCTGATCCGCATCGAAACGAAAGCGGGGCATGGCGCCGGCAAGCCCACCGCGAAAGTCATCGAGGAGCAGACCGATCGCTGGGCGTTCCTCGTTCACAATCTGCATATGCAACTCCCGGCGGAGCGTCCGTCGCCGCCGAGGCCTTAGGAGACGAACGGCATGTCGAAACCCAAGTTGAGCTGCTCTTTGTGCGAGTCTCCTGTGGACGGCCGGTCGCTCCGGTCGCCGCAGAAGCTGGAGAACCGGATCATCGATCTTATCAGGCAGGATCGACCAGAATGGGAGGCGAACCGCGGCATCTGCCCCAACTGCCTCGAGACGTATCGGGCCAAGAAATTCGTCGGCTACCTCGAGGCCGAATACCAGAAGCTTTCAGAGATCGAGCACGCGGTTGTCTCGAAAATCACGCGTCGCGGGAGAGTCAGCGGCGTCGTGCATCAGGAATTCGAGACGACGATGACGTTCGGCGAGCGGGTGGCGGACAAAGTGGCGCAATTCGGCGGGAGCTGGCGGTTCATCGGCCTGTTCGGCGGTATCCTCGTCGCGTGGATGCTCGTGAACGCCTGGGCGCTCGCGCGCCACCCTTTCGATCCCTACCCCTTCATTCTCTTGAACCTCGTGCTCTCAACCCTCGCCGCGCTGCAAGCGCCGGTCATCATGATGAGCCAGAACCGGCAGGCGCACAAAGACCGCATGCAGGCGAATCAGGACTATGAGATCAACTTGATGGCGGAGATTGAGATCCGGGACCTACACGACAAGCTGGATTCGTTGCGATTCAAGCAGTGGCACGAGCTGTGGCATATTCAAAAGCGCCAGATTGAACTGCTCGAGCATTTGTGTGAGCGGACCGCGAATCCCGAGACAAAAGTGCCGGCACCGACTCCTTACGTCCCCCCGGAGCTTTAGCCGGAATCCTTCCAGTCGATTGCGTAACTCCGGCCGCATTCATGGCACTTCGCATCTTTGCGGCCCTCCGGGACGACTGTCCGGGCATGACATCCCGGGCAGACCACGTGCGGCTCACGGACGACACTCCAGGCATTGGGCCGTTCATTGCGAATTTCGACATCGCCCTTGGGAATGCGAATCTCGACGTGATGTACGTCAAGGACGACATAATCCTTGGGCGTATTCTCGACGACGCGATACCATGCGCCGCGCCGGAGACCCTGCCCTTCTGCGCGATCGCCACGACTCCGTGCCCAACCGATGTCAGCCATGCTTCCCTCGCACGAGTACCAGAATCGCGGCCTGCGGGACGACCAAGTACGTCTTGCCCTCGAATGTGATTTCGACCGCGGCTTTGCGGAAGAACAGCGCGTAATCGCCGGCCTCCGCTTGGGTCGGCAGATATTTCACTTCGGAACCTCCGCCGTGGATCTTCCAAGGCTCCTCATCCATGCTCGCGGGCTCCGGCATCGGGGTCCCTGGCCCGGTCGCGACGATGCGCCCGCCCTGCACCTGCCGTCCTTCGATCGCCGAGGGGGGCAAATAGAGGCCGACATTGGTCCGCTCCTCGCCCTCCTCGGGAACGATGAGGACGCGGTCGCCAACGACGATCAAGCGCTTCGGGTCGTCCGCCACACCGAGATGAGTAGCCCCGGCTGGGCATTTTACGCAAGTCGCAAGGGTCCCGTGATGCTCGTCACCCCCCGTTTGCTTGACTTGGCGGGTCCACTTTTATAACAATGTGCCCGCCTCGTAGTGAACGCCGTCCTATCCCGTGGGAGGGCTCTTCCGATGCAAGACGCTGTCGCCAACGCCGCCCAGACCCAGCAGTGGAGCTTCATCCTGTCGCAGCTATTTGCCTGGGTGATGACGGGACTGGCGTGGATCGTGCCATTCCAGAGTCGGATTTTTGGATTTGTGCTCCAGGGCGAATCGTTCTGGAGCCTCGCTGGCTTGTCGGTGCTGCTGCTGCTGCCCGCAGCGGTCTTCGTCGCCGCGATCTGGGGCACCATGGTATCGCTCTACACGATCCCCTTCCGCCTGGGACGCTCGGTGACGCTCCTGCAGTCGGTCGCGTTGGCGTGGTGGGACGCGCTGCGGATGGTGTGGTTCTATTGGGCCGGCCTCGTGAAGTTTCTCATCGTGCTGGTCGGCTGGGTTTGGGGTCTGCTCAAGCTGAGCGTGCAGCTCATCATCGGCACCCTGAAAAGCGCGATCACGTCCCCGCTCGCCATGCTCGACGCCACCTCGCGACGCCCCGGTGTTCCCTGGCCAGCGTTCTTCCTGCTGATCGTCTGGTCCGCCGTCGAGGCGACCATCTTCACGTTCACCCTGCGGCCCACGATGAGCGAGCTGCTGGCGGACCTCACGGGATACGAAGTGAACGGGTTCGCGTTGATTCTGATCCTCTGGATTTTCCTCGCGATCATCATCGCCGGGAGCTTCGCGTGCATTCAGGTGCTGAATGAGGCGATCAAGGCGCGGCAGACCGGCAACATCGTCTTCATGATCATGGTGGAAATCGCGGTGGCGATGTTTGAAGTCCTGTTCCTCTATCGCGAGCTCGTGGACGCGATGACGCCGTGGCTGGCGCAGCAAGGCATTCAGCTGGGTGTGTTCGGCACGATCGGACTCGCGTTCTTCGGCTGGGTTGGCGTGCGTGGCATGACCTGGTTCCTGTTCGGCCGCTTCGGCGCCCCCGCGCTGATCGGTCTGCTCGGCCGCCAGGCGTTTGCCGTCGAAGGGTCGGTCCCGCACGGCGGCTCGACGGCGATGCCCGATTACTGGAAGGGCCCCATCAGTGCGCTCAAGGCGGAGCGCGAGTGGTTCCGCAAGGAATCGCGTGAGCTGTTCGAGCTGGCGTCGCTACCCGTGCTGCAGGTCGTCGCGTCGGGGATGAATTTCCTCTTTGTCGTGTTCACGGGTCGTGGCCACTTTACGCTGCCCTTCAAGTCCATCGATGACGTGTTGGCCGCAACGCACTTCCCGGCCCGCGTCAGCGGCGAGGTGGCCCGGTGAAGCGCGTCGTAGTGGGGCTGCTCGCCCTCGGGCTCGTCAGCTGCAAACCGCCGTCCAACGCGCAGCCGCCCAGGTCCACGCTCGTCGTGGGCCTCGATATCTCCGGCTCATTCCGCAAGAGCGGTCAGTTCGACGACGCGCTCCGTTACGCGGCGCTGTACATCTATGGGCACATCAACGCGCTCGGCGGCTTGAAGCAGGCCACCGACGTGTTCGTGGGTTCGCTCGGCGGCGAGCACGTCGGACAGCCGAAGAGCTTCCACCCGATCCAGGATCTCTCGGGGAAGACGCCAGCCGAAATTGAAGCGAGCCTGCGCGCGTGGTTCCCGGAGGACGATCCCGTCACCGACTTCAACTCTTTCTTCGAGCGGACCGCGGTGCACATCAAGCGCCAGAACCTCGTGCTTGCTCCGCTCAACATCGTCCTGTTCTCCGATGGCGTGCCCGATTTCCCCGGGGCCGGCCGCATGAGTGCCCCGACGCTCTACGCCAAGATCGACGTCAGCCCGATCGAATACTTGTCGCGCAACGTCACGATCCGATTGCTGTACGCGCAACCCCAGGTGGCGCAGAACTGGGAAAAACTCGTCCCGCGCAACCGCGTGAAAATCTGGACTCAGGACCAGAACGTGATGGTGGGCTGGCACCGCCATGAGGTGCAGGGCGTCGCCATGCAGCGGCAAGACTCATTGTGGAGTTGGACGCAGCAGATTGTCGACTTCCGCGTCCGCCGCGGCAAAATCCTCTAAAAAACGGTGTTACATACGCACCACTCACCACGCACCACGCACGAGTGCGAGCCAATCCTCAGGCTTCACCGCATCATGCGGCACGAGCCCCCGCCACAACTTGTAGCGCAGCTTCCGCCAGCCCTTCGGCTCTGGTCCCAGCACGAACGGTAGCAATCGGCTGATACGGCGGCGCAGCGCGCGCCGCGCGCCCCGCCACGTGCTCCCGTCATGCGGCCGATACTGTGCCCAGCCGATCGATCCACACAGGCCGGCCGGCCCGAAGTCGTCCGAGTCGAGCAGCTCCTCGGCGAATACGCGTACCGGGCCTTCGAAGGTGTGGAGCACGTCGTGCAAGGCGACGATCGCGCCCGGGACCAGGTGCGGGCGAAACAGGTCGATATCCTCCTTCGCCCCGCGGTAGGTGTGGTCGCCGTCGATCCAGAGAAACCTGATCGGACGGGTCCAGCCGCGCGCCAAGTCACGGGAGTACGCGCGATGGGCCTCGACGGTGCGCTCGACTCCCGCACTCCGCAGCGATGCCTGAAAGTCACTCCACGACGACTGCCCCGAGCCGTGACCGAAATCGGTGACGGCGGGCGCGGAGTGCGGATCCACGGCGACGACCGGACCCAGATCGTAGCGCTGTGCGACAGAAGCCAGGCCGACGGTGGACTTTCCCTTGAAGCTGCCGATCTCGAGGATGGTGCCCCCCGCGGGAGCGCAGGCCGCGACGAGGGCGAGAAAGCGGCCTTCACGTTCGGTGAGGAAGCCCGGCGCAGCCCGCACGCGGGCCCACGCCTCATCGATGGCAGCGGCTAAATCGGGCGGGACAGACGGCTGACGGCCGATGGCCCTTATCAGCAGTGCTGCTCGAATGCGGCGGTCAGATCGGCCGCGATGTCCGTGGCGTTGCGCCCCTCGATGTTGCGCCGTTCCAGCATGAACACGAGGCGCCCGTCCTTGAACAGGGCAATCTGCGGCGACGAAGGCGCGTAGCCCGTGAAATAGCTGCGCGCGCGGGCGGTCGCGTCGGCATCCTGGCCCGCGAACACCGTCACGAGACGGGCAGGCTTGCGCGCATGCTGAATCGCGAGCGCCGCGGCGGGCCGAGCATTGCGGGCTGCACAGCCGCAGACCGAGTTCACCACGACCAGCGTCGGCGCGCGCTCGCTGGCGAGCACCGCATCTACCTCGTCGGGCGTCCGCAGCTCTTCAAAGCCCAGGCGGGTCAGCTCCTCGCGCATCGGGCGAACCATCTCCGGATCGTACATCGGGACATTCAGATTGCGCATGTGCTCCTCATTTCTTCAGAAACGTACTCAGCGCGGTACGAAAATCGGGCGTACTGCGGCTCACGGCATTGACGTCGGCACCGAGCCGAAGGCCATCGTCGAAGCTCAAGCCATCGAGTTGGTAGAACTGCTGCTTCGTGAACGCCAGCGCCGACGGGCTGGCTTCGGCCAGGACGCGCAGCACCTCCGCGGCCTGCTCCTCGAAGTCGGCGTCCTCGTAGACGCGCGACGCCAGACCCAACGCCGCGGCCTCGGTTCCGTCCAGCAGCCGGCCGGTCGCTGCGAGATCGAACGCGATCTTCTCGCCCACGACGCGCCGCAGCATCGTCATGACGATCGCAGGCACGAACCCCCGCTGCACTTCCGGATAGCCGAACTGTGCCGACTCCGTCGCCAGAATGAGATCGCACGCCGTCGCGAGGCCGCAGCCGCCGGCCAGCGCCCGGCCCTGCACCAGCGCGACAATCGGTTTGGGCAGCCGCCGCATCCGTTGGAAGACTTGCGCGAAGTACAGCGCCGCCTGGCGGTTCTGCTCGAGCGTGTGGTCGGCGGACGCGAGGAGCTCGTTCAGATCCATCCCCGCGCAGAAGTCCCGGCCGGCGCCGCGCAGGGCCACCACGCGAACCCCCGCGTCGAGGTCCGCGCGCTCGAGCGCCGCGAGCAACCCGTCGATCATCGCGGAGTCGATCGCGTTGCGCTTGTCGGCGCGGTTGAGCGTCGCGGTCATGATACCGCCCGCGACCTGGAGGTGAACGCGTTCGCTCACGTCTTCACCTCGATCTCCATGCGAAGCAGCGCCGTGGAGAACACCTTCCCCTGGGCATCCGTCTTGAGCGAAATGGTGCCGCCGCCGTCCAGCGCGCCGTGCAAGAGGAAGTTGAGCGCGTGGAGGTTCGGCAGCTCGAAGCGCTCGACCGGCCCGTTGATCATACCCTTAAAATGGCGCGCCACGCGGGCCGCCGTCACCTGCTTCACGAGGATCGGATAGTCCTTCGGCTTCAGGGCGATCAATCCAATATTGGCTGTATCCCCTTTATCTCCTGACCGGGCGTGGGCGAGATCAACGAGCCGCCGTTTCATGTTTCAATCAGCTCCACGACCGGCTTCACCATTTTCTTGTCGAGCAACGCGGGCCAGTACGCCACGATCTCCTCCGGCTTCGGCCGGCCTCCCGCGAATCCCGTGACACTCGGTGGGCCGTTGAGAATGAGTGGCGCGATTTCGCGCGTGAAGCGGTCCACGGGTGCCTCGTCGCGCGCGCGCACGCCCACCCGCAGCTGCACCTCGGGGATCGCTGCGACATCGATGTCTTTCAGTGCTAACGGCCCGTGCGTGGCGTCGGCGCCGACGAACTCGGTGTGAATCGCTTCGAACTTGAGGCCCAGGTCGTCGAGGCGTTGACGCAGGATGCGATCGGCCGCTTTCGCCTTCTCAAGGGCGTCGGGCCAGGCGTACACGAGTGTCCCGACGGCCTTGTAACCATAGAAGTAGGCAACCGAGACTTTCAGCTTGTCGGTCGCGGGTTTTCCCTTGATGCCCGACACGCGGACGCGGTCCTTCCCTGCCTGCGTAAGCTGGATGGTCGTAAAGTCGGCGACACCGTCGGGTGTGATGTAGGCGTTTGGGTCGCCCATTTCGTAGACCAGCTGCTCGGTCACGGACGCGACGTCGATGCGGCCGCCCGTGCGCGGGTGTTTGACGATGTCGAAGCTGCCGTCGCCGCGCGCCTCGACGATCGGGTAGCCGACGTTGGCCATGTCCGGGATCCGCTTCCAATCGTGGAGGCAATTCCCGCCGCTGCACTGCGCCCCGCACTCGATGATGTGGCCCGCGACCGTGCCGGCCGCAATCCGATCCCATGCGTCGTCCGCCCATCCGAACGCATGCATCAACGGCCCGAGCGTCAAACCGGTATCGGTGACGCGCCCGGTGATCACGACCTGGGCGCCGCGTTGGAGCGCCTCGACGACCGGCGCCGCGCCGAGGTAGGCGTTGGCCGAGAGCACACGATCGCGCACGTCATGCAACGGCCGGCCGGTGTCGAGATTCTTGAGATCGTGACCTCGGGCGATCAAGCCGTCGAGCCGACCGAGCAGATCGTCGCCCGTGACGACACCGATCGTCAGCTTGCCGCTCAAGCCGAGTTTCTGCGCCACGGCGGCCACGGCCATCGCGCAGGCGCGGGGATTCACGCCGCCGGCGTTGGCGGTGACTTTGATGCCCCGCTCCACGACCGTGGGAAGGATCCGCTCCATTTGCGTGATGAAATCGGTGGCGTAGCCGCGGGCCGGATCACGCGATTTCTGTTTCTGCAAAATCGACATCGTGACTTCGGCGAGGTAATCCATCATCAGGTAATCGACCGGACCACCGGTCACCTGGCGGTACGGCGCTTCCAGCCAATCTCCCCAAAACCCCTGCCCGCCTGCGACCCGCACCGTCGTAGGACGGCTGGTCATTTGAGCCCGCCAGCTCCACGAGCGGGCGGCGTCACGACAGTCCGCCGGGCCGCCAGCGACCCGGTGACCGTCGTGACCCGTGTCTCGACCAGGGTCGCGAATCCTTCTGGCAAGTCGAGCGGCGGCGGGGTGGGCGGCCGGATGACCGTGCGTCCTCCCGCGACTACCGACAGCGAGCTCCCTACGCCAACCGGCTCGTCGGGGCCGAGGAATCGGACCTGCGCGGTGCCGCGCCAGGCGTGACCGGGGAGGCGCGCGAACGCCGGATAGAACTCGACGGTGAGTGGGACGCCGATCAGTGAATCGGACAGCGCCATGCTCAAGCGACCGAACGCGTAGTTCACCGGCTGGTTGCCGCCGCGTACCTGCTGGCCGGTCGAGTCGTAGACGGTGACCGACAGGTCGGTCAACTCGTCCCAGAGATCGGGCGGCAGCTCGAGATCCACTTCCATTCGCTTCGCCCAGCGCGGCGCGCGCACATGCAGCGACTCCGGCGGCTGCCCGCGGCCCGCGATCGCATAGCTTCGCTCGGCGCCCACGAGCCGGTAGGCGAGCTGTCCGCTGGCGGTCGCGCCGGCCGTCTCGCCGGTGAGCACACTCGAAGCTTCCAGGGCCGCGCCGTTTTGCGTCACGGCGAGCGCGACCGGCCCCAATTCGGCACGCACCGTCACGGTCGCTGCGGTCAGGGGCGGCGCCACGACGTCGAGCTCGTAGACTCCGGGGACGATGTCCTCGGCGCGCACCGTGATGACCGCGCTGCCCCGCTGCTGCTGGCCGAGGTCGATGTCCTCCGGGGCGGACCGCGCCGGCTCGCCGTTCGGCTCGTACAGCCGCACGGTCGCCTGCTGCGCCAGCGAATCGGGCAGCGTGACGGTCGCTCGCAACGTCGAGTTGTCCTGCGGGACGCGCAGGAAGTAGCGCTGCACCGCACTGGGTCCCACGACGCGTCGTTCGTCGAACAGGACCTTCGTCGTGAGGTCCGTGGGCACGATGACGGTGTTGACGAGTGCAAACAGCGGGCCGGCGATGGTATCGCGTGGGTTGCGTGCGGTGACCGTCCCGACGTACACCCCCGGTGCCGTCAGAACGCCCCGGTTATACGTGACCGCGATCTGGGTCGTGCGCGGACCGGCGTCCACCGAATCGTCCACGCTGAGCCATGACACGTCCGCGCGCAGCGTAAACTCTGCCGCGCGCAATCCGGCGATATGGCGCACGGTGAACGTCTCGACGCTGTCCTGCGGTCCGGCAAAGCCGTTGCGGCGGAACGCGGCAGTGACGCCGGTGGACGCGTGGACGCTGTAGATCGAGCCCTGGTGCCCGCCTTCGAGCCACTGATACGCCGTCTCGAGCGCGGGGACTCCCGCGCCGTCGTCGATGATGCGGGCGCTATTGAATGGACGCGCCGACATCCGGAGCGCCTGGGCGATGTCGGTCGCGGTGGCGCGGCGGCCCTCCTGCGCCAGTGCGGAGACCAGGCACGCGGCGAGCCCGGCGGCGTGGGGAGACGACATGCTGGTGCCGCCCTTGATCTCATTCCCGGTGTCCCAGCGCGGCACGCTCGAGAACGCCACGCCCGGCGTCACGATGTCCGGCTTCGCCAGCTCGCCGCCGCGAGAGCTGAACCACCCCAGGACGTCGCGCGCGGGTGCGACGCCGGGCTGTGGCGCCGCGGCGAAGACGCCGGGATAGGTCGCGCCGACCGAGAGCGCGAGATCCGCTGAACCGGGGAAGCCCACCGTGGACAGGCCCGGCCCATCGTTCCCGGCACTGATCGTGAAGACCGCTCCGGGATGCGTGAGCAGGAACGCATCGATGATTGAGTCGATCACGGCGCGCCCCTCGTGCTCGTTGCCCACGCCGAAGCTCATGTTCAGCACCAGGGGGAGATTGCGTTGCGCGGCGTAGCGTGCGGCGTAGTCGATCGCGCGCATCATGCTGCCGTGCACGGTGACGCCGCCGCGCGCGTTGTTCGCGATCTTGAGGCCCATGATCTGCGCGCCCGGCGCCACGCCGTTGAATCCGGCCACGTCGAACAGATTGTAGCCGGCGGCGATGCCCGCGACGTGCGTGCCGTGGCCCGAGGTGTCGAAAAAGAGGTCGAGCACCGGCGTACTGTCCGCCGAGGTTTCGCTGAAGTTCGCGACGATGGTGAGAGGTTTGGTGCCGAGCGCGATCATCTCGCGCCCCTGGCGATAGTCGTGCAGTGGCATTTCGTCCTCGAACGAGCCGTCGAGGTTCGTATCGAGGAATGCGACCCAGCCATCCGATGCCTTCACGACGACGACGGGAAACTCATCGGTGTTGCGGCCGTTGCCGTTGACGTCGCCCGCCGGTGGCCGGCCGAGCGGCAGCTCGCGGAACACGCCACGATACCAGGTCGTGGCGGTGGTCAAGCGGCCGATCCGGGCCGCGCCCTTCATTTCACGTTCGGTCGGCGCCGGGAACGCCGTCAGCGGGATTCGTCCCTCGCTGGAGAAATCGCGCAGCTCGATCACCTTGGGGGCGCCCGTGCTGGTGGCGATCAATCCCGGCACGCCGGGATCGATCCCGCTGTCCAGAATCGCAATCAGCACCCCTCGGCCGTCGTACGTCGGATGGAGCGCGCGGAAGATGTCTACGCCGGTGCTCTTCAGCGGCATCAGCCCCAGCATGTAAGCCACCGCTGGATCGACCGCGGGCTGCGGCATCGCGGCGCGGCTGCCGTCTGAGGGGACGGCGGACGCCGGCGTCGGTGACTTGGGCTTGAGCAGACCCGGTTTCGTGACGCCCTTGGCGCTGGCGCAGGCGGCGATGATGGCGAGCGAGAAGAGTGCAACAGGCTTCAGCATGCGGAGACACTCGGCAGAGCAAAGGCCCCCAGGTGGGGGCCGGTGAATTCGTTGGCGACCTCGAGGAGAAACGCGAGCGTATCGCGCGTCTCCTCGGGCGTCAGAATCGCATCGACAAACCCGCGCGCGCCGGCGAATTTCGCGTCGAGTTGCTGTTCGTAGTCGGCACGCATCGCCTCGACGGCGGCGGCGTTGTCCGGCTTCGCGGCCTCGCCGCCGTACACGGCCTGGACCGCGGACTCCCCCTCCATTACGCCCATCCGACCCGTCGGCCAGGACACGATGAAATCGGGATCGAACCCCTGTCCCGCCATTGCATAATAGCCTGCGCCGGACGCGTGATTGACGGTGAGGACCAGCTTGGGAACCGTCGCCGTCGCCATCGCTTCGACGAACCGCGCGCCGGCCCGGATGATGCCGGTGTGTTCCGCCTCGGTCCCGACCATGAAACCGGACACATCCTGAATGAAGAGCAGCGGCACGCGCTCACGGTCGGCATTCTCGATGAAGTACGCCACCTTCTCGGCGCTTTCCGTATAGATGATGCCGCCGATGCGGGGGGCTTCGCCCTTTTTGCCCTTGATCACGCCACGCGAATTGGCGATCACCGCCACGTGCCGGCCCTCGATCGCACCGTGCCCGCAGATCATCTCGGGTGCGACGTCGGGCTGGAACTCATCGAGCCGGCCCGCGTCCAGCAGGCACTCGAACATTGCCCGGACGTCGTAGCTCATGCGATGATCGGCCGGAATCACGTCGTACAGCTCCTCGGTATCTCGCTTCGGCGCGGGGTACGTCCGGCGTGCCGTCGACGCATGCGGCAGCCGGCCGACGTACTCGCGGATCCGGACCAGACAGTCCTTATCGTCTTTGGCGCGGTAATGCGCGACGGCGCTGACGGCGGTGTGTGTCGTGGCGCCGCCCAGCGTTTCCGCATCCACCACTTGCCCCGTGGCCCCTTTGACGAGATTTGGTCCGCCCAGGCCCATGAATGAAGTGCCTTCCACCATGAAGATCACGTCGGACAACGCAGGCAGATACGCGCCGCCCGCAATGCAAGGGCCCATGACGGCGGCGATCTGCGGCACCTTGAGATAGCGGCGCATGATCGAGTTGTAGTAGAAGATGCGGGCAGCACCATATTGACCCGGGAAGACCCCGCCTTGATACGGCAGGTTCACGCCCGCCGAGTCCACGAGATAGATGATCGGGATGCGCTGGCGCATCGCGATCTCCTGCGCGCGCAGGATCTTCTTGATCGTCTCTGGCCACCAGGAGCCGGCTTTCACCGTGCCGTCATTGGCGACCACCACAACCGGGCGGCCGCCGATGCGGCCCAGTCCGGTCACCACGCCTGCCGCCGGCGCCTGGCCGTCGTACTGATCCCAGGCGACGAGCAGCCCGATCTCGACCCAGGGACCGTCCAGGTCCAGCAGGGCCGTCACGCGTTCGCGCGCGGTCAGCTTTCCTTGATCGTGTTGGCGCTTGATCCGCTCCGCGCCGCCGCCCTGCTCGAGGCGTGCGCGGAGCTTCTGGTATTCGTCGCTGAGCGTCTTGAGGCGACTCACGCGGGGACGTGCTCCGCCGCCCACTCCTGGATGTATTTGATGAGGTCGGACGTCGGCGTGCCCGGGCCGAACAGCTTGCCCGTGCCCTGCGATTCCAGCGCGCTCATGTCTTCGGGGGGAATAATGCCACCGCCGGTCAGCAGCACGTCCTGCCGGCCGGCGGCGTCGAGCAGTTTGCGGACGCGCGGGAACAGCGTCATATGCGCGCCCGACAAGATCGACAGACCGACGACGTCCACGTCCTCCTGGATCGCCGCCTGCGCGATCATCTCGGGCGTCTGGTGCAGGCCGGTGTAAATGACCTCCATCCCGGAGTCGCGGAGCGCCGCCGCGACGACTTTCGCGCCGCGATCGTGTCCGTCCAGGCCCGGCTTGGCCACCAGGATGCGAATGGGACGACGTCGCGCGGTCATCAACGGCGGAAGCGCAGCAGCGCGGCCATCACGTCTACGGTGCGGCGTGCCTTCTCGTCGTACAGGACGTCCACCTGGGACCGTTGGCGCAGCGCGTCTTCCACCGCTTCGTCGATTCGCGGATCGTCATCCTGGCCGTCTGCCAGCAGCGTGCGCACCTGGCCGCGCGACAACGCCTTGAGGGTGGGATCGACGCCGTTCACCGCCCAGCCTTCCGGGACGCCGTCCTTCAGCGCTTCCGCGTGCGCCCGCTCCCAGGCGCGTTCTCGCTCTTCACGCAAGGCCAGGGCCGCATCGCGCACTTCCGCCTTCGTCGCCGTCTTCGGATTGAGTTTCACCACGCCCATCACGAGATCGTGCAGGTACGTGTGAAGGTGGGGGATGACGGCGCCGCCGTCCGGACCTACGCCGCCGATGAGCAGCCCCGCGAGCGGCCGCACGCGATGGATATTGAAAACCCGGTCCGCGATCTGCGCGTAGAACCGCTGTTTCTCGGTGCGAATGCGCATGTGGTAGTTGTGCTCGCCCGCGCTGCCGGAGGGCGTTCCCGCCCGCGCGATCACCTGCCGCTGCTGCGAGCCGTGGAATTTGCTCGCGCGCGAGGCGTCAATCGCCGGGAGCGCAGTGAGCTCCACGCAGTCGTACGCCGTGACCTCAAAGAATCGGGACGCCGTCCGGTCGTAGACCACCACGAGAATCGTCCCGAACTCCTCGTCGAGGGCAACGAGCTCGCGCACCAGCGGCTCGTGTTCGACCCCGAGGCGGGAGCGATGCACGTGCGGCAGCGGCAGCGTCTCGAACAAATCAAGCCCCTGCGATGCGAAGATTGCGATCGCGCGCGTGCTCGGCAGGTGATTCGGCTCCTCGAGGTAGTCGAGCACGCGCTGCAGATCGGCCGCGATCGCCTCGCGGTCCGCGTGCCCCAGCGACTGCCTGGAGAGCGCGTCGGCAGCTTCCTTGACCCGGTTCTTCATCTTGATGAGGTACTTGCCGCGAGTCCGGTCGCGGGGCTCGAGCTTGAGGTAGCACGTCACGACCCAGTACGGGCCTGGGTCGATCGTCGCCAGCCGCTGAACCGCGGCATGAACGTCCTGCTCGGTGACAAGCGCGGGGAGTGTGCTCATCGTCTAGAAGAACACCGGTTCGCGGTACGCGCCCCACACGCGTTCCAGCGCGTGGCGGATCTCATACAGCGTGGCGTAGGCGCGCGCGCAGTCCAGCATGTGCGGGATCACGTTCTGATCGGACTCGGCCGCCTGCCGCAGCGCCTCGAGGCGGCGCTCCACCAACGCGTTGTCCCGCTCCGCGCGGACCCGCGCGAGCCGGCGGCGCTGTTGCTCCTCCGCATCGTTGGAGACCTTCAGGATCTCGACGGGGTGATCATCGTCGGACAGGAACTCGTTGACCCCGACGATGACCTTCTCACCCATCTCGACCTGACGTTGGAATGCCGCCGCCGATTGGGCAATCTGCCGCTGGAACCAGCCCGTTTCGATCCCCCGGACGACTCCGCCGATCGAGGTGATCTCGGCGAACAGGGCTTCGGCCTCACGCTCGAGCTGATCGGTGAGTGCCTCGATGTAGTACGAGCCGCCCAGCGGGTCGATCACCTGGGCGACGCCCGTTTCGTGTGCCAGGATCTGCTGCGTCCGCAGCGCCACCTGCACGGACTGTTCCGTCGGTAACGCCAGCGTCTCATCCAGGGAATTGGTGTGGAGCGATTGCGTGCCGCCGAGCACCGCGGCCAGGGCCTGATACGCGACACGCACGATGTTGTTCAACGGCTGCTGCGCGGTCAGTGTGACACCCGCCGTCTGGCTGTGAAAGCGCATCATCCAGGAGCGGGCTTGCCGGGCCTTGTAACGCTCGCGCATGTGGCGCGCCCAGATGCGCCGGGCGGCACGCAGCTTGGCGATCTCCTCGAAGAAGTCGTTGTGGATGTCCCAGAAGAAGGAAAGGCGCGCGGCGAAGCTGTCGATATCGAGACCGCGCGCGATGCCGCGCTCCACGTAGGTGAAGCCGTTCGCGAGCGTGAACGCGAGCTCCTGGGCCGCCGTCGCCCCCGCCTCGCGGATGTGATAGCCGGAGATCGAAATCGTATTCCAGAGCGGCGTGTGCTTGGCGCCCCACTCGAACATGTCCACGATGACTTTGAGCGCCGGCTCGACCGGATAGACCCACGCATGCTGGGCCATGTACTCCTTGAGGATGTCGTTCTGCACCGTGCCGCGGAGCTTGCCGATCGGGACGCCCTGTTTCTCGGCGGCGGCGACGTAGAAGCAGAACAGAATGGCCGCCGGGCCGTTGATCGTCATGGACGTCGAGACCTGGTCGAGCGGGATGCCGGCGAACAACGTCTCCATGTCCGCCAGGGAGGAAATCGCGACACCGCATTTCCCGACTTCTCCCTCCGACCGCGGATGGTCGGAGTCGTAGCCCATCAACGTCGGGAAGTCGAACGCCACCGACAGACCGGTCTGGCCATGCTCGAGCAGGAACTTGTAGCGTTGGTTGGTATCCGCCGCGCTGCCGAAGCCCGCGAACTGCCGCATCGTCCAGAGCTTGCCGCGGTACATCGTGGGATGAATCCCGCGCGTGAACGGATATTCACCGGGGCGCCCGAGCTGGTGTTCGGCATCGAAGCCAGGGAGATCGGCGGCGGTGTAGACCGGCTTCTTCTGTATGGTCATTTGCCGTTCCTTACCTTGTCCAGGACTTCGGCGGCGACGTCGTAGGGGCTCCGCGTGCCTGCCGCGACGTCGTCGAGTCGCTGCGCGACCAGATGTTCAGCCTCTGTCTCATCCCATACCCACTGACGGATCGCGCGGTTCACGACGGCACGAGTGCGGGCGGCCAGACGGCGTTTGCGACGCTCCTCGAGCTTGCCGCTGGAAGCGAGATAGTCGTGGTGGCGGTCGAGTGCTGCGACGAGCTGCGAGATCCCCTCACCCTTCGATGCAACGGTCGTCAGGACCAGATGCTCCCACGAATTCGCAGTTGCCGCCGCCTCACCTCGCCGCCCTCCGCCGCCCTTCGCCGCCCCATGGTGTGGCGTGATGTGCGCGAAAGCGTTGCCCTTGCGGATGCCCAGCATGACCTCGATCTCTTGGCGCAGTTTCTCTGCCCCCGGCCGATCGCTCTTGTTGATCACGTAGAGCTCGGCGATCTCCATGACGCCCGCCTTCAACGTCTGGATGCCGTCCCCTGATTCCGGCACGAGTACCAGCACCGTGGTCTCGGCCGTGGCGGCGACGTCGAGCTCGGTCTGGCCGACGCCGACGGTCTCGATGAGGATGCGGTCGAATCCGAAAGCCTCGAGCACATCCGCGACCTCTTCGGTGGTCGTGGCGAGCCCGCCCTGCGCTCCCCGCGTGGCCATCGAGCGAATGAAGACTCCGGGATCGAGGCTGACGGACTCCATGCGAATCCGGTCGCCGAGCAGCGCGCCACCGGTAAA
>WNGP01001610.1_pt1 | contig 18604 bp, 10 predicted proteins | sample 5407671 | NCBI WGS metagenome assembly WNGP01 (sample SAMN13153381, study PRJNA577476) | soil metagenome | isolation source: 40 cm soil or saprolite under Garry oak tree replicate 2 | place: USA:California | collected 2016-06-15 | reverse complement strand
TTGGGTGGACGTGATCCTCCGGAAGGTGCTCGGCTGGAAGAACTTCTACGTCGCGCGCACTTCCATCGCTGAGATCCACCCGCATGACCGTTCGGTCACGGTCCACCCGAACGGCGCGCTCGTGCGTGGCGACATCACCGGGGCACTGGTCTTCGTCGTCGATCCCGTTGACTCACTGCGGGATCCATCTGAGGATGGCTGGGCGGCAAGCCCGGTTGACCGGATGGAAATGCTGCTGCGGACCGCGAGGGTCCCAATCGGCGTAGCGACCGACGGACGCTGGTGGGCAATCGTCAGTGCCCGCCCGGAGACCATGATCGCGTCCGGCATCGTCGACGCCCAGACCTGGATCGAAGAACCCGCCACCCGCGACGCGTTCCTTCAACTGCTCCGCATTCCCCGCCTGATCGGGCGCAGATCCGAGGACCTGCTCACGGAGCTGTTCGGGCGATCGGTCGCCGCCGCCGAGGAGATCACCGAAGCCCTGGGCACGCAGGTCCGGCGCGCGGTCGAGCTGCTGGTGCAGGCGATGTCCGAAGCGGCCATCGACGCCCGGCGCCGGGGCGAGCCAGACCCGCTACCCGCCGACCGCGACGAGGTCTACCAGGCCGCCGTCACCGTGATGATGCGGGTGGTCTTCCTACTCTTCGCCGAGGAACGCGGACTGCTCCCGCAGGGGCGGTTGTTCACCGCGGGGTACGGCATCAGCGACGAGCTCGACACCCTGGACGCCCGCGCACGTGAAGAAGGCAGCGAGGCGCTCGACGCCACGCACCTGACCTGGCACCAGATGCTCGCCACCTCCCAGGCTCTCTACCGTGGCGCGTCGTTCGAGGACATGCGGCTGCCGTCCTATGGCGGGTCGCTGTTCGACCCGGCACGCTTCGGTTTCCTCACCGTTCGTGACCTACACGGCACTCTCGCGGTCATGGTCAGTGACCGGGTCATGCTGGAAGTCCTCAAGGCCGTCCAGATGGCCAGGCTGAAGGGAGAGCCCGCGCGGCGCATCTCCTTCCGGGATATCGACGTCGAGCAGATTGGCTACATCTACGAAGGCCTGCTCGGTTACTCCTGCAAAGACGTCGAAGAGATCACGGTCGGCGTCATCGGCAAGGAGGGCGAGGAGCCGGAAATCCCTCTCAGCACGCTCGAAGACCTCAGGAAATCGCGTCGGACGGACGACGCCCTAACGGGCGCGATCCTCACCTGGGTCAAAGACAACCAGCCAGCGGCCGTGCCGCCCACCAAGGCCGCGCTCGCCCGCGAAATCCGGGACAGCGCACAGGTCGAGGACGCCGACCGGGCCCTGCGCGCGGTGGCGCCCGCCGATCCGGAACTACGGGACCGGCTGCGCCCGTTCATCGGGATCATCCGCCGAGACCTGCGAAACCGGCCCACGGTCATGGTTCCCGGCGGTGTCCTCGTCGTCGAGACGCCGTCCCGCGCCACCGCGGGCGCGCACTACACACCCAAGTCGCTCGCCACCGAAGTCGTCCAGTACGCGCTCGAACCTCTCGTCTACGACCCAGGTCCCCACCAGCGGCAGGACGGCTGGGTGCCGGTGGACTCCGACCGGATTCTCGAGCTCAAGGTCGCCGACATCGCCTGCGGCTCGGGCGCGTTCCTCGTCGCGGCCGCCCGCTATCTCGCCGACCGGCTTGTCGAGGCGTGGCAGCGCGAGGAAGCCGTGACCGGCATGACGCCGCGCGAGTTGGAGACTCACGCGATCCGCACCGTCATCGCCACGTGCCTCTACGGGGCAGACATTAACGCGATGGCCGTGGAGATGTGCAAGTTGTCGCTGTGGCTCGTGTCGCTCGACCCGAGGCTCCCGTTCTCCTTCGTCGACGACAAGATCCTGTACGGCAACTCGCTGCTCGGCCTCACCGACGTCCGCCAGATCAAGCGTCAGCACATCGACCCTGACGCGGCCAGCGCGCAGCAGAGCCTGTACGAGGCGGACGTCGACGGCGTGCTCAGGCAGGCCACCCGACTCCGCCGCCAACTCGCCAGCGAGGTCAACGACAACGACCCCCAGCGCTCCACGAACACAAAACGCCGCCAGTGGCATCGCTACCAGGAAATTACCGCGGAACTTGTGGAGACCGCCGACGCGGTGATCGCCACCGGCCTCAAACTGGGCGGCAAGCCCGGTCGTGCGCTCAATATCGCTTACGAAAACCTGGGTATCGCCCTCGGCCTGGCCCACCCGGGGCATGGGGAAAAACCGAACCGGACCATGCTCGACGGCATCCTAAAGGACGGCCTCACGCCCACAGTAGCCACCGACTACGAGCGCTGGAAGCCGCTCCACTGGATCCTCGCCGTCCCTGACGTGACGGAACGCGGTGGCTTCGATGCCGTCATCGGCAATCCCCCGTTCGTTACTGGATCTGCCATTACAGGCGCGCTTGGAACCAATATGCGCGATTGGCTTGTCCAAGTGCTCGCGTCCGGGCAACGAGGTAATGCCGATCTCGTTGCCTATTTCTTTCTGCGGGCGATGGCTCTCGTTGCAGGCAAGGGAACTCTTGGCCTGATCGCGACAAATAGTATTGCGCAGGTAAGGAGCCGTGAAGTCGGATTGGACAGGATGGTCGCAGAGGGCTTCACCATTACGAGATCCATCCAAAGCAAGTCCTGGCCAGCGGCGGGTGCTAACCTAGAGTACGCTGCCGTATGGGGAACGCCTCGCGTAATACCGGATTATATTCCTCGCATGGCGGACGGCGTCAAGGTACCGCGAATCTCAACTCTCCTTGAAGCAGTCGGCCGAATTGAGGGAAATCCTCTCAGGTTGCGAGAGAATCTAGGTATCACCTTCGAAGGCTGCAAGCCCACCGGCATGGGATTCGTGCTATCGCCCGAAGAAGCTCACGCATGGATCGAGGAAGACCCCAGAAACGAAGATGTACTATTCCCTTATCTGACAGGAGAAGACCTGAATTCCAGGCCAGATAACAACCCATCGCGCTGGATCATCGACTTCAACGACCGCTCTGAGATTGAGGCCATGGAATATCTACTGCCCTATGAGCGGGTGCGCGAGAGGGTACGCCCAGTCCGCCTAAGGAACAATCGGAAGGTCTACAGGGAATACTGGTGGCAGTACGCCGAAAAGCGCCCAGGATTGCGCAAGGCTATTTCGCAACTAGATGAAGTTCTCGTTATGACGCGTCACTCCGTAACTGTAATGCCGTATCGTGTTTCAACGGGGAAAATCTTCGGCGATGCACTAGTTGTCTTTGCAATCTCCTCATTTGCAGACCAGGCCGTTCTTTCGGCAACTCCCCATCAAGCGTGGGCTATTAAATTCGGCTCAGGCATCCGTAAAGATCCACGCTATACGCCTTCTGGGGTTTTCGGAACATATCCGCGACCGGAAACAAACGAGCTACTGGCAGATATTGGCGGATTGCTGGACGCTGAACGGCGAGAAATAATGCTGCGGCGCGCACTTGGATTGACTCAGGTGTACAGCTTGATCAACGACCCGGATATCGCCGACGCTGCTGACCGGGACGTGGCGCGGATGCGGGAGATCCACGTCGAACTCGATCGGGCTGTGATAGACGCCTACGGCTGGGGTGATGTGCGCCTTAGCCATGGCTTCCATACGTACAGGCAGATGACACGCTGGACGGTCAGTCCAGGCGTGCGGATGCAGATTTTGGACCTTCTGCTTGAGGAGAACCTCAAGCGCGCCCATGCCCAGGGAGAGGCCCCGCCGCCTACCGATGACGAGGACGATGGGGACGACGAATGACCACGCCCCGCACCCCGGTCGAGCAGCCGTCATACCGTCTGGAAAACGAACCGGATGGGCGGTCCTGGACTGCCAGGGAGAACCTAGTCGACATCCTGGAGCGGGAGCTTCTCGGTCCCGCATACGGGCCCGAGGAAGTGATCGACAGCGCGCCTGACTCCGTATATCTCATCGGGCGGATCGCGCCTGTCAAGCTGAGGGCAGGCACGGGCGATCCCGTTGACGCCGATACAGGCGAGCCCGACACCGACGTTGGGGACGCGGCGGATGCCGAGTCGGGCCGCGGCGTTCCACTGACCGAGGTCGATGACAGCGGTGCAGGGGCCGATGAGGACAGCGGCATGGAGGACGAGCCGCAGCAGCGCGGGCTGATGATCCCCGCGTCGATGGGGCTACGGTGCCAGATTCCCGAGGATCTGGCGTCGTTTACCGTGACGGCGTCGTGGGGTGTGTACGAGCCGGTGCCCGAAGTGGACGCGGAGAAGGCGCGGATCGTGCGCCGGTACAAGCGAACCCCGGTCGAGATTCCCAAGACGATCACGGTCGCCGACCTCCGCGATGCGCAGACCACGGAGATCCCGCTCAAGGACAAGGTCGTGCTGCGGGTGGACCGGTACGACGACCGGGAGCGCGGCTGTCGGCTGATCGAGATCGCGCTGTGCAATGACCGGGAGACGCCGCGGAAGATTCCCGTCGACGCCTGGCTCTACCAGACGAAGCTGACGGTGGCGGCGGACGGGGCGGAGGTGTTCCTGCCGGTCAGCGACCCGCTACTCGATACCCGCTACGAGCCGGACGACGAGGTCCGCCGGCTGAACCTGCAGTACAGGGACCGGCTGGAGTTCGCGGCCGGGCGCACTTGCTCGGTCGACTGGACGGTGGCCGCCGGCGCGCGGCGGGCGGGCAAGGTGTGGACGACGTGGCTTCCGACGTGCGAGACGCCGCAGGTCGCCGCCGAAGAGATCGCCGCCATGCTCGACATGCGGGAGCTGGCGAAGGCCAGCCCGGAGTCGCTCCGGGCGGGACTGTCGCCGATTGCGGAGCGGTACGGTGCGTGGCTGGATGACGAGGAGGCGCGGGCTCGTGAACTGCCTAAGCACCCGCGCGACGAGGGCCTGGACGCGGTCAGCGAGGCGCGGAAGGTGCAGCGCCAGCTCGCCGATGGGCTTGAGCACCTCCTTACCGATGAGGACGCGCTGCGGTGCTTCCGGTTCATGAACGACGTGATGGCCGATCAGCGCGTGCAGAGCCAGGTGGCCAGGCGGCGCGCGCAGCATCCCGACGAGTCCATCGACGAGGCCCGCGACGCGGTGCTCGCCGGGACGGAGAAGCCGCACTCGTGGTTCACGTTCCAGCTCGCGTTCATCCTCATGCAGCTTCCGCTGCTCACCGACCCGGCGGCGGCCAAGCGGTCCGGTGATCTCGCCAAGGCGCAGCTGCTGTTCTTCCCGACCGGTGGCGGTAAGACCGAGGCGTACCTGGGGCTGGCCGCCTACGCGTTCGCCATCCGGCGGCTGCAGGGTGTGCTCGATACCCCAGACGGCCAGCTCAACGGGCGCGCCGGGGTCACCGTGCTGATGCGGTACACACTGCGGCTGCTGACCGCGCAGCAGTTCCAGCGCGCGACCGCACTGGTCTGCGCGGCGGAGATGGCGAGGCTGCGCGACGAGGCCACGTGGGGCACGGAGCCGTTCCGGATCGGGCTGTGGGTCGGGACCGACGTCTCCCCCAAGCGATACGACGAGGCCGAGAACCAGCTCAAGCGCGCCGCCAGCTCAGGCGGCAGCTACCGGCTGACCGTGCTGCAAATCCAGCGGTGTCCCTGGTGCGGGACCCCGATCGGGACGGGGAACGTGCGCGCCGACCCCGAGAACCGGCGGATCCACGTGTACTGCGGCGACGAGCTGGCCGACTGCCCGTTCGCCCGGGGCGGCGACGCGGCGGAGGGCCTGCCCGTCCTGACCGTGGACGAGGAGATCTACCGGCTCGCGCCCGCGTTCGTCATCGCGACCGTCGACAAGTTCGCCCGGCTCGCACGAGAGGGCGAGGCCGCGTCGCTTTTCGGCTACGTGTCGAAGCGGTGCGACCGGCACGGCTACGTGCACCCCGACTACCAGGGATGCACCCTCAAGGACGGCAGCAAGCACCCGAAGTCAAGCGACGCCGTGCACCCGGTCTCCCGACTCAGGCCGCCCGACCTGATCATCCAGGACGAGCTGCACCTCATCACCGGCGCGCTGGGGACCACGGTCGGCCTGTTCGAGGTCGCGATCGACGCGCTGACCGCCTGGCGCAGCGCGTCAGGCGCGCCGGTACGGCCGCTGCTCGTCGCGTCGACGGCGACCGCGCGGAACGCACCCGAGCAGGTCCGCGCGCTGTACGGGCGGGATGTGTCGATCTTCCCGCCGCCGGTGCTCGACGCCGGGCGGACGTTCTTCTCCCGGGAAGAGGAGATCTCGGAGAAGCATCCCGGCCGTCGGTATCTCGGGATCAGCACCACCGGCGTCCGGCTGACGACGGCGGAGATCCGCCTCGCCGAGGTGCTGATGGCCGCCGGTCAGCTGCTGCTCGACAGGTCCGGTGACGCCGCCGACCCGTACCTGACGCTGGTCGGGTATTTCCGCGCGACCCGTGAGCTCGCGGGCATGGCCCGGTACATGGGAGATGACATCCAGACCGCGCTGGCCCGGCGGCGTCCGTGGTCCCTGCTGCCCAGCCGGACCGGCACCGACTACGGCCAGCTCAACGTCGCCGAGCTCACCTCGCGGGTGGCGAGCGCGGACATCACGGCGACGCTGGACCAGATGGCGGTCCCGTTCGACCCGCGGTTCGACTCGGCCGCGGGGAAGCGTGAGATACGTGCCTTGCTCGCCTCCGGCCAGCCCGTGCCTGAAAGGGGCGCGCGTCCGTTCGACGTAGTGCTCGCCACCTCGATGCTGCAGGTGGGCGTGGACGTCACCCGGCTCGGCCTGATGCTGGTCGTCGGCCAGCCGAAGAACACCGCCGAGTACATCCAGGCCTCCTCGCGAGTAGGCCGAGACCGGGACCGTCCCGGCCTGGTGGTCACCCTCGGCAACTGGGCGCGGCCACGTGACCTCGCGCACTTTGAGCAGTTCCGGTATTACCACGAGACGTTCTACGCCCAGGTCGAGGCGCTGTCGGTCACCCCTTTCTCGGTCACGTCGCTGGAGCGGGGCCTAGATGGTGTGCTGGTCAGTGCCGCGCGGGTCATGCAGGCGGTGGTGCCGGACGGGCTGTCGCCAGAGCGGAACGCTGGCCGGATCGAGGAGCAGCGGGACTTCGTGGTGAACCTGACCGACGCGCTTGTCAGGCGGACGCGACGCGCGTCGGACGAGGACGCCGCCGACCTGGCGCGGCAGCGGCTGCTCAACCGGCTCGACCACTGGGTCGCCCGCCGCAAGCACCTCGCCGACCTGCGCAAGACGCTGGTCTACGAGCGGGTCACCGACGACACCCGGTACGACGCGCTGATGATGAGCGCGGAAAACGCCCGGTCACAGGGCCGCGGCACGGACACCCCGCCGTTCGTGGTCGCCAACTCCATGCGCGAGGTGCAGCCGGAGATCAACCTCCTGGTCAGCCCCATCAAGGACAACCTGATCTATGTCGCGCCGCCCGGCACGCCGCAGTGGGAATTTCCTTCGGAGGAGTCGTCATGACGCAGCAGCCAGAGCTTCTGTACGACGCCTCCCAGGCGGTCGATCCCCTAGGTGACGCGGACCAGGAGAACGCGAAGTCGGTCAAGCATAACCGCGCCAAGGTAGGGTCGAGCCGCCCGTCCACGCTGCTGTATACCTACGGTCCAGGGTCAATCATGGACCTGCCCCAGTTCACGATCATGCCAACCGGGCTCGACGACTGGGACCGGATCTGGAACCGCCGCGAGGGGAACCCTCGGCAGATCCACGCGCCCCGGCTGCGGGACGTGGTCCGCATGCACCTGCGCTCCCCCGACGTCCAGCTCCGCCCACACCCCTGGCAACCGAAGCGGATCAGCTTCAGCAGCGAGGGCAACGACTTCGGCGTGCCGTCCCGCGTGTTCCCGCAGTGGCTGCGCTGCACCGGCTGCGACATGCTCGGCCTGCTGTCGCAGTTCGATTACACAAACACCCACCCGTTCCGCACCGACCTGGCTTGCTTCGAGCACACCAGGTGTACCGGCCGGACCGGCGCGGGTAAAGCGGCCCGCCGCCCCGCGGTGCCGGCCCGGTACCTGCTCGCCTGCGCGGAAGGCCACCTGGACGAGTTTCCCTATGACCTGTGGGTCCACCATGGCAAGAAGTGCGCGTCGGCGGAGATCCCCTTCTTGAAGATGATCGACCGGACCGCCGGCAAGGGCGCGTCGGCGATGATCCGCTGCGAGTCGTGCAGGCAGCAGCGGCCCATGAACGAGGCGCAGGGCCAGGCGGGTGCCGCCAAACTGCCCAAATGCCGCGGCCGCCACCCGCACCTGGACGCGTTCCAGGAGAACGGCTGCGGCAGGGACACCAAGCTGATGCTGATCGGCGCGTCGAACCTGTGGTTTCCGGCCACCCAGTCGATCATCGTGATGCCGGAATCGGTGGAGGAGAAAGCTAGTGACCTCGCTGACCGGATCCGTGTGGCGCTCGGCGCGCGGCTTGCCAGGTACGCAGACGACCTGGAGACGCTGCGCGACGTCATGGACGGCAAGGTGGACGTCATGGGCGTGTCCGACGATGACCTGCGCGCGGCGGTCACGGCGGCGCTGGCCCCGCCGCCCACGCCGGAGGAGCAGGAGGAACGGCTCCGTGCCTGGGACCCAGTCGACCTCCTCGTTCCTGAATGGCGGTACCTGCTGAAGCCCGTCCTCGGCGACCATTCAGAGGATCCGGACAGCGGCCTGACGCTATCCGTCCGAGATCGCGGCCCCCGGCTGCGGGACGAGATGACGCGGGTGCTGGCGGTGGAGCGACTGCGGAAGGTTAATGCGCTCGTCGGCTTTACCCGGATTGACGCCCTGGACCGGGTCGGTGACGTGCCCAGGAGGCTGGTGCCGCTCACCCGGTCGCCACGGCCCGTGTGGACGGTGGCGACCGAGGACCGGGGCGAGGGGATCTTCCTACAACTCGACGAGGACCGTGTGGCTTCGTGGGAAGACCGGGTCTTGTCCAGTCAACTGTGGCAGGCGCACCGCGACGCGCACCGCCGCAACTTCTACCGGCGGTTCTCCGAGACGGCCGAGGAGGTCAACCCGGACTCGCGGCTGAAGCCACCGCGGTACTGGCTCGTCCACACGCTCGCGCACGTGCTGATCCGCCAGATGGCCATGACGTGCGGCTACTCCGCCGCTAGCCTGAGCGAGCGGCTGTACGCGTGGCCAGAAGCGGACGGCCGCCCTCCAGCGGCAGGTCTCCTGATCGCCACGACCGCTTCCGACAGCGATGGCACCCTCGGTGGCCTGGTTCACCTCAGCGAGCCAGCCCGGCTGGATCAGGTAGTGACGACGGCCCTGGAGCGGGCGATGCGGTGCTCGTCGGATCCGGTCTGCGCGAAACGCACGCCGCAGGATCCGGAAGATTTCCTGCACGGCGCGGCGTGCCACTGCTGCGTGATGGCATCGGAAACATCGTGTGAACGGGCGAACCGCTTCCTCGACCGGCGTTTCCTCATCGACCTGCCCGGGAGCGAGCTTGGCTTCTTCGGACACGCCGGCTGACGTCGCGGCGGCCAGGCAACTCGGGCTTCTCCTCACGGGGACGGAAGCCAGGGAGATCGCTGACCACCTCGCCGACGGCGACACGCTGACGGCGGCGCTGCGCGTGGTGTCGCCTGGCCGACGCGCGGAGGTACGGATACTTCTCCAAGTTGTGAGTGCCAGCATTAGTTCTCGCGGCGACTTGACCACCGTGCTGCGGGCGATCGAGGGCGCTCGTTCGGCACCTACGACCGTCGATCCGCTGTGGACCATGCCTGGGCACCTGGCACAGTACGGACGGCTGACTCACTCGGTGACCTACCTGGTTGACAATGCCCGGCACTCCGTCGTCTGCTCGACGTTCAACTTCCAGCGATCCTCCGGGCTCTGGGAGGCGCTGCGGCAAGCGGCCCAGCGGCCGGAGATAACCATGCGCGTCTACCTGGACACGAACGCGGCTGACAAAGGTCAAGGATCCTGGTCGCCGACCACTACGGAAGTAGCGGCGCACCTGCGTCCAGCGGCCGTCTTGCGGACAAAGCAGTTCGACGGACGCTCAACGCGCAACCACTCGAAATTCATCTCCATCGACCACCGGTTCCTGCTTGTCACCAGCGCGAACTTCTCTTGGAGCGCGGAGAACGGCAACCTCGAGCTTGGCGTGCTTATCGACAACGCCAACTTGGCAGAGGCAGTCGAGCACGAGATGCGCCAAGTTGAAGACTTCGTCTTCGAGCAGGTCCTAAGTTGATTAACGCTGACGGCGTACCAGTTACCGATGGCGAGATTGCCCTGCTGCAGCGCCTCCGGAAGCACGGAACGATGTCGTGCATGGGCAAATGTGCCGACCACCAGCGTCGGAAGATGTTGAATACGCCACAAGCGTGTTGCTCGGCTGTTGATCTACCGTGTTGCGCGACTGTCGGGGGGCAGAAGCATAAGACTAAATCAAGGGTCTCACGACTGCGCTTCGACCGATTCCCCACCTCAGTTATCTTCTGCCGCAGAATGGCTTGCGCTAGTCTAGGGCACACATGGCTTGATCGATGCGGCAAAAGGTTACTCGAGCGATAATACCACCAGGGACACGGGCCAGTGGATATACATTCGGCGTCAGATCGAGACATCGTGCGCGCGATCAACAATGACTCCATCGACGCCGAAGACCTGGTGAGCCGCGAAGGCTGGCGAAAGATCTGCCAAGCGAGGGGCAGGTACTTCAGCGAGGTAGACGAGGAGGCCTGGCAGTCGCTATGCGCTCGTCGCGGCTATCTTCAGGCACGGCGTAATCCTCGGGGGTTCTAGCGAGGCGTCGGCCTGCAGGAACTCCGGTCTTGCATGACCGGTCTGCAATGCAGTCCGGCGAAGGGAGCCTAGCCGACCTGGGCCCGGCGCTGGCGCCCCCGGCCGCACGGAGCTGACTCCGGCCGCGTTGTGCCATGAATAAGGCCCGTTTTGGGCTCACCGACCGGTGTCGGCGCCGCGAAGGTCTACGCTAAGGTCGCTATGAAGAAGATGACTCTCGGCGACCTGCATCTCGCGTCGACTGGACAAACCGTTCGCGTGACGGGGCAGTCGGCCGCCAAGACCGACGACCTTCCGGGAACTGCAGGGCTCTTCAGCGTCCGCTCCCCCAAGTGGGAGATGACCATCGCGTACAACCGATGGGACAATGGCCACCGGGACATCGTGCTCTATGACCGCGGGATGGCTCCGCAGCGATTCGATAGTTTCCGGAGGAGCCGCCGCCTCGGCCTCATCCCTGTCGGGACCGACGACGAATGTTATGTCGAGCTCATGCGGGCCCAGATGAGGGAGAATGATCACCCAACCCTTCGGAAGGTGGACTTGGAGGAGTTGTCGCGGGGTGCCGACTGCGACGTCAGGGCGGTGCTGACCGGAATGGGTGCCAAGGTCGGCACCCGCGCATCGCTCATTGGGGATACCAGCAACCACGGATCCCGCTACTGCGCTAGGTTTCCCTGCCACGCCATCGAGGTAGCGGTGGTTGCCTACGTCCTCACCCGCATTGCGCCCTTTCATCACCAGATCCGGGCCTGACCCAGGTACCCGCTGGCCGCTCAGGTATGGAGGCACCTGCGCGGCGGACTTCGTCGCGCTGCTGGGCATGCTCGACCAAGCTCCCCCAGGCCCCGGTGATCGCGGTGATCTGCGATAACGACAGCATCCATCACGCCCGCGCGGTCACCGCCTACCTGAAAGAGCAGACCCGCCTGAGCTGCTCTACGGCGCCCGGCACAGCCCGCACGACTGTCCCGTCGAGCGGATCTGGGCGGCGCTGAAGAACTACGTGGCCAATACCGCCGTGAGCTGGCCGGGCGGCTCCGGCAGATCCGCTCCTTCTTCCGTGACCGCTCACCGGGCCAGATGCTGGCCACCGCCGCTCAAGTCCGTGGCGATGGCGATTGCTCTCGACGGCTGCGGATATATCCAGCCTTGCCTCGAGTTTCAGCTCGTGGGCTATCTTTGAAGGAGTTTGAGCTCAACCTGGAATCGTCGTATTGGGTTAGTTGTCAGGCGGGCTGGCGCCGTTAGTTACGCCGAGCACGTTTAGTAGGCGCTCCCGCATACGTTCCTTTCGCTGGGTGTAGAAGGCGAGGAAATCGGCCAAGTCGAGCGGAAGACCATCGAGGTCGTTATCGTGAAGATAAGTGGTGCGCTGCTCGACCGGGAAAGCGGTGGCGACCCATTCGCCTGGCAGCTTGGCCTGCTTCTCAACGTTCGGGATACCACCGAGGAGCTGCAAGTTCGGGAGGCAGTCGACAACCTCTCGGTAGCGCTCAATGTGATCACTCGGAATGCCAGCATCGGCAAGACGCCTAGCGGTGAACCTTGATCTGGGGAAGATATGGTCCTCGTGGAACTCCTTGGTGAGGTCCAGGCCAGGGTATAGCAGCGACAGCACAGCGAACGTCCGCTGACCGCCATAACGCATCTCCAGCAACTCGTCGACCTCTGTTGGGTCGAAGGCAAGCGACTTCCCTAGTGTGGTCATGTCATGCTCAAGGTCCGCGACGGGGAAGCCGTTCTGGCCATGCTCGTCGATGGTATGCCGCAGCCGGGTCAGCAAGGTATCCAGGCCGGATCCCCAGATTCCCCGCTTGACCAGGGAACGGGTCACCCAGTTCTGGGCTGCCAGTCGGTCGTCGGCATCGGCTGTGGAGTGCAGGTAGCTGTCGGCCAGGCCCCTGCGGTGCAGGTAATAGGCGAGCAGTAGAAGAACGCTGTCAGCGGTCAGGGTTCTACTGCTGAAGCCGAACATGTCCAGCAGTGTGGCCGCCCGCAGCAGCGAGTCTCGGGTCTGGTCCCAGGCGGCCTCCACCTTCTTCATATTGTCCTGGGTGAAGTTCGAGACCCTGAATCGGACGTCGACGTCAGCGATGAGCAAAGCGGTCTTGAGAACGACGTCTTTGGAGAAGCTGAACTCACGCGGTCCGCCAGTGTTGAGCTGCTGGACTAGCGCGCGGACCTCCTCGCGGGCGTCCCGATTCTGCCATTGGTTGGTGGCCATCGACAAGAGCAGGTCCGAGTACGACAAGGTGGTGCCACCGCTGTTGACCCGGACGAAGATGTCCAAGACCTTATCCGGGTTCTGGTCGGTTTCCAGGTAGTAATTGATCGGCCTGGTTGTCCGGAACGCCTCATACAGGTCGTAAAGGCGCTGGTAGGCGTCTGTGGCATGCACTGTGTCAGTGACTCCACGCGCGGCCACGTCGGCGAACATAGCCGGACCCGAGTTAGCCACCGTCATCACCCGGGCCAGCGGATACCACCCATCTGGCTGGCCGGGCGCAGCCCTGGCTTCATCGTCTGTCAGGAACCTCAGGTCGTAGCGGAGCCCGAGATCGTCGGGGTCGGCGTCGGCCAGGAGGTTGAGGTACAGTCGCTTCTTCGGGAACGCGTCGGTACTGCTCCACCACGCGTACTTTTTCTTGACCGCGAGACTGCCGTACACCGCAATATTCAGTGCGGTGAGACGCTGCTGTCCGTCGAGGACTGCCAAGACGCCCTGGCCCCCGGGGACGACCGCCCTGGACGCGTACGGATGGTCTCGCGCATGATAGTCGGTCAGGAAGTCATAGAACACGTACGACCTTGCCGTCTCATGGCTGACTTTCCAGATCAGGAACGAGCCGATCGGATAACCACGCATCAGGCTGTCAACCAGGCGACGGACCTGATCGGCGTCCCACACGAATTCCCGCTGGATGGCCGGCAGCAGGTATTCCTTGTGGTGTATACCCTGCAGGATTTCGCTGACCGTTATAGGTGTCTGAAAGCTCAACGCAACCTCCCGAGCTGAGCGTAGCGACCGGTAAGCGCAAGCGCGGCAACTTCAAGAACCGGATCGCGCCGCCCACGTCTGGGCGAAGCGCTTACGGCGACGACGAAGTTTACGTCGGCCACCGCGTCCTACCAGAGGTCGCGCCCTCGGCAGGATCGTCCATAGGAAACTCCCTCCTGCGTCTCAGCAGAAGCGTTCACGGCCTCTCGTTCGGCATCCCTGACGCTTTGTAGGACGTATAAGGACGGCTTCATGTTGGCAGAGACGTCCCGGCACGTCCAGCCGAGGTCCTGCCGCGTAGTAACCGGGTCCTGACACTCCGGCGCATTCTGCATGCGTGATTGCGCATGCAGCCCACTCAAGAGGACGAATCGCGCCGAGTGGAAGGAATTCCATGAACCACCCGATTCTCATCGCCGCCCTTGTCGAGGACCGGCGCCGCCGGTGTCCGTGCGGGGCGGTTGCTCCGCAGCCCAGTGGCCTGTGCCGCGAATATCAGGCAGTCGCCGTCTGGCGCCGCGAGGCCGCACGGACGAGGCGCCGCGGCGCTCCCGACTGGGCACGCGTCGGAACCCTGGGAGCCCGACTCCTCGCACGGGTGGCGTCGCTGCTTCAGATCATCAGCAAGGGAGTGGAGAGCTGATGCTTACCGCGCTGATCTTGGTCGTCTTCGCCGTCGGCGCGCTCGTCGTGATCGCGCTTGCCATCGTTGTCGTCGCTATACGGCAGGAACCGCGTGACACGGAGATGAGCAACGTCGCGCCGAGCCTGATCGCCGTCGTGGTCCGGCGACTGCTCGGGCTCTACCTGCGCAGGCCTTCTCCCCCGGCAGACAGCACTGACTGGCGAGAGGAATGGCCGCCGGACATGCCGCCGACCACTGCACGAAGCCGCCCGCCAGGCGGGAGGAGGTGAGAAACCGCTGCAGGCATACACCGTCGAGCAAGTAGCGAAGATGCTGCACGTCGGCCGCGACAAGGTCTACTACCTGCTCAGGACCGGCCAGCTGCGCAGTCTCAAGATCGGCAAGCTGCGCCGGATCACAGAGCAGCAGCTCGCCGAGTTCATCGCCTCGCTCGACGACGCGCGTGCGAGTTAGGGACGTCTAGGGACGTCTTGATCTAGAATGGGAACCGGGGAATCGGGCCCAAGCGGGAGGAGTATCGTCTGTGGCTGCACGGACACCCAAGCCGAAGCGACGCCGCGAACGCGGTGACGATGGTATCTCTTGGGACAAGGTCAACAAGTGCTACGTCGGCACCATCTCGCTCGGCTACGACGATGCCGGCAAACGCGTTCGGCGGTATGTCCGCGGCAAGACCAAGCAAGAGGTCAAGGACAAGCTCAAGGACCTGCACGACGAGATCAAGGCCGGCATCCACACACCGGCTACCTACACCGTCAGGCAGTGCGTCATGGACTGGCTGGACTCGCTCGAGCTCGATCCGCACACCATGGCCACTTATCGCGGCCAGTCCGAGAAGTGGATCTACCCGAAGATCGGCGCGAAGAAGCTGGCCGAGTTCAAGGCCACCGACGCCGACCGGTTCCTGAAGGACGTCGCCACGGTGCTCAGCAAATCATCGCTGGTGAAGATCAAGAGCACGCTGGTCAGGTCCATCCGCCGAGCGCAGAAGTACGACCTCATCGGCAAAAACGTCGCCGAGCTCGTCGACCTGCCGCAGGGACAGCCGGGGCACCCGTCGCGAGCCATGACCGAGGAGCAGGCCAGCAAGGTGCTCCAGGCCGCCAGCGGCCGGCCGACTGGCTACATCAAGGTCGTGAAGATCAGCCAAGGCAAGTACGCGGCGACCCACGCCGTCTCCGAGACCGGCGAACTGGCCTGCGGCACCTGGACGCGCCTGGGTGCTCCCATGACCGAGATCGGCGCCGATCTAGCGATGACCACCTGCCGGTTCTGCCGCGAGCAGCTCGGCCTCGACAACGATATGGCCACAGCCCGGAGGCTCGAAGCGCTGTTCGTGCTCTCGATCACGCTCGGCCTGCGCCCCGGCGAGCTGCGCAAGCTCTCCTGGGACCACGTTGACCTCGACAACGCAGTCATCCACGTGTGGCGGTCGGCGAGCAGGACTGGCGACGTCAAGACCCCGAAGTCGAAACGCTCGCTCGTACTCCCCAAGCGCGCCGTGGCCGCGCTCCAGGCGCACAGGAAGCGCCAAGCGGCCGAACGGCTGGCCGCTGGCGCCGCCTGGCAGGACAAGAATCTCGTGTTCTGTCACGAGGACGGCCGCATGTACACGAGCGACGCGCTCAACTGGCGGTTCAGCAAGATGACCAGGCGGGCCGGCATCGGGCACTGGCACGCTCATGAGGGACGTCACACCGCGGTGTCGATCATGAGCAGCAATGGCGTCCCGCTCCAGGAGATCAGCGACACCGTGGGCCACAAGTCCACCCATGTGACCGAGACCGTCTACCGACACGTGATCGTACCGGCCATCCGCGGTGGTGCGACCGTCATGGACGCAGTATTCGGCGACGCGGACAATCCAGACGACGAAGACAGCCAGCGCAGCACAACGACCGCGCCGTAGTCGCTTGGTTAGTCTCTTGATCTTGATGCGCGAGTTCGAAAAACCTCGCTGAGCTGGAGCCCCGTTACGGAATCGAACCGTAGACCTTCTCCTTACCATGGAGACGCTCTGCCGACTGAGCTAACGGGGCCTATCTTCACTTGTCTGACCTGGGGTTTGGCGCTCGACGCTCGCTTTTCCTGGTCGTACACGGCGCTGGTACGGCGACCATCAGCAGCCCGCTTCCCGCACCGGCCTAGGAGAGCTTACCGTACTCCCTGCCGTCGTGGCGCCAGCATCCGGAGGCTCCGAGGGGAGCAGGTGCGAGCGTGGCCCGGGACCGGCGGCGGTCAGGCGAGTTCGGTCAGCGGGAAGGCCCGGTGACGGCGCGGGGGGATGAGGAAATTCTGCCGCCGGGTCGCGGTGAGGAATCGCTCGAGGCCGTTGTCGTTCACGCTCACGCCGTGCTTGTCCTGCAGGTCGAGCGATGCCTGGTTGGTGCGCAGGGTCCGGAAGAACTCAGCGGTGGGCACGAATATCGTGAACTGGAGCTTGGGCAGGACGGCGCCGCCGGGGACGTCCATCGCGTCAAATCCTGGCCCGTCCATGCGGATGTGCATGGGCGTGCCGTCGGCCGCGCGGGATGAGCGCTGGAGGCAGGAAAGGTGCCCCATCCTGCGCTTCCCGGCGACGGTGCCGATGCCCTGCGCGGTCTGCGCGGCGTAGTGCGGCCCGCGATTCTCGTTCGCAAGCAGGGCGGGGCCGCCACCGTCGGCGAACTGGTCCTTGTTGCCGCCGACCATGCTCGGCGCGTGGAACATGTACTGCACCCGCTCGGTGAATACGCCGTCCGCGCCCGGGGGCTCCGTTTCGTCGTCCATGTCGAAGAACTGGAGCATGTCCAGGATGACGTGGGACAGATGCTGGACCGAGCCGTTGTCGAAATAGTCGCCCTGGGCGGCCGTGGTCAGACGGGCCGCGGGGGTGCCGGCGAACGTGCAGATGGGGGCCGGGCCTGAGCCGGTGACCTGCTGGTCGGCAAAGCCCATCCACATCGGCGACTGGTGCTGGATGAAATTCGCGTACGGCAGGCCATGCTGCTTCGCGACCGCTTTCGGCATGCCCATCTGCACGAACATGTTCCGGCTCGACGTGAACCGGATCAGCCCGTCCCAGGCCGGGGAGGCGACCGCATGCCCGCGCAGCTTGTTGCTTCCGCCGAACCAGGCGAGCACGTCGGACAATACTCCCGGGTTATCGCCGCGCAGCGTGAAGAGCATGTCGTTGTGCTCGATGAGCACATCTACGTTGTAGCGGAACTTGCGGATCCTGGGGTTGGCCGGGCTGACGTCGGTCGGGCCGGGCGATGCCTCTTCAAGCACGTACCGGCTGGCTTCGGAGACCAGCCGCGGCATGTGGGGGGAGACAAGGTGCCCCGTCCGGCCGCCGGGGAGCCAGTCGAAATAGGGCAGCCCGTAGGCGACGAACGTGACTAGGTGAGTCGCGCCCCACGGGTAGAACTGCTCGAGCAGCCCCAGCACGCGGTTCATCTCCGCCTGATCGGCCCTGGTCGGGGTTCGTTCGAGCGCCGCGGTCAGGAAGACGGTGTGCACCGGCGGCAACTGGAACTGCACGCTGCTGCCGTAGGTCTGCGGCGGCGCGGCGAGGAAAGCAGAAGTGTCAAACTGGATGTCGGACGGGACGATGGAAGCGCCCACGCGCTGCGGGGAAAAAGAGAAAGGGCCAACCGCCTCGAGCGCGCCTAGCGCCACGGCCAGCGCGCCCGCCCTCTTCAGAGCAGCCCGCCGGCTCATGCGCGCCGGGGAATCCAACGGCCATTTCTCCTTGCGCTCGCACAGCCAGCGGGACGAACCGGGAACCCGGCACAAGCGGCATGATCCTAGGGGATGCTGACCTTCCGGTCAACAGGTGCAAGCCGTAGCGCCGTTCGGCCTCTTCTTCCTGTTTTTGCCGGTTTCGGCTGGTCAGAAGGCCGGAACGAGTTGCGGTCCAGGGCTGGGCCTGCCAACCTGGACCAGCTGAAACCCGTATCACACCCCTGAGAGGCTGCGATGGCCCAGCCCGCTCCCCGCGTCAGGGGGCCGGTCAGGAGACCGGCCACGCGGGCCGTGGTCGCGGTCCTGCTGACCGTCGCGGTCGCCGGCACGCTGTGGGTCCCGCTCTACGCGCGCTCCTTGCCGGAGCTAGGTCCCTTCCCCTTCTTTTACTGGTACCAGCTCATCTGGGTACCGCTGACCGCCGCCATGCTCTGGATCTGCTACCTGCTGCTGAGGACCAAGCCGACCCCGGATGCCGGGCCA
>WNGP01002044.1_pt1 | contig 18665 bp, 14 predicted proteins | sample 5407671 | NCBI WGS metagenome assembly WNGP01 (sample SAMN13153381, study PRJNA577476) | soil metagenome | isolation source: 40 cm soil or saprolite under Garry oak tree replicate 2 | place: USA:California | collected 2016-06-15 | reverse complement strand
CCCCAGTGATAGCGGCAGCAAACTCCTTACTCCGATCTCGGGCCACGATGTTGATGGTGGGGTAGCGTTTCAGCCATTGGGTGACCGTCTGCTGTGAGCGATCGGGAAGCAGAGCAATCGGCTTCTTGCGTTCCAGATCCACGACAATGGTTCCATAGCGTTGACCGCGCTTCCAGGCCCAGTCGTCAATTCCAATGACCTGAGGATCAACGATAGGAGGGAGCGCAAGGGCATGCATGAAGCGCAAGATCGCCCGCGCTGTTACCTGTATGCCCTGGAGTTGAGCACTGCGTGCGCCCGATGCTCCGCCTTGTTCCCGACCAAGTTGACCGAGAAACTGATGGAGACCGAAGGTAAAGCGACCATGGGGTGAGGTCACCTGAGGAAGTCGTTCAGTGAAGATGCGCCTCGGACAGCTCGGTTGATCACAGTAGAACTTACGGACGTGCAGATGCAGAATGACTTGCACGTTCTGAAGCGAAAGATCCCGGACCGTGCGTTCATAGCGGCTGTGAATACGATGAGCAGCAGTGCCGCACACCGGACAAAGGGCGGTAGGCGTCACCCGTTCACAAGTGAGGATCAAACGTTGAGCCTCTCTGTGATAGGAAAACAGGCGGAAACCGCGAAGATGGGGAAAAAGGATATGCAAAGACAAATGAATACTCCGTGAGAGAAAAAGTGCCAAGAGGCGTTTACCCCTTCATTTTATCACATAGGCCCCCTCACCACCAAACCGTTCCGAGAGCCAGGTTATTTGTCAAAGGACAGCAAAGTATATGTTTGCTACTTTGATGGTTGGGTTGTTTATCGGCTTTCTCGGAATCGTAGCTGCATTCTGTTATATATCATGGATAGCCGGAGTTGCCTTCCTCCTTAGCAGCTTCATAGCATGTATCATCATTGCAAGAACCACCGAGCTTAATCAAAAACTGCAAAACCAGTTCAAGGAGTAATGATTAAATCGCTTGCTTGCTTTTTGATACGTGGGTTTGTCAAGTATATAATCGCCATAAAGTTTGACAGAACTCTTTTCCCATGGCATTCTATTCTCATAGGAATTTGGGCCCCTGGACTTTTGTAGAGTTGAAGAATAACAAGATAGCCTAGTAAGATGCTCTAGCGAGATGGTCTCATACATAGACCTCAGCTTGCAGCAAACCATGGTAATAGTATACACAACTCATGTCGACACTTACCCTCCAGGAACAACTACACAATGCCGCTGAACTCGTGCAACAGGCCAGGAAGATTGTGGCACTTACGGGTGCAGGTATAAGCACCGAGTCAGGTATTCCCGATTTCCGCAGCCCTGGCTCTATCTGGCAAGCCGCACCGCCCGTCAGCTATCATGATTTCATCAGCAAGCCAGAGGCACGACAGCAGTACTGGCAAACCCGGCGTAACCTCTCATCCCAGGTGGCAGCCGCACGTCCTAATGCCGCCCATCTGGCCCTGGCCGAATTAGAATGCCGGAACATGCTGCTAGGCGTCATCACACAGAATTTTGACGGCCTGCACCTGGATGCCGGACACCCGTCAGAGCGAGTCATCGAACTACATGGCACCTCCCGGGTAGCAGCTTGCACGCTCTGTGGAACTCGCTCATCCATGGCAGCCCTGCAAGAGCGCATCGATGCAGGCGAAGTCGATCCACAATGTCCATCATGTGGAGGTTACTTGAAAACCTCCACAATCCTCTTTGGTCAGCGCATCCCCGAAGCAGTGCTCACTCGCGCCAAAGAACTCACCGCCGCGTGCGACCTCTTCCTGGTAGTTGGCTCATCGCTCAAAGTCATGCCGGCCGCTATGCTCCCACGACTGGCCCTGAAACGCAACGTGCCCTTGACGATGACTTAGCGGATGTCGTTATCCACGAGAAGGCCGGGCTTGTCCTGCCTCAACTGGTCGGGATGCTTAAAGACTTGTGAGTGGGTGCATCATATTCTCGATGATCGCCTTGACTCCCTCTGGTCCGCGCAAGTGCAGCCAGATAGGACCTTGCTCCTGCTCGAAGACCAGTGCAAATGTGAAAAAGGGGCAACATCCTCGTTCGAAGGTGATGAATTGCACAAGCCTGTTCGCCCAGGCATCACTTCCTGGAAAGCGGAAGGCATAGCCATCTGCTAATTCCTTCACCTGCTGCACGTCCTTGAAGAGCTCGTTGACTTCTTCGCTTCGCGTCACTTGGTCTGACTCTGTCAAAGTGCAGGCAAGGGGCACCTCATCAGTGAAAAATTCTGTATCCTGCTCCATGCCTCTTAATGCCTTTCTTTCTGACTACAACGTGCCATTGTTAGGGAGTGTATTTCAGTTCCCCGGCACGAATCGCCACGTTGAGGCGGTTCTCCATAGGAGCCAGGGGACATATCCAACGGTAGTTGTAAGCGCACGAAGGATTGTAAGCGTAGTTGAAATCAAGCATGATACGTTTAAAATTCTTGATGCCCGGCACGGGTAAGAACACGCTCCCCTTAATAGTATCAAAGAGGTAGCGCCCACCCCCATAACTTTCCACGGGACAGGTCGTATCCCGGAAGGGCAAGAATAACCCCCCGCCGTACACTTCAAGCCAATAGACAGAGAGTTCCGCCTGCTGACCCTCAACCGCGAAATGTAGACGCCCCACAGTCGTCATCGTCATCGACTCGTCAGCATTCATCACCACTTGCTGGCGCACCGGCTCGACATCGGTATCGACCTCCACTATGAAGAGCATGGCAGGATTGTAGGGGAAATAGTTCAATCCCCGGAAATTTCGCTTCTGCTCTTCATCTAGCGCAGACTGCGGATGATTAGCAAAAAGATCATCTCTGGCCTCGCGGAAATGACGCAAAACACCCTCGTCATCTTCACCTTCCAGGTATGCCTGGGTACGCTCACGATACATGGCCGCAACACGACAACGATAGTCATACAATTCAAGGTATTCCGACATACTATGCTCCTCTCAAGTCATCCATACAGCTCCAAGCCATTCTATCATCTGATTGCTTTATCAACAAATTATTCAGTTACCCACGCCTCATACTTTTTGGTGGCACGCCTTCGTATATACTGCCCGCAAGCGGGCTTCGCGACCTTTAGGTCGCGAGTCCTCGTCCAAAAGTATCAAAGAAAAAGCACACTATCCCCCATCTACCCTACTCTTTTGACATATGTATATCAACCTCGCTATACTTCACCCTATCAATGGATATATCCAGTTTTATATATGAAGAGGCTAGAGCTGTGTTAAGTGAAAATATTTCTACAGGTGAGTACATCAACGACTATCTAATAATCGATAGTATCAGCAGTAGCCCAACAAGTAGCGTATATCGAGCAGAGGATACTCGCCAAAAAAACTCCACTGTGACGCTTAAAATCCTACATACTATGCATCTTTCTGAGCAAAGACGCCAGCAGTTCTTTAAGGAAGTACAGGTTCTCAAAAAGCTGAAGCACGAGCATATTCTGCCCATGGTGGATGCCGGCCTTTACAAGAACACGCTCTATCTGGTAACAGACTACGCTTCCGGCGGCTCCCTACGTGACCGGATTTACCTGCAAACTACTAATATCCTACCTATGCATGAAACATTAAGCATCCTTTCCCAGGTGGGGCAGGCTCTTCAATATGCTCATCAGATGAACATTATTCATGGCAACCTCAAACCTGAAAATATCCTTTTTAATGCCAGGAATGGCGCACTCCTGACTGACTTTAGTCTCGTCACAACTATGGATGCATTTAGCACTGATCATTCTCATCATGCTAACTCCTTCCCTTACATGGCGCCCGAACAGTTTCAAGGCTGGATGACCGAGGAAAGCGATCAATATGCCCTGGGTTGTATCGCCTATGAACTCTTTACCGGACAGGTACCATTTCTCGCCTCCGACTTTTCGGAAATCAAGCACAAGCACGTAACAGAAAAGCCCATTGCCCCCACACAGCTTAATTTGCTCCTGCCAATCTCTATAGAAGAAGCCATCCTTAAGGCCATTCAGAAAAAAAGTGAGGATCGCCACCCAGGTGTCAAAGACTTTGTTTCGAGCTTAAGTACATCAACTTCAGGTCATACACGTACGCCTAAGCCGACTCTTGCAGACGCGGCCATTCCAGCTTCCCCAGCGTCATTTGATCAGCCGGCCAGCGTTACTGGCATCCCAAAAGATGCCGAACCTGAACTCGAATGGACAGGCAGGAGAAAAGACAAGAGGATAGACAGGAATAATCAGAATGCTAATGCGTCCTTACCTGCACCTACATGGCAATACACACCGCTACAAGAGAATGCCCACGGTACAGGATTGCAAACACCTTCAGCATTTCAGCAAAGTGCCCGGGTGGTAGCGAAACAAAGCAATTTTCCAAAAGAAGAGGTCTCCAACTTCCAGACCATTGTAGTATCGTCACCTCAAACTCAAAATGCTAAAAAAGAACAGGGGCCGCTCTTTTTAGGCTTACCTCAAAAAGTTGTACCTGATACTCGGGCCAAATCGACTCCACGAGTACCTCGACCTCTCAACAGTCCTGTGGGAGGTGCTTATCGCCATGATGGAAATGCCATTTATAAAAATTCATGGTTCATTTTGGTAAGCTTATTTGTGGTCATTGTAGTTATCAGCCTTGCTCTGTTTCAATTTGCTTTGCCTGCCTTGCTTTCTTCAAAATCTAATCCTGCCGCTATTTCACAGAACCCTTCGTCAACAGCAACGCTAACAGCAGTGCCAACAGCAACTCCAACCCCAACAAATACTCCTGTACTGGCCTCAAAACCGGCTCCCACAGCAGCGCCATCCCCGACACCTTCGCCAACACCCTCGCCATCACCCATACCAACAACATTGACAGTTACTCCGCAAAGTTTTCACGCGCAATCGGATTGCCAGAAATCCGGGAGGTACTATATATGTACAAGCACCCTCCAACTACCTCAAAATCATCAAGGCGATCTAAAATGGGTTGCATCCAGCGGGAATCTCGCTACATTCATCAATCCATCCAAAGGTACAATCGCTCCAGGCGATCAACAGCAGGTAACCATCTATGTACTTACCTCCTGTCCACATACAGGTACCATCAATTTCTCGACAAAAGAAGGGGCAGTCACTGTGCCGTTTACATGTTAAAGATAAGGAGAACACATGACGGATTCGCTTAGCCCCGGTGAACAAACAAGTGCTTCAACTCAAGCCTCTCGTGCTCCTCACTCTCCACAAAGCACAACAATACACTTGCCTTACGGCTCGGAAGCGCTGCAATTCGGCGAACTGCATCTACCTGGAGGTACCGGCCCTTATCCTATCGTGATCCTCATTCACGGGGGCTTCTGGCGAGCGCATTATGGTTACACGCTCATGACTGGTCTGGCCGAAGACCTTGCAAAGCGCGGCATTGCCGCCTGGAATATCGAGTATCGACGCGTAGGTGATCCTGGCGGAGGGTGGCCCGCAACACTAATGGATGTAGCCCGGGCCGCTGACTGTGTCCGTATCCTCGCCCCAACCTATGCTCTGGACTTGAAGCGAGTGGTGACTATGGGACACTCGGCCGGCGGCCACCTTGCATTGTGGCTTGCAGCACGACCACGCATACCAAAAAGTGCCAATTTGGCAGGTACGGGCACCTCTGAAGGGGAAAGCGCTAATCCCCTGGGAGTAACGGGAGCTATTAGCCTTGCCGGTGTTGCCGACCTGGCAATGGGATGGAACATGAACCTGGGTAACGGAGCAGTGGCAGAACTACTTGGCGGAAGTCCCACAGAGGTACCCGAACGCTATTCAGTTGCCTCGCCCGCCGCCCTGCTCCCCCTGGGCGTACCACAGGTACTCATCCACGGAACTGAAGACGACAGCGTACCTCTCGTAGTCAGCCAGGCATATACAGCAGCAGCCCGGGCAGCCGGTGACCGGGTCAAGCTCATAGAACTCCCAGGTCAAGATCATTTCGTACTCATAAACGCTTCCTCGGACGCGTGGTCTACTACGGTTGAGGCATTACGCGAGCTTCTACACCTCATCTGAAAGCGGGAGTGCAGAGGGCCGCGGCCCTCTGCCGGGGATTCGGGGGTGTCCCCCGAAAATTCTTTTTTTCTTTTTCGCCGCCGAAGGCGGCGAGTTATGAGTGGATGTCAGACTTTTCGGGCATCGCATACAGCCCCGTTTGCGATACAAAGACATCATAGGTCTTACCATCTGCCATCAGAAAAACGGCATTACCATATGCCGCCTGTATCACCGGAGAAACCCAGGCCTGCCCTTGCATCGTCTTAAAAAAGTTATCGTCACCACCATTGAGTGTAACAACGACGTGCCTGGAATTGCTCTCCAGTTTAGGATCATCATAGCGCCCCTCCAGGCGAGTTAGCTTGTAGCCAGAGTGCAAACCAAGGATATTCAACCACGTTGGAAACTTGATGATATCCCCTTGTAGCATCCACTCATCACCATTCACAACGTATGTATTATCAGAAGTCCGCTGCCCATTTTGATCATAGAGAGTCAAATCAACACTCATCATGTGGGGCAGATTCGCAACAGAGGTAGCATGTACTCGCGCAACCTTAATATTCCCTGTTAGCCCCAGATAAGATTGCACCAGGAAAGTTAGCCACAGCAGCGAGATTGCAATAAGCAGGAGCACAATACCACTGATGCTACGTCCCCAGCGAAAACGACGATGATGCCTGTAGCGCTGCGGTCTACCAAATTTACGCGCCTCTTCCTCATCCCTAAAATCTCTGTACCTCCCTGCGCCTCGACCAGCCAAACTCATAACGCTCGAGATAAGCAAACCCAATCCTACAAGACCAATGATAATAAGGATCAACTGCGGCAAACCAAGCTGGATGGGTATAGTCATAGCGCTCTCCCTGCTTCTCAAGCTCCATTTCTATTTTGCTATTATTATGTCAACTCAGAACGACGTCTCTTAATTACACGAGTTATTCAGCTTTTTAGTTTTGCCACCTGAGAATGCTGCGCAGCCAATTGACCGCTTCTGGATATTCCTGGCAATCAAGAACAAACTCCTGGCCACGCCCTACGCTGTTCAGCAGAACATAGTCTTTCTCTATTCTCCAGCGGCTTAAGCTGTTGTGATAGCTGAGCGAAGATTTCTCTTCGTCTGGATAATACCATCTGGGCAAACGCCAGGTACTTCTTAACATACCCGGAGCCGTTAAGCACAAAGCAGGATCAAACCTTTGAAACACGCCTGCTCCAGGCTTATTGTTGACAGCAGCCGGCAGTTTCAACTGGTCGCTTGAAATGTAGATAGAATCGATCTTGCTGTACTTCGTTCTTTTACAATGCGGATGATCTAAAACCCACAATGGTATTTCCTGCCGGTTATCGACAGAGATGCGCCGCTCGATTTGCAGCCAGCCGAATATTACATGCAGGTCAGGTCCATCCTTCACATAGCGATATATGCCAGCGACCTGTTCAACCTGCCTGAACCAGCCATAAAAAACAAAAACATCACCCTCTTTTACACCCTGGTTTTGCAGATGACTTTCTGCGGCTCCCGCCTGCCCGAAAACAGGTTTCCAGTTTTCCTGCCGGGTAATGCTGCCACTGTTCAGGTCCGGGTCTAAATGCGCTCGGGCATCCCCTTTGATTTTCCCCTGCGTCAGCTCATTGACAATGGCTCCCAGAAAGCGGTCACCCACCTTTATCTCTTCATATCGAGTTGAATTATTGGAGTTGGATTCCGGTATGGGTAATGAGCAGAGTTCACCCGAAGGGAAAATGGGACTGGGGACTTTACCAAGACTTGAGTCAAAACCTTTTCTACTTAGAATGATCTTCATGGCCCGGCAACAAGCTTCTCATTTCTGGTATGACGAACTATTCTCGGCAGCAAGCTGCTCAATTTCCGTGACCACCTGGTCTAACTCTTCAACCAGAGGCGCAGGACCTACTTCGCGCAAGGCATCAACAACAGAGCGGTAATACCAGAGAGTGCCTTCCTTACCACCGGTAAAACGCTGCCAGAGCCCATCGCCTAAGACCCGATAATCAGCCAGAATGGTACGTGCATTGTGCAGCTTATCTGCCGCCGAGACCAGGCGCACCGCTGGCGAAGCCTGGCGAAGATGGGCAATATAAGCTTCTTTACGTCCTCTCCATGGCGGCTTCGGCACAACCTCTGTATCGGTACAACCATCTACGATCGCCACAACCGTATTGCCGAAGCGGCGGCGAATCTCTTCACGCGTAGCAGCGCCACCCTGGTCTTCGATTGCATCATGCAGCAAGGCCGCAATAGCCTCGTCCTCGTTGCCCCCATTCTCAAGAACAATACTGGTCACCCCCAGCAAATGAGCAACATATGGAATAGCCGTCCCCTTACGCCTCTGCCCGGCATGCAGCCGTGTCGCAAACACTAACGCTTCTTCGAACTGCGATGAGAGTGCCATAACAAAACCCCGGTTTTTATCTTCAAATCTGGCGCAATTATAGCACACTTCATCTACAGCGGTGAGGCGGTGAGCGGAAAGGTTGTGCCATCTGCTATAATGATAGTATGAAAACCTCTTACCAGGAGCCTTGTATGCCGAACCATCACCAGGTTTACCGTTCCCCCACCTTAGCGCCTCTTGTATTGAATTGCGGAGGCCACATCTTTCTGGCCACCAATGTAACATAGAGCTCATCCATTCACAACAATTACACCTCAAAATGATAAGGATTTGATAAGCATCCCCATTTATATACCTCTCATCGTCCCGGCTTTCTTGCACAGAATGCTCCACTCGGCGAAGTAACAATATGACTAACCTGGCCGAGTGAGCCTCTATCTTCAGCATGGTAGAATATTAAAGAATCGTAACATAATAGGGGCTGGGCAGCCGCGTCCGGGGGACGATGAAGGCAGTCTCTGCCCTGTGACCCAGTTCAACCAGACCATCTTAATCCGACTACGGAGGAGCAACCTGTTCATGTCCCGGTTACAACCGCGTACTCCCATTTCTGCAGCACCACTACCTGGTGAGACACGACAACACAAACAACCCGCCAGTATCCCATTGCGCATTTTCGCTACCTGCCTGACTTCTGTAATTGTCGCCGTTCACTACACCAACTACGGCCCGCTCATCCCTACCTTAATTGGCGATTTACATATCACCGGCGGCCAGGCAGGTCTACTTTCAACCTTCCTATTTTTAGGCCTGGCCGTCATGTATATCCCGGCAGGAGCGCTGGCCGACCGCTATGGTCAACGTCCCGTGCTTATAGCTTCATCTTTCCTGCTGGTCATCGGTGCGATATTGCTGCCGCTCTCACCCAATTTTTTCTGGATTCTCGTGTGCCGCTTCGTCGTTGGTCTTGGTTCAGGCGCAGCCTTCGTGGCCGGGGCAGGAGTAGCCTCTAATCTGGGTGAATATTCATCGCTGGGGCAGGGCATGTACGGCGGCTCTGTACAAATTGGTTCTGGACTTGGGCTTCTGCTCACACCTGGACTACTTACCCAATTTGGTTGGCGCGGCTCTTTTCTCATCTGGGGTTTAATTGGTATCTCATCTATCATCATCTGGCTATTGGTTGACGACGGTCATAAAGCGTATAAGACAAACAACATCAATATTGGCATTGCAGTACGTTCTCCAGCCGTGTGGACGCTTGGCCTCTCGCATATGGGTACCTTTGGCCTGGGCAATGCTATCGCAGCCTGGATCGCCGTTTACCTCGCTTACCAGTATGGTGTACCCCTCGCCCTCGCTGCCACACTCGGCTCAGTCGCTTTACTGACGGGAGTGTTCTTCCGTCCCCTGGGCGGCATCTTAATCGATCGCCGGGTTATAGGAGCTATTCCTCTCCTGCGCCTGGGAACAATTCTTGGCAGTGCCGGTGTAGGTCTACTTGCCATCCCATTGCGTTTTCCGCCTCTAGCATTTCTAGGAATGGCCTGCATCGCTATCGGAGCCACTATACCCTACACCTCTGTCTTCAATGAGGCTGCACATTTACGTAATATCAGTAAGGGAGTAGCCCAGGGCCTGGTCAGCATGATCTCAACTCCAACACTCCTGTTGGGACCACCATTGATCGGCTTTCTCTTTGGGACTACCCACAGTTTTACTCTTGCCTTTGGTTCGATTCTGCTCTTCGGCTCTATCGCGATCACAGCCTCATTCCTGGTCGGCCCCGCCGTGAAACGCGAAACAAGAACAGCTTGATAATAACACAGTATCCCTGTATACTTATGCTAGTTCCTTGGGAACTGAGCCGTTAATGATGCAATTGCACCATGCAGGTTCACACTTAGTGCACCCCTATTACAAATTTATTTAACAAAAACCAGTACACAGGAGGGTGTATGAAATAGAAGTAGGCAAACGAATGTAGGGGCCGGTTTATCGTGCCCACCGCCGATTTATCGGCTTGCATCCTTGCCGATTACCTACAAACAATTCATAACACCCTACACAGGAGTGATTTGTTACCATGAAAACACCGAAAGCTATCATCTTCGATCTCGATGGGGTATTAACTGATACCTCCGAGTACCACTACCAGGCCTGGAAACATTTAGCTGATGACGAGGGTATCCCTTTAACCCAAGAGGAAAACGATCAATACTTACGTGGCGTAGGCCGCCGCGAATCATTGATGTACATCATCAGAGGAAGGCACTACACCGAAGACCAGATTCAAGAAATGATGGAACGAAAGAACAACTACTACCATGAGCTGATTAAAAACATGTCTCCTAAAGACCTGGTACCGGGGGGCAGAGAACTGGTGCAGGAAATCAGGGACGCCGGCATAAAGACTGCCATCGGTTCCGCCAGTAAAAACTGCCGGACAGTGCTTGACAGTTTACAGATTACCGATCTATTCGACGGTATTGCTGATGGTAATAGCGTAGTTAACAGTAAACCGGCTCCAGACCTTTTTGTGTATGCGGCAGGACTCGTGAAAGTTCCCACGCCTGACTGCATGGGAGTTGAAGATGCTGATGCAGGCATCGAAGCCATCAAGACAGCCGGCATGCAGGCTCTTGGCATTGGTCCAAAAGAGCGTTTCCATCGAGCAGACAAAGTATTGCCATCGCTTGCCAACAAACACCTCCATGATCTAATAGACTAATGTACCATAAGAAAGATAAGAAAGGGACACCTCGTGAACCTCTGGCACATTAGTGAAGATAGCTTTGATCCAAAAACGTTGACTGCTAAAAAGCTCCACAGCCAGGAAACCGTATATACCATTGGCAACGGTTATTTTGGTACACGTGGCACATTTGAGGAGGGCTATCCTAAAGCCATGCCTGCTACACTGCTCTTTGGTGTCTTCGATGATATCCCCGTAGGCAAAGAGGAGCTTGCCAATGCCCCCGATTGGCTCTTGATCAAGCTCTTCGTCAATGGTGAACGCTTTCGGCTGGATAAGGGCACCATCCTTGAATACCATCGCTTATTGGACATCTACAACGGCATCCTCACCCGGTACGTCCATTGGGAGAGTCCAAATGGTGTGCGCCTCAAGATTACATGCGAACGCTTCGCCAGTTTAGCAGATGAACATGTTGCCGCCATTCGCTATAGTGTGACTGCCGAAGAGCAGCCAACAACAACAGGCAAAGACATCAAGGAAGACCTCGATGTTGTTTTGCGGGCTACACTCAATACAGCTGTAGGTAACTATGACCTCATGCACTGGGAGACGGTTGACCAGGGACAAGTTAATGCATTGCTCTGGCTGCATACCGGGACTCGTCACTCCGGTGTTCAACTGGCCCAGACGATGACCTTTACCACCCAATCACCAGGCTTTCAGTCAGAAATGATGGACTCGGATATTGCGCCCAGTATTCGTCTCTCTGGGACGTTGGCGCCTGGAGCTACCCTGACCACGGAAAAGATCGTCGTCATGTACACTTCACGTGACACAGAAATTCCCCTTCAGGCCGCCATCCAGCACCATCAAGGAATGATGAACGCTTCTGACGCAACAACTCAATCTCATACATACAATACTTCTTTAGCACAAATCACTACAAGTCATGCCTATGAGGTGCTACTGGCAAAACACAAGGAAGCCTGGAAAGACTACTGGGAGATTTCAGATATTCTTATTGAAGGTGATGAAAAGGCACAACTAGCTACCCGTTACAACATCTATCAACTGCGTATCAGTGCCTCAACTCATGATAGTCGGTACAGTATTGCAGCCAAGGGACTGACAGGCTTCGGCTACCGGGGCCATATCTTCCATGATACCGAAATCTTTATGTTGCCTTACTTCACCTATGCCCATCCCTCTATTGCGCGCAACCTGCTGCTCTATCGCTATCATTTGCTGCCAGCGGCACGGGTGAAGGCCAGAAAGAATGGGTATGAAGGTGCCCAGTATCCTTGGGAAAGTACATTGGATGGTGAGGAGGCCACACCAGAGTCAATTATTCACCCCGAGAGTGGTGAACTTATCCCTGTATTAAATGGCACCCTTGAACTTCATATCAGCTCCAGCATTGCATATGCCGTTTACCAGTACTGGTATGTCACTGGTGATGATGAATTTATGCAGCTATATGGTGCTGAGATACTCCTGAGCATAGCAACATTCTGGGGCAGCCGCGCTGAAAAACACCCGGAACACGGTGATTATGAGATCAACAATGTGATTGGTCCCGACGAATGGCATGAACACGTCAATAATAATGCCTTTACCAACTACATGGCCAGGTGGACTATTCAAACTGCCCTTGATACACTAGATTGGCTGCATACTACCTCCCCCAACAAAGCAGCTGAACTCGTCCAGCAACTTGACCTGACGTCTAAACGCCTGGATTATTGGCGAGATATCGTCGCTCACATACGTATTCCACAAGACAAACGCACAGGTCTTTTCGAGCAGTTTGATGGCTTTTTCCATCTCAAGCCCCTCGATCAAAGTAAGTATAAGGGTCGCACCGCATCCTATCAGGCCATTCTAGGCATGCATGGCGTGCAGGAACACCAGATTATCAAGCAGGCCGATGTACTGATGCTCCTCACCCTTCTTAACCAGAACTTTGACCTGCAAACCAAGCGAGTCAACTGGGACTACTACTTTCCCAACACCGACCATGATTACGGTTCTTCGCTTACCCCTGCGCTCCATGCCATTCTCGGATGCGAGGTAGGTCAAACCGAAACAGCCTACAACCTCTTCATGAAAGGAGCCCTGGTTGACCTGGAAAATCTCAGAGGGAACACGCCAGAGGGTATCCATGATGCCTGCTCCGGCGCCGTCTGGCAAGCTACCATCTTCGGCTTTGCCGGTCTGCGCCTCACCGGAGATAGCCACACCACCGCTCCTAGCTGGCCAGATGGCTGGACCCGCCTGGCCTTCACTTTTTTTCATAAGGGCAAGCAATTCTCTATTGATTTACGAAGGTAGTAGAGACCTGGAACAGCGTTCTGTAAAGGCTCAGCATGGCCGGTTGTCCGTGCTGAGCTTTTGCAAAAACCGCTATTGACAAATACCAGGCGCCGGGTTATGATATAGCCCGTAGCAAGGCGCATTCGTCTAGCGGCCTAGGACATCGCCCTCTCAAGGCGGAGATCACGGGTTCGAATCCCGTATGCGCTACCGAACACGCATTTCGAACCGTCTCAAGCCAGACTAGAAGCGGCTTGGGGCGTTTCCGTTTTTGGCGTTTCTCCCCCTGTACAGCAATTGTACAGCAACGCGCTTTACATTATTCTTTGCTACGGAATAAAAATTCGCGCCTATATACTTGACAGACCCAAGATGATCAATGGACTGTCCGCTCGTGCTTACCCTTTAGGTTTCTCTTTCCGTTTTACGAGCTTCTTGTTGCTGACTGGTTGGGTGTTTGCCAGTATTTTTACCATTTCAGCACAATCAGCATGTACTTTTGGTGGTGTCGAGTCCTTTTCCTTCTGTAGCTTCTTCTGACTCCTAGACCTCTAAGAGCAGATTGATGCACTCTCTCCTGTGACGCCTGTATCTGTACACACGTGAGGCCAAGTAGGAGAGGCGTTCTGCGTGAAGCCGGGTTGGTTCACAAGTAAATACAGACCAGCACACGTCATTGCGTCGTCGTTGATCATCAAGCACAAGTTCGCGAATTGCATCGGGGAGCTGGTCGCGCTGCCAGCGGCACTCCTGACGGCCGGTCCTCTCGCCCTCGCCGAGAGAAGCAGCCGCGCGCGCGGCCTTGATCGCGTAGGCTGCGGCGCCGAGTTCGTGGGAGGCTGTGTGCGCGACCGCCGCCGCCTGACCGGCAGCATACGCGGCATGGCGCGCCGCTCCGCTCAGCTCCCTGGCCGCCGCCATCGCATGGCCGGCTGCCGCGCGGGCCTCCGACATCGTGATCTCGCCGCGCGTCCAGGCCCGAGCCAGCTCAATGGCGTGACGCGGCCGCGAGTCCGAAGGCTGAGCCTCCTCGAAGAGGTGCAGGACGTGCTCCGCACAGGTGGCTGCCCACAGTGCGAGGAGATGGTGATGATCATCGGTCAAACTCCCGCCTCGTCGAATGGTGATCAATCTGGGATCGCGCGGTTCAGAGAAAATCATACCACGATTCTATCACAGCCTTGCACTTGTGTACCATGTCCGCATCGCACACTCTTGTCGAAGGGTGTTTTTGATAATGTAATTGTGAAACCAGCAAGGTTTGCGCTTCGCTTTACAAACAGAGGTAGCAGGAAAAACCAGCTAGCCCTGCAAGTTATCGAACCGACCGGTAAAACCCCCGCATTCATACGCGGGGATATAAGGGCCGTTCCTAGTTTGGAGCTTGGGTGGGGTGGAACCCAGTTCCCAAGCCATCTCACTTGACATTTTCGGTGTCATCTAGTAAAATTGTTCTAGAGTAGTTCGTTCAGGAAGAGACAGAACTGGCGGGAAGTGGTGAGCACGAGCGCGAAAACGAAGCGGGCGTACCGCTATCGGTTCTACCCAACACAGGAGCAAGCCGGGCAGCTTGCCCGCACCTTCGGCTGCGGGCGCTTCGTCTACAACTGGGGCCTCGCCACCCGCAAGCACGCCTATTTCCACGAGGGGAAGAGCCTGTCCTACAACGATTTGGCCGCCATGCTACCCGCCCTCAAGGAAGAGTATCCCTTTCTCTCCGAAGTCTCCGCCGTGCCGCTTCAGCAGGCCCTGCGCCATCTGGAGCGGGCCTTCGTCAACTTCTTCGAGGGGCGCGCCGACTATCCCGTTTTCAAGAAGAAGCGAAACGACCAGAGCGCGACCTATGCCGCGAACGCCTTCACCTGGGACGGCTCTACCCTGACGCTCGCCAAGATGGAGGCCCCGCTGGATATCCGCTGGCATCGCCCACTTCCCAAAGATACGAAGCCATCGAGCGTGACCGTCTCCAGGGACGGCGCGGGCCGGTACTTCATCTCCATCCTCGTGCAGGAGGAGATCGCGAAGCTCGCTATCACGCCCAAGACGGTCGGGCTGGATTTGGGCCTGACCTCGTTCGTGGTGACCTCGGACGGGGAGGGCATCCCCAACCCGAAGTACTACCGACAAAACGAGCGGAAGCTGGCGAAAGCGCAGCAGCGACACGCCCGCAAGAAGAAGGGGAGCAAGAATCGGGAGAAGGCCCGGAAGAAGGTCGCCCGCCTCCACGCTCGCATCGCTGACTGCCGGCGGGACTACCAGCACCAACGCTCGACACGCCTCATGCATGAGAACCAAGTGGTGTGTGTCGAGAGTCTGGCCGTCAAAAATATGGTCAAGAACCCGCACCTATCCAAGTCGATTAGCGATGTCGGTTGGGGCGAGTTCACCCGGCAGCTTGGCTACAAGGCCGCGTGGTACGGGCGCTTTCTGGTCAAGATCGACCGCTTCTTCCCGTCCACTAAGCGCTGCTCGGCGTGCGGGTACGTGCTGGAGGAGTTGGACCTGTCGGTGCGAGAATGGGTCTGCCCCAACTGCGGGGTCACGCACCAGCGCGACCACAACGCCGCCAAAAACGTGTGGGCCGAGGGACTCTCGGTCCTTGCTGCCTGTGGAGGGAGCGTAAGACATGGCGAGGTGAGAGCCTCCCACGCGGCCCCCGGTGAAGCAGGAACCTCTGCTCGCGAGGGCAGAAGCCCCGCGCTTTAGCGCTGGGGAGAGGTCACAGCGAAAATCGTCAGAGCATTAGGCATATCCAGAGAAGATTTGTTATAATAGCTGTATGGCTAACAAAGATATTTCCAGCGGTACAGTGCACGAAGTGCCAGCGGACTTACGGGATGCATTAACTTCTGACCCCAAGGCGCTCGCAGCATGGGAGGACCTCACTCCTCTTGCTCGCAATGAATGGATATGCTGGACAATCTCCGTGAAAAAGCCGGAAACCAGAAAGCAGCATGTTGAGAGAGTGTGCACGGAACTGAAAGAGGGAATGCGTCGACCTTGCTGTTGGATGGGCTGTATTCACCGCACGGATAAGCCGGTAAGCCCTTCGGTACAATATGTGCTCAACAGACACTCTAAAAAGTCGTCATAAACGACGGCTCTCATCTAAAGAGGGTTAATTTGCTTTTGACCTATCTCTTAGCTGCTTATCCCGCAGAACTGCTCGCATCAGGTTTCTTCTCATGCAGACAAGCGACTTCGTCGGGAAATTGTTGCTGGAAGGCGAAGAGGCTCATACCTACAGTAGTGCGGATTTAAGATAAGTTTTGCCGGTTTCTCATTGAAGCTTTGCCGCTTTTGGCACTCGTGATCCATATGGAATAGCAGAAAACACAGGGAAAGTTCTGCCGTGATTCCTGAAACGAAAGGAAAATCTTGCCTTCATTTTTGTATGGCGCTAACCTTATGATAGGTCATCATTTTTGCAAAAATGGAACGTATCGATACGATTGTACTCTCTCTTGTGTCGTCTTGCTTCATCGTTCGTGAGCAGTTCCAGATGAGGTCACCTGGCTTCCAAGTTCTCTGACTTCACGAAAACGAATCAGGATCACTACCCCATGAAAAGTTCATGCGTGTTAAAGCTTCTTCTGCGCTTCTTTGCTGGTAAATGACTTACGAAGTGGGTCTGTCCCACTTTAGGTGAAGGATGAGCTTGCTTTGAGAAAAGCCCAGACTCTTTGAGCGCAAAGAAACGGGCTTTTCTTTCTTTACACAAGAGCTTTCATCGAGAGTATGCCAGACTCATGAAACGGGAGGAATCTGCATACTTGTTGAACCGCAAAAAACGACTAGAGCACCGGTCAAGAAATCAGGCGGCATTCTGGAGATCAGCGGAACGAGCCAGGACGTGCAAATTGTGAACCACGGCGCACCGGCGCAGATCGAAGAGATTCTTGCGCACTCCGCGATACCGAGCGCGTCGCCCTTGCCATCGACCAACATGGGCAAGCGTATGCTCAACTGCTACGCGCTCGCGCAGCTTGGCTCGCCCCTGCGGGGTTTGTTGACGTTCTCGTAATTCGATGAGCAAGGCTTCATCGGGATGAATACTCACACTGCGTCCCTTGGAACTGGTGGTACATTGGGCTTTCAAGGGGCACTCCGCACATACCTCTTTAGGAAAATGGACCATGCCACCAGGAATAAAGGGCATCTCCTGCTTGGCGGGACACTGGATGGTCTGTCGTTCCCAGTCCAGGTTGAAAGCTTGCTTGTGGAAGTACTTGCTGTCGCGCACTGGCCAGGCTTTGCAATAGATCTCCAGGTTCTTGTCTCGTTCACGCACCAGATGGCTGCTCAAATACGCTCGGTCGATGTGCAGTTCTTTCAAAGCAACCTTTTGCTGCTCCAGATCTTCGCTGATCGCTTTGGTGACACTCGCTTCCGCAGCATTGGCTGGCGTGACTCCTACTGCTCGAATGAGGCCAGTATCCAGATCATGAAGCACATGGCGTTTGTATCCATCCACACGCACACTGCGGCTCTTCCGTCCATGCCGCATCTGTCCATCTTCGATACTGATGCGTCGATCTTTGGCCACTCCTTTGATGAGGTTTGCTTTCCCGTTCTCATCGACTTGCACATCTTGTTCTCTGACTTGCTGGGCCATTTCCAAGGACGGCTGGGCTAGTTCTCTCTCATCCTGTTGCAGCGTTTGCACCCAGGCTTCCACAGCTTGCAACGCGTTCAAGACCAGGCCCAACACCTTTTCTCGCTGTCCAACCTGATCCCAATCACAATCAAGGACTGCTTTCAGACTTGACCCACAGACCATCTCTGCCCCAGCCTCATTCCCCACTTCGACCAGCTCTTCTCCCCGTTGATCAGCTACCAGACCCATCGCCTTTTTGAGTGCGTGGCCGATGAGGTTGTAGGTATCTTCTACGCGTCCAGCACCCCATAACGGGCTACTATCTAAGACGGCGCGTAAGGCTCGTGACCCAAACATCTGGCTTTGGCTGGCAATCTCGATGGTTCGTTCGATGAGCCGTCGATCCATCTGCGCTTCGATGAGAAGCTTTCGGAAAGCCACCAGCGTTCCCTTGCTTCATCATCCGAGACTCCCGTGTAGGCTTGCACAATGGTTGCAAGGGCTAATTGTGCTGGCGGAATAGGAGGCTGCCCACGGAGACTCGGTGCATAGAGCATAGTCAATTCTTCTTGAAAAGCGTCATCAAATAACTCATGGCGGTGATGACGGAGAAAGACAAACAATTTCGCTCGTTTGATGCGGGTGATGATGGTTTGCTCTACGCACGATGGCTCAATTGGCGGTTTCCATGATAATGGGCGCA
>WNGP01001598.1_pt1 | contig 18677 bp, 16 predicted proteins | sample 5407671 | NCBI WGS metagenome assembly WNGP01 (sample SAMN13153381, study PRJNA577476) | soil metagenome | isolation source: 40 cm soil or saprolite under Garry oak tree replicate 2 | place: USA:California | collected 2016-06-15 | reverse complement strand
GCCTGCGCATTCGTTATCATAGTCAACGATGATCGTCGCATTAAGTCCAGAGACCGAGCTGTGTGTTAAACCTGTGGTGCGGCCGCTCTTTTTTACCGCCTGATTGATAAAAGCACTCACCGTAGTATTCGAAATCGTGCCAATCTCAAGGATCGCACCGTCTGTCCGCACCATTCCTGGAACGACCGCCGCGATTGCGCAATCGACATTGCTGCCGGGCAGTGAACTTTTCTTGACCAGCGTTCCGACAGTTTGCGCCAAATTCTTATTGCAGCTGACATCAATCAAGCCGGGCTGAATGATCGGGTCGCCCGTTTGCGCCGTCCTATTATTGCCGCCACTGACAATATCGGATTCGAATACGTGATAGTTGCTCAGGATGTATTGCGTGCTGCCAATTTTCACCAGCGCGCCGAGAGTGCCGCCGCAGCAAAACCCGTTCGCAAGGTCATACGCCCAGCCACCCGACGTACCGAGCTGAATCGGGGGTGTCTGTTTTGCGGTGTGGCTTACACTCATTGCGCGAAATTTATCCGTCAGCTGCACTTGCACGCCCACGCCACGAAATTCTCGCGGAAGGTTGCGAATTACGTCACGCGCGTTCGGTGCATCTCGATCGACATAAATGGTCAGCACTGGCGTACCAGCGGTATCGACCCCCACCGCCGTCCCCAAAATTTCTGGTTGCCGCATCAGATCCGGCGTGACCTCACTTTGTACAGCCATGACCGCTCGAACGGCAGCATGCGTATCATCGAGAACGCCTGTGGGTGGAGCAGCAAAGGTGCTGGCCGCAAGGATTGCGCAGATGATCGCCGCGGAGAATTTGAACAGATTGCCAATGAACCGATTAATGGAACGCATAAAAAGTTCAGTAGTTTGTGCTGACGCTGACTAGGGCTGCAGATAGCAACTTGAAAGCGAGCGGTTCATCGGATCTGTATTCGGCAAGACTTATATTTCATTGTGATCCTTTTATTGCCAGCAGATTTTGAAAGAGCGCAACCTAAGCAAAGACGGCTGGCTACAACAAGAACTTTTTTCGTTCGTTAATTAAATTCATTTCCCGCGATTATCGCGCTCGCGACGGACTAGCTGCTACAGGGTCTCGAGATCACGCAAGCGACCGCCGGCTACGCCTTGACGCTCCACATCGAGTCCATAATCTCAAACCCATGCGCCGTTGGCGCGACGCCCAAATTCAGAGTGAACATTCTAGCGGCTTTCTATCGGTCTTCGGTTGGGAAAAAAATGATCGTCGCCATCACCGGCATCATTTTGATCCTCTTTGTGATCGGACATCTCCTGGGCAATCTGCAAATTTTCATCGGACCGGACTGGATTAACGCTTATTCGCGGCACCTTCACGATCTTGGCCCGTTGCTGTGGCTGATCCGCCTTTTTCTGCTCGCAACGGTTATCGTTCACATTTACGTGACCATCCAACTGGCGATCGAAAATCGGCGCGCCCGGCCTGAGCGCTACATCGACAGACAATACGTAAAGGCCACGTTCGCCTCGCGTCACATGGTCATGAGCGGGCTAATTGTGCTGGCATTTATCATTTATCATCTCGCCCATTTCACCGTGCGAGTAACCGACCGCCGGTTTGGCTTGTTCAAGCCTGATCCCCTCGGGCGCTACGACGTTTACTCGATGATGGTATATGGATTCCAAAATTATTATGTGTCGAGCTTTTACGTGCTGGGACTCTTCTTGCTCGCGCTGCACCTGAGTCACGGGTCATCCAGCTTTTTTCAGTCGCTGGGATTGAATGACAGAAAGCTCACGCCTCGCCTCGCTGTGGGCGGTCGAATCTTTGCCTGGCTGCTTTTTGTTGGCTACACGTCGATTCCGGTCGCGATTCTGCTGGGTCTCATCAAACCGGCACAACAGCTATGATTGGAACTTTGCACGCCAAAATTCCGCACGGCCCACTCGACCAAAAGTGGCGCAGCCATCGCGATCACTTGCGATTAGTCAGTCCAAACAATCGGCGAAAGTTCGAGGTCATCGTCGTCGGCAGCGGGCTCGCGGGCGGATCAGCTGCGGCGACCCTGGGTGAACTGGGTTACCGCGTGAAATGCTTTTGCTTCCAGGATTCGCCGCGGCGCGCGCACTCAGTCGCAGCGCAAGGCGGGATTAACGCCGCGAAAAATTACCAGAACGACGGCGACAGCGTTTACCGGTTATTCTACGACACGATAAAGGGCGGTGATTTTCGATCACGCGAAGCGAATGTTTATCGCCTCGCGGAAGTCAGCAATCAGATTATCGATCAGTGTGTTGAACAAGGTGTGCCGTTTGCGCGCGAATACGGCGGCTTGCTCGCCAATCGTTCGTTCGGCGGCGCGCAAGTTTCCCGCACGTTTTACGCGCGCGGCCAGACGGGTCAGCAGCTGTTGCTGGGTTGTTATCAGGCGCTCTGCCGCCAAATCGCCGCCGACACTGTGCAGATGTTTCCCTACACCGAGATGCTCGACCTCGTGGTCGTGGATGGACATGCCAAGGGAATTATCACGCGCAGTCTGCGCTCAGGAAAGATCGACAGGCACGCAGGCGACGCCGTCGTGCTCGCGACCGGCGGATATGGAAACGTTTATTATCTCTCGACGAATGCGCGCGGCAGCAACGTCACGGCCACCTATCGCGCGTACAAGAGAGGCGCGCTCTTTGCAAATCCTTGCTTAACGCAGATTCATCCCACGTGCATCCCGGTCAGCGGCGAGCATCAAGCGAAATTGACGCTCATGTCCGAGTCACTGCGCAACGACGGACGCGTCTGGGTCCCAAAACGCAAGGAAGATCGTCAAAAGGCACCCAACCAGATTCCCGAAAAGGAGCGCGATTATTATCTCGAGCGAAAATATCCCAGCTACGGCAACCTTGCTCCGCGCGATATTTCATCGCGCGCGGCGAAGGAAGTTTGCGATGAAGGCCGCGGCGTCGGTCCCGGCGGGCGCGGCGTGTATCTCGATTTTGCCGACGCGATCAAACGCCTGGGCGAAGACACGATTCGGGACCGCTACGGAAATTTGTTCGAAGTCTACGAAAAAATCACCGGCGAAGACGCCTACAAAGTGCCGATGCGAATTTATCCTGCGGTGCATTACACGATGGGCGGGCTCTGGGTCGATTACGATCTGATGAGCAACGTGCCCGGCCTGTTTGTGATCGGCGAAGCGAACTTTTCCGATCACGGCGCCAACCGGCTCGGAGCCAGCGCCCTCATGCAAGGTCTGGCCGACGGCTATTTCATTTTGCCCTACACGTTGCCGAATTATCTCGCCGGCCAAATGGCGAAACGCCCGTCGCCGGATTCTCCGGAATTTAAAAAAGCAGAAGGCGAGGTGCGCGCGCGGATCCAGAAAATTCTCGATGTCGATGGAAAACGTTCGCTTGATTCCATCCATCGCGAGCTTGGTCTCCTTATTTGGGACAAATGTGGAATGTCCCGGCACGCCAAAGGATTACGCGAAGCGCTCGTTAAGGTCCCGAAGCTTCGGGAGCAATTTTGGAGCAATGTTCGTGTCCTCGGTAACGGCGAGGATTTCAATCAATCGCTCGAACGCGCCGGGCGGGTCGCCGATTTCCTGGAGTTTGCCGAGCTGATGTGCACCGACGCGCTCGAGCGCAACGAATCGTGCGGCGCGCATTTTCGCGAAGAACACCAAACGCCCGAGGGCGAGGCGCTCCGCGACGACGAAAACCACGCCGCGGTGTTCGCGTGGGAATTTCAAGACGACGGACAACCACCCAAGCTGCATCGCGAACCGCTCCACTTTGAAACCGTGCACCTGACGCAAAGGAGCTATAAGTGATCAATTCCTCTGGTAGGGCGCGACCGCCGGGCGCGCCGACGAATGTGACGGACGGCTCCGCGATTCGTCCCTACCTCTCTCAACTATGAACTTCCGCTTGAGAATCTGGCGTCAGAAAAATCGACAAGCACACGGCAAACTCGTCGATTACGACGTGCGCGACATTTCACCCAACACGTCATTCCTCGAAATGCTCGACATACTGAACGAGAATTTGCTCCAGCGCGGCGAGGAACCCATCGCGTTCGATTCCGATTGCCGGGAAGGGATTTGTGGCACCTGCTCGCTGACGATTAATGGCGAAGCACACGGACCTGATCACCCGGGCGCGGTGTGCGAGCTTTACATGAGAAAATTTCGCGACGACGCCACCATCACGATCGAGCCTTTTCGCGTCGGCGCCTTCCCGATCGTGAAAGACCTCGTGATCGATCGGACCGCCCTAGATCGCATCGTGCAAGCTGGTGGATTCATCTCCGCCCGCGCAGGGTCGGCGCCGGAGGCAAATTCTATTCCCGTTCCGAAGCACGACGCCGATCTTGCGATGGAAGCCGCAGCCTGCATTGGCTGTGGTGCATGCGCAGCGGCCTGTCCAAATGGGTCGGCGATGCTTTTCACCTCTGCGAAAGTCTCGCATCTTGCCCTCTTGCCGCAGGGACATCCAGAACGGGAGAGCCGCGTCTTGAAAATGGTGCAGGTGATGGACGCGGAAGGCTTTGGCAATTGCACCAACACTTACGAATGCGAAGCGGTTTGTCCTGCCGAGATCAGCGCCAGTGTTATTGCGAAACTGAATCGCGAATACGCGCGCGCCGCCCTGCAACGCGGCGCAGGCGAATAACTTTGCGCCCCGATCGTTCTGGGTAGCGCACGCGTCTCGCGTGCTGGCGAGCGCGTCCTCACGGTCGTGAACTTTCTTTTAGTTCGCTCGTCTTCTCTGCTGACGGAAATCAAAGAAAGATTGTTTCGGCGCGCCGCCCGAAATCAGCAGGCGAGACGCGTGCGCTACCCGATCGTCTTGCACGCGCAAGTCCATAATTCCGGATCCAATTCCAATTTCGCTCGCGTTGTCACGCAATCCGCATCCGCGTTAGGGCGCATCACCGCGAACATTGTCGAGCCAGAGCCGGACATCAATGCGGCGCCCAACTCCGGTTGCTTGAGCAACCACATTTTCATTTCCGCAAGAAAAACAAACTTCCCGAAAACTGGACGCTCGAGATCGTTAAAGAATGTTTCGTGCGAAAATTTCTGTGCAGCATACGAGACGTCCGGAATTTCGCGCGAAGCCGGCCAGCGCTGATATGCCCATGCTGCGGACACGCCAAACTCTGGCTTTAATAGCAAGATCGACAATTCCTTGCGGAGCTTTGCCGGCGTGACCAGTTCACCGCGCCCTTTGCACATCGCGGCGGATTTAAAAATGAAAAACGGGACATCCGATCCGATTACCTCCGCCATTTTCGCCAGTGCTTCACGCGGTAATTTCGTCTCGAACAATTCGTTGAGCGCGAGCAGAGTCGAAGCAGCGTCGCTGCTCCCCCCGCCCAAACCCGCACCATGAGGGATCTTCTTCTTGAGTTGGATCGAAACACCGCTCTTGAGTTTTGTTTTCTCGAAAAACGCTTTCGCCGCGCGCACGACGAGATTGTCGTCTCTTTTCGGCACCGATGGATCATCGCAGGCAAATTGGATCCCCTCGCTACTGTCGCTTTTCCCGATTCCGATCTCGTCGCAAAGCGTAATCGGCGCGATGAGCGTTTCGATTTCATGAAACCCGTCCGGACGGCGGTAGAGAATCTTTAGCGAGAGATTGATTTTTGCTGGCGCGAGAACCTGCATATCGTCATGTCGAGGGTAGTCGAGGCATCCCGTGTTGCCAGCCAAAGCTAATGCCGCGGGATTCCTCGACTTCGCTCGGACAGAAGAGTGCTCCGAATGACAACACCTGCTGACCAAATCATCGTCGCGCTGGACGTTCCGACAAAGGAGAAGGCGATCGGTCTGGTTGCGAAGCTTCGCGACCAAATTTCGTTTTTCAAAATTGGATTGCAACTTTACACGGCTGAAGGCCCGGAAATTGTGCGCGCAGTTTTGTCCACCGGCGCCAAAGTTTGGCTGGATCTCAAACTGCACGATATCCCAAACACAGTCGCAAGGGCGGTCGAATCCGCGAGTGCTTTTGGTGTGCAGATGCTCACCATTCACTTGAGCGGGGGTAGCGAAATGATCCGCGCCGCGACCGCGGCTCGCACAAATAATATATTGCTCCTGGGCGTGACCGTCTTAACAAGTGCGACGGAACAAACGCTGCGCGAAATTGGAATCGCCGACAAAGTGGAGGACCAGGTCTTGCGCCTGGCCAAGTTAGGTGTGGAAGCAGGAATCGATGGAATTGTGGCCAGTCCGCATGAAATCAAAAAGCTGCGCGCGGAATTTGGGAATAAAATCAAAATCGTGGTTCAAGGAATTCGTCCGACCTGGGCGGAGCCGGGCGATCAGAAACGATTCATGACGCCGCGCGGGGCGATCGAAGCGGGCGCAGATTATATCGGCATTGGCCGACCAATCACTACACATCCAGATCCCAGTGAAGCTGTGGCGAAAATCCTACAGGAACTCGCCAGGTGATACGACATGTCGGTCTTCGCTGCGCTCGATACTTATTATAACGGCGCCGGGCACTCCGCAGCGATGAACATGGCAACTGACGAAGCGCTGCTGGGGTACGCGACAGTTCCATCGATTCGCTTCTATCGCTGGCAGTCCCCTGCTCTGTCGTTTGGTTATTTTGGACGATTTGCCGACGTCGCCAGCTACGCCCGCGAACGCAATTTGGTTCGCCGCTGGACGGGCGGCGGCATCGTCTTTCACGGAGATGACCTGACCTATTCGATTGTGATTCCTGCGAGTGATCCGGCTTTCGCAGAATCGTCGGTGTCGATCTACGAGACAATTCATCATGCTTTGCGGAATGCGCTGATCGCAAGTGGCGAGCCCGCTGAATTAGCGAAGGGTGGGGACGCCGCGCTGCGGCGTCCGCGGACAGCGCAGCGCGCTATGCCTACCAATAACTGTTTTGCGAACCCGGTTCAGGCCGACGTGATGCTGAATGACCGCAAGATTGCAGGCGCAGCGCAACGGCGCACCCGCGCGGGCCTGTTGCACCAGGGCAGCATCCAACGCGTCGATCTTGGAAACGGTCTGGCGGAACGATTTGCGAAAGAGTTGTCTGGCAATTGCAACATGCGAAGTCTGCCGGAGACAATTCACTATCGGGCACAGGAAATCGCGGCGCGAAAGTACGGAACCGAAAGTTGGTTGCGGAAACGCTGAGAATTGTAGGGCGTCTGTATCAGACGCCTCTCCTTCCCCCTGGCGTTTCACAGAAACGCCCTACAAAATTTGCGAGCAGGATGCTTTGACAAGTTGTGAGTGACCCAACTATTCTCGACGCGTGGAAGCCTCTGCACGCTCAGCTGCGTCGGCCGCTTTGGGTCTCAGCCCGCTTGCTCACGTAGCGCAGCTAGTTCAGCCGCATCTTGAAGAAGTTGAAAGAAGGATCGTCCAGCAAGCGGCAGCTTTCGATCCTGAGATCGAAGGATACGTGACTTACGCCATTGGAGGCCGGGGCAAGCGTCTGCGTCCGCTCTTGGCTCTCCTGGCCGGCGGCGCGACCGGTAAAATCAAGTCGGGACATGTCGATCTTGCTGTCATTGTGGAGCTGATCCACGTCGCCACGCTCGTGCATGACGACATTATGGACGAGGCAGAGCGCCGTCGGGCACAACCCACCGTGAACGCACGCTGGGGCAATTCGCTCAGCGTTCTTTTGGGCGACTGCCTGTTCGCGCACGCCATGAACCTCGCTGCCCGTTTTGAGAATGCAGATGTCAGTCGCGCAATTGCGCAGGCGGCTCGTGAAATTTGTTCGGGAGAAATAATCCAAACCCAGCGGCGCTTCGATCTCAAACTTCAGGTCGAAGATTATTTGCGGATCGTAAAGAAGAAGACCGGATCGCTGTTCGCCGTGGCAGCGGAACTGGCCGCGCTCATCAGCGAAGCCGACCGGAAGATGATCGAAACATTCAAGAATTTCGGCGTGCAAATCGGGACGGCGTATCAAATTTATGATGATTGCCTCGATATCGCCGGTACCGAAAGCGCCACCGGCAAAACGCTGGGAACAGATCTGCGGAAGGGCAAGTTTACACTTCCAGTGCTGATCTTTCTGCGCTCGGCATCCGAGTTCGAACGCGAGCATTGCTGTCAGTTGGTGCTGGAGGAACGAATCGAAGAGATGACCGAGATACTACGGATTGGCGCGACCAACGGTGCGCTCAACGAGTCGATCGCCGCCGGCAGCGACATGATTCGCGAAGCGCAAACTACGCTCGATGGCATTGCGCTAAATTCATATGCGGACGCGCTCTTCGCGCTCGGCGACGCATTGCGCGAAATGTTCGATCAACTTCGCGTCTGACAGTCGCGGTTCCCAAAGTAAATGTCGCAGCTCAAGATCCGCGAGATGCCGGCGCAGGAACGGCCGCGCGAAAAATTACTCGCGCGAGGCCCCGACGCGCTGACCAATCCCGAATTGATAGCAGTCCTTCTGCGCACGGGCCGGCGTGGAATGAATGTGGTGGAGGTAGCACGCGAGCTGCTCGACAAGTACAAATCTTTGGCGGAACTGAGCCGATGTTCAGTGAGGGAACTTCGGGAAATCAAGGGAATCGGGCCTGCCAAAGCGTTGGAACTGGTAGCGGCATTCAATCTCGGAAAACGTTTCGCGCAGGAACGATTATTCCAGCAAAAACTCGATTCGCCGGAATTGATCCACGAATTGCTGGGCGGTGAAATGCGAATGCTGCGGACCGAATCGCTCCGAGTTGTCTTGCTTGACACGCGTTACCGTTTAATGCGCGTCGAACCGGTGTCGACGGGAAGTATGAATGAGAGCATTGCTCATCCGCGCGAAATTTTTCGGCCTGCCATCACTTACTCGGCTTATGCCGTGATTGTCGTGCACAATCATCCTTCCGGCGACGCCTCACCCAGCCAGACAGACCACAGTCTGACGAGACGCCTCGCCGAAGCCGCGGAACTTCTCCAAATCAAATTGCTCGACCACATCATCATCGGCGCGCCCGCGGAGAGTAGCCCCGGTTACTTCAGCTTCAAGGAAGCGGGGGTGTTGTAGCCGGAAATCCGAAATTCGAATATCGAAATCCGAACCAGGTGCGCAACGCGAAGATTCATCCTACGGCGGTTGTCGATCTGGGCGCCCGCATCGGCGTTGATGTCGAGATCGGTCCGTTTTCGGTGATTGGACCACATGCAGTGATCGGCGAGAGGACAATCGTGCGGTCGCACGTCGTAATTGAAGGAGAGGTCGTAATCGGCAGCGGCAATTTCATCGGACACGGCGCGGTGATTGGCGCGCCGCCGCAGGACGTTTCGTTCTCGCCGGAACGAAACACGGGAGTGGAGATTGGAGACGACAACATTATCCGCGAATACTGCACGATCCACCGCGGCAGCGCGGAGGGCACAGTCACCAAGATCGGGAATAAAAATTTCCTGATGGCCGGTGCGCATATAGGACACAATTGCGTCATCGGAAACAACGTCATCATCGCGAACAATTGTTTGCTGGCGGGGCATGTGCGCGTAGATGACGGCGCGTTTCTCGGCGGTGGATCGACATTTCATCAGTTCATGCATGTCGGGCGATTCGTGATGGTGCAAGGCAGCTCCGCATTCGGGAAGGATCTGCCGCCGTTTGTCATCGCGGCGGAACGCAATTCCGTCTTTGGAGTAAACATGGTCGGCCTACGTCGCGTCGGCTTTAGCGCAAAGGACCGAGAGGAAATTAAGATGGCCTTCAAACTCCTTTATGAAAGCGGATTGAACGTCTCACAAGCCCTTGAAAAGGCGGTGACGGTGAAATTCGGCGCACCAGCGCGCGAATTCTTCGACTTCGTCGCTAATGCGAAAAAGCGCGGCATCTGCCCGTTAAAGCGCGGCGGCGCGGCTGAAGAACTGTAAGACACGCACTCCTCTCCCGATATGCGTGGATCTTTCAAATCCGACATGGGCAGATCGCAAATCGCCGCGGTATTCGGCGCGATGGTCTTTTTCGGCGCTCTACTCAGCTCGGAGGCGGCGCAACAAATTTCCGAAGACCGCGAACTCGCCGAGCTCGATCTTACCGCTTGGAACTGCGCCAAGCGTCCGGGAGGAAGCGCGAGAAGTCCGGAAACGATCGAGCGCAATACGCTCAAAAATCGCTGGGCGACCGATCTCGCCGGACTCGCAGTGAAATCGTTCGATACGGCCGGCTTCCTGAAGCATGTGGCCGATTTCGATGCCGAAACAAAAGGCAAACGCAGAAGAGACTTGAGTCCCGATGAAAAGCGGCGGCTCGAAATTCTCGAAGCGCCGATTGTCTCGCTCACTGGTTATCTTATCCTGGCGTACGCCGGACCGCCCGAAACATGTAATTGCAGCAACGTGGATTTCCACGATTGGCACCTTGAAATTTTCGAAGAACCCCCCGATCACCCGCCACAGCCGGGCGATCCCACGCCTATTATTTGCGAGATCACGCCGCGTACGCAGAATGCGATTTTTCATGACGGCATCCGGATTCAGGGGCTTGCAGCGTATTTCAGGCGACCGGATTTGACCTACGAATCGACCGGACACAAAGCGCACAAGGTCCGGTTGACCGGCTATCTTCTATGGGACGACGAGCATAACGAGAGGAAAGACGTGGGCGCCACGATCCGCTCGATTTCTCGCAACGGGTATCATAATCCCTGGCGCGCGACCGCGTGGGAGATTCATCCTGTGATAAAGATCGAGCGCCTCGATTAAACGAGACCGCAAGCGGAATACACTGACGGACATTACGCGATTCGATCGCAGCGACCAATCTTCCGTAACGCCACGACGACTTTGGATTGCTGGATCAAGAATTTAACGACTAAGGGTCGTTAAACCGAGCCTGAAGCCTAGCCCCAGTTCTGGACGAGCAACCAAACGAGGGCCGATAGCATTGCAGCAAAGGCCGATAACACAATCGCCGCGCGCTTTGACTGCCGCACCTTGAACTCGGGCTTGGGAATATCATCATGAATATGGCTGGCCTCGTACAGCTTCATCAGGGCAAATGCCACCACGAAACCGACGGCACCCCACTTGAGACACCCGAGGATCGTTTCCAACATCTCAGGAGACTCTAGCGCGAGAATTGCAACGCTCAACATACCCCCGCTGGACCTTCTCTGAGAATCTGGCAAATTCGCGCGGCTCGCTTAGCCACGACGATAGCACGGCGCTCTCCCGAGCGTGGGGTATCTGCCAGCCACGCAACGGCTCAGGCGCGGTCGCGTTTCGATCGGCCGAGCAAAAAGTGGGGCTCGCCGCATTGGTCCCGCTGTCGCAGGACGAACGCGGCCGCCGATTCTCTAACTTCTCGCTCCGACGCTTTTTAAGGTGTCGGCGAAGGCGATGCGGATTCTTCCGCAGGCGAAGGCGACGCTTCGGTCTTGGCCTTCTTCTTGGTGGTGGTCTTCTTCTTTCGTGCCGGTGATGGCGACGGCGAGGCGGCTGTCGCCGCCGTGGTCGAAGTTCCAGTTGTCCCCTGTTGTTGCGTGCAGGAAACCACAAACGCGACGCCGATTAGAACGGTGATTATGGATAAGACAGATTTTTTCATAGATATGGTTAACGTTGACGTCTTCCAGAATGTCGTTCCGCAGTCTGGATGCAAGAAAATAATTTGTATTCGAAAACCGGGGCGCTGACATCCTTCGGCACGCCGGGATTCGAACCTTAAAAAAGCAAAAGCAGGCGGCCCTCGCTTAGGGGATCGAGCCGATTCGCCCTGCAAGCGGGAAATTCTCTGGGTTAATTCAAAAGCAAAAGGAACGCGCGCGGGCAAGAATCGTCGATCGGCGAGGGCGTAAACAAATCAACACAGAGGGAAAAACATGAAATTATCTATTAAAACCAAAGTAGGAATGGCCGTGGCATCAATCTTTACGCCTTGGCCGTGGGCGTTATGGGCCAGGGGCAAAGCGGAGGTCAAACCAGCGGGCCCAATAATTATGGCCCGACCAACAATCCCGGAGTGAACAGTCAGATGAGCCAGCAGGGATATGATAGCTCATTGCAGGGTCGCACTAACGCTGAAGAGAACAGGACAAAGTTCTCCGATGAAACCGAGACAGCTACAACTCCCAAAAAAGCAAAAAAGAGCAAAAGCCTAAGATCGACAAAGCGCCATTCAGAACGGGTTCGGGAGAATGAGCGCACTGAAACGAACGAGTCAGGCGACTAACTCTCCTGACCAGAGGTCCGACGCGTCCTCGCAACAGCCATAACAGTTCACGGGCGGAAGCTGCTCGTGAAAACACAATTGAACAGCGGCGTTGACGGATCACTTCAATGCCGCTGGCTATTTTAACTGGACGACCTCTGAAAACTGGCTCCGAAAATTTTTCGAACACTGACGATGGACCTACTGCTCTGCGAAGCTTTGCAGCGCATCGGCCAATGTCTCGTATGTCGTGATTTGAATTTCGGGGCCGTAATGAAATCGCGAAAGAATGTTGAAACCGATGTCCTTGTGCGGATCAGGGATCACTCTGGTAACGGAAGCGACTTGTTTTTCGGCAAGCACGTCCATGATCTCAGCGACGTGATGCGCCGCGGCGGAATCCATCCAGTCCAACCACCGAAAATCCGCCAGCACACGAAACCCAGGCGGGACATCTTCCAACAGTTTGCGGACCTGTTGCGCAACCTGCCCGGCCTGCTCCGCGGTCACGCGCTGCATCGCACTAATCACCAGGAGCCGTTTCGATTGATCGATCTCAACTACATACATTCTGTAATTTCTGCTGTTCCTGTCGAGTTTCCAGATCGCGTTTTGGCTTAGCGGTCGCCACTGGAAAATCCACGCAGGATCCTGGCGATTTGCCGGCGAAAAAGTTTGGCGCCGCCGGAAGCAGGATGGCGAACCCGATGCATTTCGACATCGAGCTCTTTAAGTTGTGAGGCGGCGACCTTACCAAGCGCGACGATTTCATCGCACGGAAAAAGATCGAGGAAAGCTTTGAGCACCGACAGACCGGCGGCTTGTTCTTTCTTTGTTGGAGTTCGGTTACTCAACATGCCGCGGCGCGGATCAAATGAATGCCACGGAAACGCATTCCACAGCACGAACTGCTCTGGCGGAAAACCAAGCTTCAGCAATGTGCTCCAGACAATCGTCGCTGTCGGCTCGGAGAAACCATCCCGGCATTTGTGGGGTTTGCTTGTCCGGCGCGGTCCGGCGGCTGCCGGACTAGAGAAGACTTGCTCCGGCTCGATCCCGTCATCTTTCTTTTTTCCAACTAGCATCCGTTCGGAGGTCATAGGGATCCCGCTGAAATGACCGCCACGATAGCCAACCGCCTCGCCGATCACTGCGAGTTTTGTCTTGCCGAGTCGCTTTCGAAAATATGCGCCTAACTGTTTTCGCCGGATACCGGGCGCATTCCGGCCAATGTCGTTCTGCTTATCGACTTGCCACCACGGATTGAAAACCGCGCCGGGCGGGGACTTTTTCAAAAGTCTGATGAACTTTTCGACTGAGTCGGTGGCCATATTTCATCTCATAAATGCTGTAGCCGCCTCGCTCTGTCGAGGCGGAGAGTACTTTGCGCGGCGCGGCGACTGAGCGCCGTGGCTACAACGCTTCGGCTTTATGAGTTCCTCGCGCCGCATCTTGAAATTTGGTGATTGGGGCTTCCCTGGAGCTTGGAGGTTGGGATTTGGGATTTTATGCTGAAGCATGTCATTACGTCTCTTTCTCTGCGGCGATGTGATGACCGGGCGCGGCATTGATCAGGCGCTGCCGCATCCGGTGAATCCGGTTTTGTACGAACCGTACATTCGCGACGCGCACGCATATGTCGATCTTGCCGAGGCAGCGAACGGCCCGATCCAGCGGCCGGTGAGCTTTGATTACATCTGGGGCGACGCGCTTCAGGAACTCGAGCACTCGGCCGTCGATTTGCGAATCGTGAATTTGGAAACCGCCATTACATCGGCAGAGACACAGTGGCCAGACAAAGAGATTCATTACCGGATGCACCCGCGGAACATTGGTTGCCTCACCGCCGCCCGCATCGACGCTTGCGCTCTTGCGAACAACCACATTTTGGATTGGGATTACGACGGATTATCCGAAACGCTGCGAACTCTGGACGCGGCGCGCATCTCTCATGCAGGCGCGGGAAACAATGCGAATGAAGCGTCCACACCTGCAATCCTGAATGTGGCCGGCAAAGGACGCGTGCTTTTCTTCTCGTTCGGATCAACAACGAGCGGCGTTTTAACCGAATGGCGCGCCTCGGACACTCGCGCCGGCGTGAATCTGCTCAATGATCTTTCGGAAGAAACTGCGTCCCGAATTGCAGATGCGATGCGGCAATTCACCTCGGGCGATCAACAGCGGGGCGATCTGCTCATCGCTTCCATTCACTGGGGCAGTAACTGGGGCTACGAGATTCAGCGCGAACAAATCGCGTTTGCTCATCGCTTGATTGATGAAGGCATTGCAATTGTGCATGGCCATTCGTCGCACCACGTCCGAGCGCTCGAGGTTTTCAAGGATCGCCTGATTCTTTATGGGTGCGGAGATTTTCTCACCGATTACGAGGGAATCAGCGGCTATGAAAGGTTTCGCGGCGATCTCGCGTTGATGTATCTGGTCGATGTCGATCCGCAGAGCGGCCAGCTTGTATCAGCGCGATTGGTTCCCATGCACATGCGGCGTTTCCGCCTGGAGCGCGCATCCGCCAGCGATGCGAAATGGCTTTGTAATCTGCTAAACGAGCTCGGAAAACCATTCGCGACCCAAACGCGCTTCAGTGAAGACAATAGTCTGATGCTTGAATGGCGGTAAGCTGAAGAATCACAAAAAAGAGATTCGAGACAGAAGGTAACGAAGAAAACCAAGATTTTTTCTACCGGAACTGAGCGAAACTTTGTTGTCTTGGTTTCCTTCTGTTTGATTGCTCCGAGCAAAATCATTCGCGAAATTCGGTTCTTGAAAGCTGGGCTCATGAAAGTCGCAGGCGCGCGGTGAGCTCGCGCAGGAAACGCTCGACTTCGCCCGGGTTCTTGAGCATGAAATGCGCAGCCGTCGTGCGCGGCCCTTCAATCACAATGATGCCGAGACCGCATTGCTCAATTGCATGAAACGCATCTTCGTCAGTAAGATCGTCGCCGATATAAATCGGGAAAATTTCCCGCGACTTGGAGTCCATCACTTCTAGCAGCCAAAGCAAGGCTTTGCCTTTGTCCCAATCGATGGCCGGCTGAAGCTCGTAAACTTTTTTGCCAGACATCTTGCGCAGTTCGCGATGGCGCGCGGCTACTTCGTGCACAGCTTGCTCAACCTGTGGCACGCTTTCGTCAGCGACCTGACGATAATGTGCAGCAATGGAGAACCGCTTCCGCTCGAGTAGCGCACCGGAAATGCCAGCAAGTCTTTCGCCGAGCTCTTTTTCCGCAGCGTCCAGAACAGGGAGAAACTCACTGGCCATTTGTTTCCGCAATCCGTGCGGGCCGGCAATGTCGAACCCGTGACTGCCTGCGTAAACAATCCCTTCGACCCTCACCCGTTGACGCATGTCGTACAAGTCGCGGCCGCTGAGGATGGCGACTGGCGCCCGCGCGGCCAGGGCCCGCAGCGTTGTTCGCATGGAATCGGAGAGCAACGCCTTCTCTGGATGACTGACGATGGGCGTAAGCGTGCCGTCGTAGTCAAGAAAAACGGCGAGCCTGCGGCGGCCCATCATCGCGGCGATCTCATCGAGACGATCCAGCGCAGATGGAGTCATGTTTTGTTCAGCGATTTAACAATCAACCCTTTAACGCTTCAACGACGCGCTTACGCAGTCGACTGCAACCAAACGGTACCTGCGCGCGATTCCATTTGCGAGAACCGATGCATATTTGCCAAACTCGTTTGTCATGAGTCGGCTCATTCTCGTTTCCAACCGCCTGCCGTTTGCCCTTGCGCGGGCCGGCGACGGCAAATGGAGTGTGGCGCCGTCTCCCGGTGGGCTCGTTAGCGCGCTCGGACCAGTTCTGCGCGGACGCGGTGGCACATGGATCGGTTGGCCTGGGATCGCAGGTGAGATCCCCGACGCGCCATTCACCAAAGCCACGCGGGGCGTCGGCTATAAGGTTGTGCCGGTCGCATTAAGCGAGGCAGAACGCGACGAATTTTACTACGGCTACTCCAACGAGGTAATCTGGCCGCTGTTTCACGATCTACAAAACTTCTGTAACTTCGAGCCGACGTTCTGGCAGACTTACAAGGCGGTCAACGAACGCTACGCCGAGGCCATCGCACGCTATTGCCAGCCAGGTGATTTCATCTGGGTGCACGATTATCATCTCATGTATGTCGCCCAAGCGTTGCGCGAGCGCGGTGTGCGTGCTGCGTTGTCGTTTTTCTTGCACATCCCCTTCCCGCCATACGACATCTTTGCCAAGCTACCGCAGCAGCAACGGCTGTTGCGTGCCCTGCTCCAATTCGATCTGCTTGGCTTCCAGACGCGGCGCGATCTGCGGAATTTCCTGCAATGCGTGCGGCACGTGATATCCGACGCAGAAGTGCTTGCCGACACGGGCGGCCTTCAATTGATCCGGCTCAACGGCCGCGAAATTAGCATCGGCAGCTTCCCCATTGGGATCGACTTCGAGTCGTTTGAAAAAGGCGCGGCGTCCGAGGAAGTGGTGCGACGAGCTCAGGAACTGCGTGCGACTTTCCCGGGCTGCCAGCTCATCTTAGGCCTGGACCGACTCGATTACAGCAAGGGAATTCCCGAACGGCTGCGTGCATATCGCATCGCGCTGGAGCGCTACGAAGAGCTTCGAGGTCGCGTCGTCTTGATTCAGAACGTTGTGCCGAGCCGGGTAGAGATTCCTCGGTATTACGAGTTCAAGGAACGCATCGATCGTCTCGTGGGCGATATTAACGGACGCTTCTCGACCGCAACGTGGCTTCCGGTGCATTATCATTTTCGCAGCCTTGAGCGGGAAGACCTCCTCGCCCACTACCGGACGTGCGAGATCGGATTTGTCACACCGCTCAAAGATGGAATGAATCTCGTGGCCAAGGAGTATTGCGCCTGCTGCATCGATCAAAACGGCGTTCTGATTCTCAGCCAATTCGCCGGCGCAGCCGAGCAACTCAAGCGTGACGCGTTGCTGGTGAACCCTTACGACCTCGAACAAGTGGCCGACACAATCCTGAAAGGATTTCGAATGAGCCACGCCGAACGCAGCGCGCGTATGAAACGCATGAGACGCGTCGTATCACACGAAGATGTGTTCTTGTGGGTCGATTCGTTTCTCAAAGCGGGAGCGTCATTGCTGCCGCGTTCTACGAGTGCGCGACAGCGCGGCGTCAAAATCGCGCATTGATCTTGCGGAAATCAGACGCTGTTCCAGACGGCGATCAACGTAATGCTGACGATCGTCCGCCAAGGTCTTTGAAAACGATGTACCCTTGAGGCATTTCACATGGACATCATCGATAACCTGCAAAAAATTTCGGATACCGTCTGGGAATTGCCGGCGACTTACAAGCAGGGCATGCGCGTACCGGCGCGGATCATCGCTACGGAAAAACTGGTGCGCGAAATGGAGGAAGCCGTTTATCAGCAGATCAGCAATGTCGCCACGTTGCCGGGTATCAGCCGGTATGCGCTTTGCATGCCCGACGGCCACAGCGGCTACGGCTTTCCGATCGGCGGCGTGGCGGCGATGGACATTCACGAGGGCGGCGTCATCTCGCCCGGTGGTATTGGCTTCGACATCAACTGCGGCATGCGGCTGGTCATCACGAACCTCACGTTCGATGATGTGCAGCCGCGTCTAAAGGAAATCGTCGACCTTCTGTTCCAACGCGTGCCGGCGGGTGTGGGCAGTCATGGTTTTTTGAAATTGTCGCACGACGACTTTCGCGATGTCGTGGAGCAGGGTGCGCGCTGGTGCGTTGAACACGATTACGGTTGGAAAGAAGACTTGGAACTGACAGAGGAAAACGGCTGCATTTCCGGCGCGGATGCGGCAAAAATTAGCGAACGAGCAATCGATCGCGGCTACAACCAGGTTGGTACGCTCGGCAGCGGCAACCATTATCTCGAAGTGCAGGTCGTTAGGCCCGAGGACGTGCGAGACAAAGAGCTCGCAGCGAAATTCGGTATCACGATTCCGAACCAGGTGGTGGTGATGTTCCACTGCGGCAGCCGCGGCTTCGGACACCAGGTCGCGACGGATTATCTTCAGATTTTTTTGAAAGTGATGGAGAGCAAATACAGCATCAAAATCCTCGACCGCGAACTGGCGTGCGCGCCATTCGAGTCGCCCGAGGGCCGCGATTATTTCGCCGCGATGAAATGCGGACTCAACATGTCATTCGCAAACCGGCAGGTAATTCTTCACCGAATTCGCGAAGTTTTTTCCAAGATCTTCGGTCGGAGCGCAGAGGACCTTGGGATGCGGATGATCTACGATGTGGCGCATAATACGGCCAAGCTCGAAAAGCACAGTGTCGATGGAAAAGAAAAAATGCTGCTGGTTCATCGCAAAGGCGCAACGCGCGCATTCGGTCCGGGCCACAACGAAATCGCGGCGCGCTACCGAGACATTGGCCAGCCAGTAATTATCGGCGGAAGCATGGAGACCGGCTCGTATTTACTGGTGGGCGCAGCATCGGGCGCGCAGACATTTTTCAGCACCGCGCACGGCAGCGGGCGCACGATGAGTCGCACCAAAGCGCGC
>WNGP01003188.1_pt1 | contig 18679 bp, 24 predicted proteins | sample 5407671 | NCBI WGS metagenome assembly WNGP01 (sample SAMN13153381, study PRJNA577476) | soil metagenome | isolation source: 40 cm soil or saprolite under Garry oak tree replicate 2 | place: USA:California | collected 2016-06-15 | reverse complement strand
CTACCATCAGGCGAATCTGGCTGCCTATGAGGCGGCGCTGGCCATGCTAGAGGAGCACTGGGGCGCCAGGCTCGCGCTCATGAACATTCCCGAGTTTGGCGATTACCTGACCGTCAAGCGCGGGGTGGGGTACGAGCGCGACTATATCGCCTGGCTGCAAGGGGTGATGGCGATCCTGGAAGAGCGGGTGAAGCAGCCACGTGAGGAGCAGGCAGCAGAATAGGGGATACGTATCCAATGGTGCTCATACGGGCTGAGACCCTGGTTCCGTATGGGTGTACCTGATTCTTCCTGAACAGCTGGGAAGGAAACAAGAAGCACAACAAGCATACGAAAATAGTCTGTATGCAAATGACAAAAACGAATGTGTTCGCTGCGCGGTGAGGTGGGGATCACGTAGCGGATCTCCACCTCGTCCATCCTTACAATGACACGGTCAATGAGCAATTCTACTAATTGCCGCATCTCATCAAATGTCGCCTCTGCTAATCCTACCTGGACCCGCTGACAAAAGTCAGTGAGGGCTTCGCATATCCCGGAGACCTCCAGCTGTTGGCGAGTCTGAGCTTCAACCAAACGGTGTTGCTGATCCAAGGCGATAAGCCGTTGCTCGAGTTCCTGACGACGTTGGCGATATTCCTCCATAGGGACAACGCCAGCCAGATAGGCTTCGGTGAGCCGTTCCATCTGCGCCGTGAGGGCAGTGAGGGCTTTGCGGTGCTGCTCACGGCGGGCTTGCATTTCCTGAGGTAACCAGTTTCCCCCTTGCGCCCGCCGCAGTGCCTCAGCAAGATTGCTGGGGTCAGCGAGGAGATGGCAAAGATCCTGCCACACGAGCTCATCGAGTTGGCCAACAGGAATATAACGCGAGCGGCAACGTTCTTCCTGATGCGTATGGATGGGATGCCATTTGCCGTGACAGAGGTAGTACGAGTGGGTGCCTCGCGTGACCCCAACACATGCGCCTCGACACAAGCCACAACTCACGAGAGATTTCAACAGATAGGGATGGGCGGTATTGTTGCGAGCAGCGAGGCTGGCATTCTGCCGGAGTTTGGCCTGCACCTGCTCAAAGCGCTCCTGGCTCACAATCATGGGAACCTGGCACACCGCAATCCAGTCGGTTGGAGGCGTGGGAACGGAACTCTCACGATGCCCGACCGGCTGCAAAGGGGAACGACGCTGCCTGGGCACGGTAACGTGTTTGCGATTGGCATACAGCGTGCCGGTGTAGGTGGGATTGGTCAGCAGTTGTCGCAGCGAGGAAGGATGCCAGGTTTTCCCGCAAGCCGGGCGTCTTGATGCCTAAACTCATCACCTGTTTTGCTACACCGCTCAGACTTTGTCCGACCTGCAGATAGGAGTCAAAGAGGAAAGCAACATGGGCGGCTTCCGTTTCCTCAAGACGCCATTTATGCGGATCACGGGGATGGTTGGGATCGCTGCGATAGCCGTAAGGGGGATGGGCACAAGGGGACATGGCACCAGCGCGCAGCTTCTGTTGGCGACCACGGCGCATGCGTTCGGCAATCAAGGTGCGTTCATACTCGGCGACTGCTCCCCGAATTTGTAAGAGCAGCTGATCGTGGGGATCCTGGCTCATGGGACGATCCAGGAAGATCACCTGGCAGCCCATCCCTTGAAATTCTTCCAGCAGCAAGCTTTGATGGACGTAGTTGCGAGCCAACCGGGAAGGCTCCGTCAGCAAGATTTGGTCGATTTCAGCGCGCGCGACGGCATCTCGTAAGCGATCAAGGCCTGGACGTTTGAGACTGGCCCCACTGTAGCCATTATCGAGAAAGGTGACGAGATCTTGCTCAGACCAGTGCTGGTTCTGGCAGTGGGTGTGTAACCGGTGCAATGGCTCTTCGATGGTTTGGCTCTGGGCCTGCTGGGTGCTGGAAACCCGTGCATACAAGGCAATCTTCATGCTGTTCCTCCGAGTCAGAAGGCTGTGCGTTTTGTCTACAAGACCACATGACAAGCGCTTGGTAGGCTCGGTCCCAACGGAGCTGAGCATCAGGACAACTGATAGTCTGGCGGCGGACTCTCCAGAGGTGGTGTTTCATAGGCGTCTCCTGCCTGGGAAGAAGGGGGACGATATCTTTCCCTATGATACGCCAACTGTCGGGCTGCTTCTGCTCGTAAGGGCAATGGGAGTTGCCACTGACCCAGATGCAACTGGACGAAACGGCTCACACAGAATTTATCATTTGTAATCATACCATTAAAGTGCGAAACAACTTGGGCTATCTGTGTCGCATTTTCGGGATACCGATCGGGGGTAAGTATGGCGGACATTCTGGAACGCAAGAAAACGCATTTCTTGGTGTGGCGGCCCAAGCCCGACGCGGCACCGCCGGTCCTCGTCATTGGACAATTCCAATTCGGAAACCCACCATCGATGTCGGGGCAACAGCGCTTTCCCTTAGCTCCAGTGGTTGGCTTCGATGATCTGTTCGCACTGGATGCAGCCACATGCAACCTGAACGATGGCCAGGTGTATCATTATTGGTTTGAGGTTGAAGATACCTCGCCCTTTGGCAAGCCAGGAACGCGCGTGCTGACGACAGATCCATTCGCATGGACGGTGGATTGGCGGCTGCGGACCCCGCTGCTATCGAGTCCTTATAGCGCAGACGACCGGCAGCCGGCGGCCGTGGTGAAGTGGAGCGGGAACCAGCTGGTAGCCAGTGATCCCGGTGGCGAGCAGATCGATCTTACCAACGATCCCAGTCCGTCAACTCTGCCCACCAATAACCACCTGGTGCTCTACGAATTACCCACTGCGTGGTCGCGCCCAGGCGCACCGGGCGATCTGGGGATTGGTGTAGGAACGTTTCGCGATGTGCTAGCGCTGGTGGACCAAAACGTCGGCGGAGCGAATTTCGATGATATCGCTCTAACGCAATCAGGCCGATCGTATCTGAAGGAACTGGGCATCAACGCGTTGGAACTTCTGCCTCCGGCTGATAGCTTCTACAAGCGTGACTGGGGGTACGACACCTCGCACTATTTGGCACCGGACGCAGAGCTTGGATTTCCTGAAGAATTCTCCTCGTCGACAGCGAACCACGATCTCGCCATGCTGGTAAAAGCTTGCCACGCCAACGGGATTCGTTTTTTCGTCGACGCGGTGATGGCATTCGCGACACACGAGCCATACCAGACCATTAACTTCGATGATTTTTACATCGCCGATCCCAAGGCCACTCCCGACGATCCAGATACGCACAACTCTCGTCCAGATCATGGCTTCCGCGATGGCTTCGGAAGCATCTTGTGGCGCTACGCGAAACCGGTACATGGCTACGACCCGATTTCGGGTGCGATGCGTGATGGCGTTTACCCAGGCAGGCAGTTCATGCTGACCTACATTACGCGCTGGATGCAGGATTTTCACGTGGATGGGATCCGCATGGACAGCCTGGAGAACGTGGCCAATTGGGACTTCATCCAGGCATTCAAGGACTGCGCACGGCAGTTGTTTACCGCCCGTTGGGTAGAGGCTGGTTTAGGCGGGGGCGCAGACGCGCAGATGCTCGTCGTTGGTGAGGAATTGTCAGACCCGCTGGAACTGATCACCGAGGGCCGTGTGGATGGGTTGTGGAACTATCACTTCAGTGGGCTGGTGCGGTCGGCAGTATTGGGTGGAGGCGATAGTTTCGAACGTGTCGTACGCCAGATGATCGATTGCCGCAATCTTGGTTTCACGGATGGGACTCAGGCGGTCAATTACATCACCAGCCACGATGTAGAGGGGGACTGGAACATCCGGCTGTATAACTTCTTACTGAAACAGGGAGTCGCGCCGGAAGATCTGGAGAAGCGGATCAAGCTGGCGTTTGCCTGCCTGCTAACGGCGGTTGGGATTCCGATGATTCTCGCCGGTGAAGAGTTTGCTGATGAACACTACCGCTTCGACAAGAACGGCGTGGTGGACCAGAATGGCGGCAAGCAGGTGGATCCAGTCAATTTTACCCGTGCGACAGAGCCGATGCGGGCGAGAATCCTGGCCTACGTCAGCCAGCTAGTGAAACTGCGCACCTTGCATCCCGCATTGGGGGTGAACGACACTGAGTTCCTGCACGTCGATCTCAATGAAGGCAAGCGTGTGTTTGCATGGCAACGAGGCAGTGCGGAGAATCCAGTGATAGTGGTTGCGAACTTTTCGGCGTGGGAAACCGCCGATCCATTTGCGCTGAGGGCGGAGTATGTCGTTCCAAGCTGGCCTCCAACGCCAACCGGGCGTCAGTGGTGTGAAGTAACACAGGGTCGGGAAGCGCCGGATGCTGGACGCGAACCGCTCTTCCCTTGGGAAGCGAAGGTCTACCAGCTGGCTTAAGCGCCGAGTTGAAGCGGTGTTGCTCCTGCGTGCAGTCAGCGACTGGTCAGAGACAATAATTCCTACAGATCCTGCTGATAGTTATAGGCACATTGAACCTGCTGTCCAGGTGATAATTATTTTGCTGAACTTTCTCATCTCGTCAGTGCTGATATATAGCCATATCGGCATAGTCGTAGCAGTTTCAATGGGATACGCTGCCGATAATGTGCTGATGGTTGAGCATTTCCCTCTTATGCAGCAATGCCGATGATCTGGGGTCAACCCGCCGGGTCGGCAGGCGGCGCGAGATGGTGCAGCCGGGCCGCGCGAAGCGCGAGGTAGCGCTGCTCGGGCACGCTCGCGGTCATCCTCGCCGCCCGCAGGTAGGACTCGCGCGCTGCGACCGTGTCACCCGCACGTTCGAGCAGGTGCGCACGCACCGCCTCGAGGCGGTGCGTGCGCGCCATCCGGTCGTCCGCGTCGAGCGTGCCGAGCAGGGCAAGCCCGGCCTTCGGGCCGTGCACCATGGCCAGGGCGACCGCGCGGCTGAGCGTGACCACCGGTCCCGGCGCCACCTGGCTGAGCACCTCGTACAGCGCGAGAATCTGTGGCCAATCCGTCTCCTCGGCGGTCGGAGCCTCGTCATGCACCGCGGCGATCGCCGCCTGCAACTGGTAAGGACCGACCGGGACGGTGCCCAGGGTTCTGGTGACCAGCGCCACGCCTTCGGCGATCCCGGCGGCGTCCCAGAGCTCCCGGCGTTGCTCGGCGAGCGGCACGATCGACCCGTCGGCGTCAGTCCTGGCCGCCCGGCGTGCGTCGGTCAGCAGCATCAGCGCAAGCAGCCCGGCGACCTCGCCCTCGCGAGGCCTCAGGCGGTGCAGCAGACGCGTGAGCCGGATGGCCTCGGCGGTCAGGTCGACCCGATGCAGCGTCGGCCCCGAGCTGGTCGTGTACCCTTCGTTGAAGACGAGGTAGAGCACGTGCAGGACCACGCCGAGCCGCTCGGCCGGCTCGGGTGGTAGCTCGAACCTGGCCCCGGCGCTCCTGATGCGCTGCTTGGCCCGGCTGATGCGCTGCGCCATCGTGGCTTCGGGAACCAGGAACGCGGCCGCGATCTCCGTGGTCGTCAGGCCGCCGACGGCACGCAGCGTGAGCGCGAGCTGCGACGGGGGTGACAGCGCGGGGTGGCAGCACAGGAAGAGCAGAACGAGCGTATCGTCCTGGTCGGCTGGCCGGTGGCCGGTGTCCTCTTGATCAGCAGCTGGCTCGAGTGCCGCCAAGGTCTCCTCACGGCGGCGCCGCGCGCTCTCGCTGCGCCACTCGTCGACCAGTGACCGGCCGGCCACCGTCAGCAGCCAGGGCCGTGGCCGGTCTGGCACCCCCTCGGTCGGCCACTGGAGCGCCGCCGCGAGCAGCGCCTCCTGTACAGCGTCCTCGCAGGCAGCGAACTGACCGTGCCGGCGCACCAGCGTGCCGAGGACCTGCGGCGCGAGTTCACGCAGCAGATCCTCGATCCGGGGTTGCGCGTTCACAGCTCCGGCGCCGTCGGCTCGTCCATGATCCGCCGAACTTCCATGGGGTACTCGATGAAGGCGACCACCTGGGACGCGATCTCGATTGCCCGGTCCTCGCTCACGTCGACGATCCAGTAGCCGGCCAGCGATTCCTTGACCTCGGCGAACGGCCCGTCGGTCGGCACCGGAACACCGTTCTGGAAGCGGACGGTCTTCGCCTGGCTCGGGTCCACGAGCCCGTGTGAAGCCACCACCTCGCCGGCCTCCTTTAGCTCCCCGTCGAGCTTCAGCATGAACTGGTGCATGCTCGTGATCCACTCAGGTGTCCGAGTCTCCAGCGTGGCGCCCAGACCCCCGAACATCATGATCATGTACTTCATTTCGTTCTCCTTTTCTTATCGTTCTCCTTTTATTACGGCGCCCAGGACGGGCGCTCACCCCTTGGTCGGAGCGGTCGCTCGATTCTCGACATCCCGGCCGAGACTTTTCCCGACCAAGAAACAACCCGGCCCGGTGTCTTCGAGCTGCTTGTGGAAACGGTGCCCTCAGAGGCTTCGCAAGACATTCCCAAACAAGGTGAGGAACGCTTGTCCCCTCGATGCACCTGTCATCCCTCGCCCTTACGGTCGGGCTTTTCAGCGTGCAGCTTTAAGGATGCAAGCGCGGCAAGCCGGTTGCGACGCTGCTGACGCAAGATGACGAGAACGTTGAGGATATGACCCAGTAGCCCTTTGGGGTTATGCAAGAATGAGAAGATCACGCGTGTCTTGCCTGGCCCAACTGACACCAGCTCTAACGAGAAACCTGGCTCGGTCATGACTCGAAAGAGGCCGAAGCTCTCCTCCTTGATGAGGTATGCAATCTTCCTGCCCTCGATATGTTCGGTTCGTCGCTCAACATAGTAGCCCCTCTTCCCATCAAATTCTGCTTCCACACGACGACGAGAGCCGAGCCCCTCTCCCTGATCTGACTGCCTGAAGATCTGGACTGCCCTTACTGGTGGGCCCCACTCAGCAAGAAAGGTCGAGTCCGCAATGAGGGGCCACAGCCGCTCTACGGGGGCCTCAACCAGGATTTCGTCCTGCCCTTGAAGTTTGGCGGTCACCTGTTTCTCCTTTCCGCGCAGAAAATGAGAGCAGTTTGTCCATCACGACCTCGCTCACTGCTCTCTTAGAAGCTGGAGAGCATATCTTGACAGTTCCTCCCACCGGTGCTGGTCGGCGGAAGCGATCTCAAACCAATCAACCATCGGCGGCTTGGTCTTGAACGGTGCGAGCAAGCGGTAATGCTGTATGTTGAACGTTTCAGGTTGAAAATCCCGGCCTAGCCGAAAGACTATCTTCTTTCTATAATAAAACGCGAACACTTTGCCCTGATAGTGAAGAGCCAGCGACGACATCATCTTGCCCAACGTGATGGCGCTGTTCTCGCGAGCGAGCAGTGCAGCGATGGATCGAAAGCATTGTTCCTCCTCGTCACCATCCAGCATCGGTGTCTGCGGGGAGAGCTCTTTCTGGTCAGCCGATATGGAGAAGACATATCGCATCGCCTCCTCAAACAGGGCTTTGTCATGCTGGTAGTCTTCCGGGTTCTCATGGTTGATTTGTACGAATTCCTTGCCCCGGTTGCGTCCAAATGGTCGAAAAGGAACAAACCCTGGCTTTTCAAGCAGTTCCCTGACCCGCGCTTCCGGCAGCTTGATGCCAACCCCCTCCTCAGACAGTGTGGCGAAGACCACGCCGACTGAAACCTCAGGATGATCGAGCAAGAGACGATCGAGTGTCACTTTCTGTTCAGAATTGTCGTTCAATGGACCCATGTTTTGCTGTCCTTCTTCATTGCTGATAACCCGCAGAGGTATCCTCTCCTGGCGAGTCTGTCGAACCTGCCTCTTCATGGAAAGGACAGGTTCGGCAGACGGATGCATGCGCTCGCTAGCGCCCGAAGGCAGCCGCGAATTCGCGCGCATCATAGTAAATGCGTTCCTCTTCCATTTTGCCGTTTTTCACGACGACCCAATCTGCCACGTTCAAGGTCAACGATGTGCCCGCAGGTGACTTGAGATCCATTTCATAGATGGAGCAAACCTCGTTCCTATTCTCGAATTGTGTGAGCATTCTCATCCCCGTCACCAGTGGGAAGAAGCTTTCATTGAGCTTCATGAATGCCTCAATGCCTGTTGTTTGATCAACTGGCCCGATAAAGCGGAAATCATCCGCCAGGAAAGAGGTGTCTTGCGATTGCATGAACGTGTTGACTATGTCGAGTGCCTGTCCCATTGTTCTTTCTTTCTCCTGTGATTGATGAACGTACTTTTCATCGCGCGATACGAGCAGCATACAACGGGCGAGTGACACCATCATGTCAGTATTTTTCTGCCATCTGTTCTATTTCTTGCCGCATCAGCGCACGCAGCGATTCCGGGCTGAGAACTTGCACCTGTTTCCCCCAGCTCAGCAACCACTGAAAAATATCTCGTTCGTCGCGCACGCGCAGCGTCAGCAGCAAGCCTTTGGGAGTATATTCTGCTGCAACCGCCGAAAAAGGACGCGACTCTTGCACCCAGTGCGCAACTTCTTGAGCGAACAGCGCGGTGACAACCACATCACGCTGTTCGCTTGCTGCAATCCAGTCTGGCTTGAAATCTGCTGGTCGCTGAAACCGCTTTTCCAGAATCTTCAGGTTGTCCATGCGTCCCAGCCGGAACACCCGAATATCCTGACGCAGGTGGCAATACCCCATGAGCAGCCAGTCATTTGCCAAACGCGCCAAGCTGTAGGGGTCAACCTCTCGTATGGTTGCTTCGCTGGAAGTAGCCATTTTTTGGGTATAGCGGAAATGGACCGTTCGGCGTTCGGCAATGGCACTTCGCAACTGGCGCAAGGATTCACGTTGCTTCTCATCCAGCGAGTTGGCTGCAAAAAAGCTGATATTCGTGCTCAAATAGGACACATCCTGACGCAGGGTATCTGGGAGTACCGCGTCTATTTTTCTGTAGGCTGCTTGCGCCGCAGTGCGATACTGGTCATCAAAGTTGTGTCCCATGAAATCACTGCCCAGCGCCAGGATCAGCGCTTCCTCGGTGGTGAAGCGGAGGGGAGGCAGGAAATACCCTTCGGAAAGCGAATACCCTTTTTTCTGGATAGCGATGATGGGAACGCCTGCTTCCGAGAGAGCCTGCATATCACGGTAGAGCGTCCTCTTGCTGACTTCAAAAATAACGGCGAGGTCTTCCGCACGCTGCTGCCCTTTTCTCTGGAGCTCAAGAACAATGGCTAATAACCGGTCCGTTCGATTCATAGGGGTCAACCTTCCATCTAGCCGATAAGCCCATGGAGTTATTTTAGGGTGTGGAAACTTTCTCAAGAGATCGAGGCAAGTCACGCACCACGGCAAGTCTATGACTTTGAGGTAAGATTGATCGTAAGCAATTCCTGTCGCATGGTCCAATGATAGAAGGCGCATAAGGTGGTATAGCGGCGTCCTTGCGTCGCGGCGCTGAGGTGTCCATCCCATTCGAGGAGGGTTTTGATCAGAGGCGCTGTCACCTCAAGAAACTGTTCAGGAACTGCGACCACAAAATGGCGCAGATCACGGGTATATGCCTTGATGGTGTTCATGGGCGCGTGACGAGCACGTAAGCTTGCCAGAAACTGATCAATTCCCTCAACTGTTGCTGTCATGGGTCTTTCCTTTTTCGTGCGATATACGTATCAAAACTTCTTCACTCAAAGAAGAGTACCACCCTACCCCCAAAACTGGGAAAGAAGCGGGATAACTAGATGAGAGAGCGTGATAGAAGCACATTTGCACTTGGTGACACCTGGCGCCAATCAAGCCTTCTTCGAATAATGCGAGCGACTCGCAGAACGATTTGAAGTAGACGCCCTTCGTGTCTGTGCTACCGGTGTCGCTCTGGGCTTTCTCCGAGCTGTCCGCTGTTGCGGCGCAGTCGCTGCAACAGCATGTGCTTCATCCTTCCTCGTGGTTCTCCCGAAGCGATACTGCTTTCCCGCTCCTCTCCTGCCAGCCCTCGGGTTGCCAGAATAGGGGCGTTCTGGCAAGGGAAAGCCTTCTGGCTGCCATGTTCGTGTATGCGCTGGTGTTCCACTCGTAATACGCTCTTCCTGTCGCCTTTTCATGCCGGATGCTCCATCGCTCTCATGCTCTGGTTGTGTACCTCTGCTGCGCTCCTGGTCCGCTGAGAACTGTTTGTGGTCACCTACCAGTCGCTGCTCGCCATTCTGTTCGTGCTCCTGCGTTCTCGAAGCTACTGAACTTGCGAATGGGAGTGTCACAAGAGCTTCCTCGTCAAGAACGAGCTGCTGCAATGTGACTCCCTGCCCTAAATTGCGTGCCATCCGCTGCCATTTGGAAACATCTGATGGCACCAGCAGCGTAATCGCCTTGCCTTGTCGCCCCATTCTGCCTGTGCGACCGATCCGGTGTGTAAAAAGATCGCTCGATTCTGGCAGCTCGTAATTGATCACCTGATCTATCCCTGTAATGTCCAGCCCGCGTGCGGCTACATTGGTGGCAAGCAGCGTCTGCACCTGCCCCCGGCGGAACGCGGTAAGCACCTCTTCACGCGCGCGCTGGCTCTTGTTGCCGTGTAATGTTCCTACCGTAAACCCGAGCTTGCTAAGCTGTTTCCCTAACTTCTCGACACCGTATTTTGTCTTACCAAAGATGAGGCTGCTTTCTCCCTCCGTGGCATGCAAGAGGGCACAGAGTGCTGCCATTTTCTGGTCCTGCGGTACCCGGTAAGCAATCTGTTCAATCGTGCTTTGCGTACCTGGAACAGATGTAATGTCAACCTTGACCGGATGTTTGAGGAATTTTTCCTGGAGCGTCGCAATCCAGTCAGGGATTGTCGCTGAAAAGAGGGCCATTTGTCGCGTATCAGGCGTGGTCGCCAGTATCTCTTCAATTGCTGGCGCGAAACCACTATCCAGCATCTGGTCTGCCTCGTCCAGCACGCACATCCGCAGCTGGCTCAGTACTAAACTGCCGCGATCGAGATGGTCCTTCACTCGTCCTGGTGTGCCGACGACAATCTGCGCTCCATACCGCAGCGCTGAGAGTTGATTGCCATAGGGCCGTCCTCCTACCAGCAGTGCCGTGGAAAGCCGCCGACCGGTTGCCAACTGCACCAGCACAGCATTTACCTGGATAGCTAGCTCGCGCGTTGGCACGAGTACCAGCGCCTGCACGACACGTTTGTCCCTGGCTAACCTTTCCACCAGGGGAATACCATAGGCGAGCGTCTTGCCCGAGCCAGTAGCTGATTGTCCCACCACGTCATTCCCGGCGAGCAGCGTCGGAATTGCCTCGGCCTGAACAGGCGTAGGCTCTGTTATCTCCATGATTGCCAGCACCGCATGCGTCGCGGGTTGCAAAAAGAAGTCATGAAAAGATGGCATTAAAAATCCTTTCGGCCAATGCGCCCTTTGCGAGCGCGGTATAACTCCCTGTCGGCACTGTGCCGACAGGGAGTACCAGGAGCAGGCCGTAGGATACGGAAGCAATGCCGGCTCGGCTGATATCAGGTACGAACGTGCGTGCGAGGCGTGAGAGTATTCTACAGAGGATTGCTCAGAGCTCTTTAGTGTCTTTACCGGGGAACAGGATATGCAAGCAGCCCGTTCCATGCCATGCAAACAGTCATAACTGTTGCATTATACCTGCATGGGAGCTCATCGTCAAGCCAAGCTCAAAAATCTAAGGGAATTGGGGGCGGACACCAGGGGCAATGTGAACTGCAGATGCGCATCGTTCTTGAAGAGAAGAACATTTTTTAGCATTCTGCCAGTCCACAGAACCGACCTCGAGTGCCAACTTTCTCCGACTCCTGGGTTACGCGAAGTGCGGGACAACAGTCTGTACGAAGCGATCCAGGGATTCAGGGTCCAGGAACCTGAACATGAAATGCGTCACCCCCACTGCATGAAAGCGCTCCAGCTCACCGATCACTTCGGCGCTGCTTCCGGCCACGAAGTGCTTCTGCGGGCTGCGTACCACCTCAGCGGGATTCTCTGAGACACTCGCTGTACTCAGGTAGGTCAGTTTGATCTCCGCCGGGTCTCTGCCCACGCGAGCGCAGTGGCTTTTCAGCATGGCAAGTTTGTGCGCGTACTCTTCAACTGTGCACGAATTGAAATTCCACCAGTCCGCCCGGCGAGCTACTATCGCCAACGTTTTCTCTTCTCCTCCACCACCAATGAGGAGCGGAATGGGGGGATGGGGTTGCGGCTCACAGTAGGCGTCGCGAATGCTGTAGTGCTTCCCCACGAACGTGGCCGGACGCGTGGACCACATGGCCTTCACGATAGTAGCAGCTTCTTCTAATTGTTCCAGGCGCGTCTTGGTGTCTGGAAAGGGATACCCATAGGCCTGATACTCGTCTGCCTTCCAGCCAGCCCCTAATCCCAGGATGAACCTCCCCCGGAGAGCAACTGGAGATTGGCGGCCATTTTTGCCGTCAGGGCTGGATTGCGGTACGACTGACACAGCACGAGCGCCCCCACCCGAAATTGAGGAAATTCGCCGGCAAAATAGCTCAAGGTGGTCAGACACTCGTGTGTAGCGGTTTCTCCCAAGTGCAGGTGATCCTCGACCCACAACGTGGTGAAGCCAGGCGACAACTTCCGAATCAAGCGGCGATTGTACTCGAAGAGCTCGCTCCCCGGAAAGTGGAGGGGAAACGGCTGAAGCATGAGACCAAATTCGATGGTAGACATAATTTGGAGAGCCTATCGACGTCGCGACCAGAGCCGCTCAAGAAGAAGTGGGCCAATGATCGAAATGGCAGTAAACGCACCATAGGCAAGCGATACCCATCCAATCGTTTTGCGCATGGTCGATGTGTTGTCTTTCACGAGTAGATTGCTCCTCTTTTCCTTTACCAGAGATACTGTTATGTATAGCATTTTATCTCATGGCAGTGGAGATGTGTTGTACTGGCTACTTATAATATCGGTTCCCCGAAATGAGCATCACAAAGTCTCGACTCCTACTCATCTCTCTCCACGGCGATACCGCCATCTTTGTAAAGAATGTTCTCGAAGAGCACATGCAAAGTGGAAACAATAGAGCTCTGCTCTTCAATACTGGTTAACCGGCACATCCTCCTTTTGCCTATGAGAGATATTCCAAAGAGCTTTCGGTGTAAATCTTTATTTTAAGCTACCGAGCGGTGATAAGGAGAAATTAACCAGGTGATAGAAAAGATGGCATCCCGATTGTTGTGTAATGATGGGGTCGCGCCCAAACCGCTCGTTGAGATAACATAGCAGGCATAGCCCCTTCCTTTGCGTCTTTGAGTTCGATTGCCACAAAGGAGGAACCTATGCCTGTTCATCGTACTAAAAAGTGTACCACGCAGACCACGCCCGACTCAACAGAGGGACAGTCAGTCCCAGGACTGCCCAGTCAGCAGGAATTCCAGCAATACCTGCGCGCCCTGGCGCGAGGAGCCATTTGCATCGTCTTAGAGGATGTGATGCGCGCAGAGTTAGATGCGCTCATCATCTAAGGTATCAGTAGGAAATGTTGTAAATAGTTTGCTCTCGCTACGGACATTTGCAGGAGCAGGTCAGACGCACTTACTCCTTTGATGGTTTACAAATCCTGGCACTAGTAATCTGTAGATTCCCTCTCTTGTCAAAACAAGGTGACGAGAGGGATAGGGCATTGACTCAGGATAGAGTGTGTCATAGAATTACGCCTGATATTACCTGTTTGTTAAGTGAAAGAAGCCATAAGAATGATTCATACCACGAATCTCGACCTGTTCGCGGGAATCCCAGTCGCCGACTACGCGGTGGCGCTGGAGTGGTACGAACGGCTACTGGGCTCCCCGCCCACATTCTTTCCAAACGACATAGAGGCCGTGTGGGAGCTTGCGGAGCATCGGTATGTGTTCATTGTGCGGCGGCCGGAGCACGCTGGCCACGCCATGCACACGATTTTCGTCGACGACCTCGATGCACTCGTCGCGCAGATAGCCGATCGGGGACTCGACCCTGCGGAGCGGGAAACCTACTCGAATGGCGTGCGCAAGACCACGTACCGCGATCCCGACGGAAACGAGATCGGGTTCGGCGGCGCTCCGCTGTAACCGGCTTCCGGCCAGGACAGCGGCAGGTGCCGTCGAAAACCTTCACCCGCTTCCGAAGGGGTTTCAGAAAATCGCTTCATCGCTCTGCAAGAACCGAATCACCAAAAGTGAGCCAGATGTCGGTGAACAATAAAGTCGTGAACTACACGATAAAGTTGTTGTGAACTCTGAATTAAAAATGATCGCGTCGACAGACAGAAACTCGTACGTGTAGGCGTAAATGTAGATCTGGAAGGTTGTGTTGCAAGAAATCTAGCGAAATTCTAGAGGCGCGAGCTCTCACTCCCCTATTCAGCTAAGACAGCCATTCCAAACAAGCTTGCGATATCAGTTCCTCTCAGTTCTCAGCATACCGTCGAGCTTACTACATCCTTGCCGTTTTTGCAACACAGCCTCGATATCTGATCAGGAATGATACGAGCGGCTGATGTGCGTCTGCTATAATGGAGAGTCGAGCAGGCTGTCATTCTGGATTTGGATTGTGAGAGATAGAGTGGCTTACCCAAAGTAAAGGAGCGTTGTACCTATGATAGAGACCATCCCTCTCTCCCGACGCCGCCTCGATATCATTCTTGTGGCTTTCTTCCTCGTCAACTTGCTGTTCGTTTCGTATCTGATCGATACCGAACAGCTTGTCATCGCCAATCCTGCGCATTTCACCTATCCTATCTGGCCTCCTCGCCCGTTGATCGATGCTGTTCACTGGTGGGGCTACACCTCCGATCCGCTGCTGATCGCCCGCCCGGTCTTTTTCAAAGTGACGATCTGGCTTGATAACCTGTTGTATGGACCCTTTTATCTGGTCGCCACCTATGCCTACCTCAAAGGCAAAGAGTGGATTCGCCTGCCGAGCATCATCTACGCCGTCTCCATGATGTCGGGCGTGATGATGATCCTGAGCGAGGAAGCCTTCGTGCAATATAAAACGCCACACCTGGCGCTGGTCGTGACTGCCAACGCTTCGTGGATCATCTTTCCCTTGATCATCCTGTTCCGTTTTGGGCTGAACGAACATCACTTCACCAGGCATGTTGAAAGCCGCCAAGCGATCGAGATGGGAGCAAGAGCATGACCCGAGCATTCCTGATCGTGATCGCAGCGTATGCGCTGGCGGGCGCCGCAGCAATCGGCACGGGCATCTGGCTGCAGGCCCAGCAGCCAATCGTGATAGTAGGATTGGCCGACGTGGCGGCGACCATCGTGATCTTCCTCTTCAGCGTGATCACCAATAATTCCAGCATCTATGACCCCTATTGGAGCGTAGCGCCGGTTCCCATCGCGCTTTTCTGGCTGTTGCGGCCTGGCTCGAACGGCTTCGCCAATGTGCGCCATGTACTCATCTTCGCGCTGCTCTGCCTTTGGGCGATTCGCTTGACGGCCAATTGGGCTCTGCGGTGGCGCGGTTTGAACCATGAAGACTGGCGCTACCACGATATGCGCAAACAGGCAGGGCGGTTGTACTGGCCTGTTAGCCTGCTTGGGATTCACCTGATGCCGACGGTGCTGGTCTTCCTGGGCTGCCTGGCGCTCTGGCCAAACCTGAGCGACCACATCACGCACCTGTCATGGCTGGATGGCGTAGCGGCGCTAGTCACGCTGGCGGCAGTGCTGATCGAGGGGACGGCAGATGTGCAGATGCAGCGATTTCGCAGGACACGCTCGGCGGAGCAGGCGATCCCACCTGGATTATGGTCGGCCTCGCGCCATCCGAACTACTTTGGTGAAGTGCTCTTCTGGTGGGGCCTGTTTCTCTTTGTGCCGCTGGCTCATCCAGACTTCTGGTGGGCCATCGCCGGTCCCATCGCCATCCTGCTGCTCTTCCTGGGCATCAGCATCCCCATGATGGAGCGCCACCTGCTTGCAGAACATCCCACATATGCGGAGTACCAGCGGCGTGTCTCACCATTCGTCCCCTGGGTATCGCGCTGAGTTTCCTGCATGTCAGACTCATCTATTGAGTTCCCGACTTTATTGTCTGTTAGGATGATCTAAAACCGGAAAGATTCCTCTCGAGTTCCCAACTTTATTTTTCGTCAGGTTGTACGTTTCACAAATTTTGAGCACAAATGAGCCGATGCCAGTTCCCAAGTTTATTGTTGTTCAACAGTGTAGACATGGAATTAAGTTGTCCCGTGTGGAATTAAGTTGTCCGTCAGAGCTACTCGTGGAATTAAGTTGTCCTGTGTGGAATTAAGTTGTCCTTTTTAAAGAGGATAACTGTAGATGTTGTTCACGCAGAATAAAGTTGCGGGCTGAATTGCTCTCATAGAGGAGGCATGCAGGGACAGTAGGACAACGTCGTCTGTAAATTGCTTGGCATTTCTGTCGCTCAAAGCTCAGCAGTCAGGGAAGTGCTTTTTGACTGGTCCCTGACTGCTGAGCTTTGTATGATCGAGTTTTGTATTTTAGGAATAATGTACTATATCATATGTCGCTCATGGAGGATGTAGTCGTCGAACTGAACTGGTAGGAGGCTATAACGGCAAGAGTTCATTCTGTTCCAGAACAAGCATAAGCACCTGAAACGCCGGATTGCACGACAGCATAGTCCTCTGTATAATGGTGTAATGGCTACTTGGTACATCTGTTCGTAAAAAATTGACAACTTGATCTTTTCCCATCCTCCCCTTTTCCCTTATTACATGATGCTCAACCTAGAAAAAAGCAAGAAAGGTTTTCTCATGCACGAGAGGAAGGCTCTCCTATGAAATAAACGTGCACTCACTTGCAGCATCCACTCTGGGAAGCCATACAAAGCCTGCATTGTAGGTCTACCAAAGGCACCTTCACACATGAGGTTACTATCTGGATCCCCCCTCGTCCGTCGGCTAACTCGATGGACTGTGTTACCAGGTCAGACTGCTCTTTGATAGTCATGATGGAGCCCACCTAATAGCGGAAGAGCAATCACTTTGTTCCTCGCAAGACACGTGGAATGAGACGAGCTGTTCGGTTCAGGAACCTGCTGATGGATCCCTTGATGCGGTCGAGCGTGGTTGAAGTATGTCACATACTGATTGAGCACGCGCTGGAGTTGCCTCTCGTGAAAGATCAAGACATGATCAAGGCATGCTTGTCGCACACTCCTCATGAAGCGTTCGCAGATCGCATTGGCTCGTGGCGCATGATAAGGCGTTTTGAGAATCTCAATCGCACTCGTTGTCGCCACGCGAGCAAAGCCAGACCCAAATTTGCTATCGTTATCATGAATCAGATACTTAGGCGCTTGCCCATACGGGGTCGCTTCTCGGAGGTGTTGCGCGACCCAGGGATCGGTCGGAGATCGTGTCACTCCTATATGGATCACCTTCCGTGACTTCAGCTCGATGATGAAGAACGCAAAGAGCGGTCGAAAGAAGAGATCTGTGACCTGTAATATCAAATCCTGATGATTACTATACATTGGGCTGACACAATCGGCTTGAGAAGCCAACTTGCTGTTATACGAATGTACAGTGATTAACCGGATTTGATATAAGAAGTCGCAAGCCCAGATCTGTCCTGCGTGATGGTGCAAAAAGGTTGCCCACTTCTGACCCCCTGTCTGGGGAGTGCGAACCTGCCTCATGTACTGCTGAATGGTCCGCTTGCAGACACGCATGCCGAGTTTCAATAATTCCCCACGAATACGCTCAGCACCCCAGAGCCGATTCTCCTTCGCCATCTCGTCTTCTCAAGGCGATAGTTTCCGCGGTTACTTTGGGCTTGTGTAAAGAGGCCTTTGACCTGTGCTTCCAGTACAGGCGGAAGAGCTCTCGATGCCAACGCAGCAGAGTTTCTGGTTGAATGATGAGGAGCGTTTGCTTCCATGCCCGAACAGCCCTTGCCAAGAGTACGAGCAGGATTCGATCCGTCTTCGTGCATGCTGGGCGTTTCACCTGCCGCTTGAGGATGATGAGTTGTTGACGTAAGAGCGCATTTTCCGCCATGAGCTCTGGTTTGCTTCTGGTGAGATCTGTGAGTGTTCCAAGCAGCAAAGAAGAAGTGAGTGGTGTGGTCCATTGAACAAAACGAGTACGGAGTACGCTTACAGATGTACCAACGAGCCGCTTAAGACAGGAATGAAACAGGTTCAAAAGTGCGCTTCTCCTTCAGAAATATAGGTTGATTTTCATATTGTCTTGTGAGCACCTGTTCACATTCTCGAATTTTATCCTTGTTGCCCATCCAGCTGCAACCAGTGAAAGCATACTCTACCCTACTTAACAGCGGCTTTACCTGAACGGATGTCCCAAGTAGCCAGTACAACGGCCAGAGTCTGCTCTAGAAAGTCCTAGAAAGTCGTCAAAGTACGGCGTAGACCACCCGCCATACGTGAAGCCGAAGCTTCGGTCTACCTCTGGGCCATCGTCTGACTGCATGACGCCGTCAAGGGTGAGGAAAATGAGGACGATCAGTTTTCTCATGGGTTCACTCTCTCCTCTAGTGATGTCGCGTCGCGAGTAGTTAGAACTGGTGGCAGGTCTGGCCTCTGCCAAATGCGAAGACCCTGGTGGGTGTGACAGAGAACACGAGGTTCGAATCGACGATAACTCGTTCGTCTTCATCGTAGAGGCAAAAATAGCCGTTACGTACCCGGTATAGCCAGCTTTCTCCATCCCACTTGGTCGCCCACACCGAGGCTAAGCGTTCGAGGGTATCCTGGTCGGTGATCCGCACGGCGTCGCCTTCAACCACCACACTGAGTCCCAGGATCTGGTTGTAGCCGGTTGTCAG
>WNGP01001595.1_pt1 | contig 18691 bp, 16 predicted proteins | sample 5407671 | NCBI WGS metagenome assembly WNGP01 (sample SAMN13153381, study PRJNA577476) | soil metagenome | isolation source: 40 cm soil or saprolite under Garry oak tree replicate 2 | place: USA:California | collected 2016-06-15 | reverse complement strand
GACTGTTATGGTAGGAGTAGCAGGTTAACAGTCACCAAAGGGAGAATAACTATGCGTGCTGATATTGTTTTGGGAGCGAAGTTTCCAGATTATGAGTTGACCGATCACACGAAAACACGTCGTCGTTTGAGCGAGTTACAGGGCAATGACCCGATGATTCTCATTCTCTCACGTGGTCACTACTGTCCGAAGGACCACCAGCAGCACCTCGAACTGGCTGCCTTCTATCCGAAAATTGCGGTGGCCTACACAAAGATTGTGACTATTTCGACGGATAATATCCTAGAGTCAAACGAATTTCGTGATGCCGTTGGGGCGGAATGGCCCTTTCTTTCGGATTCTGGGCGTAAGGTACAGCAAGACCTGGATATTCAAGAATATACGGACCCTTTCCATAACCCGATGATTCCTCATACGTTCGTGCTTGAGCCGGGGTTGGTCATTTACAAAATCTATAATGGCTACTGGTTCTGGGGTAGGCCGTCACCCGAAGACCTTCGTAAGGATCTACGCGAGGTCACGCGCAAGATACGCCCTGATTGGGACCTCTCAGCACCGGGGTTGCGTGAAAATTGGGAGGGTGACAAGAAATTGCATTATCCCTACAAAGGAAATTAAATTAAGCTAAAACTATGCATAATGATAGCCAGTCCCTCATCGGACTGGCTATTGGCGTTTGATAGGGAAAATGTCACGTTCACAGGTGTACATCCCTCGACACAGGAGCTATGGTTGAACTTGCGTGAAGTTACGCGCAAGATCAGACCGGATTGGGATCTTGCGGCTCCGGGGCTGCGTGAAAATTGGGAAGGGGATAAGAGGTTGCACTATCCTTATAAGGAATCACGTTAGTACGATAGCGTCGAAAAGGCTGCTCGCAGCTGTGCCACGAGCAGCCTTTTCGACGCTATCGCACATTACATAGGTACTGTGATGTTTAGATGATGTTGAGTTCTTTGCCTACTCTCTCGAAGACGTTCAGGGCTTTTGTGAGTTCCTCGCGGGTATGAAGAGCGGTGACGATGGTGCGCACGCGGCACTTGTCAGCAGGGACGGTGGGGAAGACAATACCCTGGGCAAAGACGCCTTCCTCGAAGAGGCGAGTGCTGAACTTCATGGCGAGGGCACCATCACCGACGATGACGGGGGTAATCGGCGTTTCACTGTGGCCTGTATTGAAACCTAATTGCAGTAGGCCGCGTTTGAAGAAGTGGGCGTTCTCCCAGAGCCGCTCAACAAGGCTGTTGTCGCTTTCGAGTAGATCGATGGCGGCGATACAAGTGGCAACGACGGAGGGCGGGTGCGAGGTACTGAACAGCACAGGGCGAGAGCGCATCATGAGTAGATCTTTGACGTCCTGGCTGCAGGCAACATAGCCACCTAAGGCTCCTATACCCTTGGAGAGGGTGCCTACTTGAAGGGCGACACGTCCATCGAGCCCAAAATGGCTGACGGAGCCGCGCCCATTCTTTCCTAAGACGCCGCTTGAATGCGCGTCGTCGACCATAACGAAGGCACCGAACTCTTCAGCAAGGGAGACGATCTCTGGCAGCGGTGCAATGTCACCATCCATGCTAAAGACGCCGTCGGTCACCACCATGACTTTACCGGCGCCGCGCGATTCCTCAAGCACGCGACGCAGCCCGGCCATGTCTCTGTGTGGATAGACTTTACGCGGTGTCCTGTTGAGGCGTATGCCGTCGATGATGCTGGCGTGATTGAGTTCGTCGCTGATGATGATATCCTCGGGAAGCATGAGGGCCGAGATGACTCCCAGGTTGGTTGCATAGCCGGACTGGAAGGTGAGCGAGGCTTCGGTATGTTTGAAGCGGGCTAGCTTCTCTTCGAGTTCAACGTGGAGCGACATGGTACCGGCGATGGTACGCACGGAACCTGAACCAACACCATATTTCTCAATGGCCTTGATTGCTGCTTCTCGCAGTCGGGGATGAACCGTCAGCCCGAGGTAGTTATTTGAAGAGAGGGTGATGACTTCGTGGCCATCGACGATAACGGTAGCCTTCTGCTCGGTTTCCAGAACGCGTGGACGATAAAAGGTGCCTTTTTGGCGCAGGGTATCGAGTTCACCTGCTGCAAATTGTTGTAGTTTGTCCATGTTTCTCCTCTTCCAGGGGATATATCCTTCTCGCGGGTAGATATGGGGCAGATACACACAGCACAGGCTCCCGGAAGGGATGCTCCATTATGGGAGCCAGCATTCCCTAAAAACCCCGCAAAGAAACGCCCCTACATTGTCATGACTATCTTTCCACAATCGCCGACTTTCATGATTGCCATAGCTTCATGAAGCTGGTCGAAGGATAGGGTATGAGTGATTACTGGCTTGAGATCCAGCTGGCCAGCTTCAAGGATGCGACGTGTGCGATACCAGGTGTCGAAGATGCGACGGCCAGAGATGCCAAAGACGGTCGCGCCCTTAAAGATGATATCGTTGGCAAGGTCGAGTTCGACCGTACACGATGGGAGGCCCAGGAGAGAGACACGCCCACCGTTTCGCAGCGATTTGAAGCTCTGTCGTATGGCCTGCGCGTTGCCTGACATTTCCAGGCTGACATCGACACCGAGGCCATCTGTGATAGCGAGGATCTGCTGAACTGGATCGACTTCACCGGGATTGAGCACGTAGTTCGCACCCATCTTTGTGGCGATCTCCAGTCGTTGGTGATTAGGTTCGACGGCGAAGATGGTACTGGAGCCGGAGACGCGGCAGAGACCAACAGCCCAGAGACCAATGGGGCCGCAGCCGAAGACGGCAACGGTTTTGTTTGTGATGTCGCCCGCGAAGGTAGCGTGGACGGCATTGCCAAAGGGTTCCTGGATGGAGGCGACGGTATGATCGATTTCTTTGCCGGTCTTCCATGCGACGTTCTCAGGGATGGCGATGTATTCCGCGAATGCACCGTCACGATCAACACCGAGTATCTGTACATTGCGGCAGACATGGGCCTGGCCGGTACGACATTGGTAACAATGTCCACAGGTGATGTGGGTTTCGGCGGCGACGAAGTCGCCTGGGAAGAGGGTGGTGACTTCGCTGCCGACTTCGACGACCTCGCCAGCGAATTCGTGACCAAAGACGCGGGGGACGGACAGGCGGCTCTGCGCCCACGCGTCCCACTCGTAGATATGCATGTCTGTACCACAGATGGAGGCGGCCTTCACCTGAACGAGTACATCACGCGAGCCGATATGAGGGATGTCTACCAGGGCAATCTTTGCTCCGGGCGCCGCCTCGACTTTGAGGGCCGCCTTCATTTTTCCTTGCATGTGCTAACTACACCTCCGCATTGAGTATGTTTGTACTGCTTTCATTATGCGTCTTAGGATGTGTGATTGCAAGGGAACAAGCTGTGGGCATGCGAGAGATTTTCGATGAATTCTCTCCGATTTCGCGACATATTTTTTTCGGGCTTTTACGTTGCCGGGTTCGACGGGATGCCGTATAGTCCAGGGATGTACCAGCAGCAAGAACATCTCTTCCTTCTTATTATACTGACCACTTCAAGTGGTCAGTTCGCTTGAGCCAGTCCAACTGCTCAAAGCGGGTGATGGCACGCTCTGGCATAGAAGGGGAAGTGTGAACTGGAATGTGGCTGGCCTTCCCCTTGGAGCTGCTTCGGTCCTCACCGTGACGTGAAACCCTGCTTGCGTGTTCCTGTCCTGATGCGTTCCCTGGTGGGATGGCATGAGGACGGGGTGGATCGTCCCACCGGACGTCCTGTGTGCACCCTGCAGGCTCATGAGGCTTCCCATAACTCATCTGTCTGCAGCACCAAGCGCCTGGGTACCCCGCTCGGCTTCGCCTGGTCTTGCGGGACCTGGGTGGCGAGACGGTGGGCTTGCTGCAAGACCTGTTGGATCGGGGGCCCAGCCAGAAAGCGCGCACGCCGTGTCTCATCGTTGATGCCCTCTGCCAACCCCCCCGATGATGGTCGCTGCCTCCCCAAAGGCCGTGCGCGCTTGCAGAGGCAGGGACGGTATGCTGCGCTGATGGGGCCTGCAGCATAGAGAGTGCGTGCGAGTGCGAAAGGCGCATCAGGGGGCAGTCCAGGCGCTCAAGGTGAGTCCCGATGACAGCACGCTGGCCAGTTGCGGCGATGACGGGGTCATCACGCTCTGGGACCTGCACAGTGGCGAGCATCTCCGCACGCTGCGACGCGACCGGCCCTACGACCGGCTCGATATCACGGGAATCAGGGGAGTGACCGAGGCGCAGAAGGCATCGTTGCGCACCTTGGGGGCGACTGAGGAAACGAGCGTTGGCGGTTAAATGCGTGCTCTTCTCGGTGAAATGTGGATGACGACGGTGAGCATGGCGCCGGGATGTCTCATGGGGCAAGGTGCGCTTGCCTGGGGAGATGAGGCGGTTCCTGTCCGGTAGGCGCGTGGTTTGGCGCCGTGCGGCGAGCGAGGGTGCCTTCCTCCAGAGCCTCGACCAGGCAAAATGGGGAAGGACCCTGCCGGTCGATGCCTCCCCTGTCGATCTCGCCCGCCAGGTCAGAGCGGTTTCCCAGGCAGGGCATGGCGCGCCTTTCCGTAGGCAGCGCAAGCCGCGAAGTGTTGCACCTCTGACCAATGTGATTGGCAAGCCCCATCCATGGTGGAGTGGGCTGCTTCAGTTATATAGCTGAGTCTAAATAACGGTCCAGCTTGTTGAAAAAGGCAAGAAAACCTCATCAAATAATACTTGCTTGCAACAAACAGCACCCAGAGGACGACATTGGTGATGGCGAGACCGACGATGACCTCCCCGCCGACTTGCTGTTGCACCAATCTGAGCACTGCCTCAACTTGCTGGGTGAATCCCGAGGGAGCCAGCGTGTCACGTGTTCTTTCCGCTTGCTTGTGAGCACCCATATGGGTCTTCTTTCACGGCTTGAACCATCACCGACTCTGCCGAGGGAGGAATTCTCGTTGCCGTTGGACAAGAGAACTTCATGAATGTACTGCTATTGTCGTCAGGCCTTCAAGACCGGCGGCGCGTTTGAGCGCACGATATTGCAAGACTTTGGTGTTCGTCTCCGTCAAACCCATCCTTACAGCCGTCTCCCGTACTGAAAGGTGGAGTAGGAATGAGATTGAAGACGCCCAACAAGATATTGGTCACCGCCAGGTAGAACAAGATGCCTTCCAGCGGGGAGTTGGAGCCTTGCAACGGCACCTGGAGCAGGAAACAGATGACGCCAATCACAAGACTGGTGAGTGGCCCGACGAAGGCCATCTGGAACTCGATGCCCGGACTCGTTGGCTCCCGCTCAATATTGGAGACGCCGCCAAAGATGAACAGCGTGATCCTTTTCACGGGCAACCCACGTCTGCGTGCAACCAGCGAGTGGGCCAGTTCATGCAAGAGCACGGAGACAAACAGCAGCAGGGACGAGACAAAGGCGATGAGCCAATAGGTGGCGGTTGACCACCCGGGATACAACTGGGGAAACCAACCGATGGCAAGGGACACCGTCAGCAAGACCAGAATGATGATCCAGCTTACATTGATATCGATGTCGATTCCGGCAATGTTGCTAATACGGAACGAACCAGGCATGGCGATACTCCTTTTCATGAAAGTTGACGTCGTGCAGAGACCGTGTTTTTCTCTTTGCTCGCGCAGTTTGCGGATACCCTCTAAGCCGGGCTTGCTGTTCTTCTTCATTACGGCAACCTTTACCGAGGCAAGAATGCTCTCATTCCCACTGCCGGGAGACGGGCAGAATACGCCAATCGGTTTCAAAGATGCGCTGATGCAATTCTAACTCGACAATGGCAGCCAGGACGCTTTTCTGACGCTCGGCATCGGCCGCGCTGGTGACTTGAAATGGCCAAAGGCCTGCGGTACTTCCAGAGAGGTGAGGATGATGGAAGCCCTGGGAGTAGTTGACCACAAGACGCACCGGCTGAAGCGGCCCGTTTGGACCCCGCATGACTCGTGCCGCTCGCTGTTCAGGCCAGCTGAGCTCAAAGCGGGTCACCAGACCGCCAGAACCATCTTCTTCGGGGCCGATCATCTGCACCTTTCCAGTGCCGTTTAAGAACAAGGTATTGGCCTCCTCTAAGATCTCCACGGCGACTGACCTGAGCAGGGTGATACCCTGGCGATACACTCCCTCTTTGGCACCGCGGCTCATTGCTCCCTCGTAGGTGCCGGACCGCAAATCTTGCAGGTGACGAAGCAGATCGTCAGCGCGGACTGTGGACGGGATCGGATGACTCATGATGCGCTCCTTTCCTGGAATATCTCTGCTTTACACTCTGACAACTGAACCGCCATCAACGCGCAGATTGGCCCCGGTGATAAACGAGGCGGACTCTGATGCGAGAAAGACGATCGCCGCCGCCACTTCTTCAGGCGTCCCCGCATGTAAATGTTTCAATTCCGTGAGCGGTTTCTACACAATTATGTGGGCGAACCTAGAGATGTTTTTTCTGAAATGTCTGTGGCTTTCTACGCTCGTGAGGCCCTTCAAGCCGCAGATGGACGAGAGAATGCCAACCACTCTTCGCCCATGTAATGATTTAACATTCCGCTCATGGAATTCCAAAATGTACACGCCAGGCAAGGCGACATCTAGGGATTCAATTCGCTTAACCAGCGCAGCGCCGACAGGCTGGGCACAAAACAGTACGCCCCTCCTCGGGTGACCGTAAAGCGCTGCAGACCATGCAGGCGTCGTCGCACCGGAGAGCGGGGTATCGTGAACGTTCCGCTCCCGTCGTTCGACCCGACCAGCGGGTCTTTCTCCTCGGGCGCTCCAAGGAAGACGCCGCTGTTGACCCACTGCGTCTGGACGAACTCGAACTGCCGCTTCAGGTGGGCTCCCACGAAGATGAACACAATTCCCCGCTCGGCCCCATCGTCCTGTAGGACGCCATCCGGAAGCGGCGGGCCGTAGCTGGTGCCGCGACGGATCATGCGATGCAGCCGGTTGACTCCAATGAGTTCGTCTTTGAACGCGTCGCGCGGATTCGCCCGACGAGCGTGCGAGCCGACCGGGCACCGGAGTCCTCTCGGGTCGTCATCGTGGTACAGGAAGTCGTTGTTGCGACTCGGGTCGGCTCCCAGCGCGGGGTCATCCCGCTCAGGGGAGAGCGCCAGTGGCGCGCCGCTCCGCCAGCGCCCGACCATCTTGGCGGCGAGCAGTTCCTCCTCCTGCGCACTGGAAGATTGGGCGCGCAGATACTGGCGCAACGCCGCCACTCGCTGGTGGAGCTTGCGAAAGGCGATATAGGTACCGTTGCGGCCCAGCACGTCGGGCTGCGGCATCGGGGGCAACACGTCCGTCTCGTCGAGGTAGCCCAACACGAACTCGCCCGCCTTCAGGGGGCACTCCTGGGGGTTGGTGCCGGGAATGCCGCTCCCCTCGACCGCCGGATTGCTGATGCCATCCTTGAACCCGAAGGCTTCTCGCCCGGTGGGCAACAAGTAGGCGTCCTGGCGATAGATCGCCTCGACCCCGGCCATAGCCGGGTACGCCTTGCGGGCGCGCTCGAGCAGGTCGTCGCGCCGAGACGTGTCGGGCGAGATCGCGGTCAGCAGGACGTGGACATCTGGTGTCCCGAGCGGCTTTTCCCAGAGGGCCGGACTGCTCTCGCCGACGTCGCCCAGCAGCGCCGCGCGCGCCGCCATGCCCTCCTGGAATTCCGGCGCGAAGCTGTCGAGCGAAGCCTGTGGCACGCCGAATGCCTTGAGACCCTGGTAGGTGAGGGCGACGCTCAACCAGGCATCGCGGTCCGGGCTCGTCGGGTTGGCCGCAGAAGCGATCTCTGGAATCAGCCGCCGCAGCAATTCGCGCCCAGCTCGACGGTCGTCGATACGTAACAGGATATAGGTCGCGACGTACGGGAAGGGCCGGGGGTGCAGGACCCCGTTCTGGATATCGTCCAGTTCGAGCGGACGACTAGCTTCGGTTGTCATGGATGCTGTCTCCTCAGCTCTGGGTCGTCTTCGGGATTGGGCCCAGAGCAATGGTCTGAGAGGGCGTCGCTTCTTGCTCGTGGTTCCCGGCGCACCATCGGAGCCGCCGGATAGCCGCTGCGCGCCAGCTGACCGGTCGGTCAGCTCGAGGCTTCGTCGAGCAACTGCCCAAACACCGTCTGCACGCGTAGCGCCTTCAGGATTTCCTTCGCCGTGACATCCGGGTATGACCTGTCATATAAGGCCGCCGTGACCTGGTGTGCGGTAAGAAACTCCTTTTGCTCGTCCAAGCTGAGGGAGGCCACGCCCGCCGCGTCAGGGTATCCCACGCAATGGACGAGGAACTCTGCCCAGTCCTGGAGGACCCGCGTTCTGGCGAAATCTTCGATGTAGACGTCCCAGTCGCCATCGAAGCTGGTGGCGATCAGGAGCCGCGTATCGTTGTCAAACAAGACCTGTCTCGCCTCATGTACGGTGCCGACGGACACCAGTACCCTCGTCGCCTGAACATGCCAGTCGGAAGTGGCGGCTCTGCGGGTGAACACCTCGCGGATTTGCTTCTCGTGGCCCGGCTTGACCTTGAGAAACACGCTCAGTTCGCTCACCACTCCGGTCTTCGCGCCCTTCCTGGGCGAGTGGACGGGGTTCTTTTGATCACTCTGTGTCGTCATTTTCCTAATTGCTCCTTCCGGGTCTGTCCCGAATCTCGTTGATAATCTGAGGGCAACTCCTGGCGCTCATTGCGCCGCAAGATCGTCGCACCTCGTCCTCAAGGATCTCCCTCCATCTGGCCCGCATTGCTCCGAGCCAGGGTCATGGACCTACTACTGACATCCTACTGGAAAAGAGTGGCATCTCCACCCTCATCATAGATCAGCGCTCTCGCCTGACCAGGAAGCTCCTCCTGCAGGTTCCAGCCAAGTAAGAGCTGCAACTGTTCACGCAGCCAGCGATCAAACGGCTGTGCTGAGGAAGCCAGCTTCAACAGGGCTTATTGGGGCTCCTGCGTGTGCAGAGTCATGAGTAATACTGTTTCACGATCCCGCGATCTCCGTCACTCCGTTCTCGGATCACGCGGTGAGGGTGGTGTCCAGCCAGTCGAACATCGTCTGGTGGGCCCGCCCCAGGCCACCCGCGTGGGTGTGCTCACCTGCCCCCTCGCTTTCGGTCAACGTGACCAGGGTGGTGGAGGCGCCGGTGAGGGACTTCTCGACCAGTTGCGGCTGGCCCTTGAGGTACTGGTCGTTCTCGGCGTCCATGATCAGGGTGGGAGCCACGATCTGGTGGGCGATGCCGTCGAGGGTGTAGTCCCTGACCCTGCGGATCAGGTCTGCGAAGGAGTCGGCCCCGAAGACCCACATCCCGTTGCACAGCCCCCACCGGAGCTGCGTGTTGGCGGCCGTGAGCATCGTCAGCACGGGGACAGCGACGTCGTCGCGGCCCTCCTCGATCCATGACCCGATAAAAGGCGGCAGGCTACCGACGAAGGCGGCGTGGAAGTCGTAGATTCCGTCGTCGAGGATGAGCGCGGCGACGCGGTGCTCGAAGGCGGCGGCTCGGGCGATGAGAAAGCCGCCCAGGCTGTAGCCGAACAGGACGATCTTGTCGGCCGCGATCTCGCCGCGGGTCAGCGCGTAGTCGACGACCGGGGTGATCACCGCTTCCCAGTCGGGGCGCATGACCAGTTTCTGTGCGCGCAGCGCGGCGCCCTGTCCGGGGCCGTCGAAGGCCAGGACGTTGTATCCGCGGCGCAGCGCGGCGGCGGCGATGACGAAGTAGGACTCCTCGCGAGTGGAGTCGTATCCGCTGTTGTAGATGATGGTGGGGCGCGCGGCGCCGGAGTCGTCGACGAGGAACAGGTAGGCCGGCAGGGTGGTGTCCTCATACGGGATGGACACGGCCTGGGCAGGGGTGTCGAACAGAGCGGCCGCAGCGGCGAAAGTGTCGTGTTGGCCGGCGGATAGCGACGTCATTTCCGGGTCGGTGGCTGGCTTCTCAAGCAGGAAGTCCCCTGCAGTGCGGTAGTAGTTCGATGCCCGCAGCAGGGCTTCTCGGGCGCTGACGCGGTGTCCGGAAGCGAGGGCTTGCTCGCCGATTTCCGCTACCCGCTGCGCGGTGGCCTTCCACGCCTGGTGCCAGCTGGCCTCGTCACCTTCCCCGATGTGGCGGGCGGTGGTGAGGACCTCGCCGAGGTCGGCCCCGCCATAGGCGGCGAAACCGGCGGTGCGCAGCGTCTCGAAGGAGAAGGACTCGTCGTCGAACAGGAACTTCATAGCTGACTCCTCATCGTGTTGTGTGACTTCATTATGGGTTTCGTGTTGCCCGCGTGTGCGGGTGATCCCTCTGCGTGGCTCCGGTGGCGTGCCTCGGTCAAGAGCTTATAAATTATTCTGTGTAAGAGAGATTTTTTTATGCGATTTTCTTTCATCTTGCAGTCTCCTCCTTCTGCCTGCTTGGATCTCCCATCATGTCATTTCTCCTCTTCCTTGCTTTTCTTGCAAAGATGCTCCTCTCACTGGCTCGTGTGTCCCGAAGCTGGGAGTAGAGACACGCCACTCCCGTTTTGTCGGAAGGGATGACACCTCTGCCCTACGAGGGACGAGAGCTCTCAACTTGCCTGCAATGGCGGCTCTGTTGCACTTGCTGACAGCTTCTGTGAGAGCAAGCCTCTCCATGAGAAGTTTGCTCACCCACTTTCTGGGTGGGCCATCCACTTCCATTGCTAGAAGTATAGAAGGAGGCGCCTCGTGAAGTCAGGGGCCATCAGTTCGCATGTCACCTCTCACCTCACATTGCTTGCCTGCTGACAGGCAGACACCAGCGGAGCGGGAGCGAGAGACTCGTCGTTGGCCCGCAAATCTGCTATCATAGAGGGTGAGAATCGCAAAGGGGGTATGGAGTCGGCTGGCAGCTCTTCCATACGACTCCAGACAGACGTTGACCCGAATGATGTGCACGCCCGACAGCCACGAGTCGAGTGGTGGTGGCTGGGGAAATCACCGTCCATCAGCTCGCATTTCACGTACCATCACGTTGCATGGCGTTGCTCGGGTGGCTCGGGCGGAAAGGAGACGGCTCGTGAAGAGAGCCTGGTATCGAGAGCAAGATTATACTTTCGGTCAGCTGATGCTGACGCTGCGGACGAGGATCGGGCTGACACAAGCAGGACTGGCGAAGCTTCTTGGCATCTCGCGGCATGCGGTGGCCGGGTGAGAAGCAGGCCGCAGTTACCCCACAGCCGACCATCTCAAAACCTGCATTGCGCTGGGTGTGCAGCAGCAGGCCTTTGCTTCCGGGCGCCGGGCCGAGGAGATCCGTGCGCTCTGGCATGCGGCGCACCAGAAGGTGCTGCTGGATGAAGCGTGGCTGCAGGGGCTGCTGAGCCAGCAGCCTTCCCCCTTGATGGAAGTCGCGGCCGAGCAAAGCCGTGTCGCGGCCGTGGTCAGCACTCCTCAGGCTTTGCGTGGACCGTGGGTCGATTGGGGCGAGGCGCTGGATGTGCCCACCTTCTATGACCGCGAGCAGGAACTGGCGACGCTTGAGCAGTGGATCGTCGAGGAGCGCTGTCGGGTGGTGAGCGTGCTGGGCATGGGCGGCATCGGCAAGTCGGCACTCGCGGTGAGGGTGATGCACCGGGTGGCGGGGCACTTTGCGGTGGTGCTCTTTCGCTCGTTGCGCGATGCTCCCGAATGCTCCGCCCTGCTCGATGACTGCCTCTCGGTGCTGTCGCCCGAGCCGCTGGGTGTCGTGCCCCAGAGCCTGGAGCGACGCCTGAGCCTGCTGCTGGAGGAGCCACGCAGCAGGCGAGTGCTTCTGGTGCTCGACAACCTGGAAGTCCTGCTGGAAGAAGGCGAGATGCTGGGGCGGCTGCGTCCTGGCTTTGAAGCGTACGGACAGCTGCTGCGGCAGGTGGCCCAAACAGCGCACCAGAGTTGCCTGTTGCTGACCAGCCGGGAGAAACCCGCCGGACTGCGCGCCCTAGAGGGCAGCCGCACGCTCGTGCGCTCGTTGCCCCTCTCCGGGCTGGATGCCGCGGCCTGCGCGCAGCTCCTGGCCGAGCACGAGGTCAGCGGCTCCCAAGAGGAGCGCGCCCGCCTGGGGGCGGTCTACGAGGGCAACCCGCTGGCCCTGGGGATCGTGGCCGAGACCATCTCCGACCTCTTCGGGGGCCAGATCGACCCGTTCCTCTCCGGAGACATGGTGGTTTTTGGCAGCATCACCCAGCTGCTCGACGAGCAGTGGGGGCGGCTCTCCCCCCTGGACCAGACGGTGCTGTGCTGGCTGGCTACCCTTCGCGAGCCGGTGACCCTCGATAACCTGCTCGCGGTGCTGATGGCCCCGCTGGCGCACGTCCAGGTCTTGGAAGCCGTGGATGGCCTGCGCCGGCGCTCGCTCATCGAGCGGGGGCAGCGGGCAGGCAGCTTCACCTTGCAATCGGTGGTGCTGGAGTATGTGACCAGCAGGCTGGTCACCACGGCTAGCCAGGAGATCCAGCAGGGCAGGCTCTCGCTCCTCATCCAGCAGGGCCTCTCTCAGGCTCGGGCCAAGGAATACGTGCGGCAGACGCAGGAGCGGCTGCTGCTCGCCCCGCTGCTCGCGCGCCTTGAGAGCGTGGGACATTCACGAGCCGAGGTGGAGGGGCAGCTGCGCGCGGGACTCGACGCGTTGCGCGGGCGGGCCGAGGAGGCCCAGGGGTATAGCCCGGCTAACCTGGTGGCGCTGCTGCGGCTGCTGCGCGGGGACCTGCGTGGGCTGGATCTGTCCCATTTGGCCCTGCGCGGCGTGTCTCTGCAAGGCGTCGAGCTGCAGGATACGAGGCTTGCCGAGGCCACCTTGCGTGACACGACGTTTACCGAGACCCTTGATGCCATCACAGCGGGCAGTACTGGGCCGCGGGGGGCAGGCGGGGGGAAGTGCGCGTGTGGCGCGAGGCAGGCCAGACCTTGCATCTGGCCTGGCAGGCGCATTTCGATATAGTCAGGGCCCTTGCCTTCAGCCCGGACGAACGCACGCTGGCCACTGGGAGCTGGGATGGGGCCCTCAAGCTGTGGGACCTGGAGCATGGTGCCCTGCTCTGGTCGGGCTGGCATACCGACAGCATCCAGAGCCTGACGTTTGCCCCCGAGGGACGCACGCTCGCCAGTGGGGGATTTGATGCGACCGTCCGACTCTGGGACGCCTACAGGGGTGTGCACCGCCAGACCCTCAATGGCCACGCTGGCCCGGTGTATGCGCTGGCCTGGAGTCCGGATGGACGCCTGCTCGCCAGTGGCGACTTCGCGGGCACGATTCGGCTGTGGGAGCGGCAGCAGACCGGGCCGGCTCGCTGCGTGCAGATACTCGCGGGGCATAGCAACTGGGTGCGGGGACTGACCTTTGCCCCCGACGGCAGCCGAGTGGCCAGCGCGAGCTGGGATGGCACCCTCAAGCTGTGGGAACTCGCAAGCGGACGCTGTCTGCAGACGCTTGTGGGGCATACGGAGAAGGTGAATTGCGTGGCCTGAGCCCGGATGGCCGCCTGCTCGCCAGTGGCAGCTTTGACCACATGATCCGGCTGTGGGATGGCGAAGAGGGCAGCGCTACTGGGCCATAGCGCCGTGGTGAACGGCCTGGCCTTCACCCCCGACAGCCGCAGCGTGCTCAGTGGCAGTGACGATGGCACGCTGCGGCTGTGGGACGTGGAGCGTGGCGAGTCGCTGCGCGTCATGCAGGGCTACACGGCCTGCCTCTACGACCTCGACTGGAGTCCGGACGGCACCCGGCTCGCCAGTGCAGGCTCTGACACCCTGGTGACCCTCTGGGAAGTGGCCGGGAGAGGAGGGGAGACGCTTCCTAGGGTGTTGCGCGGCCATCGCTGGAGCGTGTACGGCGTGGGGTGGAGTCCCGATGGCAGCAGGCTGGCAAGTTCCGGGTGGGATAATGCCATCCGACTGTGGGACCCAGCCACCGGCACCTGTGTCCAGGTCCTGCGGGACTTCGACCACCCCGAGACCGCCTTCTTCGGCGTGGCCTAGAGTCCCGATGGAAAGCTTCTGGCCAGCGGAACCCTTCTGCTAGGCGTGCTGGTGTGGGACGTGGCCGCACGCTCCCCGCGGTGGGCAGATCGCGCGCGTGACCTGGATCCGTCGCCTGGCCTGGAGCCCGGATGGCACGCGGCTGGTCGGCGGGGCGATGATGGCCACGTGTCTGTGTGGGACGCCGCCAATGGCACGCAGCTCTTGCGGCTGGCGGGACATCACGGGGTCGTCACGAGCGTGGCCTGGGGCCCCGATGGGATGCGGCTGGCCTCCGGTGGTAGTGGCAGAGCGGGCGGGGAGCTCTTCGTGTGGGAGGCCCACAGCGGGCAGCGCGTGCACGCCTTTGCGGGGCATCCGGGGGTGGTCTCTGCGGTGGCCTGGGGCCCGAGTGGAGAGATGTTGATCACTGGAGGTAGTGACGGGAGGGTGCGCTGGTGGGAGGTGCAGAGCGGGCAGTGCGTGCGGGTGCGAGAAGCGCATCAGGGGGCCGTCCAGGCGCTCAAGGTGAGTCCCGATGGGAGCACGCTGGCCAGTTGCGGGGATGATGGGGCCGTCGCACTCTGGGACCTGGAGCGTGGCGAGCATCTGCGCACGCTGCGACGCGACCGCCCCTACGAGCGACTGAATATCACTGGGATCAGAGGACTGACCGAGGCGCAGAAGGCCACCTTGCGTGCGTTGGGGGCGATGGAGGGCGCTGCCGTGGACAGCCCCTAGCACGCTGCCCAGGTCTGGCTCCCACGGCGTGCTGGCCCACCAGCAGCGCGCGGGCTAGCTGGATACCGCGGGAGAGAGGCTGATCCAACTGAGTTCCACCTGCCTGCCAGCTCTGTCGGCAACAGCTACGTGGCAGGCCAGCCGACCCAGTGCGCAACGCCGAGGCTTTTGCCGCGCCAGACCCCAAAGAGGCCGCATCACCCACCCAATGATCACCTTTCCGCTCACAGAATGGCTCTTGTCCAATTTGGGGCAAACTAGTGCTTGCTTGCTCTAAACTGGCTTCTGAACTAAATGCACTGCCACCATATGGTTCATACACAGATTTGGTGAAAGCTCTTCAATAAGCGAGCAAGAGCGTCATTTCTCATCTTGATCTGATATGCCTTGCGCAGATCCAGGAGTTTCCGCTCTGGGGAGATCGGTGCAGCGGTCTTGGCCTAGCTGCACCAGGGCTGACTCCCGAAAGCCTCGGCGGCCCCCTGCTTTCCGTGATCAGGATCACTTTCGGCAGCCGCACGCAGCAACTGCTTGAGTTCTGTGCTTTCCCCAGAGAGCTCGCCAATTGGGACGAGGCCTCGCACTTACCTATGTGGCGACTGGGATGTTACGCATCTTCGCCCAATGGCGCGAACGTCTGGACGACTTCATACATGCCTGGCTCAAACGTGGCTATGGCGAGCGCCTCCTGGAGAAACGGAAAGGGGGCGGGATCTTGGCGCATGGCTTGATAGTCTTCGACGCTTCGCCACTGGGCATACATCGTGACCTTTGTCCCGTCGAGACTTCGATGGAGACTCGCCGAAACAAAGCCAGGCGCGTGGCGTACGGAGACCTCTGTGGCGCGGATGAGGAGCTCAACAAGCCGGTGCTGATGTGTGGGGTCAACCGTGAAGACATTGATCAGCGTCACGACGCTGCTCTTCGTGGAGATGTGGATCATGAGGTCCGCTCCTTTTCTGTGGAAGGCCTGACGGTTTGCAAGCCATTCATTTGCCATGAATTGCCGTTCAAGTTTCTGAAGGCTCAGACGTGTATTTTTGACCATTGGGTATAACGTGATTATGGATAAAATCGCAACTGGCATGAAAGTGCCTGGGAAAACTGCTCCACATCTAGTATACTTCTTCTGGGAATTGTAAATCGAGTTCTTTAGTTTGTTCCTTGGAAAAAGCCAGATGTGGAGCGGTTTACCCTGGTGACTCCACACCAGTGCTTATGATTGGCGCCGATTGCTCACTTTTCACCTTATTTACCATCAAGTCAAGTGAGCAGTCAGAGAACGCGACTGGAAGTACGCCGCAAGGTACATGACTCCAAACACAATCGCGTAGATGCCGATCAACCAGATCACGGTGAGCAGCCCGGCACCAGGCCAGAGGGCGATCAATATGCCAAAGATGACCGAGGCCAGCCCGGAGAACCCCAGCAGCCATTTGTGCCCAGTCCCCGGTAGGAGGGTAAAGGCAGCGACGATCTGCATGATGCCGGTCACGATCGCCCAGGCCGCAATCAGGAAGAGCAAAGCGAAGGCGGTAATGCCTGGCCAGACAAAGGCGACGATGCCTGCCAGAATGCCCAGGAGACCCTCGACCAGCAACAGTGCCCACCCCTGCTCTTTGGTGTAGCGTAAGGCAAGCGCCGCTGCCACAATCCCGCCGACGAGGGCATAGCCACCAAACAGGTACACCAGCACGAGCAGGGTAATCACCGGCGAGACGGACAGGGCCAGCACACCGAACAGGATGCCGAGAATGCCACGAACTAAAAACATGCTTCTGTAGCTCCGAAGAGCTTGTTGTGCGAATTGCATAGCAATCTTCCTTTCTTATGAATGAGATCGTCCAGAAGCAGGCTGATCGGCTCGCATCACCATCCAACCAGCATGCCCTCCGTGATCCCTTTTCAACGTCTTAGCGTGAGAACGCCTTTAGGCTTCGCCCTCATGGCATTCTCCTTTTCTGATTGCATTCCCCTACCCGCAGGCAGGTGAGATCCTTTAGACGACTTGCGTTAGCCAGTGGTGAATGTTGGCTGCGATCTCTTCCCAGCCATCCCGAGCAATAATCCAATGGGAGCGCCCAGGAAACTCCAGCAGGTCCGTGCGTGCCGAGGTGTGCTCGTAGAGCTTGGGGTTGGATCGTACGATGCCTGTCCATCCATTGAACCAATCAAGAACCAGCGCGCCCTTCGAGCGAGATGCCGCGACTCCTAGCCGATCTTCAGCTGTTGCGCGATGAAGGCGAGCGCGGTCTGGGCCACGTCACGCCATCCGTGGTCGATAGTCAGAGAATGCCCGCGGTTGGGCATCTCGCGGATCTCCGTCACACCGGGATTCTTCTCCTGTTGCGTGTAGGAGGCATGGGCGATCGCCCACGGCACAGTGTTGTCGTGCTCGCCGGAGATGATCAGCAGCGGTCCACGCTTGGGATTCTTCGTGTCGACCTGGGCTTCGGTCCACGGGTTGAGGTTGGCGCTGGCTGCCTGGAAGATCGGCACACCGGAGCCGGGCACCGAGTACGTCTCGTACAGCTCGTGCGCTTCGTTCTCGTCCACCGCGTTGGCGAAGGCAAACCGGAACTGCTCGTAGGTCAGCGGGACGGCGCGCGTGTAGTTGAGGGGGTTGCCCAGCACCGCCGCCGACGACTTCAGCGCTGAGAGCGGCAGGGGGAGCACGCCGCGGAACGGCGCGGGATCAATCGCCACCGTCACGGCGGCCATACCCTCCCCGGCCAAGCGCTGCGCGATGAGGCCGCCGAAGGAATGGCCGATGACGGCGGGCTTCCTCTTGAGTTGGCCGATGGCGTCGACATAGTATTGCGTCACCTGCTTGATGCGCTTGTGGGCAAAGACCTCCGGGTCTTGCTTGGCCGCCTCAACGGTTTCCGGGTCATCGGGCCAGCCAGGCGCGAGCGTGGTGTAGCCCTGCTCTTCGAAGAGCGCGCGCCAGTTGTCCCAACTGCTGGCGAGGAGCCAGAGGCCGTGGACGAACACGACCGGCTGCTTCCCCTGCGTGTTGGCGCGGTCGATTTCTTGCTGTTCATGGTTGGTGAGAACTGTCATTTGGTACTCCTTTGGGTGTGTCGGTTGGGTCAATCGGTGAGATTGTCCCGTTCACTTCTACTGCTTGCATTGATTCGCAAGGCTTGAAAAGGTCCTGGTCGTTTGGCAGCACATCTGCTATCATACAGGGATGAAGTCCGAGGAAAAGTCTGGAGTCACAAGTCCATTCCCCCAGACCCTCCTCAATCAGCTTGGACCCGCGTGGAGCGCATCCAACATCCATAAGTATACTGGGAAGGCCTGGGGAAATCACCGTCCATCAGCTCGCATTTCACGTACCATCACGTTGCATGGCGTTGCTCGGGTGGCTCGGGCGGAAAGGAGACGGCTCGTGAAGAGAGCCTGGTATCGAGAGCAAGACTATACTTTCGGTCAGCTGATGCTGACGCTGCGGACGAGGATCGGGCTGACACAAGCAGGACTGGCGAAGCTTCTTGGCATCTCGCGGCATGCGGTGGCCGGGTGGGAAGCAGGCCGCAGTTACCCCACAGCCGACCATCTCAAAACCTGCATTGAGCTGGGTGTGCAGCAGCAGGCCTTTGCTTCCGGGCGCCGGGCCGAGGAGATCCGTGCCCTCTGGCATGCGGCGCACCAGAAGGTGCTGCTGGATGAAGCGTGGCTGCAGGGGCTGCTGAGCCAACAGCCTTCCCCCTTGATGGAAGTCGCGGTCGAGCCAACCGGTGCCGCTGACGTGATCAGCACTCCTCAGGCTTTGCGTGGACCGTGGGTCGATTGGGGCGAGGCGCTGGATGTGCCGAGCTTCTATGGGCGCGAGGAAGAACTGGCGACGCTTGAGCAGTGGATTGTCGAGGAGCGCTGTCGGGTGGTGAGCGTGCTGGGCCTGGGCGGCATCGGCAAGTCGGCACTCGCGGTGAGGGTGATGCACCGGGTGGCGGGGCACTTTGCGGTGGTGCTCTTTCGCTCGTTGCGCGATGCTCCCGAATGCTCCGCCCTGCTCGAT
>WNGP01003798.1_pt1 | contig 18694 bp, 17 predicted proteins | sample 5407671 | NCBI WGS metagenome assembly WNGP01 (sample SAMN13153381, study PRJNA577476) | soil metagenome | isolation source: 40 cm soil or saprolite under Garry oak tree replicate 2 | place: USA:California | collected 2016-06-15 | reverse complement strand
GCGCGGGCGGAGATCACACCTGCGGCGTCACCACGGCCAACGAGGCGTACTGCTGGGGCAACAACCGCCAGGGCCAGCTCGGCCGCGGGGCGGCCGTCGGAGGCGGGCCCGCGACCGAGGAGGACTCGATCCCGATCCTCGTCGCCGGTGGACACCTGTGGTTCTCGGTGAGCGCCGGCAACACGCACAGTTGCGGCGTGACGACCGGCAACGTCGCCTACTGCTGGGGCAACGATGAGTTCGGTCGCCTCGGCACCGCGGGCGCTCCCGAGACCTGCCTTGGGCTATCGACCGGTACCACGACGACCTGCCACACGAGCCCGGTTCAGGTGACGGGCGGCCTGCTGTTCGAGTCGGTGAGCGCCGGCACGTTCCACACGTGCGGCCTCACGACAGCCGGCGCCGCGTACTGCTGGGGGGCGAACAACTTCGGCGGCGAGCTGGGGGACGGTGCGGCCGAGGACACGAGCGCAACGCCGGTCGCGGTGAGCGGCGGCAACACCTACCAGTCGATCAGCGCCGGGACCTTCCACACCTGCGCCGTGAGAACCGATCAGGCCATGTTCTGCTGGGGCTCGAACGGCGGCGGCGAGCTGGGCGACGGTAGCACCACCAACCGCTCGACGCCGGTGCGGGTAGCCGAACCGTAGCGTCGACGCGCCGGCGGGCTCGGTGATTGTCTCGGAGGGCGGCTGCGCTGCGCGGCCGCCCTCCGTGTTTTTGTCCGGCATGGCTCTTGCGCCTCCAGTAGCGTCGAAGGAGGCTAAATGGTGCGCCTGCGCTACACCTGGTTCGCAGGGGCGGTCGTCGCGCTCGTGAGTGCCGGACTCGGCTGTCATGGGGATCGGCCGCTGACCTCGCAACCGGGTCGCGCTGTTGCGGACATCTCCGACGGTGTTCACGACGCGCCCGGCTTCCAGAGCAACCCGCACTTCTTCTTCTTGCCACCTATGGTGGACGCCCCGAGCGCGACCGGAGTCTTCAATCCTCGGCTCGCGCCCTCGGTGCAGATCTGCAGCCAGACCGTCACGCCGTGCCCCAGCAACCAGGTGCACGCCTTGTTCACGGTGCTCGCGAACCGCACCGACCTGCAGTACAGCGTCAACTGGAACACCGATCCGACAACCGAACCGGTGGGGGCGAGCTACCGGATCGCCGTGCTCGTGCGCGAGCAGACTCTCGGGTTCGCCGACATCCTCATGGTAGCGCCCGGGGCGGTCGAGAATGCAAGCACCGGCGCCGTGATCCTGTTGCAGGATGGCAGGACGTTACCGATCACGTTGCGAATCGAAGATGGGGCACTCTGCCCGCCGGGCGCGACGCTGGACTGTGCGGAGCAGGTCGCGACTCCCGCCCTCGACAACACGATCGTCACAGCCAACGGGCTCGCGGGCGCGTTCATCCCGGCCGGGGCGCTGAGCCAGCCCGTCACGGTGAGCATCGTGCAAGACACCGCAACGCCCTGTCTCCCGGCCCCGTTCGCGTTGCCGCAGTACCTCGGGTGCTATCAATTCTTCACGGACCCCGGCCCATCGACCTTCAGCACGCCGGTGACGGTCGGCATGTGCGTCGAGGTAGGCCTGCCCATGACCGCAGGGACCGAGCTGCAGATCTTCCGGTTCGATCCGGGCCTGCCCGTGCAACCGCTCCAGGAAGCGTCAGCCGGGTTCCTGCCGTGCGACGCGACGGAGCCGTACCGCGAGCTGTTGGGCCGGCGCCGGTCCGTCACGGACCGGATGCTGGCGTTCGTCGGTCGCCTGCTCGGGCCGCGCCTGCTGCTCGCGGCCCACGATGGCGTCGGTGGCATGACCGATTCCTTCAGCACCTTCAGCTGGGTCCTTCCCGCTGCCATGGTGCCGCAGATCACGCCTCCCTTCACTGGAGTTGTTGGCACCGCCGTATCGGCTGCGCCCACCGTACTGCTGGTAGACACGACGGCCGGGCGTCTTCCCGTCGCAGGCGTGAAGGTCACGTTTACCGTGTTGGGTGGCGGGAGCATCGCGAATTCCACCGTCGTCACCGGGTCGGACGGGCTCGCGTCCGTCGGGTCGTGGGTCCTGGGCGCGACGTCCAGCGTCAACCAGGTGATCGCGACGGCGGTCGGTGCGATCGGGAGCCCCGACACGTTCACTGTCGTGGGAGTGAGTCCGGTCATTTTCCCGTAGTAGCGGGGCGCGCGGAGAGGCGGCTAGCTTCCCCTCTGTGCGCCCGGAAACCCTCGGCATCATCGGCCTGGGTGCGATCGGCGGATCGGTCGCACGCCAGGCGAAGCAGGCCGGGATCCCCGCCGTGGTGGGGTGGTCGCCCGATCCCGCCGAGCGAGCGGGGGCGTTGCGCCTCGGCGCGCTCGACGACGCGCCGAGCCAGGCGGGCGACGTGGCGCGCAGCGCGGAGCTGCTCGTCCTCGCCGCCCCGCCCGCGGCCAACCTGCGGCTGCTCGAGACGTTGCATTCCCGCCTGTCGCCTCACGCCTTGATGACCGACGTCGGCTCCGTGAAGCGCGCGATCGTCGCGCGGGCCGAAGCGCTCGGCGTGGGCGGCCGGTTCGCCGGCAGTCATCCGCTCGCGGGCACACACGCGCACGGCTTCGAGGCATCGCGCACCGGGCTCTTCACCGGGGCCATCGTGTACGTGACCGCCACGCCCAGCGGGGCCGACGCCGCGCGCGAGGTGGCCCACTTCTGGGAGGCGGTGTGCGGCGCTCGTCCGGTGGCGGTGGACGCGACCGCCCACGACACGCAGATGGCGGTCACGAGCCACCTGCCGCAAGTGATCGCGTCGCTGCTGGGGCGCTATCTCGCCGACCACGCGCCACCGGGCGCGACGCTCGGCCCCGGCGCGCGGGACACGACGCGTCTCGCCGCGAGCGAGCCCGGCCTCTGGACGGAGATCCTGCTCATGAACCGCGACATGCTGCTCCCGGCGCTCCGCGAGCTGGAGGAGCCGTTGGGGGAGCTGGAGCGGGCGCTCGAGTGCGGCGACGCGCCGGGCGTGGCGGCGTGGCTCGGCCGCGCCGCCGCCTGGCGGCGGCGGATCGACGCGTGAAGCTGTCGGGCACCGTCCGCCCACCGGGCGACAAGAGCATCTCGCACCGCGCACTGCTCGTCGGCGCCCTCGCGCGCGGACGCAGCGAGCTCACGGGCCTGCTCACCGGCGACGACGTGAAGAGCACGGCACGGGTCCTCCGGCAGCTGGGCGTTGAGATCTCGTCCATTCGCGACGGAGGGAAGGTCACGGTGCGCGCCTCCCGCCTCACGCCTCCCGCCTCCCGGCTTCATTGCGGTAACTCAGGCACGACGGCCCGCCTGCTCCTCGGCGTCCTCGCGGGTCAGTCCTTCGAGGCGCGGCTCACCGGTGACGCGTCGCTCTCCCGGCGCCCCATGCGCCGGGTGAGCGAGCCGTTGCGCGCCATGGGCGCCGAGATCCGGGAGGAGCGCGGCGACTCGCTCCCCCTGACGATCCGCGGCGGCCGCCTGCACGCGCTCGCCTATGCGTCGCCCGTCGCGAGCGCGCAGGTGAAGAGCGCCGTCTTGCTCGCCGCGCTCACCGGACAGGTCGCCGTCACGCTGCGGGAGCCGTATCGCTCGCGGGACCACACCGAGCGGCTGTTCGTGCACCTGGGGCTCGACCTGAGAGAACGAGACGGCGCCATCAGCTTTCAGCCCTCAGCCGTCAGCGTCCCGGCATTCCGGCTTGCGGTGCCGGGTGATGCGTCATCGGCGGCGTTTCTCGTGGCCGCCGCGGCGCTCGCCGAGAGCGGCGAATTGCTGGTCGAGAACGTGGGTGTGAACCCCACGCGCACCGGCTTTCTCGTCGTGCTCGAGCGCATGGGCGTGCACGTGGAGCGCGTGAACCTGCGAGACTCAGGGGGCGAGCCGGTGGCCGATCTGCTGGTGCGACCGGCGGGCCGCATCGGCGGGACTGAGATCGCGGCCGCGGAGGTGCCGGCGCTCGTGGACGAGGTCCCGATCCTCGCCGTCGTGGCGAGCCGCGCTGCCGCGGGAGTGGAGACGGTGTTCCGCGAGGTGGGCGAGCTGCGTGTGAAGGAAAGCAACCGGCTCGAGCTCGTGGCGGCCAACCTGCGCGCCGTCGGGGTCGAGGCGGAGGCGCGGGGCAACGACCTGCATGTACGGGGGACGACGCGGGCCCCGCGCGGCACGGTCGAAACGGCGCGCGACCACCGGCTGGCGATGGCGTTCGCTGTGCTCGGCACCTTGCCCGGGGCCGACGTGCGGTTGTCGGAGCGGAAGTCGGTGGCGATCAGCTATCCGCGGTTCTTCGCAGACCTGAAGCGGATCGGCTCGCATGCGCGTCGTCGCGGTTGACGGGCCGGCCGCCTCGGGCAAGTCGTCCACGGCGCAGGCGGTAGCGCGGCGCCTGGGCTGGGCACACCTCGATTCGGGAGCGCTGTATCGGGCGATCACGCTGGCGGTACTCGATAACCTGGGGGAAACGGGAAAGGGGAAAGGGGAAAGGTGGAGGCCGCAGCAGATCATCGGGCTGGCTGAAGATCTCCCCGTGCGGGTCGTGCTCGTGGGCGACGTGTACCGGCCCGAGGTGGCGGGCGTGGCGGTGGAGGAGGCGATCCGTTCCGACCGGGTGACGCGCCGCGTCTCCGAGATCGCCGCAATCCCGGAGGTGCGGCGCTGGGTGAACGCGCGGCAGCGGGAGGCCGTGCGGGATCATCCCGTGGGCGTCGTCGTGGACGGTCGCGACATCGGGACTGTGGTTTTTCCAGAGGCCCCGCTCAAGGTGTTCCTGACGGCGAGCGCGGCCGAGCGGGCCCGGCGGCGGCTCGCGCAGCGGGGCGGCTCGGTGAGCCCGGACGACCTGGAGCGCGAGGTGCACGCGCTCGCCGCCCGCGACGACGCCGACTCGCGGCGGCCGGTGGCGCCCTTGAAGCCCGCCGCCGACGCCGTCCTGCTCGATACCACCAGCGTGTCGTTGGACGAGCAGGTGGCGCGCGTCGTGGCGCTGGCGCGCCAGCGGTTCCCCGGCTAGGTTTCGCGCTCCTCCCGGCACCCTTGCCGGGCTCGACCTCAAACGCTGACCTGGACCGGTGTTACTGCATGTTGGTTGATACTCAGGACCTGCCGGAGAAACCCGAAGGTCCTTCGAAGCCCTCCACTCATTCCCACCTGCGCGTCCGCCCCGATCTCCAAGAAGAGTATTCCGCCGACGAAATCGCGAAGATGACGGAGCTGTACGAGGGCACCCTCTCGAACATCGAAGAGGGGGAGATCGTGAAATCCAAAGTGCTGCGCGTGACCGATACGGCCGTGATCCTCGACGTGGGGTTCAAGTCCGAAGGCGCCGTGGCGATCGACGAGTTCAAGGACGCGCACAGCCTCAAGGAGGGTGACGAGGTCGAGGTCTTCCTCGAGCACCTCGAGGACCAGGAAGGCGCGGTCGTCCTGTCGAAGAAGAAGGCCGACTTCATGCGCGTGTGGGAGCGCATCCGCGAGGCCCACGAGAAGGATGAGGGGGTCAGCGGGACGCTGGTGAAGAAGATCAAAGGCGGCGTGGTGGTGGACCTGATGGGAGTGGACGCGTTCCTCCCGGGCAGCCAGATCGCGCTGCGGCGCGTGCCCAACATCGACGAGCTGCTGGGCCAGAGCTTCGAGTTCAAGATCATCAAGCTCAACAAGCGGCGCCGCAACATCGTGGTGAGCCGCCGCGTGCTGCTCGAGGCCGAGCGCAAGACCAAGCGCGACGTCCTGATGAAGGAGCTACAGGTCGGCCAGGTGCGCAAAGGCGTGGTCAAGAACATCACCGACTTCGGCGCCTTCATCGACTTGGGCGGCGTGGACGGCCTGCTCCACATCACCGACATGAGCTACGGCCGGGTGTCGCATCCCTCGGAGGCCGTGCACATCGGGCAGGAGCTCGAGGTGAAGGTGCTCGACATCGATTGGGAGCGCGAGCGCATCAGCCTCGGCCTGAAGCAGCTCCAGGCGTACCCGTGGAAAAACGTCGCCGCCAAGTACCCGGTCGGCACCCGCGTGCAGGGCAAGGTCGTCTCGATCACCAACTACGGCGCGTTCGTGGAGCTTGAGCCCGGGATCGAAGGGCTGGTGCACATCTCCGAGATGAGCTGGACTCGCAACGTGCGGCACCCCTCCAAGATCGTCTCCATCGGCGAGACGATCGAAGCCGTGGTCCTCAAGGTGGACGAGACGGAGGAGAAGGTCTCCCTCGGCATGAAGCAGACCGAGGAGGATCCCTGGATGGCGTTGCCCCAAAAGTACCCGGTCGGCACGCGCATCAAGGGCAAGGTGCGGAACCTCACGTCGTTCGGCGCGTTCGTCGAGATCGAGCCCGGCATCGACGGCCTGATCCATATCTCGGACATGTCGTGGACCAAGCGGATCCAGCACCCGTCCGAAGCGGTGAAGAAGGGTGACGAGGTCGAGGTGCTGATCCTGAACGTCGATGCGGAGAACAAGCGTATCTCGCTCGGACTGAAGCAGGCCGAGGAGGATCCCTGGCTCCGGATCGGCGAGACGTACCCCGTGGGCACCGAGCTGCGCGGCCGGATCGTGCGGCCGATGGACAAGGGCGCCGTCGTGGACCTGGGGAACGACATCGAGGGCTTCATCCCGATGTCGCAGTTCGGCATTCCGGACGTCCAGAACCCCGCCGACGCGGTGAAGGAAGGGCAACCGGTGGAGATGAAGGTGCTGGAGGTGGATCCGATCCACCATCGGATCGTGCTGGCGGCGACTGGCTGGCCTAAGGAGGACAGTCCACCGCAACCCGAAAAGCAGGATGAGCAAAAGCTAGACGCATAGACGGACAGCGGTTGACCGTCTTGAGGGGACAGGACTTCCTGTCCCCTTTTTGTTATTCACTCTAGATTCCGTTCACTATGTCCATGCGTGAAAAGCTCGAGCTGCTCCAGCGGAAGCGCGCCGAGGCTGAGCTGGGCGGTGGGGCCGAGCGGATCCAGGCCCAGCACGACAAGGGCAAGCTGACGGCGCGCGAGCGGCTCGACGCGCTGCTCGACCGCGGCTCCTTCGTCGAGCTGGACCGGTTCGTCACGCACCGCTCGAGCGACTTCGGCCTCGCCGACGAGAAGTACCTGGGGGATGGCGTGGTCACGGGGCACGGCCGCATCGACGGCCGCCAGGTGTTCGTGTTCGCGCAGGACTTCACGGTGTTCGGCGGCTCGCTCTCCGAGGCGCACGCCGAGAAGATCTGCAAAGTGATGGATCTTGCGGTGAAGACCGGAGCGCCGATCATCGGCCTGAACGACTCCGGGGGCGCCCGCATCCAGGAGGGCGTGGCGTCGCTCGGCGGGTATGCCGAGATCTTCCTGCGCAACACGCTCGCCTCGGGCGTCGTGCCGCAGATCAGCGCCGTGCTCGGTCCCTGCGCCGGTGGCGCGGTGTACAGCCCGGCCATCACCGACTTCGTGTTCATGGTGCGCGGCGTCTCGTACATGTTCGTCACCGGTCCGAGCGTGGTGAAGACGGTGACGCACGAAGACGTGGACTTCGAGCGGCTTGGCGGCGCGGAGGTCCATGGCGCGACCTCCGGCGTCGCCCACTTCGTGCACGACTCGGAGCTCGAGTCGCTGGCGGCGATCCGCACGCTGCTGTCGTACCTCCCCGCGAACAACCTCGACGCCGCCCCGATCCATCCGTCGGACGACCCGCCCGACCGGCGGGACGAGGAGCTGCTCGATGTGGTCCCCGACAGCGCGAGCACGCCGTACGACATGCACGACGTGATCCGGCGGGTGGTGGACGGCGGCGGCTTCTTCGAGGTGCACCGCGACTTCGGCGGCAGTCTGCTGGTCGGCTTCGCCCGGCTCGGGGGCCGGCCGGTGGGTGTGATCGCCAACCAGCCGGCGGTGCTCGCGGGCGTGCTCGACAGCGCCGCGTCAGCCAAGGGGGCGCGCTTCATCCGGTTCTGCGACGCGTTCAACGTCCCGCTCGTCACCTTCGAGGATGTGCCGGGCTTCCTGCCGGGCGTGGCGCAGGAGCACGGCGGCATCATCAAGCATGGCGCCAAGCTGCTGTACGCGTATTGCGAGGCCACCGTCCCGAAGCTCACGGTGATCACGCGCAAGGCGTATGGCGGAGCGTACGACGTCATGAACTCGAAGCACATCCGCGGTGACTACAACGTGGCGTGGCCGACGGCCGAGATCGCGGTGATGGGCCCGAAGGGCGCGGTCGAGATCCTCTACAAGGACGAGGCGAGCGACGCGCGCGAGGCCGAGTATCGGGAGAAATTCGCCCACCCGTATCTCGCCGCCGCCCGCGGGTTCCTGGACGACATCATCGATCCGCGGGACACGCGCCCGCGCCTCATCGATGCCCTCGTGACGCTCGCGACCAAGCGGGACCGCAACCCGCCCAAGAAGCATGGGAATATCCCTCTGTAGCACGCTCGCGGCCGTGGCGCTGCTGCAGGGCACCGCGGCGCCCGGCGACAGCCTTCCGGATTCGACCGACGGGCGCGCCCAGGTGGCGTTGGCCCGGGCGTACCTGCAACGCTTCGCCGCGTCCCCTGGCGGTGCCGCCGCGGACACCGCCTGGGCGCACCGCGTGCTCGACACCGCCGACCAGGTGCTCTCGCGCGCCGCCGCTTCCCTCGGGGCCCCCGGCACCAGTCCCACTGGCGACACGGCGCGCGTGCTGCGGGTACGGGTGTGGAGCGAGCGCGCGCTGCTCGCCTGGGAGCGAGGGGGCCTGCGCCTTGGCCCGGCCACCTGGGGTCCGTTGCCCACCGACCTCCGCCTGTCGCCGATGCTCGAGGAGCTGGGTGAAAACCTGCTGCGCGCCTGCCCTGCGGGGGGCGTCCTGCTCACCGCCGCCGAGGCGGACTCCTACGCCGCCTGGTACATGCGGTTCGTACGTGGGCTGCGCCCCGACCTGCTCGTCATACCGCTCGCCGTGTGGCGGGGGGACTCGCTGTTTCGCGCCCGCGCGGCGCGGGATCTGAAGCTCGGCCGCAAGGCGGCGGCAGGGGGCTGGCTCGGTGCCCTCGTGGAGCGGCGCCCCGTGTGCGTGAGCATGGCGTTCGAGCGGCCGCCCGAGGGCTCGGGCGCGACGTGGCGGACCCGGCCGCTCGTGTGGGTGGCCGGCCCGCACGTAGTGGATGACCCCGTGCCGCCGCGGGATTTCGTATTCGCCGCCGTCAAGATGGCCGTGGACGACCGCGATCCGTGGGCGCAACCGGCGCTCGCGCTCTACGGCCGGGCAGCGCGCGCGACGCCGCGGCTGTGCGAAGCTCTGACGACGTTTGGCGTCGCCGGCGAGGTGGCGAATTGCCGGCGTTGATTGCTGACGCCTGATGGCTGAAATCACGCGCGTTCTCGTCGCCAACCGTGGCGAGATCGCCCTCCGCATCATCCGCGCCTGTCACGAAGAAGGGCTCGAGGCGGTCGCCGTCTACTCGGAGGCGGACCGTCTGTCGCCGCACGTGCGCGCCGCCGAGCTCGCCGTCCCCATCGGGCCCGCGCCCGCGACCGACTCGTACTTGAACATCGGCCGCCTCATCGAAGCGGCGCGCGCCAGCGGCTGCCAGGCGATTCATCCCGGGTACGGTTTCCTGTCCGAGCGGGCGCCGTTCGCGGACGCGGTGGCGCGCGCCGGTCTGGTCTTCATCGGGCCGCCCGCCGCCGCGATCGAAGCGATGGGGGACAAGACCGAAGCGCGGCGCCGCATGCAGGCGGCGGGCGTGCCGGTCGTGCCCGGCTCGAGCCAGGTGGTGGCGGACGCGCGCCGCGCCCGCGACGAGGCCACGCGCCTCGGCTTCCCCGTGCTGCTCAAGGCGGCGGGGGGGGGCGGCGGGAAGGGGATGCGCCTGGTCGACGAGCCCGCCGAGCTCGAGGCCGCGTTCCGGGCAGCCGAGAGCGAGGCGCAGCGTGCGTTCGGCGCCGGTGACGTGTACGTGGAGAAGTACCTGCAACGCCCGCGCCATGTGGAGATCCAGGTGCTGGCCGACACGCACGGCCGGATCGTGGCCTTGGGCGAGCGCGAGTGCAGCATCCAGCGGCGTCACCAGAAGCTCATCGAAGAAGCGCCCTCGGTCGCGCTCACCCCGGCGCTGCGGCGGCGCATGAGCGAGGCGGCGACCGCGGCGGCGAGCGCCGTCGGTTACGTCGGGGCCGGGACGATCGAGTTCCTGCTCGCGCCGGGGGGCGAGTTCTATTTCCTGGAAATGAATACACGGCTCCAGGTGGAACACCCGGTCACGGAGCTGGTGTACGGGGTGGACATCGTGCGCGAGCAGCTGCGGATCGCGGCCGGGAAGCCGATGCGGGTGCACGCCGGAACCCTGCACCCGCGCGGGCACGCCCTGGAATGCCGGATCACGGCCGAGGACCCGTTCAACGACTTCCTCCCGGCGACGGGCATCCTTCGCTACCTGCGGGTGCCGAGTGGGCCCGGCGTCCGCTGGGACGGGGGCGTGGAGCAAGGAAACGAGGTCACGTTGTTCTACGATCCCCTGCTCGCGAAGCTCGTCGTGTGGGGCGAAACGCGCGACATCGCCATCCAGCGCATGCGGCGGGCGTTGCGCGAGCTCGTAATCGTGGGCCTGCCGACCTCGCAGGCGTTCTACTTGCGGGTCATGGAGGAGCCGGCGTTTCAGCGCGGCGAGATCGACGTCACCTACCTCGAGCGAGTCGGTGCGGCCCTGCTCGCGCGCACGCCGCGCGCCGAGCTGCTGCGTCCGCTGGCGGTGGTGGCCGCGCTGCTCAGCGAGGAGCAGCGCGTGGCGGCGCTGCCGGCACCCACGTCCGCCCGACCTCCTGACCGCCCGACCGCCTGGGCGGAAGCGGCGGTGCGGGAGGGGCTCCGCGAGTGAGCGAGGTGGTGACGATCGCCGGGATCGCGGCGGGCGGGGACGGCGTGGGGCGGCTCGCCGACGGGCGGGCGGTGTTCGTGCCCCGCACGGCGCCCGGCGACCGCGTGGCCCTGCGCCAGGGCGTGAAGCTCCACAAGAGCTTCGCCCGGGGCGACGTGGCCGCCGTCGTCACGCCGGGACCCGGACGCGTCACGCCTGCCTGTCCCCACTTCACGCGGGATCATTGCGGCGGCTGCCAGCTGCAGCAGCTCGCCTACGACGCCCAGCTCGAGGCGAAGCGCGCCCTGGTCGGCGACGCGCTGCGGCGCATCGGGAAGCTCGCCTGCGCCGACCCGGAGATCGTCGAGGCGATCGAGGAGTGGCGCTACCGGACCAAGATCACGCTGGCGGTGAAGCGCGCCGGCGGCCGGGCCGACGGCGCGGTCGCGGGCCTGCACCCCTACGGACACCCCGGCGTCGTGTTCCCGCTCGCGGACTGCCACATCGCCGACTTTCGCCTGATGGCGCTGTGGCGAGCGCTGAAACAGCACGTGGATCTGCTCCCACCGCACGTGTCGCGACTCACCCTGCGGCTGGACCGCGATGGGCGCCGCCACGTGATCGCGGAGTCGGCGGGTGCGCCCTGGCTGCGGGCCGACGAGCTGCGTGCGGCCCTGGGCGGCGGAGACAGCGTGATCTGCTGGTGGCACCCGGTCGATGGCGCCGCGCGCGTCGTCGCGGGCCCCCACACCGGGTTCCCAGCGACGGCATTCGAGCAGGTGAACCCGGAGATGGGGGGATTGGCGCGCGCCTGGGCGGTGGAGCAGCTGGGTGAGCAGCGCGGGCGGACTGTGTGGGACCTGTACGGCGGCATCGGCGACACGGCGGCGCTGCTCGCGGCGCGCGGGGCGCAGGTCGTGAGCGTCGATGCGGACGAGCAGGCGATCGCGTGGGCCCGCAACCGCCCGATCGAGCCCGCCGTGCGCTTCATCGCAGGGCGCGCCGAGGACGTGCTTCCGACGCTCCCCGAGCCGCACGCGGTCGTCGTCAACCCGCCGCGCGCCGGCCTGCACTGGACCGTGACGCTGCGATTGCGCGAGCAGCCGCCGGCTCGCGTCGCCTACCTCTCGTGCGATCCCGCGACCCTCGCCCGCGACCTGCAACGCCTCAGCGTGACCTACCGCATCGCCGCGATCCGCGCGTTCGATCTGTTCCCGCAGACGGCACACGTGGAGACGGTGGCGGTGCTGGAGGCGGCGTGAACCCAACGAGGAACGCGGAACGGGGAACGCGGAACAGGCGAACCGACGTCCGTGTTGAAGTTCCGCGTTCCGCGTTCGCACTTCCGCGTTCCTCGTTGGGTGGGGTGGCGCCGTGAAGTACTTCGTCACCGTCGGCGCCCAGACTATCGATGTGGACGTGGAGGCGACCCGCGTGCTGGTGGGTGGGGAGGCCCTCGAGGTGCATCTCGCCGCCGTGCCGGGGACGCCGCTGTATCACCTGCTCGTGGCGGGCGAGTCGTGGACGGTCGCGGCTCAACCGGGCGACGGGATCGGCCGCTGGACGCTGGGCGTGGTGGGGGAGCGCATCGAAGTCGAGGCCGTGGACGAGCGCACGCGCCGGATCCAGGAGCTGACCGGGCGGCGCCCGGTGCGCGCGGCGTCGGGGATCGTGCAGGCGCCCATGCCCGGCCTCGTGGTTCGGCCAGCACGTCGCGGCCGGCACGGAGCTCGTGGTGGTGGAGGCGATGAAGATGGAAAACCAGCTGCGCGCGCCGCGCGCGGGCGTGGTCGTGAAGGTGCACGTCGCGGCGGGAGCGGCGGTCGAAAAAGGGGCGCCGCTCGTCACGGTCGAAAGCGTGGAACCCTCAGGTTGACAGGGCCTTACGGCCCGTGGTATAGTTCGCGGCTCATGAAAACCTTCACGCTCAAACCCGCGGACATCGAGCGCCGCTGGTTCGTGGTGGACGCCGCCGGGCAGCCGCTCGGCCGGCTCGCGAGCCGCGTGGCGCAGATTCTGCGCGGCAAGCACAAGCCCACGTTCACGCCGCACGTCAACGGTGGCGATTGCGTCATCGTGGTGAACGCCGAGCGCGTCGGACTCACGGGGCGCAAGCTCGACCAGAAGCAGTACTTCCACCACACTGGCTACATGGGGCACGAGCGGTTCACGCCCCTCAAGAGCCTGCTGGCGAAGCACCCGGAGCGCGTGATCGAGAAGGCCGTGTGGGGGATGCTTCCGAAGACGACGCTCTCGCGCCAGAAGGTGAAACAGATGCTCAAGGTGTACGCCGGTCCGACGCATCCGCACGCGGCGCAACAGCCGCAGCCGCTCGCGATCGCGGAGGCCAGGTGAGCGACGCGATCACGCCCGAGCTGCGCTGGCACGCCATCGGCCGGCGCAAGGTGAGCGTGGCGCGCGTGTACCTCACGCCCGGCTCGGGCAAATGGAACATCAATCGCCGCACGCTGGGTGACTACTTCCCGCGCCCGTCGCTGGTGTCGCACATCCAGCAGCCGTTCACGGCGACCGACACGCTGGGCGCGTTCGATGTGCGCGCCATCGTTTCGGGTGGCGGGCTGACGGGGCAGGCAGGCGCGCTGCGCATGGGCATCGCGCGGGCGCTGGTCCAGGCGGACGAGCGCCACCGCCGCAAGCTGCGCGAAGGGGGACTGCTGACGCGCGATCCCCGTGTGGTGGAGCGCAAGAAGCCGGGCCGGGCAGGGGCGCGCAAGCGGTTCCAGTTCAGCAAGAGATAAGCGCAGCTCATCACACACGCTGCCCGATCCGATCGCGGGTCCTCGTCCGCGGGGCGAGGTTCGATCGGAGATGACGGCAGCGGCGGACCGAACCCAAGAAAGGAAGGGCATGACGCAGCCACAGCTACAGGATCTCCTCGAAGCCGGGGTCCACTTCGGCCATCAGACGCGCCGCTGGAACCCCAAGATGCGCCGCTTCATCTTCGCCGAGCGCTCCGGTATCTACATCATCGATCTCCAGAAGACCCTGCGCCAGCTCGCAGCGGCCCAGGATCTGCTCAAGAGCGTCGTGCTCAAGGGCGAAGGCGTGCTGTTTGTGTGCACCAAGCGGCAGCTCAAGCTCATCCTCCAGGCGGAAGCGCAGCGCTGCGGGTCGTTCTACGTGACGGAGCGCTGGCTGGGCGGCACGCTGACCAACTTCCAGACCATCAAGAAGCAGATCAAGCGGCTGAAGGATCTCGAGCAGGGCGCGTCGGAAGGTGAGTTCGAGAACTACACCAAGAAGGAGCAGCTGCTGTTCGATCGGGAGCGGGTCAAGCTCGACAAGTACCTGTCGGGCATCAAGAACATGAACCGGCTGCCGGGAGCCCTGTTCGTGGTGGACGCGAAGAAGGAGCGGATCGCGGTCGCGGAAGCGAACAAGCTGGGCATCGCGGTGGTCGCCATTGTGGACACGAACGCGGATCCGGACCTGATCACGGTGCCGATCCCCGGGAACGACGACGCCATCCGGGCCGTCTCCCTCATCACGGCCGCCATCGGCGACGTCATCGCCGAGGCGCGGCGCCAGTCGCCGCTGCGCGAGGCGGCGGAAGAGGGGGAGGGCGGGGCGGTGACGTACTCGACCGAGACCGGCGTGGAGGCCGAGGCGGAGGGGGATCGCAAGAAGAAGCCGGCGCGGCGCAAGCGGCGTCCCAAGCCCGAGGCGATCGCCGCGCGGCTCAAGACCGAGGAGGCTCCGGCTCCGGCGGAATCGGGTGGAACGGGTGTAGCCGGTGGGGGGGGCGACGCCTAGCCGCCCGGGTCCGGGTCCGATCAACCACCGCCGCCCTCGGCCCCCACGGCGTGAGGGCGGCGTTTTTGCGAGGAGTGAGACGTGGCGAGGGTGAAAGAGATTCCCGCGAAGCTCGTGGCCGAGCTGCGCGCCCGCACGGGCGCAGGGATGATGGACTGCAAGAAGGCGCTCGAAGAGAGCGGCGGCGACCAGGACAAGGCGGTCGAGCTGCTGCGCACGAGGAACATGGCGAAGGCGGACAAGCGCGCCGACCGTCACGCGGCCGAGGGCCTGATCGAGGCGTACGTGCACTTCAACGGCCGGGTCGCGGTGCTGGTGGAGCTGAACTGCGAGACCGACTTCGTCGCCCGCACCGACGCCTTCCGCCAGCTCGCCAAGGACGTGGCGCTGCACGTCGCGTCGGCGGCCCCGATCGCCGTGCGCATCGAGGACGTGCCGCGCGAAGTCGTGGAGACGGAGCGGCGCATCTACGAGGCCCAGGTGGCCGGTGAGAAGAAGCCGGAGGCGGTGCGGCAGAAGATCGTCGAAGGGCGGATGAAGAAGTTCTACGAGGAGCGCGTGTTGCTCGAGCAGAAATTCGTGAAGGACGACTCGCACACCGTGGGTGACATCGTGCGCGAGCTGGCCGCGCAGACGGGGGAGAACGTGCAGGTGCGCCGCTTCGCCCGCTTCGAGCTGGGAGGCAACTGAGTGGCGCCGCCCCGCTCTCCCCCCTCCCCCCCCGCTCCGGCGGCCGCGCCGGCGCCGCCCCGCAAGCTGGCCTACACCCGGGCGCTGCTCAAGATTTCCGGGGAGGCGTTCACGGGGGGACGTGGGGGCATCGATTTCGGGGTGATCGAGCGCCTCACCGAGGAGCTGAAAGCGGTCGCGTCGCTGGGGACCCAGCTCGGCCTCGTCGTAGGCGGCGGCAACATCCTGCGCGGCACGACCGCGAGCCAGCAGGGCATCGATCGCGTTTCGGCGGACTACATGGGCATGCTGGCGACGGTGATCAACGCCCTGGCGCTGCAGGACCTGCTGGAGAAGAAAGGGGTCGACACGCGCGTGATGACTGCCATCCGGATGGAGGCGCTCGCCGAGCCCTACATCAGGCGGCGCGCGGTGCGCCACCTCGAGAAGGGCCGCATGGTGATCTTCGCGGGAGGCACGGGGAACCCGTACTTCTCCACCGATACGGCGGCGGTGCTGCGGGCGCTCGAGATCGAGGCGCAGGTGCTGCTCAAGGCGACCAACGTGGACGGCATCTACACCGCGGATCCCAAGAAAGACCCGAGCGCGAAGTTCCTGCCCAGCCTCTCGTTCCAGGACGCCATCGTGAACGGCTACGCGGTGATGGACGCGAACGCGTTCGGCCTGTGCAAGGAGAACCGGCTGCCGATCGTCGTCTTCAACATCAACCAGGCCGGCTCGACCGCCCGTGTGCTCGCGGGCGAGCGCGTCGGTACGATCGTCCAATGACCACCCTCGCGGACCACGCCAAGCACGCGAAGCAGCTGATGGACAAGGCGGTGGAAGCGGTGAAACGGGAGTTCTCCACGGTGCGGACGGGGAAAGCCACGACTGCGCTGCTCGACCTGGTGCGCGTCGAAGCATACGGCAGCGAGGTGCCGCTCACTCAGGTCGCGAGCGTCGCCGCTCCCGAGCCGAAGCTCTTGACCGTGCAGCCGTGGGACCGGAACCTCTTGAAGGCGGTCGAAAAGGGGATCCTGGCGTCGGAGCTCGGGCTGACGCCCGCGAACGACGGCCAGATCATCCGCATCCCCCTCCCGCCGCTCACCGAGGAGCGCCGTAAAGAGCTGGTGAAGGTGGTGCACAAGTTCGCAGAAGAGGGCCGGGTCGCCGTGCGCCACGCGCGCACCGACGGCATCAACAAGATCAAGAAGGCGGAGCACGTCTCCGAGGACGAGAAGAAGCATGCCGAGAAGGACATGCAGAAGCTGCACGACGATCACATGAAGCAGATCGACGACGTGCTCAAGGCCAAGGAGACCGAGATCCTCGAGGTCTAGCGCATGGCCGACGATCTCCTTGCCCGCATTCGCCTGAACGGCTCCGTCCCTCACCACGTCGCCATCATCATGGACGGGAACGGGCGCTGGGCCCGGGAGCGGCACCTGCCGCGCCCGCTCGGCCACCGCGCCGGGATGAAAGCCGTGCGGGAGGTGGTGGAAGGGGCGATCGCGGCAGGCGTCGAGGTGCTGACGCTGTTCGCCTTCTCGGAGGAGAACTGGCAGCGCCCGTCGAGCGAGGTGTCGGCGCTGATGGACCTGCTGCAGGAGTACATCGCGCGCGAGGCGGCGGAGCTGCGGGACCAGGGCGTGACGGTGCACGTGCTCGGGGACCGGCCGCGGCTCGCTCCCGGCGCCCGCGAGGCGGTCGAGCGCGTGGAGCGCGAGACGCGGGATGGGCGCAAGCTCTCCCTCAACCTCTGCATCTCCTACTCATCGCGCGCCGAGATCGCCCGCGCCGCGCGGCTGCTCGCCGAAGAAGTGCTCAAGGGCACGAAGCAACTCGAGGACGTGGACGAGGACTCGGTCCGCGAGAAGCTCTACACCGCCCCCTGGCGCGACCCCGACCTGTTGATCCGCACGTCGGGCGAGCAACGCCTCTCCAACTTCCTGTTGTGGCAGCTCGCCTACACGGAGCTGTACATCACGCCGGTGCTGTGGCCCGACGTCACCCGCTACGTGCTGTACGAGGCCATCCTCGACTACCAGCAGCGCGAGCGGCGCTTCGGCAAAGTGACCGCGTGATCTCCCGCAATCTGCTGGTGCGTATCGCGGTCGCGGTGCCGGCGATCGCGCTGACGCTGCTGGTGGTGTGGTCGGGAGGGTGGGTGCTGGCGGCGGTGCTGGGGAGTCTGGGCGTGCTGGGCGCCCGCGAGGTGTACGACCTGGCGCGCCGCCAGGACATCGCGCCGCTCGACGCCCTCGGCTACGTCGGGGCGGCGGCCATCCCGTTCGCCGCGCTCCTGGCGCAACAGTCCCGGTTGTACGGTGGCGATGCCTGGGCGTTCATCGGCGCCCTGTGGCTGCTCGGGTTGCTCGCCGAGGCGCTGATCACGCGGCCCCCCGACCGCCGGCCGCTGGCCTCGGTGGCGGTGACGGTCTTCGGATGCCTCTACGCGTCCGCGCTGCTCGCATTCATCGTGCCGATCCGGCACGGGCTCCACAGCGACGCCCATCCCCGTGCGTCCGTCGCCCTCGTCCTGTTCCCGCTGGCCGTAACGTGGATTGGCGACACCTGCGCGATGGCCGCCGGCACGCTGTTCAGGGGCCCGAAGCTCGCGCCGGTGTTGTCTCCCAACAAGACGTGGGCGGGCGCCGCCGGCGGAGTGGTCGGCGCCCTCGTCGCCGCCGTCGCGTACGGCTTCCTCGTGCTCGATCGCGTGGCGATACACCTGGGCGCCGGGCAGCTCGTCGCCGCGGGGCTGCTCCTCGCCATCGCCGCCCAGGTGGGTGACGTGGCCGAATCGCTGTTCAAGCGCGAGGCGGGTCTCAAGGACTCCTCCTCCCTCATCCCGGGCCACGGCGGCGTCCTCGATCGGCTCGACTCCCTCTACTTCGTGCTGCCCGTGACCGCGGGGTTGTTCCGTCTCTTCGGCGTCGTGTGACGGTCGGCGTCGCGGTCCTCGGCTCGACCGGGTCGATCGGGTGCTCGGCGCTGCAGGTGTTGGCGCGCCAGCGCGAGCGGTTCCGGGTGGTCGCGCTCACCGCGCATTCGAACGCAGAACTGCTTCGGGAGCAGGCCGGCGCTTTCCATCCCTCGTACGTCGGGATGGTCAATGGGACGGGTGACGGGGGACGGGGGACGGGTACGGCCTGCCTCGTGGAGGCCGCCACGCGACCCGACGTGCAAATCGTGATCAACGGCATCGTCGGCGCCGCGGGGCTCGAGGCGACCCTCGCCGCGCTGCGCGCCGGCAAACGCGTCGCGCTCGCCAACAAGGAAACCCTCGTCATGGCGGGGGACCTGGTCACGCGCGCCGCTCGCGAGGGTGGCGGGGAGATCGTCCCGGTGGATTCCGAGCACAGCGCGGTGCTCCAGTGCCTCACGGGCCGGCGTCCGGTTGAGCTGGCGCGTCTCATTCTCACGGCGTCGGGCGGCCCGTTTCGCACCT
>WNGP01001593.1_pt1 | contig 18700 bp, 17 predicted proteins | sample 5407671 | NCBI WGS metagenome assembly WNGP01 (sample SAMN13153381, study PRJNA577476) | soil metagenome | isolation source: 40 cm soil or saprolite under Garry oak tree replicate 2 | place: USA:California | collected 2016-06-15 | reverse complement strand
CGATCTGACCTCCCCCTCCGGAAAGGGCTAGCTGAGTTACTAGAGAGGCGACCATCGGGCCTGCCGTCGCGGGTGCCAGACCATCGGTGTCGCATTAGCACTCTATACCATCGAGTGCCAAGTCCGCACAGTAGCCGGGTCACGCGGCATCGTCAAGCCCATGCCGTGCGGCTAGGGTGCCGGTCATGGACAAGCCAGCCGATCACGAAGCGTCCGCGCTGGTGGCGGAGAAGGAGCACGCTCGCCGCGCGGCCTCGTTCGGCGCGGCGGCCTCCGCCTACGCCGAGCACCGGCCAGACTACCCGGACACCGCAGTCACCTGGGCGCTCCAGCCTGCTCGTCGCCTGGCCAGGCGCCCGACCGAGATTCTCGACCTCGGCGCCGGGACGGGCAAGCTCACCGCCCAGCTTGCGAGCCTGCGGCTGGACGGAATCCCGCCGCATGTCGTCGCCGTCGAGCCCGACCAGGACATGCTGGCCGAGTTGCGGCGCCGGCTGCCCTGGGCGACGGCCGCGGCTGGCCGGGCCGAGGCGATTCCGCTCCCCGACGGCTCGGTCGACGCGGTGCTCGCCGGCCAGTCGGCCCACTGGTTCGACCTGGACCTGGCGATGCCGGAGATCGCGAGGGTGCTGGCGCCTGGCGGCGTGTTCGCCGGGCTGTGGAACGCCGACGACGACCGGGTCGACTGGGTGTCCGGGCTGCACCGGGCCATGGGCCGGCGGACCATGGCCGCGTTCACCTCGTTCGCCGACGATGAGGACGGGATCACGGCGTGGCTGCGCGGGCCTGGAGCCGGTCCCTTCTGGCCGCCGGAGGATGCGGGATTCGAACACGGGCAGGTCAGGACAGCCGAGTCGCTGATCGCGACCATGCGCACCCATTCGATGTTCCTGATCATGGAGCCGGCCGAGCGCGAGGCGGTGCTCAGGCGCGTGCGCGAGCACCTGGCCGCGGCGCCGCAGACTGCGGCCGGCGAGTTCACCATGCCGCTGTGGACGATCGCCCTGCGAACGGCGCGGCGCTGACCGGCTGCCCGTTCGCTCTCACGCGGCCAGGACCTGCGTGACCGGCAGCCCGGAATCGGCGGCCAGGCCCGCCCCCGAGGGCTCCGCGCCGGCCGCGACCAGGTCCGATCCCAGCGCCGCCACCATGGCCCCGTTGTCGGTGCACAGCGCGGGCCTGGGCACCCGCAACCGGATCCCGGCCGCGTCGCAGCGCTGCGCGGCGAGCGTCCGCAGCCGCGAGTTGGCCGCCACGCCGCCGCTGATCACCAGGTGGTCGACGCCGTGCGCCAGGCACGCGTCGACGGCCTTGCGGGTCAGCACGTCGGCGACCGCCTCCTGAAAGGAGGCGGCGACGTCGGGGACCGGAACCGGCAGGCCGGCCGCCTGCCTGGCCTCGACCCAGCGCGCCACCGCCGTCTTCAGCCCCGAGAAGGAGAAGTCGGACGTGCCGTCGCGGTACTTCGACCGCGGGAACGCGACCGCGCGCGGGTCGCCGGCCCGGGCGGCGGCGTCGATCGGCGGCCCGCCGGGAAAGGGCAGCCCGAGCAGCCTGGCCACCTTGTCGTAGGCCTCGCCGGCCGCGTCGTCAATGGTCGCGCCGAGCGGCGCGATGTCGCCGGCCAGGCCGCGGACGAGCAGCAGCGACGAGTGCCCGCCCGAGACCAGCAGTGCGACCGCGGGGGCGGGCAGGGCGCCGTGCTCAAGCTGGTCGACGGCGATGTGCGCGGCCAGGTGGTTGACCCCGTACAGCGGCTTGCCGAGCGCGAGCGCGTAGGCCTTGGCGGCGCACACCCCGACCAGCAGCGCGCCGGCCAGCCCGGGACCCGCGGTGACCGCGATCGCGTCGACCTGGCCGAGGCCGACCCCGGCCGCGCCGAGCGCCCGCCGCACGACCGGAACCATCGCCTCCAGGTGGGCCCGGCTCGCCACCTCGGGCACCACGCCGCCGAACCGCGCGTGCTCGTCGACGCTGGATGCGACCGCGTCGGCAAGCAGGTCGTGGCCGCGGACCAGGCCAACCCCGGTCTCGTCGCACGACGACTCGATTCCGAGCACTAGCGGCGCGGTCATCGGCGCTCACCTTCGTCGCGGGGGCGGGCCAGGCGGTGCCGCATCACCAGCGCGTCGGCGCCTGAGGGCTGGTAGTACCCCCGCCTGATCCCGACCTCGGTGAACTCATGCCTGCGGTACAGCTCCTGCGCCCGGCTGTTGTCCGTCCGCACCTCGAGGAAGACCTCGGTGCAGCCGCGCCTGGCCGCCTCGGCGAGGAGCGCCTGGAGCAGCGCGGAGCCGATCCCGCGCCCCCACCTGCCGGTCGCCACGGCCAGGGTCAGCACGTCACCCTGCCAGCCCGAGCCGAGCAGGCCCGCGTAGCCCGCGATCTGGCCGCGGTCCTCGGCGACCAGGTAGTACCGGCTGGCTGGCTGCTGCTCGAGCTCCCCGGCGAGCATCTGCCTGGTCCAGGCCTCCTCCCCGAATACGGCCCGCTCGAGCTCGACGACCTGGTCAAGGTCGGTCGCGGTCATCGGGCGCAGCATGATGCCCGACGCGCTCATGTCTCCCGCTCGCCCCCGGGCCCCGGCCCACGTCCCCATCGCCCTTCACCGCCGCCTTCCCTCGTCGCTCGTTCCTCGCTCCGGCGTCCAGGCGACGCCGCGCCCCCGCAGCTCGCTGATGGCGTGACTCGCTTGGGCGGGCCTGGCTCCCTGGCATCGGGGCGGCGCAGGTACCTGGCCTCGGGCGGGGCGGCAGGGGCGCCGCGGGCGAGGCGGTCGGCGGCGATCTGCGCGAGCTGGACGGCCGAGGGATAGCGCGGCCCGATCGTATGGCCGGCCTCGGCCAGCTCGGCGTGCAGGCGCGGGCCCTCCCCGGCGACCGGGCAGCCGGCCGGGACCAGGGCGGGCCGGCTGACCTGAGGCTCGGACAGCCGCTCCGCGGTCGCGGAGTAACGCGCCCAGTAGACCTCCCTGCGCCTGGCATCGGTGGCCACGACGAACTCGCGCGCCGCGGCCTCGGCTCTGGCTTCCGCCGCGATGATGTCGAGCGTGCAGATGCCGTCTACCGGCACCGACAGCGCGCTGCCGAGCACCCGCGCGGTGACCAGGCCGACTCGCAGGCCGGTGTAAGGGCCCGGCCCGGTGCCGACGGCGATCGCGGTCAGGTCGGCCGGGCCGGCCCCGGCCTTGTCCAGGACCCTGCCGATCGACGGGGCGAGCAGCTCGCCATGGCGGCGGGCGTCGACCGCGGTCTCGTGCGCGACGACGCCGAGGCCGTCATGCAGCGCGACCGTGACCGCGGGGGTGGCCGTGTCGAATGCGAGGAGGAGCACGGTGTCCCAGCGTAGTCACCGATCCGGGCGGAGGCGTCCCGGCCGATATCCGTCAGCCGACCGTGGGCTCGGTCTTGACTTTGGCGAACACGATACCGGTCACGGTCAGCGCCCCGGAGCGGAGCCCGGCGATCCTGACCGGCCCGAAGCCGCCGCTGGCCTGCCCCTCCAGGCTGGCCGTGATCAGCACGTTGCCGTATCGGGCCAGCACGGTCACCAGGTCGGTGACCGAGCCGCTGCGGAAGACCTGGACGGCGCTGAACGCCTCGCTGCCCAGCCCGCCGACCGCGGTGACGGTCGCCGGCGGCTCCGGCGTGTGCTTGGACGGCTTGATCAGCAGCCGACGTTGCTCCGCGAAGTTGTACTTGGCGTTGGCCGTGGCGCTGCCGTTGCCTGACACTGTCAGGCTCGGCTGGTAGGCCTGCACGGTGATGATCAGGACCCGGAAGATCGGCTTCGCGTCGACCGTGTAGGTGCACCGGCTCTGAGCCTGGTCGTTGTACGGCTGGATGCTCTTGGGAGTTCCGTTCAGCACCCGGTGCAGGTCGGCCGTCCCGAGGACCTTGCAGGCGTCCGGCACGCTCTGGAACTCGCCCTTCTGGAGCGTCGTCACGAACGGGCTCGTCGGCGCCTTCGACCTGGTCACCAGGATTCCGCCGGCCACCAGTGCCGCGATCACGATCGCGGTGCCTCCCCAGGTCACCAGCCTGCGCTTGGAGCGGCGGCGGCGAGCCGCTGCCACCCGGCTGCGGCGAGGCCTCCTGCCGGTCCGGCCAGGTCCGTCCTGGTCGGGACCGCCCAACTCGCCCGCCCCGTCGAACTCACCCGGCTCACCCGGCCCGTCGAACTCGGCAGGCTCCCCGTGCCCTAGCTGCTCGGGCACGCGGGCCGGCCTGGGCGGCCTGCGGGCCGGCCTCAGCGGCTCGATGCCGCCGGGCACCGCCCACGGCGGCAGGTCGGACTCGGAGTCGGAGCCGTCGTCGAAGCTGTCGAGCACCTGCCAGCCGGTCTTGCGGGGCTGCTGCGAGGTCCTCGACCGGCCGTGACGTCCGCGGGGGTCGGGAAGGTCAGGCTGGCGAGGCGGGTAGCCCTGCTCAGTCACGGCGCGCCTCCTGACAGGCATCAGACCGTCCGTGACGACGGCAAGCTGTTCCGAATCCCCGCAGTGTACTGGCGTCGACCGGGCCGAGGGGCGACAGATCGGAACAATTGTCGTCGCATCGCCGTGCCGCGGTCTATCCCGGCTGCTCGGCGAGCACCGCCCTCAGCCGGTCCGCGGCCGCTTCCCACCTGCCGCCGTAGCCGGCCACCGTCACCCGCCTGACCTCATCGTCCGGGCCGTGCTCCGGCTCGCCGCCGACCCCGGCCCCCGGCGCGTGCGCGGGCACTGGCGCGTGCGCGGCCCCCGGCGCGTGCCCGGGCACGGGCGCGGGCACGCTCTCCGCCGCCTGCGCGGGCCGCGGCCGGTCGATGGTAATCCGCAGGTGCCCGCTGGCCAGGCTCTCGACCAGGCCCTCGCCCCACTCGACGACGGTGACCGAGTGGTCGAGGTCAGCGTCGAGATCGAGGTCATCCACCTCCAGCCGGCTGCCGAGCCGGTACGCGTCGGCGTGCACGAGGTCGGGGCCGCCGCGCAACGACGGGTGCACCCGCGCGATCACGAAGGTCGGCGAGGTCACCGGGCCCCGCACGCCGAGTCCGTCGCCGATTCCCTGGACGAGCGTGGTCTTGCCCGCGCCCAGGGCGCCGGCGAGCACGACCAGGTCGCCCGGGCCAAGCAGCCCGGCGAGCCGTGCCCCGAGTAGCCTCATCTGCGCCGCGCCGCGAACGGCGAGCCGGACCGTCACCGTCGGCGACCTGTCCTCGGCCAGCACGGTGGCGACGCCCGGATCGCGGGCTGACGGTGGACCGGCCGACGGCGGAGGACCGGCCGACGGCGGAGGACCGGCCGACATTCGGTCAGTCACTGGCGGCGCGGGTGGCCAGTGCCCGTGTTACCAGGTCCGCGATCGCCTCGTTGACCTCCTCGGGCCGTTCGAGTATGACCACATGGCCGGCACCGGGGATCCTGATCAGCTTCGAGTCGCGGATCGCCGACGCGACCGCTTCGGACAGCCCTGGGTCGACCAGCCGGTCCCGGTCGCCGGTCAGCACGACCACCGGAATGTTGCCGAGCACCCGGAGCGCGTGCCGCTTCTCGTGCCCGACCAGCGCGACGTAGAAGTCGGCGATGACGTCGATCGGTGTGGCCCTGATGATCCGCTCGAGGAAGTCCACGACGGTCGGGCTCACCCGCGGATCGCCGAAGGCGATCCTCCTGGTCCCGAGGAACGCCAGGTCGCTGGCCGACCGCCTGCCGCGCTCCACCATCTCGGCCATCCGGCCCCTGGACGCCCCCGTCATCATCGACGGCATCGCCACCCGGACCGCGGGGCGAAGCAGCGCGGGCAGCCAGGTGACCGGGTCGACCGTGCCCGCGGCGGTCGAGATCAGCACCGCGCCGATCACCTTGCTGCCGATCAGCTCGGGATGCTGGTCGGCCAGCGCCATCACGGTCATGCCGCCCATCGAGTGGCCGACCAGCACCACCGGCATGTCGCCCGGGGCGGTGGCCACCAGCACCTCGTGCAGGTCCGCTCCGAGCTGGTCGATGCTGACCAGCTCGGGGTCGGAGCGGCCCGACCGGCCGTGACTGCGCTGGTCCCAGAAGACCAGCCTGGCGCTGCGCTCCAGGCCTGCGCGCTGGTAGTACCAGACATCGGAGTTCAGCGTGTAGCCGTGACAGAAGATGATCGTGACCGGCGTCGAGGTCGCCTTCGCCGGGGTCGTTGGCTCGCTGACCTCGACGTGCAACGGCAGCCCGTCGTCGGCGGTCACGGTCATGGCCTCGCCGCGGATCTCGCCGAACGGCTCGCCCGCCGCCGGGTCCGGGCGCAGCCTGATCCGGCCCACCGCGATCTTCTCGGCCACGACCACCGCGCCCGCGCCGGCCGCGATGGCGGCCGCGGCGATCCCGGTGACGCCGCTGAGCCTGCGCCAGCTAACCATCAGACCTCCTGCCCGCCCGCGCGCGCCACCTCGGTGTGGTCGCGCGCGCCCCGGACACCGCCCGCATCGGCTCGCGCCGCCGGGATCCCGGCCTCGGTGAGCCCGGCCTGGGTCAGCCCGGCCTCGGTCAGCCCAGCTTCGGTTACTCCAGAGTAGCTTCTCGGGATCTTCCCGGTAAACCTCGTGACGATGTCGTAGGACAGCGTGCCGATCAGGTCGGCCCACTCCTGCGCGGTCGGCTCGCCGCGGTCACCGGGGCCGAACAGCACTGCCTCATCGCCCGCCTCGATCGCCATGTCCCCGGCATCGACCACGCACTGGTTCATGCAGACCGTCCCCGCGATCGTGAGCCGGCGGCCGCCGACCAGCACCGGGACGGTGTTCGCGGCCGCACGCGGTATCCCCTCGTGGTAGCCGAGCGCGATCAGCCCGAGCGTCGTCTCGGAGTCCGTGACGTACCTGTGGCCATAGGAAACCCCAGTTCCCCGTGCGACCCGTTTGACCTGAACAAGATGAGTCCGCACGGTCATGGCCGGGCGCAGCCAGCCGGGAGGACCGCCGGGCAGGGTACACAGCCCGGTCACCCCGCCGCCGGCCCTAACCACGTCAAACCACGTGTCAGGCCGGGTGAGCAGCGCCGGGGTGTTGGCCAGGTGCCGCACGAGCGGCCGCGCGCCGGCCCGTTCCGCCTGGTCGAGCGCGTCGCGGAAGGCCGCGATCTGAGCGTCGACCGACGGGTGCCCGTCGATGTCGGCGCAGGCCAGATGGGACCATATGCCGACCACCTCGCACCGGCCGGCCGCCTGCTCGGCCAGGGCGGCGCCGAGCAGCCCGGGCCACTGCGCCATCGGCGCGCCACCGCGGCTCATCCCGGTATCGACCTTCAGGTGCAGCTTCGCCGGCCGGCCGGCCGTCTCGGCGGCCGCGGCGATCTGCCGCACCAGGCCGGCCGTGCCCGCGCTGAGGTCGACGCCGAGCGCGATCGCGTCGCGGTGCGGCGCGTCCGGCGCGGCCAGCAGGCAGAGCACCGGCGCGGTGACACCCGCGGCGCGGAGCGCCACGGCCTCCTCCACGTGGCCGACGGCGAGCCAGGTCGCGCCGCCTGCCAGGGCGGCCGCGGCCGTCTGGCGCGCCCCGTGCCCGTAGCCGTCCGACTTGACCACGGCCATGACCTCGGCGTTCCCGACGTGGCGCGCCATGAGGGCGACGTTTGACCTGATCGCGGCGAGGTCGACGACCGCTTCCGATTGCCCGTCCATGGCCTTCCAGTGTGCCAGCATCCGGCCGCCAGCCAGCCCACTGTCGCGGCGGGTGTCGAACTACGAGCGCCAGCGCGGCTGCCATACACCGCCTGTCCGTCTCTCGCGGCGGGCCCGGCCGGCGTGGTTAGGTACATGCATGGTCGAACTCATTCCCCGCAAGGTTCTCTTCGGCAACCCAGAGCGGGTCAGCCCGCGGCTGTCGCCCGACGGCACCAGGCTCGCCTGGATCGCGCCCTCCGGCGGCGTGCTGAACGTCTGGTTCGCTCCGGTCAGCCCGCGCAGCGGCGTCGACTGGAGCCAGGCGGTGGTCGTGACCGACGACACGGACCGCGGCATCAGGACGTTCGCCTGGGCGCACGACAACAAGCACCTGCTCTACCTGCAGGACGTCGGCGGCGACGAGAACTGGCGGCTGTACGACGTCGACCTGGCCACCATGCGGCACCGGGACCTGACGCCGTTCGACGGGGTGCAGACCCAGATCGTGGCGATGGAGCGGGACTTCCCGACGGAGGTCCTGATCGGCCTGAACAAGGACAACCCCCAGCTTCACGACGTGTACCGGCTCAACCTGGACAGCGGGGAGCTGACCAAGGAGGTCGACAATCCCGGGTTCCTCGGCTGGGTCGCCGACTCCAAGCTGGTCGTCCGCGGCGCGTTCGCGCCGCAGCCCGACGGTTCACTGAGCGCGCTGGTGCGGGACAGCGCCGCCGACGACTGGCGCGAGCTCCTGGCGATACCGGCCGAGGACGCACTGACCACGGACCCGGTGGCGTTCAGCGCCGACGGGCAGTCGCTGCTCGTGGTCAGCTCGGTCGGCGCCGAGACCGCGAAGCTGGTCAGGATCGACCTGGCCAGCGGGGCCGAGGAGGTGCTCGCCGGCGATCGGGAGGCCGACGTCAGCGACGTGCGGATCGATCCGCAGACCAGGGAACCGCAGATCGTCGTCGTGCTGAAGGACCGGTCCGAGTACCTCGTGCTCGACCCGTCGGTCGCCGACGACCTGGCCGCGATCCGCGCGCTGCACCACGGGGACCCCAACTTCGTCAGCGCCGACGACGCCGAGGAGACCTGGCTGGTCGCGTTCACCAACGACACCGGGCCGGTGCCGTACTTCGCCTACGACCGCTCGACCGGCAAGGGGAGCTTCCTGTTCGAGCACCAGCCGGCGCTGAGCGAGTACACGCTGGCGCCGATGGTCCCGTTCACGTTCAAGGCCAGGGACGGCCTGGTCATCCACGGGTACGCGACGTTCCCGCCCGACGGCCCGCGGACCGGGCTGCCGACCGTGCTCAACGTGCACGGCGGCCCGTGGGCCAGGGACGCCTGGGGCTACGATGCGGAGGCTCAGTGGCTCGCCAACCGCGGCTACCTGTGCCTGCAGGTCAACTTCCGCGGGTCGACCGGCTACGGCAAGGGGTTCGTCAACGCCGGCGACCGGGAGTGGGGCGCCAAGATGCAGGACGACCTGACCGACGCGGTCGCGTACGCGGTCGCCGAGGGCTGGTCGGACCAGAAGCGGGTGGCGATCTACGGCGGGTCCTACGGCGGTTACGCGGCGCTGGCCGGCGCCACGTTCACGCCCGACGTCTACTGCTGCGCGGTCGACATCGTCGGGCCGTCGAACCTCAAGACGCTGATCGAGACCGTGCCGCCGTACTGGGCTCCGATGATCGCCCAGTTCCACCGCCGGGTCGGCGATCCGGACAAGGATGTCGCGTTCCTCTGGTCGCGCTCTCCGCTGTCGCGGGCCGACCAGATCTCGATCCCGCTGCTGATCGCGCAGGGCGCCAACGACCCGCGGGTGAAGCAGGCCGAGTCCGAGCAGATCGTCGCCGCGATGACCGAGGCCGGGATCGAGCACGAGTACATGCTCTTCCCCGACGAGGGCCATGGGTTCGCCAAGCCGGAGAACCGCATGATCTTCTACGCGGCCGCGGAGAGGTTCCTGGCCCGCCACCTCGGCGGGCGAGCGGAGGACTAGGCCGCCGCGGCGCACTGCCGCGGGCTAGCTGGTCACCAGGCAGCCGCTGCTCTGGCCCTGCTGCGGGAAAGCCCTGGCCAGCGCGTCGGCGATCATCTTGGCGCGGTGCTTGTAGCCGATCGAGGTAAAGTGGATACCGTCGGATATGTACCACTTGGTGCGCACTTCGGCGGCCCAGTTGTAAACCCGCATGTTCGGATACCGCGCGCAAGCGCTGACCAGCGCGCGGTCCCAGCGGAGCATGTTGGCCTCGGCGTACGGGCCGCTCGAGAGCAGGGACTTGACGTTCACCCACAGCACGGGCTCGCCGTGCGCTGCCTTCATCATGCGGCTGATCCTGGTCGTCAGGCCGACGTTGGACCCCGCCGCCACGTCGGCCGTGTCGTTCGTCCCCAGCGCGATCACCCAGCAGCCCGTGAACCCGTTCCTGGTCATGTTCCTGGCCGCGTCGTAGCCGTTGACCTGCCCGGGCAGGACCTCGACGACCGACCGCGCGCCCGAGATGTCGGTCACGACCGAGCGCACCCCGACATCTTCGTATCGGGCGGCGATCCGCTCGCCCGGCTTGGGCAGGTAGCTGGGCGAGACCAGGCCGTCGGAGGTCGAGTCGCCGATGTGCGCGACCGCGCGGCAGGACGTGCGCGGCGGGCCGGCGGCCGGCGGGCCGGCGCCCGGTGTGCCGGCGCCCGGTGACCGGCTCGGGCCCGGGCTGGGTCGCGTGTGCGGTGCCCTGACGACCGTCTTGGTGACCGGGACTTGCAGCGAGCCCTCCGAGATCACGGACCCGACCCGCGAGCCGGCCCTGGCCTGCACGGCTCCGGAAAGCCCGGCGCCCGCAACGGCCAGCACGCCGATCGTCCCGGCGGCGGCGGCCATGCGTCCCGGGCTGACGTGGCCGAGCCCGGGCCGCCAGCCGGCGGCACGGACGCGCTTCCAGGTCCGCCCGATCGCGCCGTGGCGGATCGGCTCCTCGACGAACTCCCACGACAGCGCCGCGAGCAGGATGGACGCCGTGATCTGAAGTCCGGCCAGCGGCAGGCTGGGCTTGACGTTGGCCTGCGAGGTCATCACGATGACCGGGTAGTGCCAGAGGTAGATGCCGTAGGAGCGGACCCCGATCCAGCGCAGCGGGCGCCAGCCGAGCGCCAGGCCGACGAGACTGCCCGGGTACGCGGTCGCGGCCACGACCGCCGCCGTGGCGACCGACAACAGCACGAGTCCGCCGCGGTAGCCGAACGGCGAGTACTCGCCGACCCGCCAGATCATCACGCCGATGCCGGCCAGGCCGGCCGCGCCGGCCAGGTCGAGCAGCACGCGGGCCCGCCGGCTCGGCGCGCTGTGCGCGCCCCGCCGGCCCGGGCTCGGCCAGGCCAGCGCGAGCACGGCGCCGATCAGCAGGCCGCAGGCGCGGGTGTCGGTGCCCTCGTACACCCGGGTCGGGTCCATGCCCGGCTGGTAGAGGCTCACCATCGCGAGCGCGGAGGCGGCCGCCAGGGCGGTCGCCGGCAGGATCAGCCACGCGGTGGCTGCTCCCCGCCTGCGCAGCAAGATCAGGCCCGCGATCAGCAGCAACGGCCACAGGAGGTAGAACTGCTCCTCCACCGCCAGCGACCACAGGTGGTCAAACGGCGCAGGCGGGGCGAACCTGGCGAAGTAGGACTGGTTCTGTGCGATGAGATACCAATTGCTGAAGTACCCGGCCGCCGCGCCGACCGCGCCGCGCAGGCCGGCCAGCCTGGCGCGGTCCGCGAGCGTGACCCACGCGGTCACCACCGCCAGCATGACGAACAGGGCCGGCAGCAACCGCCTGGCTCGGTGCAGCCAGAAGTCGCCCAGCCCGATCCGCGCGCGGGCTGACCACTCGCCGACCAGCAAGCTCGTGATCAGGAATCCGCTGAGCGTGAAGAACACCCCCACGCCCAGCAGTCCGCCCGGTGCCCAGCCGAACTGCTCGTGGTAGGCGATGACCGCAAGAACCGCCAGCGCGCGCAATCCATCCAGGCCAGGCATGTAGCGCTGGCCAGAACTCACCGGCCTCGGCATGTTTCCCCCCGAGCCCAGGCCCGCCCCGCCCCGGTCGTGCGAGATCGTCTTTCCACCTAGGCAGGGAAATCACTACCCGGAGTGATTTAAGGAGTACGTATTGTCGTCGGCAAGAATTGGAACGCGGAAAAGGACGGCCCGGCCCGGGACCTGCAGGGACCGACCGGGACCTGCAGGGACCGGCTCATGCGAAGGGCCGGAATTGCTAGCGGACGATCTTGTCCGCGCCGCGTCCGTTCAGCGGGAATGCCCGGGCCAGCGCTTCGGCGATCGCCTTGGCGCGCATGGCGCATCCGAACGAGTTGTAATGGATTCCGTCGGTCAGGAACCAGCTTGGCCGCGCGACGGCCGACCAGTTGAATATCCGCATATCCGGGTACTTCGCGAGCGCCCTGACCAGGGTCTTGTCCCAGGTCTGCTCGTTCACGCCGGCCCATGGGCCGCTGGACAGCAGCGTGCGCGTGTTCACCCACAGCACCGGCTCGCCGTGCGCGACCGACATCATCTGGTCGATCCGCGCCATCATGCCGACGGCGGAACCCGAGGCCACGTTGGCGGAGTCGTTGGTTCCCAGCGCGAACACCCAGCAGCCCCGGTAGCCCTGGCTCCGCCACGCGCTCGCCACCTTGTAGCCGTTGATCTGGCCCGGCATCTCCTCGACGATCGAGCGGCCGCCGGATGCGTCGATCTTCAGATGCCTGACGCCGACGGCGGCGTAGCGCGCGCCGAGCCGCTGCGCGGGGTTCGGCAGGTAGTCGGGAGAGATCAGGTCGACCGACGTCGAGTCGCCGATGTGGGCGACCGACCGGCACGAGGTACGCGGCGTCTTCGCCCTGGCCGCGGCCCGCTTCGCCGGATGAGCGCCGGACCCGGCCCTCGACCGGGACGATGCGGGTGGTCCGGCGCCGGCGGGCCCGGGCCGGGGCCGCGTCGCCCGGGCCACGGCAGCCGTGTGGCCGACGCCGACCGACGCGGACCGGGCACCCGAGGTGAGTCCCGCGGCCGTCAGCCCGGCGACGGCGGCGGCCACGGCGACCGCGCCGCCGATCGCGACGGCCACAGCGCGCGACCGCGGGCGGCGCAGGAACCGCCTGGCCGACTCGTTGCCGGCCCGGTTCCGGCGCGGACCGCTACTGCGAGTGCGCATCTGAGACTCCGATCGAACGACGCGGCCGGGGGCGATCGCCCCGGGGTCAACGAAGGCCGCACCTGAGAAGAACACCCCGGCGGCGCGAGCCGATTCCGTAACTTGCATCACACCAGCACCGCGGCGCCGGCACCGTAGGCTTGTCCGCGTGGACCGGCCATACGTCCTGCTGAGCTGCGCGATGTCGCTGGACGGCTACATCGACGACGCGACGGACCGGCCGCTGCGGCTGTCCGGCGACGCCGACACCGACCGGGTGGACGCCCTGCGGGCGAGTTGCGACGCGATTCTGGTCGGCGCCGCCACGGTCCGCGCCGACGACCCGGTCCTGATGCTGCGCTCGCAGGCTCGGCGCGAGGCCCGGGCAGCTTCCGGGCTCCGGCCCGATCCGGCCAGGGTCGTGGTCAGCGGCGGCGGGAATCTCGACCCGGCCGCCCGGCTGTTCACCACGGGCACGGACAGGATCGTCTACGCCGCCTCGCCGGCCGTGGCCAGGACCGGGGAGCGCCTCGGCGCCGCCGCCGATGTCCTCGATGCCGGCAACCCCGTCCAGCTTGACCGCGTTCTCGCCGACCTGGCCGCCCGCGGCGTGCGGAGGCTGCTCGTGGAGGGCGGCGGGTCGGTGTACACCCAGCTACTCGCCGCCGGGCTGGCCGACGAGCTGCAACTGGCGGTCGCCCCGTTCTTCGTCGGCGACTCGGCGGCCCCGCGCTTCGTCGGGGACGGCCGGTTCCCGTGGAGTCCGGCGCACCGGGCCACGCTCGCCGACGTGACCAGGGCCGGCGACATGGCAGTGCTCCGGTACGCGCTCTCCGGCGGACCGGGCGGCGGCGCGGCATAACTCGGCGCCGCGCCGGGCGCGGCCGCGACCCTAGCCGCCCGTGACCGCGCGGATCGCCTCGGGGATGGCGGCGAGGACGTCGCCGGCGCCCACCGGGGCGTCCCTGGCGGCCAGCCGTCCGGCCAGGCCGTGCAGGAACGCCGCGACCGCCGCCGCGGACCTGGCCGGGAGCACGCCCTGGGCCAGCAGCGCGCCGGCCAGCCCGGACAGCACGTCGCCCGACCCGGCCGTGGCCAGCCACGGGGTTCCGGTCGGGTTGACGAACGCGGGCTCGGCCCCGTCGGGCGTCGCGACCACGGTGGTCGAGCCCTTGAGCAACACGGTCGCCCCGAGTTCGGCCGCGGCCCGCCGAGCCGAGTCGAGCCGGCGCGCCTCGATCTCGTCGTGGTCGGCGTTCAGCAGCCTGGCCAGCTCGCCGGCGTGGGGCGTGATCAGCGTCGCCGCCCCCGACGGCCGCGAGAGCAGGTCCCTGCGCCTGGACAGCACCGTCAGCCCGTCCGCGTCGATCAGGACCGGCAGCGGCGTGGCCAGCACGGCGGACAGCATCGCCGTCGCGTCGTCGCCGGTGCCCAGGCCGGGCCCGGCCACCCACGCCTGGACCCGCCCGGCTGCCTCGACCGCACCCGGCGGGTCGGCGGGATCGATCACGGTGATCACGGCCTCCGGCCAGTGCTGCCTGACCACGTCCGCGGCCGGCCCGGCCGATACCAGCCTGACCATTCCGGCGCCGCCGCGGATCGCCCCGCCGACGCTGAGCACGGCCGCGCCGGTATACCTCTGGCTGCCCGCGAGCACGCCGAGCACGCCCCTGCGGTACTTGTCGGACTCCGCACCCGGCCGCGGCAGCAGCGCCGCGACGTCGGCCGACTGAAGCGCCTCGACGGCCGGCGGCGCGGCCAGGTGCGGGCGCAATCCGATATCGACGAGCTCGACCGTTCCGGCATGGCTCGCGCCAGGGTCGACCAGCAGGCCAGGCTTGATCGTCCCGAACGTCACCGTGACGTTGGCCCTGAACGCGGCGCCGGCCACCACTCCGGTGTCGGCGTCCACGCCGCTCGGCAGGTCAGCGGCGACGACGCAGGCTCCGGCCGCCGCGGCCCGCGCGGTCAGCCCCGCCAGCGTGGCGGCGGGCTCGCGCAGCCCGCCTCGCCCGCCGATGCCCAGGATGCCGTCGATGATCAGGTCGGCGGCGGCGATGGCGGCGGCCGGATCGAGACCAGCCGGCCCGGAACCAGCCGGCCCGGAACCAGCCGGCCCGGAGCCGGCCTGTTCGGTCCGGGTCAGCCGCCCTCCGGCCTCGCGCAGGGCGGCGGCCCCGGCGGCGTGCAGCCCGGGTCCCGCCGCCACGGCGGTCACCAGCGCGCCGCGGCTGGCCAGCCGCGCCCCGGCGAACAGCGCGTCGCCGCCGTTGTCGCCGGTCCCGGCCAGCACCACGACCCGTGAGCCGTAGACCCGGCCAAGCAGCCGCGCGCTGGCCGACGCGAGCCCGGCCGCCGCCCGTTGCATCAGCGCACCGTCAGGCACCAGGGCCATCAGGGCGTGCTCGGCCGTTCTGACATCCGCTACGGCGTGGGCCGCTCTCATGTCTCGCCTCGCTCCCTCTCCGCCTCGGCCGAGCCCGGAGGTCCGGCCCCCGCCGCCGTCGGCGGCCCGGTCTCGGCTACCACCATCGCCACGCAGAAGCCGCCGTCGTGACTCAGCGACAGGTGCCACGCCCCGACTCCGCGCGCGGCGGCCGCGGCCGCCACCGTGCCGCGCACGGAAAGGAAAGGCCGGCCACTTTCGCTACGCAACACCTCGGCGTCTGTCCACCGCAGGCCGGGCGGCGCGCCCAGGACCTTGGCCAGGGCCTCCTTCGCGGCGAAGCAGCCCGCCAGCGAGGCGACCGGCGCGTGCCGCTCGCTGACCCCGCTCCGCTCGGTCTCGGTGAACAGCCGCTCGGCCAGCTCGGGAGTGCGGGCGAGCGCGGCCCCGAGCCTGGCGATGTCCACGATATCGACGCCGATTCCCGCGATCACGACTCTCAGCCTGCCACGCCAGGCGGCCGGGCCGCGGCAGGCGCGGCCCTACTCGACGGTGACCGACTTGGCGAGGTTGCGCGGCTGATCGCCGTCATGGCCCTTCGCGTCGGCTAGCTCGCACGCGAACACCTGCAGGCGTGTACACGTCGGCCGAGTCGTAACCCCGGCACTCCAGCCGGCATGGCTAGTCCGCGATCCCTGGCTCCGGACGGGTGCCGCCCGACTCCGGAGGCCGGTCTTGACGCCTCAGCCGGCGCTGCGGACCACGTCGGCGAGCCGGTCGGCGATCTTCTGCGCCTGGCCGGAGTCGACGGCCTCGACCATGACGCGGACGGCCGGCTCGGTCCCGCTCGGCCGGACCAGCACGCGCCCGGACTCGCCGAGCTCCGAGGTGGCGTCCGCGACAGCCACGGCGAGCTCGGCCGAGGCGGCAACCTTGTCCTTGCTGACCCCGTGCACGTTGACCAGCACCTGCGGGAACCGCGTCATCACCGCCGCGAGCTCGGCGAGCGACTGGCCCCTGGCGGCGGCGGTCGCGAGAAGCTGGAGACTGGTCAGCATCCCGTCTCCGGTGCTGCTGTGGTCGAGCATGATGATGTGGCCGGACTGCTCGCCGCCGAGCACGTACTTCCCGTCGAGCATCGCGGCGATCAAGTAGCGGTCCCCCACCGGCGTCTCGATGACCTCGATCCCCGCCTCGGTCATCGCCAGCCGGAGGCCGAGGTTGGCCATGACCGTCGCGACGACCGTGCCGCCGACGAGCCGGCCGGACTCGTTCAGCGCCAGCGCCAGGATGGCCAGGATCTGGTCACCGTCGATGACCTCGCCGGCCGGGCCGACCGCCAGGCAGCGGTCGGCGTCCCCGTCGTAGGCGATGCCGGCATCGGCTCCGTGCTCGGTGACCGCGGCCTGGAGCACACCCAGGCTCGTCGAACCGCAACCCGCGTTGATGTTGATCCCGTCCGGCTGCACGCCGATAGCGATCACCTCGGCTCCGGCCTCGGCCAGCAACCGGGGGGCGAGGGCGTAGGCGGCACCGTGCGCGCAGTCCACCACGACCCGCCATCCGCCGAGCGGCCTGGCCGACCCGAGCGTGGACAGCAGGTGGGCCAGATAGCGCTCGGCTTCGCCCTCGGCATCCCGCACCCGGCCGAACCCCGCGGCGGGGATCCCTGGGCCGCCGACCCGGGTCGCCTGCCCGGCCATCCGCGCCTCGATCTCGTCCTCGACGTGGTCGGGCAGCTTCAGGCCGCCTGCCGCGAAGAACTTGATCCCGTTGTCAGGCGCCGGGTTATGGCTCGCCGACAGCATCACGCCGAAGTCCGCGCCGAGCACGTCGGTGAGGTAGGCGACGGCCGGAGTGGGCATGATGCCGAGCCGCAGCACGTCGACGCCGCTCTCGGCGAGCCCGGCGACCACTGCGGCCTCGAGGAACTCTCCCGAAGCCCGCGGGTCGCGCCCGACGACGGCAAACGGCCTGGCCGAGTCCGACGCGCGCGAGCCGCCGAGCACGTGCGCGGCAGCCGCAGCAAGGTTCGTCGCGAGCCGGGCATCGAGATCACGTCCTGCGACGCCGCGAACGCCGTCAGTACCAAACATCTGACCCATGGCTGGCATCACGCCCGATGGCAGCGCGGGCGGCTAGCGCTTGGAGTACTGGGGCGCCTTACGCGCCTTCTTCAGGCCCGCCTTCTTCCGTTCCTTGATCCTGGCATCCCTGGTCAGGAAGCCGAGGCGCTTCAGCGCGGGGCGGCTGGCCGGGTCGACGAGTATCAGCGCCCTGGCGATGCCGAGCCGCAGCGCGCCGGCCTGGCCGGTCACGCCGCCGCCGGTGATCCTCGCCACGACGTCGAACTGGCCATCGGCGCCCAAGGTCACGAAGGGCTCGTTGATGAGCTGCTGGTGCACCTTGTTCGGGAAGTACACGTCCATGGTCCGGCCGTTGACCAGCCACTGCCCGGTCCCCGGCATCAACCGCACCCGGGCGATCGCCTCCTTGCGGCGGCCGGTGCCGAGCGCGTGCCCGGTCACGACCTGCCGGCGCGCGGCGGGCTTGGCTGAACTGCTCGCCGCCTCACCGGTCTCGGTGGTGTATTGCGACACGTGCTCGGCGGTCTCGTCGACCTGGTCGCCAGCGCCGGCGTCCGGCGCGACAGTGGGCTCAGCCACGGTGTCTTCCTCGTGCTTCCTGATCGGATCGTTGTGTCCTGGTGCCGCCCTGGCCGGCTACTTCGCGGCCTGGCCCGCGCCCGCCTGCTGGGAAACCTGCGAGATCTCGAAGGGGACCGGCTGCTGCGCCTTGTGCGGGTGCTCGGGGCCCGCGTAGACCTTGAGCTTGCTCAGCATCTGCCGGCCGAGGGTGTTCTTGGGGAGCATGCCCTTCACCGCCTTGGTGACGGCACGCTCGGGACTGGACGCCATCAGGTCGGCGTACGCGACGGCCCGCAGGCCGCCAGGGTATCCGGAGTGCCGGTAGGCGCGCTTGTCGGCCAGCTTGTTGCCGGTCAGCGCGACCTTCGACGCGTTTACGATGATGACGAAGTCGCCCGTGTCGACATGCGGCGCGAAGATCGGCTTGTGCTTGCCGCGCAGCAGGATAGCCGTCTGGCTCGCCAGCCGGCCGAGGACGATGTCAGACGCATCGATGACATGCCACTGTCGCTGGACATCGGCGGCCTTCGGGCTGAAAGTGCGCACAGTCATGAGCCTTCGCGTGTGAGTCCTGATGGTTGGTCCCCCGCCCGGTCCGCTGGCCCGGCGGGGATATCCGCAACACCGGCGGCAGCATGACCTGCCCGCTGAGCGGGCGCGCGGACGTGCCGGTGCAGATGGACGCCCGCCAAGGATACCGGCTGTTGCCGCCAGCGGTCAAAAGACCGATGAGGTCAACGCGCTCGCACCCGCCAAACCCTACACTTGCCTGGTCTCGGCGACCGCAATCAAGGCTACCTGACTCGCTGGCGGCGTCATAACGGTACGCTCGCCGCATGCGGAATGCAGGTGACAGAATGCCTGGCGGGT
>WNGP01001592.1_pt1 | contig 18706 bp, 10 predicted proteins | sample 5407671 | NCBI WGS metagenome assembly WNGP01 (sample SAMN13153381, study PRJNA577476) | soil metagenome | isolation source: 40 cm soil or saprolite under Garry oak tree replicate 2 | place: USA:California | collected 2016-06-15 | reverse complement strand
GCTGGCTTGTGCTCATCCGAGTATACATGAGCCATGCAGAGGAATCGGTGACAGCCGCCCCAAAGCCATCCATTTGCTGAAATTGTTGGTGTTCATTGACATCGATAGTCGAGGAATCCGCATTCTGACTGTCAGAGATGAACGTGAGGCCTGGTTGCGCAGTTAGCTGGTTACTGCCATCGCTCGTGGTGAGCCAGACATTGACAGTGGTTCCGCCTGCCCTGGACATTGATCGTGAGACAAATACAACAGTAAGCAGAACGCCTATTATGATGCCGATGCCGAGAAGCACCCGCAAAGTGAAACGGAAACGAGCAGATGGAGGCATAGTAGATTCTTCTTTCCAATCAGGTTGATTCGCGTGGAATCAGTTGTGGAACAAGGGGGCAGGTGAGTTCTTCAGGAAGTGGTTGACCGCTGTGCCAGTTCGCCAGCATCCCCACGGCACGCTGTGCCAGAGAGATGGTATCAAAACGAATGGTGGTCAGGGTAGGTCGCATGAACGTACTAAAGGAGATATCGTCCGTGCCCACGACAGCAACATCGCGTGGCACCTGTCTCCCTCGATCAGCTAGCGCCCCAAGTAAGAGCAGGGCATACTCATCGTTGAAAGCATAGATACCTGTCGGGTGATCCGCTCCTGTGAGATAGGTATCGACCAATGAATAAGCATCGGACAAAGTGAACTCAAGTGACAGGATGTCAAGTGTCACTCCTGATATCCCAGCAATGGCTGAGTGCATACCTTCCAGTCGTTGCTGAAACCCATAGTCGTGCAGCGGATCGGCAGGCTGCACCAGGCCCAGGTGGCGGTGGCCACGTTCCAGTAGATGCTGGGCAGCCAGATATCCCAGAGGCATGGTCGGTAAGAGGATGGTACCAGCATACTCGAGCGGTTCTACGGAGTAGAGCACAATGTTGTCGACTCCCATGCGCTTTGCCAGAGTGATATGCTCGGCGGTCATACTGCTTGCGGTCGCAAAAATGCCAATCGGGCGGCGGGCAAAGATCTTCAGAAGATGGGAATGCACCTTTTCAGCAGAGAAGTCGTAGCTAAAGTACACCACAGGAGAATATCCATGAAGAAAGGCGTGCTGCTGCACAGAGACAAACAGTTCAGTGCGATGGATCGAGAGAGGAAGATCGACAATAATGCAAATCTCGTCGCTCTGCCCTTTACGCAAAGCCCGTGCTGAGCTGTGTGTGCTATAACCCAGTTCCTGCACAGCCTGCAATACTTTCGCACGGGTCTCTTCGCTCACATGTGTGCTTCGTACTCCATCTTCGTTGAGCACATAGGAAATCGCGGTTCGTGATACACCTGCTCTTCGGGCGACATCAAGGCTGGTGAGGGATTTTCGTGGGGGAAAACGTTCATTCTTCTCTGTCATAGACTTTCTCATGTAAAACTGGGAGTTGCTTCGCTCGACAGGCAAAGCTTAAGAAGAGATCTTCGGCTCTTGACAGGATCAGGCAAAGCTTGAGAAGAGATCTTCGGTTCTTGACAGGATTATGACCCAGCGTATATACTTTTGTCAAGTGATGTGGCACGTGTCACCAATGAGCATATACAGGGCTATGCACATCAAGAGAGTGCTTCATGACGAAAGGAGTAGAGTACAGATCTTCGCGATTCCTGCTCGGCTTGTGAACACCAGATGCATATTTCAACTCACTCGCTTACGTTGTCTCCTTTTCTGTTTGTCCTTTGAGATGTAGCATTCTAACATGCCTACATTGTGGGTAGACCTCTCTAGATCAAATAGAGAGAAGAATTGTCGTGTTCTTATTTACAGATCCAAAGGAGGTTTCAGACGATGCAGTTTTTCCCCGCTTTCCCATCGCTGCGACGCTTTGCATCCGGGTTTGCCTTCGTCGCCGTTGCGCTCATACTCATGGTTCCCCTCGCCGCTTGTGGTGGTGGCTCCAGTTCGAGCAGCAGTACCTCCACTGGTCCGGTGACCTTGACCTACTGGTCCTGGATTCCAGGCATGGACAAGCAGGTTGCGCTCTTCAACCAGACTCATCCCAAAATTCATATCACATTGAGCAATGTGGGTGCAGGTCCGGTTGAATACAGCAAGTTGTTTACAGCCATCAAGGCCAATAATGAGCCAGACCTGAGTCAGATCGAGTTCCAGATCTTGCCGCAATTCGAGACGACCAGTTCCCTCATTGACATTTCCCAGTACGGAGCGAACTCGGTAAAGAATCAGTTTCCGGCTTGGATGTGGAGCCAGGTTACCCTGGGCAATGCGGTTTATGCCATTCCGCAGGATGGCGGCCCCATGGCCATGTACTACCGGAATGATATTTTCAAGAAGTATCATCTCCCGGTACCTACCACCTGGGCGCAGTACGCCGACGACGCAGCCAAACTGCATGCCGCAAACCCGAAAGCGTACATCACCGACTTTCCACCCCGGCAACCAGGACAGTTCGTCGGACTGCTGTGGCAGAATGGGGCGAGCTTGTTCAGCATCAGTGGGCAGTCCTGGAAGGTATCCATCAATAGTCCTCAAGCCCTCCAAGTTGCTGCCTACTGGCAAGATTTGATTAACAAGAAGCTCGTCAAGACCGATCCGGACTTCTCTAACTCCTGGTACAGCGACCTGCAGTCCGGAGTGCTTGCCACCTGGATTTCCGCCGCATGGGGGAATGGTATCCTCAAGCAAAATGCCCCAAAGAGCTCGGGGGACTGGCGCGTTGCTCCCCTCCCGCAGTGGCAGGCGGGTCAAAAAGTGAGTAGCAACTGGGGCGGATCCACGACCGTGGTCTTCAAGAGTACGAAGCATCCGCAGGAGGCCAGTGTGTTCGCCCAGTGGATCAGTGCCAACGAGCAGAGTGCCGAACTGGAGTTTAGTACTGGGGCGTATCCGGCCTTGCTCTCCGCCTTAAGCTCGTCCACGGTGAACAGTCCCCAGCCGTTCTTTGGCAATCAGGTGATCAACCAGGTCTTCAGCGAATCGGCCCAGCAGGTGAATGTCAACTTCCAGTGGGGGCCGTCGATGGAACAGGTCTACAACGACATGAGTGACAATTTCGCCAACGCGGTCAATGGCCATGGCACCCTGAGCGATGGGCTCAATGCCGTGCAGCAGAGTACCATCACCTACCTGCAAAAGCAAGGCTTTAGTGTTGTCACAAGCTAGCAGGCCAGGTACGCCGTGATCGCCTGCCACCGCTGTTCGCTGCACGTCTGGTGAGCAGCCGAGAGGCGAGCACCTCCATCTGCGTGGAACACTGGAGGTGCTCGCCAGGCCGTCAGGTCGTCGTCCAGGATCAGTCCAACGTCTCGCCTGCTCTGACAGCCCCTTGCGGGAAGGTGAAAGAGCGGCAAATACACGGAAGTATGTGCTAGTTAGAGAGAGGAGAACGTGCAGATGGATGTGAAGGTCACTTCGCTCGATCACGTGCCCGCCCGTACACGGCGAACCTCACGCGCTCTGCGGCCTCAGGCCGCGGCACCCTATCTGTTTATCTTGCCATTTGCGGTGTTGTTCACCCTATTTTTTATCGTCCCCATCATCTACGCCCTCTATCAAAGTTTGTTCCGCTCCCAACGCAGTGGTTTGGGACTGGGAGCGGCCACGATCAGCTTCAACGGGCTGGGCAACTACCTGGATGTCGTGCATGACCCCAACTACTTTACCAGTCTGGGCCGGGTCGTGCTCTACGCCATCGTGCAAATCCCGGTCATGCTAATCTTAGCCCTCATCCTGGCCTTGCTCCTGGACTCGGCGGTGGTGCGCTTGAAAGCCTTCTTCCGGGTGGCTTTCTTTGTGCCCTTTGCCATCCCGGGCATCATCGCCGCATTGTTGTGGGCCTTTTTCTACCAACCCGTCTTCAGTCCCATTGACAAAGGCTTCCTGGCCCTCGGCTTACCGGGGCCCGATTTCCTGGGGCCGGGCACCGTACTCTGGTCGATCGCCAACATCGCGACCTGGACCTACGCCGGCTACAACATGTTGATCATCTTCGCCGCCCTGCAAGCCATCCCGACCGAGATCTACGAGGCAGCCCGCGCTGACGGCTGTACGGGCTGGCGTGTCGCCTGGAGCATCAAAATCCCGCTGGTGGCTCCAGCCCTGATCTTGACCTGCATCTTCTCCATCGTGGGGTCCCTGCAGCTCTTCGCCGAGCCCCAGGTGCTCTCGGCGATCTCCAACAACATCTCCACTTCGTACACGCCCGTCTTCTATGCCTACACCACAGCCTTTAGCAACAACAACTACTTCTATGCCGCCGCCCTCTCGGTGGTGCTGGCCGTGATCACCTGTATCTTCTCGTTCAGCGTACTACGTATTACCCAGAGACAAGCAGGAGTGTAATCACGATGAGTCAACAAACCACTTCCGTCCCCATGCTGACCGCCAGGGAACTGGCCATCCCCAGGCAGGAGCGTTCACGCCGCTTTAACCTGTCGAGTATTGGGGCGATGACCTTCCTGCTCATCTTCACACTTTACTTTCTGATCCCCTTTTTCTGGTTGTTGGTCTCGGCGACCAAGAGTCAGGCCGATTTGTTCGGCACCTTCGGCCTCTGGCTCGCGCCCAACTTTAATCTGTTCACCAATCTGCAGGATCTCTTTACTTACAACAATAGCATCTTTGGGCGCTGGCTGCTCAATACGCTGCTCTACGCCGGGGTGGGCAGCGTGGCCGGAACGTTTCTCTCGGCCATGGCCGGCTATGCGCTGGCCAAATATGTCTTCCGCGGGCGCAACCTGGTCTTCTCGATTATCTTAGGGTCGATCCTGGTGCCTGCGACGACGCTGGCGCTGCCGCTGTACCTGATGATGAGTGCGGTGGGGCTGACCAACACCATCTGGGCAGTGCTCTTGCCCAGCCTGGTCAATCCGTTCGGCGTCTATCTGGCCCGCATCTACGCAGCATCCTCGGTACCCGATGAACTGCTCGAGGCGGCGCGCATGGACGGAGCCGGGGAGTTCCGCGTCTTCACCACTATCGCCCTGCGCCTGCTGACGCCTGCTCTGGTCACGATCTTACTCTTCGGGTTCGTAGGGATCTGGACCAATTTCTTTCTACCGCTGGTCATGTTCAGTGACCCGAATCTCTTTCCGCTGACGGTGGGCTTACAAAGCTGGAATGTGACCGGCTCCAACGCCGGCGCCAATTCTCAGACGATCTACAACCTGATCGTGACCGGGGCCCTGGTCTCCTCGATCCCGCTGCTGATTGGCTGTATTCTCTTGCAGCGCTTCTGGCGCGGTGGTCTGGGGGCTGGCAGTGTCAAAGGCTAATGGCGCAGACGAATGCGTGGAGCGGAGACAGAAGCAGAGAATGTGCGGTACCTGACGGGGTCCTCTTCCCACTTCATGTCATGAAAAGCGTACAGAAGCGTGCAGATGCCAACGTACGTACCCAAAGGAGTAAATGGATGAACAACCCGAGTACAGGCTCATCAGCCTCTGCACAAAACCCGCCCTGGATGAACACCTCTCTGTCCGCGCATGAGCGGGCCAATCTCCTGCTGGCACAGATGACGCTGGAAGAGAAGATCGAGACGGTTCACGGAGAGCTTCCCGCCCCATATGGATTCTACAACGCGCCGGTCCCTCGGCTTGGCATCCCAGCGCTGACCATGGCAGACGGCCCTGCTGGTATCCGCGTCGCCAGGAAGGATGTCAACGAGGGTAAGGCCACTGCCACGCCCGCTCCCATAGGACTGGCTGCAACATGGGATCTTACAGCGGCGAAGCAGTACGGCGATCTGCTTGGTCACGAGGCATGGGCAACCGGTCACAACGTCGTCCTGGGTCCAGAACTGGATATCGCTCGGGTACCGGTGTTCGGTCGGCTGTTCGAGGCCTTAGGGGAGGATCCGTCGCTTTCAGGGCAGATAGCCGCTCGCTACATCCAGGGCATCCAGGGCCATCCCGTCGTGGCGACCGCCAAGCACTACCAGATGAACACCCAGGAGGAGAACCGGTTCGAGGTTGACGCGCAGCTCGACGAGCGCACGTTGCAGGAGATCTACACACCAGCGTTCGAGGCTGCAGTGAAGGATGGCCAGGTTGGTTCGGTAATGGGCGCGTTTCACAAGGTGAATGGTATTTACTCCTGCGAGAACCGTCACCTGCTCACCAACATCCTCAAGCAACAGTTAGGCTTTCAGGGATGGGTGATGAGTGACTACGAGGCGGTACACAGCACCGTGGAGGCCGCTAACGCCGGGTTAGACCAGGAGATGCCGAACGGCATATTCTTTAGCGATCGGCTAATCGAGGCGATCCAGATGGGGCAGGTGAGCGTCACCACACTTGACGACAAGGTGCATCGGATCCTGCGCACCATGTTCGCACTTGGCCTCTTCGATCATCCTGTACAGATCACTCCGTTTCCTGTACAGGAGCATGGGGAGCTTGCGCGCGAGATCGCAGGTAAAGGGATTGTCCTGCTGAAGAATGCGGATGGGCTGCTCCCACTGGCGAGCCATGAGGTGCGTTCAGTGGCCGTCATCGGAGCCGACGCTGACAACAACATCGCTGGAGGCGGGAGTTCCGTCGTCCAGCCGACGTACTTCGTGAGCATCCTGGAGGGCATCCGGCGACGTGCGGGCGAGGGCGTTCGGGTAGAGTACGCGGAGGGCACAGACCCGGCGTCCGCAGCCGCCTTGCTGCCAGGACCGCCACCGGTACCCTCTTCGGTCCTGGCGCTAACTGACTCCGGCTCGGAAGTCCATGGCCTACATGCCGAGTACTGGACGAACACACGCTTCGAGGGCGAACCCACGCTGGTACGGATCGACCGGCAGGTGGATCTCAACCTCGGCTTCTTCGACTACAGCAGCTTTAATGCATCTTCGCTGACAACGCCACCGGAACTCAACAATGCCATCTCCGTGCGCTGGACAGGGAGCATCACCGTGCCGACGACCGGAAACTACACGCTGTCGCTGACCCATCTGGGGACGGCCCGTCTGTATCTGGATGATCAGCTCCTCATCGAGGATCCAGGCATCACGCTGGAAACCCGGTCGGTGACGATGCATCTGGTCGCCGATCAGTCGCACGCGCTGTGGATCGAGTATGCAGCCGATCGACCGGAGCAGCACACCCCGCTTCCCAGAGAGGATTCTACTCCTGGTATGATTGGCGCCAAAGTACGCCTGGGCTGGCAGCACCCGGCGGACGCGATACCGTCTGCGATGCAAGAGGCCGCTGTGCTCGCCAGGCTGTCAGACGTGGCGGTCGTCGTCGTACGAGACTACCGGAACGAACACGCCGACCTGCCGAGCCTCACGTTCTCCAACGAGCAGGACTTGCTCATCCAGGTCATCGCAGCCGCCAATCCGCGCACGATTGTGGTGCTGGCTACTGGTGGCCCTGCCTTGATGCCGTGGCTCGACCAGGTCCCTGCCGTGTTGGAAAGCTGGTACGGCGGTCAAGAGCAGGGCAACGCCCTGGCCGACATCCTTTTCGGCGACGTCACCCCGTCTGGTAAGCTGCCGGTTACTTTTCCGCGTAGCGATCACGACACCCCGGTTTCCGAGCCTTCGCAGTATGCTGGCCGAGACGGCTTCGTCGCCCACTACAGCGAGGGCCTCGGTGTTGGTTACCGGGGCTACGACCAATTCGGGATCGAGCCGCTCTTCCCGTTCGGCTACGGACTCTCCTACACCAGCTTCGCCTATGCCCAACTCCAGGTGGAACCCGAGACGACCGATGGCACCAGGAACGTACAGGTGAGCTTCACGGTCACCAATACCGGTGGATGTGTGGGTGCCGAGATTGCGCAGGTGTACCTCGGATTGCCTGCCAGCACGAGCGAGCCGCCTAAGCGATTGGTGGGCTGGGCAAAGGTCGAGCTGGAGCCTGGCGAGACCGAGGAGATCACTGTGACCCTGGACCCGAATGCCACGTCGCGTCCACTCTCCTATTGGAACGTCAATACGCAGGGCTGGGAGACGGCGAGCGGCGACTATCAGGTATACGTGGGAGCCTCCTCGCGGGACATCCGCCTCACCGACACCCTGCGTGTCCACTGTGCTGAGTAGGCGAGGCTCTTCTCTCCCATTCTCCTTGTTTCCACATTGCGCTTCATGACAGATCAGTAAGCACCTTTAACCAGAAGTCCTGGTGAATTTGGCGAAAGGCTCAAGGCGATATCACTGATAGTACATATCAGTCGATGCTCTTTTGAGCAAGATGGGAAAGGTAGAGAGGGATGGGAAATATCTACTGGTTTGCTCCTCGTCCTGTAATGGCTACTTGAGGCATCTGCCGAAAAATTGGTCGATGTAATCCCTTCAGTAACCTCCTACTTTGATACCTCTCATGCGAGTAAGGTGAAGTCATGAAATCCCCTTTCACTTCGAGGTGATAAAAAGGGTTCCTCGATGACTGTTTCTTTCCGGATGTTAGAACGGATAGCCTAAGTAGTCAGTACACCTCTAGCTTTTTGGGGATCTGCGGTCCCGGGCGCAGGTTGCAGGCGTCGGCGTAGCGGGCGACCAGGCGCAACGTCTTGTGCTCACCGCTCCCAGCGATCAGAATCGGCGGGTGTGGCCGGCTGAGGCTCTGCGGGAGATTGAGCGGGCGCTCGACACGGTAGTGCCTCCCTTCGTAGGGACGCTGGTCTCCAAGCTCTCCCTGCCACATGCGCAAGCAGATCTGCAGCAGCTCCTCCATCCGCTCGTAGCGCTCGTGCAGGGGAGGGAAGGGCAGTCCCGAGCCGACTGCCTCCTCTTCGTAGTCACCCGCTCCAATGCCGAGCCAGGCGCGACCACCGGACAGCACATCCAGCGTGGTCACCGCCTTAGCTAGCAAGACCGGCTGCCAGTAGGGCGCTGCTGTCGCCAGAGCGAGCGGTTTGATGCGACTGGTGTGGGCTGCCAGGTACGCCAGCGTCGGATAGCAGGCGAGCACCTCGCGCTCCGGCCCGCCCAGATAGTGGCTTTGCCATACATGGTCTCCCACACTGATGCGATCAAATCCCCCTGCATCGGCAGCCTGCGCGATCTTGACCGGCGTCGGGCCGAGCTGACTCGCCCCTCCCGGCCGGCTAATATCTTTGATGTGAAGTCCCAGTTTCACACCATCCTCCTTGATTTGGCTCATTCAGCCAGCATTGTTTGTACTGCCTCAGGCGAGTCGATACGGGATCGGCATGGCGCCCACTTGATACCAACTTGCGTTCTAATACTACAGTCCCACTTATATCAATATGCGTTCTAACTGATTACATTGCGCTGCCTTTTATGCGTAACTGGCCATTCAAACTTGTCACTTTGAACGCGGATTGGTATTACAAGGATCAAGCCGAAGAAAAGAACACCACCTCGGCTGGTAACAAGACCTGCAAGATGCGAGCCCAGAGGCCCTCTTTGCACCACCGCTGCTAGCGGCTGGACACAGTGGACCACGGCCCGAAGCGCTCAGGCAGTTCGCGCCAGGACGAGCCGCTACGGACGACCCACAACATACCTTCCACCACCAGGCGATGATCGGCCGCCGGACGGCCCGTTTGCGGCTTCTGTGGTGGCAGGAGCGGGCGCAGTTGCTCCCAGTGCTCGTCGGTGAGCGCGGGCAGCCCCAGCAACTGCGTGGGAGCGGGCACCTGGCAGGACACGGGCGGAGCCTGACGCGCGCGGCGCACCTGATGGAAGCGCTTGGCTGCCGCCTGGTGCTGACGGCGCAAGCACGCGCGGCCTCGTCAGTATCCACCAGACCACCTGAGACAACTTCTCCCCACTGGCCGAGCCGCTCTTCGATCAGGTGTAGATAGCCCGTGAGGCGCCCTTGCAAGCTGGCGAACTGCGGCCAATAGGCTGCCAGTCCGATGCCGAATATGCCAATGCGTGGTTTCTCCACCCGTTTTGCTGTACTCACCATGGGTAATTCTCCAGAACATGTTTCATCTCTACTTGTTCACTCCCCTCTGGTTTCAGTCAGCGTAACTGGCCCGAAGAGGCCCGAGACCGTTTGTCCTGGAAACACGAAAGAGGTAGGACTGACCGCTTCCATGTAAGGTCCCAGCGTGTTGTAGACTGTGACGTGCAACTCGTTCTCACCAGGACGAAGATGGCCGGTCAGGTCGAAGACATACGGCGACCAGATGCGTACCCCGATGAGTTCCCCGTTGACATGGACCTCTGCCGTTCCGCGCACCCGTCCCAGATCAAGCAATGTGCGTGCAGCGGCTCGGTCTGCCTCCCCACGTACCAGCGTCTGACCATAGCGCACCCCGCCGCTGTAGCCGACCAACCCTTGCTCCTCCCAGGAGCCGACCTTCATCGCACCAGTAGCCATCTCAAAGCGCACCGGGGCATCCAGGATACCCCCGGCCCTGTAGCCGGGTCGGGTTTCGATGCGCAGGGCGCACACCCTTCGCAGCGCAGTCGGCTGCGAGAGATTGACCTCCATGACGGTCACGCCGGTCACGCCGGCGTAGACCACGGGCTGCTGCTCTACCCCATCCAGATAGACTATTGCTCCTCCATGTAACTTCAGGTGCATGCGGACCGCTCCTGGGGGCACGACAAAGCGGAGCCACTCAATGCGCCCGTGCTCATCAGGCGCATCTGGGACGAGCGAAAGAACGGTCCCCACCCTGTCTGGGGCACCCTCTCCGGGGGAGAGGTAACAGGTAACAGGCGGGGCGTTCTCGAGCCAACTGGTTGCGGGAAGTGGGTGAGGACGTCGCCACACCTGGAGCGAGCTCAAATTGAGCCATTGTACCCGCGGCAAGTTCATATCGAGCCACTGTTTGCACTGCACCGAAAGCGCGGTAGGACGCCCATTCCTCGTCACCTGCCACGCTTCATCTGACATCAGTACTACCCGGCTTCCATCGCTCTCGATGAGCGCATCCACCAGGAAGTACCCCGATGCTCCAAGATCGGTCACCTCCAGTTCAATGAGATTCTCTCCCTCTCGTAACGATTTCAAGATGTCATACTGTTGGATGCGAGGGCGATCGAGGTTCGGATAGGGATCGAACCCACCTTGCACGCCCACCTCGACTCGATTAACTCGGATGCGGCAGGGTTCCGCTGTTGCAACATACATGATGGCCCGTTGTGGACGGAACGCTACGGTGACCCTCTTCGTGTACGTGAGAAGCGTATCCTTCACCGTGTCTCTCGCCTGCACCCATTCGGGGCGGCGATACCCCACCGGCTCCGTGACGAAGGCGAAATGGGCCCGCACGTTCCCATCCACCTCCGCCTGTAGTCGAAACTCAAGCAGATTGAGGCCCGCTCTGAGGGTTACAGGCGTGAAGAACAGGTACCCCTTGTCCTCTTCGGCTGTCACCCTGTCTGAGGCACCCTCTCCGGGGGAGAAGTAATAGGTAATAGCTCTCGTGCCATTGACCCAGAGTGTCTTCTGTGCAGGAGCTCCAAGCGCGAGATATGCCGTGAGAGACTCCCTGAGGTCGAGGGTCGTGCGAAACTGCACGGCTTCCCCGGCTCGTACCACTCCAAAGTCTAAAAACTCTTCCGGGACGTGTCCTTTGGGACCTAGAGTTGTCCGATGGAGAGGATCCTTATAGATGCCTCTCGAGAGCGAATAGATGGCCTCCCGCCACTCCCCGGCTGCGTTCCGCCAGCTCCCCCATTCGTCTCCTGTACCCAGTGGCGCTGGCAATCGCTCCGGTTCGATTGGACCCGTCCAGAGGCCGTGCGGACCAAAGGTCGCGTGGACAAGCGGCCAGTTTGAGTCATCCCACTGAGGATTGAACCATTGCTCTTTGAGACCTGCCTGGCCAGACACGTCAACCATATGCCGAAACGCCCACCGTTCGACCCCAATGGAGGTTGTTGTGGCTGGGAGCGCAAAATCTCCCCACCGGTTGTCAAGCGTTGGCGAAATCGCCACCTTCCAAGTGTCAGGCAAGGCCACGCTCCTTCCGCTAGCTTCCACACTTCCCTGGGCTTTCACACCTCGTCCGGTGTCCTGCTCTCCAGGCCACACGAGCAGCACTCCAGGGCTATCATCAAACGGGACGTGAACCTCGATGCCGCCATCAATCAGATGCGCTTCGAGGGCGTGCTTTCGTCCACTAGAAGGCTCCCACAGTTCGGGTGCACCCTGGATACCACGGACTCGGACGGTGATCACGCGGTGATAGGTCGAGGGGTCAAACGTGTAGTCAATATTGAGCCAGGCGTCCTGGCCGACCTCGGCTTCCGGTTCCCGTTCGCCGCGCATGCGTGTGGCCCGCGGGGAGATTGCAGGCACAAACACGACCGTGGCCTGACCGATCCGTCTGACCAGCGTGGGCACAGATGCCTCGATCTGCGCGGGAACAGCGGCGAGAAGCGACGCAACCTCTTCCGGAGCGTTGACGATATGGGCAAGACCAAGCTCGAACAGTGTCGTGAGCTGTTGTATCCGTTCACCACATCCCGTCGCTCCTACGATCAGGCGTGGGATACGACCAACCGCCACGAGCGTCCCACCGCCCTCGACGAACGCAACTAACCGTGCGGCTGTCTCGTCCTCCAGAACGCTGCAACCAGGAAGTATAATCGCCCTGTAGCACTCCTCTCCGATGTGGAGCCGCCCGTCCCGCACCTCCCCACGCTGGATGGAAGCGTCGTCGAGCACATCGAAATCGCGACAGGCGCGGTCCAGCACACCAGGCTCAACCTTGTACCAGTGCATCTTGCCGACCAGGCGCAGGTACAGGTCATGTGCCGCCTGCGCATCCTGGGTGAAGCCAGACATTGGCAGCCCCGCCTGGACCGTCGTGGTCGGAAACAGCACGCCAATGTCGCAGACATGGTGTCCCAGCGTCAAGACCGAGCAGAGACGGCTGACCGTTTGGGCAAACACGCGATGGTGCTTCCAATACGGTTGTCGCCAGTCCGTCGACGGGGGAGCCCACTCCCACCACCCCCCACGGGTGCTGTAGTACACGGCGTGGGGGTCGTAGAGGTTGGCGCCTGCACGCAGCCAGGGCAGCAGCCAGTCGAAGGTCTCTTCCAGCGTGCCACCCCAGCCCGAACTGTGGAACGCCTCGATCCACACACGCGGTCTGCCGTACAGGTGAGCCAGCGAGGAGTGGATTTTCGCCTCGCCATGGTGATCGCTGCCAGGGGCGGTGTACCAGCGGTGGGTGCGAGGGTAGTCCGCGTACAACTGCACGCTCCCGATGGGGTAGCCAGCGCGGGCCTGGCCCTGCTGGTCGAATCCGCAGGTAAGGCGGCGTTCCTCATGCCACTGGAAGAGGGGCTTGAAGAACGCCGCCTCCGCGAGGGCGGACCGCGTGGTATGGTAATCGTGCCGCACGCGCTGTGCCTCGTCGCCGTATTCCTCCCACAGAGCAGGCAGGTGAGGAAGTACGTCATAGCCACAGCGTGCCCGAAAGGCCTCGGCGAAGCCCGTTGACCACGTTGGCATGGCAGCGAGTTCATCCTGGAAGGTACCGACGATCACGCTGCCGAAAAAGTCCCCAACGCGTGCCTCGAACGCACCGTGCACCATCGCCAGGAGCGCCTGGCAAGCGGAGAAATTGAAGTAGTCAAACCCACTCTCGATGCTATAGAACAGCATGAGCCGATGGGTGCCAGGCCCATGCCATGTCACGCTCCTGCCATACAGCGGGATCGTGCTGGGTTCACTAACGGGCCGGCCTTGCCCATCGATCGGTATGACCGACGCGGCAATTGGCGTGCCAGCTTCCGGACACTCCAGCATGCCAGTCCCTTCCACGTCACATGTGATGCGTTCGAGCGATTGTCCAGCAAACGCGGGGTGTTGCATGACGAGGCGCGCTTGCATGTTCGCGCCAGAGAAGCCGAACTGGTCATAGAACCAGAGGTGCATCCCCAGTGCTCGAGCGTCTTCGCACACGCCCCTGAATAGCGCCCACCATTCCTCCGAAAAGTAAGGAGGATCATCTGGATCACTGCCATACAGTGGTCCGCTTGGGGCGAGATTCATGACGAGGAGGTTGTACACCCCTCCCTCCGCAAACCTCTCAAGCTGCCAGCGGAGCCGCTGGGCGCCAAGCTTCTCGCCACTCCACCACCAGATAGGTACCGGGGAGAAACTGCGGGGCGGATCATTAAAAAGCTTGTCAAGATCTGTCAAGATGTACTACTCTTTTGCTGAGTGGCAAGAACAACCGTGTTAGCTCGATGGCTGTCCCGGCACACGAAAGTCGGCGGCCTTGCCCGGATAAGGGGCCAGACCTGCTGCCGGTCCTAATTGCTCTACTGGCACACTGAGTCGGCTCGCCCTGCCCTCCAGGGCGAGACAGATCTGATCCACGGCGCTGTCCAGATCGAGCACGGCGGTATTGATGACCAGGTCATAGAGGTGCGGGTCCTCATGCTGACTATGGTACTGTGTCTGCATGTAGCGTGTGCGGGCCTGATCTTTCGCTTGAACTCGCCTGCGGGCAGCTTCTGTGTCCAGTCCTTCACGGCGGACGACATAGGCAACACGCTTCTCCAACGGGGCCACCACGCGGACATGCAGCACATCGCGCTTGTCCGCCAGAAGCACCTGACCACCGCGTCCGACAATCACGACGTGCCCGCTGGCGGTCGCAGCGGTGATGATGTCGCGCATGGTCTCCTGGTAGGCTAATGTCTCACCTGGTGAGGCAGGACGGACGAGGACCCCTCCTCCACCAGTCATAGACGCTGAAGGGGCCAACCGCTCGAGGATCCTGGACAGGATACCTGGGCGATCGCTTTCGACGTACTCCTCGTCGTGTTTCTCTACCTCCGTTTCGCGAACTTCTAACTCGCTGGCGGTCTGTTCGATGATGGCATGGTCAATCAATTGCCAGCCCAGCCGGCGTGCAAGACGGGCAGCTATCTCGCCGCCCCCACTGCCATACTCGCGGGAGACCGTGATGGCACGCATGGCTGCAATAGCTTGTGGATTCACATGCATAGTTTTTCCTCCGTTGGTTTCGAGCTCCCACGATAAATCGGGGAGCTACTTATGGGTTGCTCCTACCAGCAAGTGCCCTCCATACCCTAGCGCTCAAGCGCGGCCAGCGCAGCTCTGAGAGCAGTAGGCAACTCATCAGCGTGCGGCAGAAGCGACAGCATCTGCCCCAGGGTCATGTTGTCGTTCCATTGCATCATGGTACCGACATCCATGTGTCTGGCGAGCGACGGCAAATGTTGGCGCATCGTGGTCAAGACCGTCGTCCAGGCCTCGGGGTCGTCAATGAATTCGTTGATCGTGCTGTCGAGCGATCGTGGATGGAGATTACGCTTGATAGAGTACGGATACGACCAGCGATGCGTTCCAGAGCCCACTTCAATGGATGTCGCATTCCCTCCGGGGAGGGTCACGCTGGCCGTCGCGTTGGGCGGGACCACAACCACGACTTCAATCTGTCCCGCCTCGATCGTCCACGCACACTCGGCTGCTCCGTAGGGCGTGATGTGCCGCGCGCGGGCACGGGTGAGACCGCCGCCCGGGCATGGCCGGACATCGAGGTGGCGATAGCCCGGCGCGGCAGGGGCGAGGCCGCCCATCGTGCGATGCAACCAGTCGGCGACAGCCCCGAAGGCGTAGTGGTTGAACGAGGTCATCTGGCCGGGATTGACCGAGCCGTCCGGCAGCAGGCTGTCCCAGCGTTCCCAGATGGTCGTTGCTCCCATCGTCACAGGATAGAGCCACGATGGGCATTCTCGCTGGGTGAGTAGATGGAAGGCAGCATCGAACTCCCCTACGCTGCACAGGGCGTCACAGACAAGCGGTGTTCCGACGAAGCCGGTGCTGATTCTATACCCGCTTTCGCGCACGAGCGCGGCCAGCCGTTTGCCGGTGTGCCGACGTTGTTCGGCGTCACGGAGCAGGCCAAACTGCAGGACCAGCGCATACGCAGTCTCGGAGTCGCTCAGTACGCGCCCGGCAGGAGTGACGTACTCGGCTTCGAAGGCGTCGCGGACCTGAGCAGCAAGTTGCAGGTAGTGGGCTTGATCGTCGGCCCGGCCCAGTATGTCCGCCACCTGTCCGAGCAGCTCAGCCGAGTGGGCGAAGTAGGCAGTGGCGACCACATGTGGATCGGTTCGTGCAGCTCCCGGCTTGTCCGGGGGTGCACTCGGGTCGAGCCAGTCGCCGAACTGGAAGCCCTTGTCCCACAGACGTCCCTCGCCTGTGAGAGTAGCGATGTGATCAACCCACGCACACATGCTGTCGAACTGAGTGGCCAAAACGCCCATGTCGCTGAAGCGCTGGTAGAGCACCCAAGGCACAATCACCGCGGCGTCGCCCCAAGCGGCCGCCGGGATGGAAGGCATGGGTATGACGTTGGGAACGACGAAAGGGACGACGCCTGCAATGTCCTGCTCGGCGGCCAGGTCTGCCAGCCACGAGGTGAGAAAGCCAGCGGAATCGTAGAGGAAGCAGGCGGCGGGTGCGAACACCTGGATGTCTCCGGTCCAGCCCAGACGCTCGTCGCGCTGGGGGCAGTCAGTTGGCACGTCGAGGAAGTTGCCGCGCATGCTCCACACCACATTCTCGTGCAGCCGGTTGAGCAGCGGGTCCGAGCACTCGAACCACCCGGTGCGCTCCATATCAGAGTGACAGACCACAGCATATATATCATGGGCCTGCAATTCGCCGGGCCAGCCTTCTACCTCGGCATAGCGGAAGCCGTGGAAAGTGAAGCGCGGCTCCCAGGTCTCCACCCCATCGCCCCGCAGCGTGTAGCGGTCGGTGGCCTGCGCGGTCCGTAGGGGCCGCGTGCATAACTCACCATTCTCGAGCACCTCGGCGTGGCGCAGCGTGATCGTTTGCCCCGCTTCACCATACATGGTCAGGCGAAGTCGACCGACAAGGTTCTGGCCGAAGTCGACAATGGTATGGCCCGAAGCAGACGTGGTGATGGCGACCGGCGCGACCAATTCAGTACGGCGCACGGGCGGCCCGGTTGGCGCGACGAGGATGGCGAGGTTTCGGTCGAACCGCCGCACACCGACCCACTCGTGGTCGTCATAACCAGGTGCCGACCAACCGGGCAATTCAAGGCGAGCATCGTACGTCTCGCCGTCATAGATATCACTGGCCAGGATGGGCCCCCTCGCTGCATGCCAGGTTTCATCGGTAACGATGCGCTCTGTCGTGCCATCCAGGTAGTCGATCTCGAGCTGGGCCAACAGCGCCAGCCGGTCACCGTAGATGTTACGACGCCCACCACCGAAACCAAGTCGACCACGATACCAACCGTCACCCAGGATGGCACCGATGGCGTTTCGGCCTTCGCCCAACTGGCTCGTCACGTCGAACGTCTGGTAGCGCAGCCGGTGGTTGTAACTGGTCCATCCTGGGTCAAGGACGTGATCGCAGACAGTGGTGCCGTTGAGCTGCGCCTCGTAGACGCCCAGAGCCGTCACGTACAGCCGCGCCTTCGTCACGCCCGCACGAACGTCGAACTCGCGGCGTAGCAGTGGACAGGGCTGCGGTCGGGTGGTATCCTCTACCCAGTCGGGCGTTATGAACTGCGCAGCCCAGTCGTCGGCATGGAGCAGCCCGGCCTCGACGGGAGAGAAATCGCTCCACTCCGATGGCTGCTCGTCGAGGCCCCAGACCCGAACCCGAACCGTGAGATGCTCGCGGGAGGAGAGCGGTGCGAACGGCCAGGACACGAGCACCGACTGATCGGACTCAACTCGGCCCGTCCTGTCACAGAGTTGACCATCCGATCTGTAGGCCTCAACTTCGTAGCCAGCCTGACGCCATCCACGGGCTGTGGTCGCGATAATCCAGGACAGCCTGGGCCGGGTCTCGCCTATACCAAACGCATCGCGGTGGTGCTCGAAGCGGACGTCGGAGATGGTGACGTCGGAAACCACTTCGCCCGGCGTCAATCCGTGCTGTGTCATCATATCTCTTTCTTCTGCTAGTATAAGGCAAGTTATTACTGCTTCTCAGCGTGGTCGACACGAAAGAAGCCAGTAAGGCGAATATCCCTTGAGGAGGCACCCACATATACCTGGTAGTCACCGCTCGCTACCTCCCAGCCGTTCGTGTTGACGTTCCAGTAGGAGAGTGGACGCGACGTGGCGTTCGGGTCCAGCGTCATGCTCACTTCCTTCGACTCGCCCGGCTCTAGCTCGACCTTTGCCCAGCCCACCAATCGCTTGGGCGGCTCACCTATGCTTGCGGGCAATCCAAGGTAGACCTGAGCTATCTCGGCACCCACACGTGACCCGGTATTGGTGACCGTGAAGCTCACCCATATTGGCTTGCTGCCGCCGGTTGCCCCGGTTTCCACCTGAAGTTGGGAGTACGCGAAGTTCGTGTAGGAGAGCCCGTAGCCGAACGGGAAGAGCGGCTCGATTCCGAACTGGTCGTAGCCCCGGTAGCCGACAAAGAGACCCTCACTGAAGTTGGCGACAAGGTCTGTCCTGGAGTACTGCTCTGGTGAGGCGACTGGTGTGTCGCGCTCGCTGCGCGGGAAGGTGACCGGCAGCTTGCCCGATGGGGTAACATCGCCGAAGAGGACGTCTGCCAGGGCGTTGCCTACCTCTTGCCCGCCATACCAACACTCGAGTACCGCCGGAACCTGGTCGAGCCAGGGCATCAGAACGGGACCTCCACTGGCGACCACCACGATCGTGCGCGGATTGGCGGCAACAACCGTCTGCACGAGTAGATCCTGCTCGTTGGGCAGCGTAAGGCTTGGTCGGTCGGCATGCTCGCTATTGTAGTCCCGCACCACGACGATTGCTACGTCCGACTTCCTGGCGAGCTCGGCGGCCTCCT
>WNGP01002617.1_pt1 | contig 18714 bp, 16 predicted proteins | sample 5407671 | NCBI WGS metagenome assembly WNGP01 (sample SAMN13153381, study PRJNA577476) | soil metagenome | isolation source: 40 cm soil or saprolite under Garry oak tree replicate 2 | place: USA:California | collected 2016-06-15 | reverse complement strand
CGCGAGATCCAGGAGACCGTGACGATCCCGGTGATGGCCAAAGCGCGGATCGGCCACTTCGTCGAGGCGCAGATTCTCGAGGCGCTCGAGGTTGATTACGTCGACGAGAGCGAGGTGCTGACGCCCGCGGACACGGCGAATCACATCGACAAGTGGAAGTTCACCGTTCCGTTCGTCTGCGGTTGCACGAACCTGGGCGAGGCGCTGCGGCGGATTGCCGAGGGTGCGGCAATGATCCGGACGAAGGGTGAGGCCGGCACCGGCGACATCGTCAACGCCGTCACGCACATGCGGGCCGTCTTCGGCGGCATCCGCAGGCTCGGGTCGCTCCGTGAGGACGAGCTCTACTCAGAGGCCAAGAACCTGCAGGCCCCGGTCGAGCTCGTGCAGTGGGTGGCCGAGCACGGGCGGCTGCCGGTCGTCACCTTTACGGCCGGCGGCATCGCGACTCCGGCCGATGCGGCCTTGTGCATGCAGCTCGGCGCGGACGGCGTCTTCGTCGGCTCGGGAATCTTCAAGTCGTCCGACCCCTCGACGCGCGCGAAGGCGATCGTCGAGGCGACGACGCACTACCGAGACGCCGAGGTGCTGGCGCGCGTCTCGCAGGGCCTCGGCGACGCCATGAGCGGCCTCTCGGCCGCCGCGCTCGCGCCCGAAGATCTGCTCGAAACGCGCGGCTGGTAGCGGTTCAGCGCAACAACGGCTGCAGGCGCGACGCAAGCTCCGCCTCTTGCTCCGCGCTGTCGAATGCGTGTAGCGGGTGCGGGGCAAGTGGATGTTCGTCGACGCGGCCGGCACGTCGCACGTAGAGCACCGGCACGATCTTCCCGTCCGCGTCGACTTCGACAGCGGCCGCCACGGCGTCCGGGCCGGAAGCGTCGACGAAGTGCGCAAGTGGCACGATCCCGTCGTCGTAGATTCCATCCGAATCGAAGCAAACGGCCCGGGCGAGATAGCCCTTTTGAATCCAGAGCTCCGGTGCTCTCGCGAGCTCGGCAACGAGAAAGCGAACGACCTCGTCCCGACGGAGCGTCGGCCGAGGTGGGTCAATGCCAAAGTGCTTCGCGGCCATGTGCCGAGCGAGAGTACGAGCGTTGTAGCGGAAGCCGTTCACGGAGGTCGAGTTGGCGGCCGCGCCGTGCTTCTTCATTCCGGACGAACCCTGCGTCGCATTGCCGGCGAAGTAGACGCGTGGCGCCGAGATGCTTTCCCAGAAGGATGTCTGCGCCGGAATCCGCCCGTCCGCGACCGTCGCGATCTCGAGGTCCGCGAGCGGCTCCAGCGGCGTCCGGAACCCGGTCGCGACGATCACCTCGTCTCCGTCGAGCTCGAGCTTCCCGGTCCAAGTGGTCCCCTCCGCATGAACGCGGAACCCACTTGCCAGCCGCTCGATGCGGTCGACCGCGGCGTCGAGCACGTACGTGCCGGAACCGCCGCGGACGTACTCGTCGTAAGGCTGTAGATAACGGACGCGGAGCGCGGAGAGCGCCAGCACGGCGGTCTGCACCGGTCGAGGCGAGACGAGCGTGATCTGCTTGGCCCACGGGAGGAGGCCCTGAGCCAGCTCGAACCCCGAGTTCCGCTTCCCGATGATGATCACGCGCTTCCCGTCGTAGTCGGAGGGAAGGCCGGTATCGACGTAGTGGCGCGCGTTCTCGACACCGGGCAGCGGAGGCAGCCACGCCTCGGTCACCCCGAGCGCGAACACTGCCGCCCGGCAGCGGTACTCGCCGTCGGAGGTCTCCAGCACCAACGACTCCTCGTCACGCCGCGCGCGTTCCAGCGTGCAGCCGTAGCGAACCTGAAGGTCGGTCCGTTCGACGAACGCACGCAGGGCCGCCTCCATCTCCTCGCGCGCGGGGACGTCGAAGCTGCGATCCATGAACAAGGGCATCAGCGAGCGATGGCTCGGCTCGTCGCCGAGAAGCGAGTTGTGGTCGTACCACTCGTACTCGCGCGAGCCGCGCTCGACCGGCGCCTGCGGCTTCGTCCAGCTGATCAGCCGCTGGAATACAGGGAAGCGACGGAACATCCCGCCAGGCTCGTCGTCACGCGAAAGGACGGCGACGCTGGGGATTTGGGAGCGTGCCAGACAGTACGCCGTCTGCAGGCCGCCCGGTCCGCTCCCCACGACGACGACGTCGTACGACCCCGGTGGATACGGACGTTCCGGCGCGATCACTCGTTCGCTGAACGCACGCGCCGGGCTTCGGCCTTGAGCATCCGGAGCATCACCCGCGGATGGTCGAGCAGGAACGGCTCGATCTCGGGTCCTGCAAGCGTCAGGCAGCGGAGGAGCGTCGTTGCGACAACGTCCGCCGTGGGTGCAGCGCCGGTGAGGGCGGCGATCTCTCCGAAGAAGTCGCCGCGGGCAAGGCGCGCACGCTCTTCACCGTCGATCATGACCTGCGCCTCGCCTTCGAGGATGATGAAAAAGCCGCCGCCCTGCATGCCCTGTCGCAACACGCGTTGACCCTCGGCGAACATCTCCTCATCGACCGTGTGCGCGACCTCCTCGAGTTGTGGCCGGGTGAGGTCGGCGAACAGCGTCAGCTGGGCGAGCGCCTCGACCACGGTGCGAGTTTCGGTCGGCACTGCGCTAGCGTAGTGCGACTCGAGGCCGGCAACCAGGTCGGCGTCCGGCTCGCCCGTCACAGTTCGGCGCAATGAACGCGGTTCGCGCGCCGTGGTCGCACGCCAGCTTCCTGGCCTATCTCGGCGGGATCACGATCTTGATCGCGGTATCGGTTTTCTTGTCTGTCGAGTCGGGCGAACATGGAGCGGCGGGGCTCGTCGGCTGGTCGGCGCTCGCGTTCGCGGTCCTCACGGTCCTCGCGTTCGCGTCCAGGCGGAACGGCCGCCTGGTCACAGCGGGCCTCTACGCTCTGAGCGCCGTCGTCACCTTCGTCGTCTTCCTCGGGTCGCTGCTGGACTGGTTCGGTTGGCTGCCCAACACCGCCGGAGGCCCGTTCGAGGGCTTTCGCTTCTGGCTGCTCGTGCTGGAGCTCGCAGCGGTCGTTGCGTCGACGGTCGCTCTGCGCATCTTCCGCTTCCCGCTGCTCGTCCTCTTCGTCGCCGCGTCCGCCTGGTTCTTCGTGACCGACCTCGTCTCGGGCGGCGGGGACTGGTCGGCGATCGTGACGATCGCCTACGGGCTGGCCCTGCTCGCCGTTGCGATTGGCTATGACAGCGCGGGCTCGCGCATCTACGGATTCTGGCTCCACGTCGTGGCGGGTGTGACGATCGGCGGCGGCCTCCTCTGGTTCTTCCACAAGGGCGACTTCGACTGGATCGTGATCGGGGTCGCGGCGCTCGTTTACATCTTGCTCGGCGACCGCCTCCTGCGCTCGAGCTGGGTCGTCCTGGCTGCCTGGGGGCTCCTTCAGGTAACGACGCACTTCGCCGAGAGGTGGGCCGACGTTCGATTCTTTGCGTTCTTTCCGGTGGGGTTCTTCTTCTTCCCGTTCTTCGGGTTCAGTAGCAGCGGGCCAAGCGACCAGCACACCTGGGCCGCTCCGCTCGTGTACGCCGTCCTGGGCCTCGTTTTCATCGTGATCGCGCAGCTGCTTGCGCGGCGCCGCCGTGGCGCGATCCCGGCCGCCGAGCTCTTTTAGTGGCCTGACCGGCAACGTGGGGCCATGCTCCCTGGCCCGCGATCTCGCTGCACCAGAGTCCACGCTCGGAAGCGGGCAACGTCACCGGCCGGGCCACTAGCCCGAAACTACAATCACCCTGATGAGGATTGGAGTCCTGGCGGTGCAGGGAAACTTCCGCGAGCACGTGGCGATGCTGCGGCGGCTCGGCGCGGAACCAGTCGAGGTCCGGAAGCCGGAGCAATTGGGGGGCCTGGACGGGCTCGTGATCCCGGGAGGCGAATCGACGACATTCATGCGGCTGATGCGCCTCTACGGGCTCGACGAGGCGGTGCGCGAGTTCACCGGCCCCGTGCTCGGCACCTGCGCGGGGATGATCGTGCTCGACCGGCTGCACCTGGGGGCCGTCGACATCGAGGTCGACCGGAACGCCTACGGCCGCCAGGTCGCGAGCTTCGAGGCCGATCTCGCGCTCGCCGGCGACGATGAGCCCCTGCGCGGCATCTTCATCCGCGCGCCCCGCGTCCGTGAAGTCGGGCCGGAAGTCGAGGTACTCGCCGAGCTCGACGGCGAGCCGGTGCTGCTGTGCGAGGGACGCTTCATCGTCGCCTCGTTCCACCCCGAGCTGACCAACGACACGCGCGTCCACGAGCGCTTCCTTGACCTGATTCGGGAGGAGAGCCATGTCCGGGCATAGCAAGTGGAGCTCGATCAAGCACAAGAAGGGGGCAGCCGACGCGAAGCGGGGCAAGCTCTTCTCGAAGCTCGCGCGCGCGATCATCGTCGCCGCTCGTGAGGGCGGACCCGACCCGGCCGCGAACCTCGCGCTCCAGAACGCGATCGAGAAGGCGCGCTCGTACTCGATGCCGAAGGACAACATCGAGCGGGCGATCGCACGCGGCTCGGGGGCCGGCACCGACAGCGAGGCCTTCGAGCAGATCGTCTACGAAGGCTATGGGCCGAACGGGGTCGCGATCATCGTCGAGGCGCTGACAGACAACCGTAATCGCACGGCCGCCGACGTCCGGTATGTGTTCACGAAGAACGAGGGCAGCCTGGGGACGACGGGCGCCGTGGCCTGGCTGTTCGAGCGGCGCGGGATCGTCATGGTCGACGCCGACCGGATCGACGAGGACAGCGTCATGCTCGCCGCGGCCGAGGGCGGGGCGGACGACATCACCAAGGACGGCGACAGCTTCGAGGTGACGACGTCGCCCGAGGCCCTGAGCTCGGTCCGGGAAGCGCTCGAGCAGGCCGGGATCGAGGTCGAGTCGGCCGAGACGACGATGGTGCCGAAGACGACGATCGAGCTTGATCAGGAGGCAGCCGCTCGGAAGACCTTGCGCCTGATCGACGAGCTCGAAGAGCTCGACGACGTCAACGAGGTCTACGCGAACTTCGACATCCCTGAGCAGCTCTTAGAAGCAGTCGCTTCTTAGTCGGGCAGGAACGTCCGGCCCGATGCCTAAAGTCACGGCGTGAAAGTTCTCGGTATCGATCCGGGCACAGCTGCATGCGGATGGGGAATCGTCCACGAAAAAGGAGGCCGCCTCCGGGCGGAGGAGTGGGACTGCTGGCGAACGCCGGCGGGTCGCCGCCCCGAGCTGCGCCTCAAGACGATCTTCGACGGCGTTCAGGAGCTCGTAGCGGAGTTTGCGCCGGACGCCGTCGTGCTCGAGGAGTCCTTCGTCGGCGTCGACGCCCGCACCGCGCTCTCCGTCGGCCAGGCGCGAGGTGCCGTCATGGTCGCGGCCGCCGACGCCGGGGTCGAGTGCGCTGAATACGCGCCCGCGCGCGTGAAGCAGACCGTCTGCGGCTACGGCCGCGCCGAGAAGGCGCAGGTGCAGCGGATGGTGATGGCGATCCTGGGTCTCAAGCAGCCGCCGACGCCGCACCACGCCGCGGACGCTCTAGCGGTGGCAATCTGCCACGCGCTGGCGCCGCCGCTGCTCAAGATTGCCTAGGCAGGACCGTCCGGTCTCGCGCCTAACCTGACCTCATGATCTCGCGGCTTCGCGGGGAGGTCGTCACGCGCTCGCCGACCGGCGTCGTTCTCGACGTCGGCGGTGTCGGCTATCTCGTCAACCCCACCGACAGCGCCCGGCGGAAAGCCGAGCCCGGGGGAGAGGTCGTGCTCGAGACCTACCTCCACGTGCGCGAGGACGCCTTGCAGCTCTTCGGCTTCGCGGAGACGGCCGAGCGGGAGCTCTTCGAGCTGCTGCTCTCCGTCCAGGGCGTCGGGCCGAAGGTCGCGCTGGCGATCGTGTCCGGCTCCTCGCCTGACGACTTGCGCCGTGCGATCGCGCTCGAGGACACGGCGCGCTTCCAGGCAATCCCGGGGATCGGCAAGAAGACCGCCGAGCGCGTCGTGCTGGAGTTGAAGGAGCGGCTCGGCTCGGTCGGGGAAGCGCAGCCGGCGACGGCGCTCGCGCCGAGGACGCATCTCGTCGCCCGCGACGCGCTTGTCGAGCTCGGCTACTCGCTCGCGGAGGCGGAGACGGCTCTTGCCGGCACGGATCCGGACGCGCCGCCGGAGGAACGGGTGCGTGAGGCTCTGAGGAAGGCGGCGTGAGGCGTCGCTTGCGATGCCGCCTGGAGGCCGTGGTGGCTTTGCCGCCGCGGCCGTTCCATCGCCGGCCGTTGGAAAGATTTCGCTCACGAGCATCGCAGGAGTTCTGATGAGCGCCGCTGCGGAAGAGACCCAGTTCCTGGCCCCGTCGATCCGGCCGGAGGAGGACGAGCTCGAACGCTCGCTGCGGCCACGCAACCTCGCCGAGTTCGTCGGCCAGGAGCGCGTCAAGGAGCAGCTCGCGATCACGCTCGAAGCCGCGCGCGGCCGCAAGGAGGCGCTCGACCACCTCCTGCTGATCGGCCCGCCCGGCCTGGGAAAGACGAGCCTCGCCTACATCGTCCGTGAGGAGCTCGGCGTCGGCCTCCGCACGGTCGCGGGGCCGGCGCTGGAACGGAAGGGCGACGTGGCGGCGATCCTGACCGGGCTCGGGGAGCGCGACGTTCTCTTCGTCGACGAGATCCACCGGCTCTCGAGCGCGGTCGAGGAGATCCTCTACCCGGCGCTCGAGGACTACCGGCTCGACATCGTTGTCGGCCAAGGCCCCGCTGCCCGGACGCTGACGCTCGACCTGCCGCCGTTCACCTTGATCGGGGCGACCACCCGAACGGGGTTGCTGACGACGCCGCTGCGCGACCGCTTCGGCATGACCTTCCGCCTCGAGCACTACGAGCCCGATGAGCTCGCACTGATCGTCCGGCGCTCGGCCCGAATTCTCGGCGTCGAGATCTCCGGCGACGCCTCGACCGAGATCGCCGGCCGCGCGCGAGGGACGCCACGGATCGCGAACCGGATCCTCAGGCGCGTCCGCGACGTCGCCGAGGTTCGCCACCAGGGCAAGATCACGGTGGAGATCGCGCGCGAGGCGCTCGAGCTGATGGAGGTCGACGGGAACGGCCTCGAGCGCTCCGACCGCGCCCTCCTGCAGGCGATCGTCGAGAAGTTCGACGGCGGCCCGGTCGGGCTCTCGACGCTGGCGGTGACGCTCGGCGAGGAGCCGGACACGATCGAGGACGTCTACGAGCCCTACCTGCTCCAGCTCGGGTTCATTCAGCGAACGCCCCGCGGCCGGATCGTGACGAAGCTTGGACGAGCCCACCTCGGTGCGCCGGCCAAAGCGGACGACGAGCGGCTCTTCTAGCAGGTTGGAATTCGACCGCTACACGATCGCGTTGCTGATCCTGCGGCCGGACGCGCCGCAACTCGACGAGGAAGCGGCGGCGGCGCTCCAGGACGCGCACCTGGCGCACCTGGCCGACCTCCACGAAGCGGGTTACCTGCTCGCGGCCGGTCCCCTGGCGGACGAGAAGTTCCGCGGGCTCTCGATTCTGAATGTCGACCCCGAGCGGGCGCGAGAGCTCAAGGAGCAAGATCCGGCCGTTCAGGTCGGTCGGTTCTCCGTCAAGGTCATGCCCTGGATGCTGCCGGCCGGTGCGATCAGCTTCTCGCCGACCCGGTTTCCACGCTCGGTGGCCGACACCGAGAACTGAGCTGATCAGCGCCTGAACTGCACCTCGTGCCAGGACGGGATCGGCGCCACCTCGAGCAGGGCACGGTCGCCGCGGCGCGGGTCGACGTAGGCGAACTCGCCGGTCTCGTCCTCCCAGGCGACCTCGAGCCGCCCGTCCTTGACCCAGTGGTCGAGCCAGGCGCCGCGGAAAACGAGCTTGCGCAGCCAGTAGACGAGTGACTCCCCACCTACCAGCGAGAGTTGCTCCCAGTGGCGGACGAGGTAGATACCGAGCCCGCTCCGCGGCTCCGCGATCCGGCCGTCAGCGGTCAGCTCAACGAGGTCGGCTGTCTCGTCCTCGTCGAGGTCGTTTCCCTCGACGAGCCCGAGCTTCACCGCCGCCGCGGTCACGCGCTGCTCGAAGTCGAACGCGTTGAAGCTGAAGCGAAAGCCAAGGAACTCGACGACGTAATCGTCGCCCGAGGAGTAGCTCGGTTCCGGCACGAAGAGAGGATAACCGTGGCTAGAGTCGTTACTCATGAGCGCGAGAGCGGCGGCGATTTCAGGACTCGTGGTCGGGGCGCTCGTGCTCGCGGTCGCCTGGTTGTTCGACGTCTCGGTCAGCCATGTCACGCTGCTCGCCCCCGTCGTCGTGCTCGTCGCCGCGTCGGTCGCCGGGCTCGCGGTCTTCTGGTACCGCGCTGCCGCAGACTCGCTCCGCCAGTCGAGACACCCGCGGATGATCCTGGGTGCTGCCGCCGCCGTCGTGGCGGTCGGGATCGTGCTGACGGTGCTCGGCGTCGAGCTTCCGCGCGAATAAGCGCCGGCTCTCACGCTCCCTGGCGCGATGAGGTCCCGCAACCGCCCTTGAGGCCGGGATTAGCGGTCGCGCGAGTGAATCGCGCGACCTCTTCTGGTCGGCGTCGCAAGCGACGCCTTCGTAACGAAAGTGCGCCGTTTGCTGGCGGCAGCACCGATTCCGCCCGCAGGATGAGAATCCCGCCCTCGTTCCGTCCGGCGCGCTCCCTAGCGTGGACTGCCCATGAACGAGGGCACCTGGACGATCGAACCATGTGAGCGCGACGCCGTCGCGACGCTCGCTCGTGAGCTCTCGCTCAGCCCGACGACGGCGGCCGTGCTCGTCCGGCGTGGCTACGAAGATGTGGCCGGCGCGCGCAGGTTCCTCGAGGGAGCGCTGCCGGCGCACGACCCGTTCGGCCTCGGGGACATGGCCGCTGCGTGTGAGGCGATTCGCGCCGCGGTCGCCGAGGGCAGGCGCATCTGCGTTCACGGCGACTACGACGCGGACGGGATCTGCGCAACCACCCTGGCCGTCCTGATCCTGCGCGAGCTCGGGGCCGACGTCGACTGGCATCTGCCCAGCCGCTTCGACGAGGGCTACGGCGTTCGCGAAGAGACGCTCTCGCGCTTGGCCGGCGACGGCTGCGGTCTCGTCCTGACGGTCGACTGCGGGATCACGGCGAGCGCCGAAGTCGCGGCGGCCAAGGCGCTCGGCCTCGAGATCGTCGTCAGCGACCACCACCGCCCGGCCGAGAAGCTGCCCGACTGCCCCCTCGTCGGGCCGTATCGCGAGTCCGCGTACCCGTTCGGCGAGCTCTGCGGCACCGGAGTCGTCTTCAAGCTCGGCCAAGCTCTCCTCGGCGCCGACTCGGAGGCGTTGCTGCGGCATCTCGACCTGGTTGGAATCGCGACGATCGCCGACGTCGTTCCGCTCGTGGATGAGAACCGCGGCCTGGCGATCGCGGGGCTGCGGGCGCTCGCGAGCACGCAGAAACCCGGTCTGCGCGAGCTGATGAAGGTCGCCCGGGTCGATCCGGCCGCAGTCGACGCGGCCTCGGTCGGTTTTCGTCTTGCGCCGCGGCTGAACGCGGCCGGGCGGCTCGGCCATCCTGAGGCGGCGCTCGAGCTGCTGCTGACGGAGGACCGCGACCAGGCGGCCAGGCTCGCTCATCGTCTCGACGAGCTGAACCGCGACCGGCAGACGGTCGAAGAACGAATCCTCCGCGAGGCTGTTGAGGAAGTCGAGTCGTGGCCGGAGGCGAAGCAGCAGCGGCGGGGCTACGTGCTCGCGCGACAGGAGTGGCACGAGGGCGTGATCGGGATCGTGGCCTCCCGGCTGGTCGAGCGCTACCACCGCCCGGTGGTGCTGATCGCGGGCGGCGAGCGCGAGTGGAAAGGCTCGGGCCGGACCAGCGGCAGCTTCGATCTCCATGGCGGCCTTGGCGCCTGCTCCGACCACCTCGTCCGCTTCGGAGGACACCGCGCCGCGGCCGGGCTCTCGATCGAGCCCGCTCAGGTGGAGGCGTTTGCGGCGGCCTTCGCGGAGCACGCCGATGCAAATCTTCGGGAAGAGCAGCTCCGACCACGGACCGTGATCGATGCGCTCGTGCACGGGTCCGAGCTGACGCTGGACCTCTGCGCTGAGCTCGCGCGGCTTGCGCCCTTCGGGCTCGGAAATCCCGGCGTCACCCTGCTCGTGGCGGGCTGTGAGCTCAGCGACGTCTCCACTGTCGGAGACGGCAAGCATCTGCGCTTCCGGGTCAAGGACGGGCCGCGCGATGCCGGCAGCGCGATCGCGTTCGGCTTCGGCCGCCAGCTCGACCGTTTCCGGCAGGAAGAGCGATTCGACGTTGCCTTTCGGCTCGAGGAGAACCGCTGGAACGGCACGGTGGCGCCGCAGCTCGTGGTCAAGCGAGTCTTCGACGGCGAGCCTCGCTATCGGGAGCTGCGCGAGTGGCTGGCCGGGCTCTGGCGCGAAGGAGCCGAGGCATGGCCGCCCGAGGCGGCGACGATCTTTGCCGAGCTCGAGCTCGGCGACGACGAGTCCGGGCGCCGCCATCTCCTTGAATCGCCGGCTTTCCGCGCCTTGCTCGAGGCGCCGCCGACGCTTGCCAAGGCCGCCTGACCAAAAGGAGGTGATGCCAAACCGCGGGAGTACACTTTTTCCATGACGGTCCTCGAAGCGGGCGAGAAACACCAAGAGCTCCTCGACGAGCTTCTCTCGGACATCGAGGCCTACAACCCCGAGGTCGATCGGGAGTTGCTCGCCCGGGCATTCCGCTTCGCCGCCGACGCGCACGAGGGACAGCAGCGCCGCTCCGGCGAGGCGTTCATCCGCCATCCCTGGGGCGCCGCGATGATTCTCGCGGAGCTGCGCCAGGACGAGCAGACGATCGCCGCCGCGCTTCTTCACGACGTCGTCGAGGACACCGAAACGGAGATCGACGAGGTGCGGACGGAGTTCGGCGACGAGATCGCACAGCTGGTCGAGGGTGTCACCAAGCTGACGCGAATCCATTTCCAGAGCCGCGAGCAGGCGGAGGCGGAGAACTACCGGAAGATGATCGCCGCGATGGTCGGGGACGAGCGCGTGATTCTGATCAAGCTCGCGGACCGCCTCCACAACATGCGGACGATCGAGTACCTCGGCAAGCAGAAGCAGCTGCAGAAAGCGCGCGAGACGCTGGAGGTCTACGCGCCGCTCGCGCACCGTCTCGGTATCCACAAGCTCAAGTGGGAGCTCGAGGACCTCGCCTTCGAGACGCTGCATCCCCGCAAGTACGAGGAGATCAAGACGATGGTCGCCGAGCGGCGGACCGACCGTGAAGAGCACGTCTCCGAGGCATCGCGCACCCTGCAGTTGGAGCTCGACAAGGTCGACATCCCGGCCGAGATCTCGGGCCGCGCGAAGCACTTCTACTCGATCTACGACAAGATGGCCAAGAAGGGCCGCGAGTTCAACGAGATCTACGACTTGACCGCGATGCGCGTGATCGTGGAGCGGTCGGGGGACGAGGGAACCCGCGACTGCTACGGCGCCCTCGGGCTGATCCACTCGCTCTGGAAGCCGATGCCGGGGCGGTTCAAGGACTACATCGCGATGCCGAAGTTCAACGCGTATCGCTCGCTGCACACGACCGTGATCGGGCCGGAGGGCAGGCCCCTCGAGATCCAGGTGCGGACCCGCGACATGCACGAGATCGCCGAGCTCGGCGTCGCGGCGCACTGGCTCTACAAGCGCGGCAAGCGCGACCCGCAGTGGACGGCGTGGGCGAAGCAGCTGATGGAATCTCAGGCTGACGAAGCAGACCCGCGCGAGTTCATGAAGACGTTCCGCACCGACCTCTTCGACGAGGAGGTCTATGTCTTCACGCCGCAGGGCGAGGTGAAGAGTCTGCCGGCCGAAGCGACGCCGATCGATTTCGCCTATGCCGTGCACACGGATCTCGGCCACCGCACAGTCGGGGCCAAGATCAACGGCCGGATCGTGCCGCTGCACTACCGGCTGAAGAGCGGCGACGTCGTCGAGATCCTGACCACGAAGACGGGGCGCGGCCCCTCGCGCGACTGGCTGTCTCTGGCCGCCTCGTCACGCGCCCGCAACAAGATTCGCCAGTGGTACTCGCGCGAGACGCGTGAGGAGACCGAGAAGAAGGGCCGCGACGCGCTCGAGCAGGGGCTCAAGAAGCAAAGTCTTCCCTACAAGAAGCTCGTCGGCTCCGCCGTTCTCGCGCAGGTGATTCGCGAGACCGGCTTCAAGAAAGCCGAGGACTTCTACGTCGCGCTGGGCTCGGGCAAGGTGCCGGTCGGCCAGATCGTCAACAAGGTCCTGAACCGGCTGAAGACGGAGGAAGTCGCCCAGGAGGAGGCGGTCCCGCTCAAGGCCCCGAAGGCCGGCCGCGCGATCGCCGGCGGCGATCTCGGGATTCGGGTCAAGGGCGTCGAGGACGTGCTCGTCCGGCTGGCCAAGTGCTGCACGCCCGTCCCCGGTGACGAAATCGTCGGTTACATCTCGATGGGCAAGGGCATCACGATCCACCGGGCCGACTGCTCGAACGTCAAGGCCCTACGCCGCAACCCGGAGCGGTTCACCCCGGTCGACTGGGACGGTGGCGCCACTCACAGCTTCCTCGTTCAGATCGCGGTCGACTCCTGGGACCGGCCGCGGCTGCTCGAGGATGTGGCGCGCACCTTCGCCGAGCACGGCGCGAACATTGTCGAGTATGGCGGCCACGTCGAGGATCAGCTCGCGAAGAACTGGTACACGGTCGAGGTCGGGGACGTGAAGGCCCTGCGCGGGCTGCTGACCGCGCTGCGAAACGTCGACGCGGTCTTCGACGCCTACCGCGTCACACCCTCGTAGCTACCCGACGGGCCGAGCCCCTCGTTCCGGGCACCCAACCGAGGGACATGTCCTCCGCGGCGTCTCCCTCGGGGCACCCCTAACCCACCACCCACCGGCGATTCTATCGCCGAAAATGTGTGGTGTTTGCAGCGGAAATGTCACGATTCGGCCGCGCCGGGCGAGAACCCCTCGAATGAGGGATCGTCCCTCGAATGTGTGGGGTACCTGGAACGAGGGATAGCGCGCTCGGCCGATCCCACTTACAACAAGAGCGGGGAGAGGTCAGCGCAAGAGCTGTGGCGCCCGCCGCTTCGAGGACGGCAGCGGGCGCCCGGCGCGCTCCCAGACCTGTTTTCGAACGAGCGAACGGGCGGGCGTTGCAATCGGTATCAGACGGACGCCCCGGCGAAGCCGGGACGTCCTCCAAGTCGGCGTCGCAAGCGAGCGCCTCAGCCGCGAAAAGTGCTGCGCACTTTCCGCAGGGTTAGTTGACCCGCCGCTTCGCTCGGGTAGAGGGCTGGCCGCATCTCCGCCGGTCTCGAGGCGAGCTACATAGTGTGAGATCAACGTGGCCACCCGTTCCACGAACGCGCGATCGTCTGCGGCTACCTCGAGCGAGCCGATCTCCGAGCCTTCGTAGGCAACTGGCGCGGCGATCGATACGCGGCGCTCACCGACTTCGAGCCCGTCGCCACCCGCGAGCTGTACCCGTGCGAACGAAATCCCTCGCGCGGCAAGCGCATCCAGCACCCCCCGCAGAACGTCTTCGGCGTCGCCGCCGCGGTTAAGAATCCGCTCGACCGCTTCGAGCGCCCCGCCATAGTCGATCTCACCGCTGCTCACGCAGCCGCGATCTCGCAGTCTCCGTCCTCGAATCCGCGGATCGCGTCGCGGTACCAGGCGGGAATCGTCCGAGCGCGGCGGTCCGCGAGGTCGACCAGGACGAGCGTCTGAGTCGCCGTCACCATCAACACGTCGTCCTCGACGCGATAGGCGGCGCACTCGTACGTGGCGCTCGTCCGGCCGATCTTGCGCATCCGGATGAAGATCTCGATCAGATCGTCGAACTGCGCCGGGGCGAAGTACTCGACAGAGGAGGCGCGCATGACGAACTGCTCTTCGCCCATCGCCTCGCCGAGCAGATCGAGGTGGCGGTGGTACTCGACGCGCGCCTGGTCGAAGTAGGGCAGGTAGCGGCCGTAGTAGACGATGCCCTGGGCGTCCGTGTCCGAGAAGCCCACGCGGGTGAAGGCGGCGTACTTGAACGGTGGCTTGCGATCCGTGGCGTGCCCGAGCTCGATGTTCACGAGCGGATGGCCGCCAGCACTTCGTCGCGCTTGCGCTCCATCAGCTCGGGCGTCCGTGCCTCGAGATTCAGCCGTAGCAAGGGTTCCGTGTTCGACGGCCGCACGTTCATGTGCCAGTCACCCGCGTCGATCGAAAGCCCGTCGAGGTGGCTCACCTCGCCCTCGCTCCCGAAGCGCTGCTCCAGCTCCTGCAGCTTCCCCGCCACGTCGGCGACCTCGGTGTTGAGCTCGCCGGTCAGGAAGTAGCGACCGCGATAGTCGGCGAGGATCTCCGACAGCTTGCGGCCCTCCTTCGAAACCAGTTCGAGCATCAGCAGGAAAGGAACCACCCCCGAGTCCGCCTGCGAGAAGTCGCGGAAGTAGTAGTGCCCGGAGACCTCGCCCCCGAAGGCAGCGCCTTCGTCGCGCATCCGCTGCTTGATGAACGCGTGGCCGACCCGGTTGATCAGTGGCACGCCGCCGGCGCGCACGATCGTCTCCGGCACGGCCCAGCTTGCGCGGAGGTCGTAGATGATCTTTGCGCCGGGCTCCTTCTCGAGCAGCGACGCGGCCAGCAGGGCGGTGACGAAATCGCCGGGGACGAACTCGCCCGTGTCGTCGACGAAGAAGCACCGGTCGGCGTCGCCGTCGAACGCGGCGCCCAGGTCGGCGCCTTCCTCCAGCGTCTTCGCGACGATGAACTCGCGATTCTCCGGCAGCAGCGGGTTCGGCGGGTGATTGGGAAAGGACCCGTCGGGCTCGAAGAAGAATCGGATTGCGTCGATCGGAAGCCGGTCGAGCACACGGGGCAGCATTGCGCCCGCCATCCCGTTCGCAGCGTCGATCACAACGCGCAGCGGCTTGATCGCCTGGACGTCGACGAAGGAGAGCACCCGGTCGACATAGGCGGGCCAGATGTCGTACGGCTCGACGCGGCCGCGCTTGCCTGTCGCCGAGCGGCCCTTGATCTCCACGGCCCGGTCGCGAATGTCGAGCAGCCCCGACTCCCCGCCGACGGGAAGCGCGCCACGGCGCACGATCTTCATGCCCGTGTACTCCTTCGGGTTGTGCGAGGCGGTGACGGCGACGCCGCCGTCAAGCCCCAGGTCGCCGACCGCGAAATACAGCATCTCAGTGCCGATGAGGCCGAGCTGGAGCACATCGGCCCCCGCGTCCGCGGCTCCGTCGGTCACGGCTTCGGTCAGCCCCGGGCTCGACACGCGCATGTCGTGTCCCACCGCGATCCGCTTCGGCTCGAACTGCTCGACGAAGGCGCGGCCGATCGCGTAGGCGCCCTCCTCGTCGATCTCCGCGGGATAGATGCCACGGACGTCATACGCCTTGAAGACCTTGGGATCGAGCACCGGCCGGGATGCTAACCGCGACGCCTGCGTCCAACGGCGCTCCGGCGGACTCTGCGGCAAAGGCCGACCGGGGCGCCGCTGAGCGTTGCGCTTGCTGCGCCAGGGCTGCGTGGTATGCGGTCGGCCGCGCGGCCCGAGGGGAGGGAGATGCCGATCGCGGCCCTTTGCAGGCACTCAACCCGACAAGCAGGAGACATTCGCGCCGTACGTCGCCGCTGTCAAATAAGGGTCTCGCAGTTTGCGTGTCTTTTCGTCAGTTTTCGGTGTTTCTGGTCGAAACGCAGCAGTTTTCCACCGGATCGCGTGCTGCGCGCCGACGAGCGTGAAAGCTCGCCGACGCCGGAGGTCCGCACCGGCCGTGTTTTTTGGCTTGAAACCTGGATTTTCAGGACTTTTGACGGCTGCGCGGTCGTTCATAGACTTAGGCTCGTGGAACGAAAGCTCGCAACCGTTCTGTTCGTCGACCTCGTCGATTCGACGGCGCTCGTTGCCGGTGCCGACCCGGAGGTCGCGCGCCGGCGGGTGACGCAGTTCTTCGACCGGGTCTCGCACTGCGTGACCACGCACGGGGGCATCGTCGAGAAGTTCGCGGGCGACGCCGTCCTGGCTGCGTTCGGAATTCCGCAGGCCCACGAGGATGACGCCGAGCGCGCGGTCCGCGCGGCGCTGGCGATGCTGGACTCCGTCGCCGAGCTAGGGCTCGAGGCCCGCGTCGGCGTCGAGTCGGGCGAGGTCGTCGTCGACGAGGCCGACTCGACCTTCGCGACGGGCGAGGCCGTGACCCTGGCCGCGAGGCTCCAACAGGCGGCCGGCGCAGGCGAGGTGCTGATCGGGCCGCACGCGTACCGGCTGACGAGTGGGCGGCTGCAGACCGAGGATGTCGGTCCGCTCGACGTCAAGGGCTTCGGCGACCGGATCTGGACGTGGAGGGCCGAGGCGGTGCTCGACGGCGCACTGAAGCGCGGCGGCGTCGCGGCGCCCCTCGTCGGGCGCGAGGCCGAGCTCGAGCTGCTGCAGAACACGTACGAACGCGCCGTCCGCAATCGCCGCGCCCACCTGTTCACGCTTTACGGCGACCCCGGCGTCGGCAAGAGCCGGCTCGCGCAGGAGTTCGTGGAAGGCCTCGAAGGCGCAACCGTGCTCGTGGGCCGGGCGCTGCCCTATGGCGAGAGCGTCACGTACTGGCCGCTTGCCGAGATGGTCAAGTCCGCCGCAGGGATCACCGACGACGACCCGCTCGAAGTGGCGGTCGAGAAACTGCGCGAATCCTGCGAGAACGAGGCGATCGCCGACCTGCTCGGGCTCGCCTCCGGCGTGCTCGAGGCGGTCAAGGGTGAGCGGAGTCAGCAGGAGATCGCCTGGGCGGCGCGCGAGTGGGTCGAGCGCATGGCCGAGAACCAGCCGCTCGTGCTCGCCTTCGAAGACATCCACTGGGCCGAGGACGCATTGCTCGACCTGATCGAGCACCTCGCAGAGTGGGTGCGTGACGCGCCGCTTCTGATCATCGGCCTTGCCCGAGCGGAGCTCCTCGATGTGCGCCCCGGCTGGGGCGGCGGCAGGCTCCGGGCGACTGCGATCGAGCTCGAGCCGCTGGGGCGAGAGGAAAGCGAGCAGCTCGTCGAGGCGCTTGCGGCGGACGGACCCCTCGACGCCGACGCCCTCGAGGCGTTGCTGGAAAAGACCGAGGGGAACCCTCTGTTCGTCGAGGAGACGGTGCGGATGCTTGCCGAATGCGAAGGGCGGCCGCTCTCCGAGTTCGCCGAGCGGATCCCTGACACCCTCCAGGCGCTGATCGCTGCCCGCATCGACCGTCTCCCGCCGGAGGAGAAGACCGTGCTCCAGCGCGCATCGGTGATCGGCCGGACCTTCTGGGGCGGAGCGATCAAGGAGCTTGCAACCGAGGTCGAGGAGCTCGACTCGGTGCTCGACACGCTGCTTCTGCGGGAGTTCCTCGTCCCCGAGGTGCGGTCGTCGATCTCAGGCGAAACCGCCTACCGCTTCAAGCACGTGCTGATCCGCGAAGTGGCGTATTCGGGTCTCTCGAAGTCCGCGCGAGCCGACCTGCACGAGCGCTTCGCCCACTGGCTGCGCGAGCGCGCCGGCGAGGAGCTGCTCGAGATCCGCGCCTACCACCTCGACCAGGCCGCGGCGTTGATCGCCGAGCTCGACGGCGGCCCGCCGCCCGAGCTGGCCCACGAGGCTGCAGAGGCGCTCGAGACGGCCGGACGGCGCTCGCTCGCGCGCGAGGCGCATCGGTCAGCCCGTAAGCAGCTGCTGCGGGCGCTCGAGCTGGAACCGACCCTGGAGCGCCGGTATCAGGCGGCGCGGGCGGCGTGGCGGCTCGGCGACCTGCCGGCCGTCTCGAAGGAGATGGAGCGTGTCCGGGCGGAGGCCGCGGAGGAGGGCGACCGCTGGTGCGAAGCCCGCGCGCTCGCGGCGCTGTCCGAGGTCGCGTTGAACCGCGACGCCGACGTGGACGAGGCGAGTCGGCTGGCGGCGCTCGCCGTCGATGTGGCCGACGCCAACGACTACGAGCCGCGCTTCGATGCTCTCCACGTGCTCAACACGGGTGCATGGTGGCGCGGCCGGTTGACCGATTCCGAACGCTACGCGCGCGACCAGCTCGCGCTCGCCCAGGAGGCCGGGCGCGGAGATCTGGAGAGCCGGGCCGCCATCGATCTGGCCGGCGTGTACAACGCGCGGAAGGATTACGAGCTGGCGGCGCCGCTCTACGCGCGTGCGCTCGAGCTGGCCGAGCAGAGCGGCTCGATCGTCGCGCGCGGACATGCCCTGGCGTCGTCGGGAGACTTTGCGATCTACCGCGAGGACTACGACGAGGCTCAGCGGCAGCTCGAGGAGGCTCGAGCCCTGTACGAGGAGGCCGGAGTCGCCTCGGCGCTCGGCCGCGTCCTCTACCGCCTCGCGGTCGTAGCCTGGCACCAGGGCGACCTCGACCGCGCCGAACGCCTGAGCCGCGACTCGATCAGGACGCTCGCGCCGCTCGAGGACCGCGGCACCCTTTGCGAGGCGCAGCGTCGGCTCGCCGAAGTTCTGCTCGAGAAGGGCAAAGTGGACGAGGCCGAGCGCTATGCAGAGGCGGCTCTCGACACGGTCGGCCCCCAGGACATGTCCTCGAGGGCTTCGACACGTTCAACTCTCGCCCGCGTGCGGAGCGCTCAGGGGCGCTTTGACGAAGCCGAGAAGCTGCTACGCGAGGCGGTGGGCATCATCGACGAGACCGAATACTGCGCGTTCGGTTCGGAGACGCTGCAGGCCCTGGCTCAGCTGCTGCGTGACCGCGGCCGC
>WNGP01006639.1_pt1 | contig 18717 bp, 18 predicted proteins | sample 5407671 | NCBI WGS metagenome assembly WNGP01 (sample SAMN13153381, study PRJNA577476) | soil metagenome | isolation source: 40 cm soil or saprolite under Garry oak tree replicate 2 | place: USA:California | collected 2016-06-15 | reverse complement strand
TTCCATTGTGTCTGATCACCCCAGATAGTTCTGATCCAGTGGTACGGACGATTTTGTCTGTCAACGAAGCTCAACAAAGCATTACGTTTGCTGGAGACATGCCAGAGGGAATGCATGCTCGCTTCATGCGAGCCAATTTCGACCAACTGGTGGATGGGGCAGTGGGTGCGGCGAAGACGAGCTATGAACCGATTCGCTCCTCTCCTGATCTAGCTGTGCTCATCAGTTGCGTGGGGCGAAAGCTGGTACTCAAGCAGCGCATCGATGAAGAAGTGAAAGGGGTGCGCACCGTTCTAGGAGACCGGGCTGTGCTCACGGGGTTCTACTCGTATGGTGAGATTTCCCCTTTTACACCAGGGGCCACGTGCAAATTGCACAACCAGACGATGACGATCACAACCTTCTCAGAGAGGTAAGCGTTCGTCGCGGACCGGCCAGAGCGCTCCCAACAACCATGAGAAGACGGTGTAAGAACTAGTCACTGAAAATGATGAAAAATATTGATAAATGACGATAAGTATGCGATACTTTTCCCCTGAAGTTGAGTCAATATGCGAAGCAGGCAGGTGTCACCTATCGGACTGCCTTTCGTTGGTGGCAAAACGGCGACATCAAGGGCTATCAGCTGCCTTTGGGAACCATTGTGGTCACGGAAGGAGAAGAACCACAGGCAAGACCTGAGGGGCAGGTTGCCATCTATGCGCGGGTTTCTTCGCAGGAACATCGTGCCAACCTGGACCGACAAGCTGAGCGGTTAGAAGATTACTGCGCGGCGAAAGGCTATCAGGTGAGCAAAGTGGTCAAAGAAATTGGCTCAGACGTGAATGACAACCGAGCAAAGTTTCTGGCGCTGCTGGAAAATCAGCAGGTCAGGACTATCGTTGTCGAACAGAAGGATCGTGCGACCCGCTTTGGCTTTCGCTACCTGGACACGTTGCTCAAAGGGCAAGGGCGGACGATTGAAGTCGTCAATCTGGCGGAGCATAATCGAGAAGAGTTACTTGCTGATCTGGTGAGCATCGTGTGTAGCTTTGCTGCTCGACTCTACGGACAGCGGCGGGCTAAACGCAAAACTGAGGCCAACGTGAAGCAGTTGCAGGAGGCAGACGACTAATGCAGTTGGTGGAGCAGCATGTGATCAGCACGAGCGACCCACGCTTCCAGAGTATTGATGCGATGGCCTTTGCCTCCAAAAACCTCTGGAACCTGGCCAACTACTTTGTGCGCCACTCTTTCATTTTCGAGCACACGTATCTCAACAACACTGCGGTCTATCATCTGGTCAAGTCCTCTGATGCCTATCAAGCCCTGCCTCGCAAAGTCAGTAATCAGGTTTTGATCCAACTCTATCAAGCCTGGACTGCCTTCTTTGAGGAGGTGGAAGCCTATCGGGAGCATCCAGAGCGGTTCACCGGACGGCCCAGGCTTCCCAAGTACAAACACAAAACGCAGGGTCGCAATCTGCTCGTTTTTGAACGGGGAGCGCTCTGGAAGGCTCATCTAGCTCATCGCGAAATAGCCGTCTCACCGCTTGGCTGGCTGGTCGAAACCAAGCAAAACCCCAAGCAGATCAAGCAGGTCAGAATTGTGCCGAGGGCGGATCACTATGTGGTCGAGGTGGTCTATCAGGTCGAAGCGAAACCAGTACAGGTCGACAAGGATCTCTTTGTCGCTCTTGATCCTGGCGTGAGCGTGCTTGCCGCCCTCACTTCCAACAAAGCGGGCTTTTCCCCCCGCCTGGTTCCAGGTGGTCCGCTCAAAGCCATGAATCAACTGTATAACAAGCAACGGGAACATGAGCAGAAGCAACTTGCGCAAGGAAAAGAGCAGCGTTTCACCTCGCGCCGCTTAGATCGAATCACGACGAAGCGCAATCGCCGGGTCATGCACTATCTGCATACGGCCAGCCGTCGCATCATTGATCTGTTAGTGGAGGAAGGCATTGGCACGCTGGTCATTGGCAAGAATCCTTTCTGGAAGCAAGAGGTCGAGTTAGGCCGGAAGCACAATCAGGAATTTGTGCAAATTCCCCACGCGAAGTTCATCGAGCTGCTCACCTACAAAGCCGAACTCGTCGGCATCACGCTGCTGCTCACGGAAGAATCCTATACCAGCCGTGCCAGCTTCTTGGATCGCGATGTGCTCCCAACATACGATCCGACCCAGGGGCCGGAACAAGAGGAGAAACCACGCTTCTCTGGTCGCAGAGATGGCCGCTGGTATCGCGTCAAAGGACGTGCACCCGTCCACTCCGATGTCAACGGCAGTTACAATATTGGCAGAAAAGTATTCCCGACAGCCTTTGATGGCCGAGGGATAGAGGCCACCGCAGTTCGGCCCAGACGGCTTGCCGTCTAAACGAGGCTCTTGTCAGCAGTTGTCATGAGTTTCCGATACTGTTCGCCCTTTCCATTCTCACCTCCAGCCCATCATCGTATCATATTATGATACGATTTGGCCCGTGAGAGTTGTTCTTCGGCATAGATAGCTCCTCTCAGGTTGGCTTCGTCCAGGATAGTCCCACTTAGATCGGCCTCGCTCAGGTCGGCATATCCGAGGTTGGCTCTGTAGAGGAAAGTCCCATTCAGGTAAGCCCCACTCAGATGGGCCTCGCTCAGGTCTGTCCCATTGAGGTCAGCAAACATGAGTTCAGCTCTATAGAGGTCTACTTTGCTCAGGTTGGCTCCCCTCAAGTTGGCTCCCCTCAAGTTGGCCCGAATGAGTTCGCTCCTGACGAGAAATGCCAGGCTGAGGTTTGCCTTGCTCAGGTTGGTTCGATTCAGGTTAGCCCGGTAGAGGATTGCACTACTGAGGTTGACCTCACTCAGGTCAGACTCACTCAGGTCTATCCTGGAGAGACTCGCTCGGCTGAGGTCCGTCCTGCTAAGGTTTGCGCGGCTAAGGTTTGCCTTGATAAGACTTATGCCGCTGAGGTCTGGTAGTACATATGGCTGCTCTTTTCTCCACTGATTCCAGACCGCGACACCCTGTTTGAGAATATAGTACTGCTGCTGGTTTGCCATACGGTGTGCTTTCCTCCCAGCTGGTTTACCACGTCTTTCCCTCCCAAATTGTTATCCCTGCAATTTACCACACAATCGATTGTAGAGATAACTTTTCCGTTTGTCAATGCTCTTCCAAAAGGCCAGCAGCTGAGGGGCTCTTTGTTGGTGAGGAGTTATGATGCGATTCCTTACTAAGAAAAGACGACTCCATACTCGCGTTCTCCACCCTCACGAGTCACGTAGCCATCAATAACATCCCGTCGGACAAGTTCCACATCTCTTTTCAATGGATCACCAAAACCGCCTCCGCCACCTGTGTTGATTGTAACAATGTCACCTGCTTTCAACGCTATATTGTTGGCTTTTAATAAGCTGAGCATTTTACCCGAACTTTTCCCTTCCACCATGACTACCGGTCCAACAGCATCGTGCCCACCGAACAATCCCCAGGCAGGCGTTTTAGAGCGTTCAAACCACAGGTAAAGGTTACAGTCGGCTTCGAGCCGGTATTCCCGGTAAAGCCCGCACCCACCTCGGAACTGACCAGGCCCTCCCGAATCGGAGCGGAAGCCGTACCTGGCGATCTGTACTGGATACTTTGACTCAAAGACCTCGACAGGCATATCCTTAAAGCCGCCGTTAACGTTATTGATAAGCCCATCTTGACCATCTCCACTCTGGAAAGCCCCCCACCCTCCTGGGTTTGCCTCAACGGATAGGAAAGGAATATTGCCCTTTCTCGGGTCCACTCCGGCCAGGTAGATCACCATTGAATCCCCGTAGTGGGCCCCGGCTGCTTGATCCGGCAGTGCTGGTGACAACGCCTTCACAATAAGATCAATCAGAAGACCGAGTGGCGTGAAGTACCATTGGCAGGCTACAGGCTCTTGAGCATAAAACATCGAACCCTTTGGCGCAGTAACGGTGAGAGTAGGGAAGGTTCCACCATCTACCGGACGGTCAGGGTTGATGAGTAGTTTGTACGCAACTCTCGCTGCCGAAATGGTTTGTGCTATCCCGCAGTTTACAGGCCCCGTAGTAGCAGCCGAAGACCCTGCCAGGTCGATCGTCACCTTATCGCTAGCGACATCGACCCGTACCTTCACTACTACAGGCTCTTCTCCAATACCATCGTTGTCAAGACTTCCTTCAGCAGTGTAGGTACCATCTGGAATCGCCTCAATCGCTTCTCGGTCCAGTTGCGCTGACTGGCGGAAAATCTCGTCACGTGCAGCCCAAATGGTGTCTAAACCGAACCGCTCGATAATGGCACAAAACCGTTCCTCACCAGTTCGACAGGCCGCTATCTGCGCATTCATATCACCAACCAGCGAATAGCCAAAGCGTCCATTGCGGCGCAGAATATCAACAATTTCCTCACGCATTTGATAACGGGCGCAAATCTTCGTCGGCCCAAAACGGAACCCTTCCTGGTAAATAGTCACCGAGTCCATTGGCCCACCTGGATCTTTCGCACCAACGTCGAGCCAATGAGCTCTTGTAGCCGAAAACCCAACCAGCCGGTCGCCCAAAAAGATAGGGGCGAAGATGGTGGCATCGTTCAGGTGCGTGCCCTGCATGTAAGGGTCATTCATGTAAAATACATCACCTGGCTCGAAAACTCCCCTGCCGAATATCTCCATGGTGAGCTTCACGCAAATCTCGAGATTCCCAAGAAAGAGCGGCAAGCCTGATGATTGACCAAGCACATCACCATTTTCATCGAGTAGAGCGACCGAGCAGTCTTTGCCCTCGTAGATGATCGGCGTGTAGGCAGAGCGAATCATGGTTGCATTCATATCTTCAGCACAGGAGATGAAAAAGTTCCTGATGATCTCGGTAGTGACGGGATCAATAGATTTCACTGCACTCAGCATGGTTTAGCTCTCCTTCTCCGTGATAATGATATTACCAGGCTCATCTACTTTAGCAACCCATCCAGGTGGAACAACCGTTGTTGCTGTCTCTTCTTCAATCACAAGCGGTCCTGGAAACGCTATGCCTGAAGGGAGTTGATCGCGACGATAGATTGATGCTGGTTGAATCTTGCCTTCAAAGATAATATCCTGTGTTCCGGTCTGGTACTGCCGATCTCCAATAGCTGGATGGAACTCCGCCATCCGGCGATCCAGCTTCCCGAATGCCGCGACACGCAGATTCACGAACTCGATGGGCGCTCCAGGAGTGGAATGGCCATAGCGCCTCTTATAGGCGTTATGGAACAGAGCGGTGATCGTGTCGAGATCTTGCATAGCATTCGCTCCCTCCTCAGATACCCATACATTCACCGAATACTCTTGCCCAATGTAACGCATGTCAGCAGTCCGAACGAACCCCATCTGATCCTCAGGGATATCTTCTCCCTTCAAAATATCCTTACCCTGCTCCTCAAGCTTTGCGTAAACGGCATCCAGTTCCTCAAATCTGGCGTTATCCATAGCCTTATAAAAGGTCTGGGTAAGGTCGTGCCGTACGTTCGTCTGGAGCATGCCCCAGGCCGAAAACGTACCCGGAGCCCACGGCACTATGACCTCTCTAATCTCCAATTCCTCTGCCAGGGCCACAGCATGCATTGGTCCCGCACCGCCAAATGCGACAAGCGAGTACTCTCTCGGGTCTATCCCCTGTTTCACTGTGATTGTTCGCATAGCATCGGCCATCTTTGCGTTGATAATCGCTAGCATCCCCTCGGCCAGTGCTTCAGCAGAGAGACCAAGTTGGTCCGCGATGTCCCGAATTGCGGTTTCGGCAGCCAGCTTATCCAGCTTCATATGCCCACCCAGAAAATACTCAGGATTCATCCGACCCAGGAATAAGTTGGCATCCGTCACAGTAGGCTGTGTTCCACCCTGTCCATAGCATGCTGGCCCTGGATCAGCACCGGCGCTACGTGGTCCAACCCGTAACGCGCCAGCCTCTAGCCAGGCGAGTGACCCTCCACCTGCACCGATAGTCTGAATATCGACAAGCGACATTAGTACAGGTAGACCCTCCAACGAGGTCTCCGTTGAAAACGATGGTTGGCCATTGATGATCAGACTCGCATCGAACGATGTTCCACCCATATCGACACAGAGCAGGTTGGGCCTTTTCAGCATCTCACTTAATGCCTGTCCTCCAATCGTCCCCCCCACAGGTCCAGAGAGCATTGTCTGGATCGGTAGACTTCGAGCAGCCGGGGACGTCATGACACCACCATTCGATTGCATAACATAGAGCATCGTCCGCAAGCCTCGGTCTCCTACCTGACTCTCGAGACGGCCAAGATAGCGTTCAATGATGGGAGCAATGTAGGCATTGAGCACCGTTGAAGAGGTTCGCTCGTACTCTCTCCACTCCCTGGCTATCTCGTGGGACAGCGATACAGACAGACCAGGCACACGCTCCTGGAGGATTTTCCTGGCCTGAATTTCATGTTCAGGATTTATGTAAGCATGTAGAAAACAGATTGCTACAGCTTTTATCCTTTCAGCCTGGATTTTCTCAACAATTGCCTCGAAATCTTCTACGTGAAGAGCCTCCTGCACCGGACCATTCCAGCGAATACGCTCCCGCACTGTATGCACGTCATGAGGAGGGATAAGTGGCTCAGGTTTCCTATATTGTAAGGCGTATAGTCTCTTGCGGTCTCCTCGTGCAATAGTGTAGACATCCCGGAAGCCAGCCGTAGTTACCAGTAACACACGGGTCCCTCGCCGTTCCAAAAACGCGTTCAGTCCGACAGTGGTGCCATGTACTAGAAATGAAATGTCGCCGAGATCATCGATCAAGCCTGTCAAACCGGTAATAACACCACGCGCCGGATCATCTGGAGTACTCAAGACCTTGCCGGTGAATGCGTGTCCTTTCTCTTCATCGTGAACCACAAAGTCGGTGAAGGTACCACCGATATCAATTGATACACGGTATCTCGACATTTTTTCCTCTTCTCCAGTCTCGTCGTATCTCTGCATCAACTCCTCGATACTCTGCTCGAGACCAATCGGGAGCGATTACCTAAAACCTAGAATATGCATGGTGAATGTATACTGTGTATAGCCCAGGAAACCGAGGAGAAACCCACCAACCAGGAAAGCAGCGAAAATCCCAGCCATTATCCAGTCTTTTGTCTCAAACTTCGATGGTTTGAGTTCGGTACGATGATCTATATCATAGCCGAAGCCACGTGACATCATCGCAGCAGCCATAGCCTCAGCGGCCTGGAAAGATCGGAAGAACGTTGGAATGGTGATTGGGATGTAGGCGCGGAAGCGGGCGATTGGGTTAGAGGTCTTCACTTTCCAGGCACGTGATTGCTGCGCTTCCATCACCGAGATCAATTGACCAACGACCACAGGGATATAGGCTATTGTCATTGACAATGCCATACCTATCTCTGGTGGGACACCCATTTTCACAATAGCGAGAGCAAGCTCCGCTGGCGAAACGGTTTTAATGAGGATAAGGGCGCTCGATACAATGGTCGACAAGCGTAGCATCGTGCCGATGGAGAACACGACGGTTTCCCAGTAGAAAGGTATGGCCGGAATGACCGGAGTACCAGGAGGCACCACATATCCGATAAAGTGTGCAGCCGCTCCATGCGGGGGTCGCCAGAAAGCGATGTTCGCTATCAGTACAAATAAGATAAAGGGCAGAACGGGGAGCAAGTTCCGCAAGCCCTGGCGTACTGGAATCCCGGCAATTCGTCCATAGATGAACACACTTGCCAGGAGCAGAAAGAGGCAAATTGGATCGTTCCAGGTGGCCAGGGTCACGTTGATCGACAACCACCACAACAGTTTCACGCGGGGGTCGAGGCGATGAATAATCGTCCCCCTATCTTGATATGCGAGATCAAGTGCCATGGCCAGCTCCAATCCCAACAGAATTGAGTGACGAGAAGGCTTCATCGACGGTAAGCCAGGCGCTGGTGTAACCAAGCAAATGGCCAAGCCAGGTTACCTGGGGAGGGCGCAGCGATGAAGCGTGCAAAGCGTCCTGTGCCAGGAAGGCATCGCGGGTCGGTGCATCGAGAATACTGCGTCCTCCCGCCATGATGATCACACGGTCACAATATTCAGCAGCGAGGTTCATGTCGTGAGTGATCACAATGATAGTCTGACCCTCAGCATGGAGCCGCACTGCGAGGTCCATGATCTCTCTGGATCTTTTGAAGTCCTGACCGGTTGTTGGCTCGTCAAGTACGAGAATAGCAGGATGCATCGCAAGCACCGAGGCAACAGCTATCCGTTGTTTCTCGCCCATACTCAGCAAAAATGGATTCTTATCCAGGAGATGGGTAATTTCAAGATCCTGAGCAGCCTGTTTGACACGTTGATCGACCTCGGTTTCAGACAATCCTACGTTCTTCAGTCCGAAGGCTAGCTCATCGTAGACTTTCATTTTGCAAATTTGCGTGTCAGGATTTTGGAAGATGAACCCCACGGTCATAGCCATCTCATTGATTGAGGCCTTCTTAGTATCTAAACCGGCTACTGTCACCGATCCACTTGTAGGTTTAAGTAACCCATTCAGGTGCTTCACAAGCGTTGTCTTGCCTGATCCATTTTGACCCAGGATTGCGACGAACTCGCCACGATGGATCTGAAGATTGAGATCGCGCACCGCTGCGGTACCATCCTTGTAGGTATGCGTAAGCTGACGAATATCAACGATGACTTCCTTATTGTTGTGTTGGATGTGGCGAGCTGGTGGGGCAGGGAGTTGCGCGATGGCTTCTCGCTCTAGAAGCGGACTAAGCGTTTTAATGGCCTCATCAACATCGAGTGGCAGCTTACCTATAGGCCAGCCGACCCTGCGCAGCCGCGCAGCGAGCAGTGCTACCTGTGGTACACTAAGACCAACCGAATCGATATACTCGACGTGTTCAAGAACCTCTCTTACTGTCCCCCGGTGTAATACATTTCCCTGATCTATGACGATCATCTCATCCACAAGATGGACAAGTTCCTCAATCTTATGCTCCACCAGCAAAGTCGTTCGTCCTTCTTCCCGAGCCAGGCGAGCTACGAGATCGAGAACTTCCTTGCTGCCAATCGGATCAACATTCGATGTCGGTTCGTCAAGGACCAGCGTACGGCTAAGGGCTGTGAGACGTGTAAGCTCTAGAAGGCGTGCAGTACGTTCGCGAATGGTTTCTGCTGGCAAGCCATAATTGCAAGCTCCAAAGACAATCTCGTCTTCAACAGTTGGATTAAAGAGTTGGGTGTCCGGGTCCTGCTGGAGAACACCAACGATCTTTGAGAGCGCACTCACGCCGTACTTACGCGAGTCGTACTTTCCGGCAATTGTCACGCGTCCTTGCATCTTCCCTTTGAATTCGTGTGGAATCAAGCCATTGGCGGCACGGCAGATGGTTGTCTTACCAGCACCACTCGGACCTGTGATAAGTACTACATGCCCTTCCGGGAGACTAAGCGATATATCACGGACGACTTCATCGCCACCTTCCTGGCCATAGGCGAAGGCGAATTTGTCGTAGTGAAGTGAATACACCTGGACTTCGTCCGGCACGGAACTACCTCCATCCTCGCAATCAGGCTCAATAAGCCAGGAGCGATGTCGCTCCTGGCTCTGCTAAAACACCCGATCTTAGCACTTAACTCACCTGGCTCTCCGTCTCCGTTTCCTTTTCCTTCTGCCAGGGCCAGCGCCACTGTGGCGCCACGTACTTGGGAACAGTCGCCAGTAGTATGGCAGGGATCAGGAAGTAGATGATCAGGTAGATCCAATATGCATAACCGAACTGTAGGGCAAGTTGTGCCTGTAACGGGATGATCTTGAGCACAAAGGAGTAGAGTCCGATCCACCACCAGTACTGGAAGAAGAGGGCTACAGCCGTGATGAGCAAAAATGCGCCAAGCCTCTTGGGGGTGCTCTGGATTCGATAGACTCTCGGATAGAGTGCTGCCAAGATCAGGACGTGGATCAGGAAGCCGGGCCAACCAATGATGCCGACCTGGCCAGTTACTGAATCTACGAGTACGACGATAGCTCCAACGATAGGACCACCTATCATGGTGGAGAGCGTTAACCAGATACCGGTAAGGCTGAAGTTAACGCCAGGTAAATATCCCGGGATCGTAATTTGGAGCAGCTCAAATGCTGCGGCAATCGCACCGAAGATCACCGTCACAGCGATCTGTCGTGCACTGAGAATTGGTCTACGCTGAATGAGTTCCGTTTGTGATTTTGTGGTTTGCATTCCTGCGTTCCTCCTACTTTACGCATGGTATTGCGCCTTCGAAGACCCACCCTTGACCAGCATTAGCTTCTTCAAACATGCTTATTTCTGAGTCTCAGTAAGACCCGGTTCATCGGATGCTCACCAGCCGCTCTATGGCGGAACAAATATGGTTGAACGATACCTTGTGTGAAGATGGTTCATGTATTTGACCTCCTTTCTGGGGCTAAACGCAAAACTTCGAGGGTAAGAGGATCCAACTCAACCCCATAGTCTTGCTTTGCTTGCTCAAGGCTCACATAGCCATCACGAACATCTTCGATCACGGCCTCTACAGGTCGCTCCAGAGGTGATCCCCAACCTCCACCGGTCCCTGTAACGAGCCGCGCCACCTCCCCTCGCTTAAGGGGATAGCGTGCGCATTTGCCGATTACGACCTCACGACCGTCAGCGTGAAAGATGCGGACCTCGTTACGCGAACCAGGATGACCACCAGCGGCTCCCCATGGTACAAATTTATGACGTCCGAAAGTCGCTGTCAGTGTGATCTCATCAACAGCCGCCCGGTAATCACGGATGCAACCGCGCCCGCCACGGTAACGCCCGGCACCGGCGCCAGTGACATCCAGTTCGTAGCGATCAACGATGATTCCGTAGCGGGTTTCAGCAACTTCGATGGGGATAACATATGTTTCACCATCGCCGACACACATCAACCCCGATTCACCGTCCTTTGCCGTCCCTGCTCCCCAGCCACCTGCCTGCGGCTCGACCAACAGGAATAGTTCACCTGTATCTGGATGACGGCCGGCAACCACCACACCACAGACGGATAGAAAGTGTCCAGCGGTCAGGCGATCAGGCACTATGGGCGCAAGCGCTTTCCAGACCAGGTCTGTTACATAGTTCATTGTCTCCCAGTAGGTTGAAACAGCCGCAGGTCGTTGAGCAGTGAAAATGGTTCCTGGTGGGCAAATTACCTTGAGAGGACGAAAACAGCCTTCGTTAACAGGAATCGATGGGCTGGTAATCGCTTTAAGCATAGTACGAACTCCTGAATGCAGACCTGTAGTGGTGCAGTTGACAGGTCCGGGTACCTGCGGGTGTGTGCCAGTAAAATCGCAAATAAACTCGTCGTCGGTGATCGTTATCTTGACGCGAACAGGAAATGGGCCATTACCAATGCCATCATCATCAATCCAATCCTCAGCCTCATAGGTACCTTTGGGGAGTTTCGACAGCTCAAGGCGGGTCATATGCTCACCGTAATCGAGCAGAGCTTCAATAGAACTCAAAACTACGTCCAGTCCATACTTGTCGCAAAGTTCTTGAAAGCGACGCTCTCCCAATCGAAGCGATGCAGCTTGAGCGTACATATCGCCCAGCGTCATATCTGGCAGGCGTACATTGGCCGCAATCAAATCTATCAGGCTCTGCACCGGACGTCCCTCTTCGTAGAGCTTCACACAGGGAAACTGGAGACCTTCCTGGAATACCTCTGTTGCATCGGTCGTCCACGAACCAGGGTCCTTGCCTCCCACCTCTGTCCAGTGCGCCTTGCTCGCTGCAAATGCCACCAATTTTCCTTCATAAAAGATTGGCACGATCAGCGAAACATCTGAAAGGTGAGTGCCACCTCCGCCATATGGGTCATTGGTGATTACAACATCCCCGGGATACAGATTCTCAGGCCCAAACTTTTCCAATGTCGAACGCACCGCAAATGTAAGCGTGCCAAGGAAACCGGTAACGCCATTACCTTGAGTGACGAGTTGCCCATGCGCATCGGTCAATCCGGAGGCGTAGTCGAGCACTTCATAGATAATTGTGCTTTTAGATGTTCGTTGAAGCGCAATAAACATCTCGTCGCCGATAGCAACGAGAGAGTCTTTCACAATCTCAACAGTGAAGAGATCGATTTCTGCGGGGCTCGCATATGCCATTCTCAAACTCCCGTTTCAATGATGAGGTTCCCAAATCTATCGACATGAAGTTTCTGGCCGGGGAAGACAACTGTTGACGCTGCTGATTCCTCGACCACCGCTGGCCCTTCCAACTCTGCCTCTGCTCCGAGGGATCCACGCTCGTAAATGCTGGTTTCGTAACGACCGAGTTCATCGAAATCGACAAGACGTGTGCCTTTCTGCGCGCTATGTATGTCTTTGTTGACTGCAATCTTTTGTAGCTCAGGCTTGCCTACAGCTCCAAAACCGGCCAGGCGTAGGTTTACAACTTCAATAGGTGAATTCTGGCGGAAGGTGTAGAGCTGTTCGTGCAGCTCGTGGAACTTGCTCTCAATGTTCTTCCGCTGCTCTTCGTCCAGATCACCATTTGGCATGGGAACATTGACCGTGTGCTCCTGCCCCAGATAGCGCATGTCGGCAGAGCGTGCGAATATGACTTCTCCTGCATCTCTACCCTCATCAGCAAAGATCTCCAACATGCGCTGCTCAAGTTCATACCATGCTCTGGTGAACTCGTCCATGTCCATTTGCCCGGTGGGGGCGAGTCTCGTCTGGACGAGATCATGCCTCAAGTCGCTCATGAGCATGCCCCAGGCTGAGAAATGAGCTGGTGCTGGTGGCACAATAACACGCGGTATATGTAAATCTCTCGCCAGCGATGTGGCATGCATCGACCCACCACCACCGAACGCGACCATTGCGAATTCACGGGGATCACGGCCCTGGCGCACAGATACTAGCTTAAGTAAGTGGATCATGTTAGCATTCGCTATGCGAATGATGCCCAGGGCAGCTTCTTCAACGCTCACATCAAGAGGACGGGCAATTGACGTCAACACTTCTCGTGCTCGCTCAACATCAAGTTGAATTGTGCCCCCAAGAAAATAATGAGGATTGATACGACCGACGAGGATATTGGCGTCCGTCACGGTTGGCTCCGTCCCACCCCGACCATAGGCCGCAGGTCCAGGATCAGCACCGGCGCTTTGTGGACCGACTTTGAGAGCACCAACCGGGTCAAGCCAGGCAATACTTCCTCCTCCGGCACCGATCTCGACTATGTCTACTACGGGGACCTTGATGGGGTAGCCAGCGGTGGTTGGAGTCCGCTCTATGAAATAGTCACTGGCGACCCTTACCTTTCCACGCTCAACCAGTGAAGCCTTAGCCGTCGTTCCTCCGATGTCAAGTGAGATAATATTTTGCTCTCCAAGCAGTTTGCCGATCTCCGCCGCGCCAATCACACCGCCAACGGGTCCAGACTCCACAAGATTAATTGGCGTGCGGCTGGCAAGTTCAAATCTGGATACACCACCATTCGATTGCATCGCATAACGGGCCTGCTGCCCTATACCAGCCTCGGTAAGTCTCCTGGAGAGGGCATCCAGGTAGCGTCGCGCCACAGGCTTTACATATGCGTCCAGTACAGCAGTGCTGGTTCGGTGGAATTCACGCCATTCGTTTGTCAGTTCATGAGATGCGGTAACATCGACTTCCGGCCATTCTGACCGTATGATTTCTATAGCACGTTGTTCGTGTGATGGATTGGCGTATGAATGCAAGAAACAGACTGCGATTGCCTCTGCTCCCTGGCGACGGGCCTCAGCAATCGCAGCACGTACATCCTCTTCAGCAAGTGGCGTCAGAACTTCACCCTTGTAGCTCATACGCTCGGTCACCTCAAGCCGCAACCGGCGGGGGACAAATGGCTTTGGTTTCGTAAAGAGAAGATTATAGAGATCTGGTCGATTTGCACGCTGAATTTCGAGTATATCCCGGAAACCCCTCGTCGCAATAAGCGCGGTAACAGCCCCCCTGCGCTCGGTCAAGGTATTGATAATTACCGTCGTACCATGTGCCAGGAACTGAACATCTTTTAACCTGGCCTCGGTTACAGTTGTCACCACCCCTTCTTCAAAATGGGCAGGTGTCGTCGAGGTCTTGCCCAGGCCAACCTGTCCCGTTGTTTCATCCAGGTAAACGAGATCGGTAAATGTCCCACCAATGTCGATTGCAGTTCGCGTACTCATAGGCTCCTCACATCAGTCGAGGTGTTAGTACCCAGATTGCTTGTACAGGCTCATCCGTATCGTTGCGCATGGCATGTGAGACCGTAGAACGGAAGTGTATGCTATCACCAGGACCAAGACGATACTCTACACTATCGACTATAAAAACAAGCTCGCCTGACAACACATAGGCGAACTCCTCACCTTCATGGCTATATGGCTCATCTATTGTGTCTCCCGGATGAACCGTAACGAATATTGGCTCCAGGACTAGTCCAGGTACGCGCGGCGACAACATTTTGTAGATACGCTGACTTAAGATAATTGATAGCTCGGCCGCATCATTTGCCCTGCTCACGTAAGGCAATGGACTCGCTCTTTGCTTCGTCTCCTCAGCTTCGTTCTGCTCCTCTTCCTCGGCTGGAAAGAAACTTGATAGCTCGACCCCAAGCGCCTTGGCTACGTTAGAAAGTGACGTGAGAGCAGGTGATGAACGCCCACGCTCAACCAGTGAAAGGAAACCAATCGATAGCCCAGACTGCTTACTCAGCTCACGAAGAGACATATTAAGCTCTTGCCGTCTGGATCGGATAGCAACTCCAATTGTACGTAGTCTCTCTTCCTCGATAATACTTTTTTCGGTCTCTAGAGCTGTATCCCCCACCGTTTTTACCTATGCCTCTTTTCTCATCAAGATTTTTATAGAGGTAAACATTTCTGGCAATTAGTTTAACATATTAAACGATCATTTACAATGTTGGGTATTCACTCAAAATGATAGCTGGTGGTTACAGAGCAAAGAGTTCCCTGGGGGTCAGCGTGCTAGAGTATTGCTATCCTCAGCCACAAAGGATGGGCTAGCCACAGCCCTGCCAGCAGGAACAGGGCGAGTCCAACGAGTGGGCTGAGCCGGTTGCCACCGGGAACCGCCTTCTCGATCACCATCACACTGGTGAGCGCAGCCATGGCGGCCAGGCTCCCGACACCCACACCGAACATAACCAGCATGAGCGCCCAGCAACAGCCCAGGCAAACGACTCCATGGCGTAAGCCCAGTTCCCACGCTGACTCGACACCTCTGCAGTAGTGATGCAGCAAGAACCTCAGTGGTGTATGGCTGGCCGTCAGGCAGCGTGCCTTGAGCGGGGTGAACTGGAAGAGCCCTGCGATGACGAACATGACCGCCCCGATGAGCCAGGGATGAACAGCCAACCACGGCCACAGGGTCACTATGCGATGTACCAGCGTGTCTAGGATAAAGGCTGCTGCGGCAAAGGCAGTCCAGATCGCCCCGTAGCCTGCCAGAAACGCCAGGGGAATCGCAACAGGACGGTGGTATCTGCGACCGGCGTACACCACCAGTGTGAGCATGGGCATGCTGGACGGCAGCATCATCGCAACGATCATCACCTGCCAGCAGAGCAGAAAAACTTCCAGGGCTGCCAGCCAGGGCAAGCCACTGCCTTGTAGCAGGTACTGGTGGTTGAGGAGATACGTCTGGTGCGTCAGCGTGGCGAACACGAGCACAGCCCAGGCTGCGACGACGAAGAACCAGGGCCACAGCACAAAAGTACGACGCCGGTAAAACGCCCGGTCCTTCGCCTCTACCTCCTCAGGAAACTGCTGCACTGACATCCGGTCCCCCTTTCCTAAATACACTATAGCGAAAGAACCCATCACTGCTGGAATTGTGGGACGGAAAGTCAGTCTTTTATCTCTTCTGCCCGCTTCAATTCCTCGTCTATCTTCTGCCTATGCAGGTGACGAATACGCGCCCGTTCTATAATCGCTTTCTCTTCATCGTTAGCAGGTACAAGTGGGGGCACCGGAGTTGGCTTACGATTCTCATCCACCGCCACATAGATCACGTAGCTGCTGGCAATGTGACGTACGTCTCCGGTTATCAAGTCTTCGGCCATGACCTCGACTCCAACCTCCATGCTCGTTCGACCTACATAGTGCATTTCGCAGTGGACAGTAACAACATCTCCGATAAAAGCGGGAGCCAAAAAATCAAATCTCTCCACCCTGGCCGTGACCACAGTAGGGCACTGGCTGTGCTTGATCGCCACAATGGCAGCAGACTCATCGACCATACGCATGATGACGCCACCATGCACATTCCCATGTGCATTCGCATCTATCAATTCCATGAGCCTCCTGGTGGTGCTCCGCGAATAGGCAATACTCCGTCCCTGTGCCAGATCGACTTTAGGAACAGTTTTATATCTATTTACTATTCTCTCGAACGGGTTCATTTTGCTCTTATCCCTCCAACAAGCTATTCATTGCACGGCTACACTCCATTATGCCACTTGCGACAAAGCGGTTGTTTATTTCTGTTATTAACAGGATGTCACCTGACACGCGGCTTCCCAGCCTCGCCTGAAAGGGCTCAGGCTCTTGGATTTGCATGGACATTCCTCACCACCCGGAAGACCGGAAATGCCGTTGCAACCTTTTCGAATTCCGCAAGTGGTGCATCCTTGTTCACAGGCACATGGGGTCGCGCTCCCGGTGCGCGCTGGTCGGCGGGAACCTCTTCAAGGTGGACCTCCTCACGACCACCGCTGCGGAGCACCGCTCTTCCTCCGGCTGCACGTACGTTCTGGACCCACTGCACGTTCTCTCCGAGCATCGACACCACGTACCGCTGTCCATCGACGACGGCCACCACCACCGGCAGCGAGACCGTCCGCCCAGACTTGCGCCCGATCACTTCCAAGGTCACGTACAGGTTGGACGCGACACCAGACGAGACGACAGCGGCCCACGCTCTATTCAGCATCCTCGCGATCCAGTTGGATCGCTGCCCACGGTACAACCATCTCCTTAAGTCGCTTCGAGTCATCTCAGCCTCCGTCCCTTCTCTCTCTTGAACGTTTGATTAGGATTTCAGGCCACTACCACATGTGTGGAGCAAGAACCAGAATAAAGGCTCATTCAGCACGGCCTCCATCAGCGAGGCCGGGACGTCTCTGGAGTGATGGCCTGCTCCGACTCGATCGTGGAGTCGAAAAGACCATAGCCGCTCTCAATCAGTTCTTTCAACCGCTCGGTGAAGCGTGCCGCCGGAGCGCCATCGATCATATCGTGATCAAAACTGACCGTCAGACTCAGATAGTTCCGGATGGCGATGGTCCCGTCCACAACACCTGGTTTCTCCGCGATGCCGCCCACCGTCACCATGAGTGCTGTCGGAGGGGCTATCGGGATACCCCAGCCCGCGCCGTTCCCAAACATGCCTACTGCCGTTATACCTACCGTCCCTGCATTTTTCTTCCACAAATGTGGATGTGTTCTCCCTCTCCAGGTGAAGATCCAGAGGTAGGGTTTAAAGAGCAAAGTCGGCAGGGACTGCAACCTCATCAAGTCTTTTGTCACGTCCTGCACCTGGGCTGCCCTGATCTCGCGATGAATCTCGCGCACGGTCTTGCGATTGGCTGCTCGGATAATGGAAGGCAGGACTTGTTTCTGGCCAGCCACGTCCCGCTCAATCGGGGTATACACGTCTACCTCCTCAAACAGGATGAGTTGCTTGCTGCCTTTGCGACAGGCCTGCACCGCTTTGTGCTCATCGACGGCTTTTGCCAGGCAGGCAATGAGGAACGTCGTGAACGACAGGGACTCTCCAGTGATCGCTTTGTGCTCCCTGAGGTGAGCGCGCGCCCTGGTCACATCGACTTCGAGCAAGCCATGGATCATGGGCTTGTGCTGGACGGAACGAAACATGGCCGCCATCCACCGCCGGATCTTCGGATAGGGGACCACCTGATAATCAGCGTGCTTCTGTTTCATGCTCTCTCTCTCCTTTCCTCGCTCCGTTCCTACAACCGCATCGGACGCGAAAACGTATCGGCTTCACCACCCTCACCGCAACTCTGCACCCCGTTGAGCGTCTCAGGTTCAGCCTGAAATGGGTTCGATAGCAATGTAGACTTCATCAACTTTCGCCTTCCGGTGAAGCAGGCGCCAAGCATTTCTAGTGAGAGGGAGCATGAAGCCGTATTTCTTTGCCAGTGCGGTCGAAGCCGCTGTGCTCTCCTCAGACTCCGTCAGAATGCGAGCCTTTCCCGCGATCACTGATCCCGTGACTTTGCCGCTGTAGGTACACGGGGCGAGCGTGACTCGCCCGCTTCGGCGAAGGCGTTTGAGCTTACCTGCGTCCACGCGTGTTCCGACATAGATCGTCCCAAGACTTTGAGCGAATATCACCGGTGTCGTCACTGCTTGCCCTGTCTTGCGGAACGTCGTTAAAGCGATATATTGCTCTTTCCCGAGGTCAGGAAAGGTTGCTCTCTCTATAACTGTAGACATAGTTCACCTCCCGTGAGATGGATGTCTGCTCCGTCCTGAGGCGCGACTCCCGTGTGGCGTGCTCCCTCACTGGAAGTACTTCTCGCCAGCCTCTCGGACAGAGCCATCTCGTCTTGTTAGAAGTATAAGGCAGGAGCTTCACATGGCCGTCACAAAAGGGAGCTTCTCCATCACATGCCGGTCACAATATGTAGCGACCGGCGGGTTCACGCGGTTCATCTGCGCACAGCGGGGAA